>Ga0302322_100006027_pt1 | contig 10703 bp, 10 predicted proteins | sample Fen_T0_2_FD_203757 | JGI IMG/M metagenome (GOLD analysis project Ga0302322, IMG submission 203757) | Peat permafrost microbial communities from Stordalen Mire near Abisko, Sweden - Fen_T0_2 | ecosystem: Environmental > Terrestrial > Soil > Wetlands > Permafrost | place: Sweden: Abisko... | reverse complement strand
TTTCATAACCCGCGTAATGTCGGGGAAATGGACAATCCGGACGGGACCGGACATGTCGGGAATCCGGTTTGCGGCGATATCATGGAGATTTACATTAAGGTCAAAGACAATATCATTACCGATGTTAAATTTAAAACGTTCGGCTGCGGGGCAGCCATTGCCACCAGTTCGATGGTATCGGAAATGGTAAAAGGCAAAAGCCTGGAAGAAGCTTTAAAAATTTCGAACAAGGCTGTGGCCGAAGCTTTGGGCGGATTGCCGGCAGTAAAAATGCACTGCTCCGTCCTGGCTGAGGAAGCGTTAAGTTCGGCCATTGATGATTATCTAGCTAAAAACCCGGATAAAAATACAGATGCATTGCGTAAACTACATAAAACCCAGCACTCACATCCGGAAGAAGAATCAGAATGAATGAGATCGAAATTACCGAAGAAAAAACTATCGGCCAGTTGATTGTGGAATTGAATCTCACGGCCAACCCGGGAGTGTTGGCGGTGAATGGGCAAATTATTAATCCCTTCGAAAACAAAGATGTTAAGCTTAAAAAGGGAGATAAAGTTGCGATAGTCCCTATTTTTGAGGGCGGATGAGTCCGGTTACGACTTAAACAAATTATGAAAAAAGTATTAATCACAATGAGTGGAGGCGTGGATTCTTCTGTCGCCGCTGCACTGCTTAAAGAACAAGGTTATGATGTCACCGGCGTGACGATGAAAATCTGGGGCGGGCAACCTTCTTCGGAAGTCTCTGTTCATCACGGTTGTTATGGTCCGGGAGAGGAAGAAGATATCGAGGATGCCCGACGTGTTGCACAGCAACTCGATATTCCGTTTCATGTTTTGGATCTTACTGGTGAGTATCAGTCCGAAGTTTTAGATTATTTTTCCCGTGAGTATTTATCCGGCAGGACGCCAAACCCCTGTGTCAGATGTAATCCAAACATCAAATTCGGAGCGCTGATCGAAAAAGCGCGCCGGAGCGGGCTTGTCTTTGATTACATCGCCAGCGGTCATTATGCCAGAATTGAATATGACGAAAGAGAACGCCGCTATTTACTCAAGAAGGCAAAGGATTTCACTAAAGACCAGTCATATTTTTTATCGTTTCTCTCTCAAAAACAACTCGCTCAGCTAATATTTCCGCTAGGGCAATATACCAAAATAGAAGTAAGGGAGATGGCCAACCGTTTCAAGCTGGACATTGCGGCTAAACCGGACAGCCAGAATTTTATTTGTGGAGATTATACTTCTTTACTTGTAACCGACTCCAACGCTGGACCGATTCTGGATCAATCGGGAAATGTATTGGGACAACATCAAGGAATCCAATTTTATACTATCGGGCAACGCAAAGGTCTGGGGATATCAGCGCCAAAACCATTATATGTTACTGAGTTGGACCCGGTTAAAAACACCGTAATCGTTGGTGATAAAGAAGATTTATTTAGTGACCAATTCGTCGTTTCCAACCTGAATTGGATCGCCATTGTGGATTTAAATCAGCCTCTTGAAATGAATGTCAAAATCCGCTCTGCACACAAAGAAACAGAGGCGCTTGTCACTCCGCTTGATGATGGGCATGTTCAGGTTACCCTGAAAGAACCGCAATCGGCCGTTACGCCCGGTCAAACCGCGGTGTTTTATCGGAATGAGTCCGTCGTTGGAGCTGGAATCATTGAACATATCGTTTCCAAAACCAAAACCTGCTGATTTGACTAATCGGTGTTTAGTGGTAGAATATCGCTAGGAAATTCAATTCTCTCACGTCCTTACTCCGGCTTTTTATTTGTCTCTTTATAATAGAATTACAACATTATTGGTGTTCGTTAACAAAAAGCGATAAGAGGGATATATCGTGAGGTTAAAAAATAAGGTCGCCATCATCACCGGGGGCAGCCGCGGAATTGGACGCGGTGTGGCTATTGCCTTCGCCGGTGAAGGGGCTGCTGTAGCCATTGTGGGCAGAAATAAAGATACCTGTGACGAAACCGCGGCTTTCATCACCAAGAGCGGAGGCACCGCTGTCGGCATTGCCGCGGATGTCTCCAAAGAAGCTGATGTTACCCGGATGATATCCCAAACTATCGACAAATTTAGCAGTATCGACTTGCTCGTAAACAGCGCCGCGGTGAATTTACCGTATCGTGAAGTGGGTGATATAATTCTTGACGATTGGAATTGGCTGATCGGGGTTAATCTGACCGGTATTTTCCTGTGCTGCAAAGCCGTGTTGCCGCAGATGAAAAAACAGCATTTCGGTAAAATTATCAATTTTTCATCAATCGGCGGTTTGTCCGGAGCTCCGGGCAGGGCTCCATACCGCGCTACTAAAGCCGCGATTATCAACTTCAGCGAATGCCTCGCGGCCGAGGTTAAAGAATTCGGTATCGATGTAAATACAATCTGTCCCTGCGTCGTGGAAACGGATATGCTGCGGGAAACAAAAAAAACCGTGGCCATCCCCAATATTCCCATGCCGCCGGAAGAAATGGCTGCAGTCGCAGTGTTTCTCGCTTCCGCAGAGGGGCGGGCGATCACCGGCACCACAATCAACGCATTCGGTCAGGGCAACCCGTTATTTTACCTGCCTAAAAAATAATCGGGGCATCAACCCGGTTTTGTATATATCGCAAAAAACGTACTATACTTAGTACATGTTCCCTCGTTCTAAGCTCTTGAATCTATTCGTAAATCCACGATTTTTATTTTCAAATTATTTCCCGTACCCGTAATCCTATACCGCCATTTTAAGTAGTAAAAATTTCCCGTTGTTTAGTTAAAAAACTAATTTCAGGTATTTGTTTTAGATGAAACGGAAAACGGAATACAAATGGACGGCCTTATCGGTCACCTGTCTGGGTACCTTCATGGCGAATCTCGATTTAACCATCGTTGTTATCGGCTTGCCGACTATATTACAGCAATTGCACGCGACATTGGTTCATGGTATCTGGATTATTACTGGCTACACCCTCATGATGACGATACTTCTGGTCCTTCTCGGCCGTTTAGCCGATTTGTATGGACGGGTCAGGCTTTATAACCTTGGTTTTGCCATCTTCACCGTCGGTTCACTGCTTTGTGCTTTATCAAAAACCGGTGCGGAATTAGTCGGGTTCAGATTTCTTCAGGGTGCGGGCGCGGCATTACTATATGCCAACGGTGGGGCGATTATCACCGATGCGTTCCCTCCTGAAGAACTTGGTATGGGCCTTGGTATCAATGTCATGTCTGTGAATCTTGGCGCTATCGCCGGCTACACGCTTGGCGGAGTGATGATTAGCTATTTCGGGTGGCAATCAATATTCTGGTTAAATATACCGATAGGAATTTTTGGGACCATATGGGGATATTTGAATTTGAAGGAAATCAGCCGCAAACCCGTCGGCCAAAAATTTGATTTTGCCGGTTCGATCTTATACTGTGTCGGCCTCGCTACTATTCTGCTTGCCCTGACCATCGGAGACCCGCTTTCAATACGTAATCTGGTTATCTTTGGTGTCGGAGTTGCAGTTTTTATCGCCGTGATATTTGTTGAACTGCGACAAAAATTCCCGACGCTTGACTTAACTCTTTTCAATATCCGGCAATTTGCCCTCGGTAACATCGCCGGTTTTCTGAATGCAATCGCCTTCAGTTGCGGTCCGTTTTTAAGGTCTTTATACTTGCAATTGATATTAGGTTACAGCGCGGCCAAAACTGGTCTCTTTCTTATCCCGATGGAAATCATAATCTTCGCCATTAGCCCGTTGAGCGGAAAACTTTCTGATAAATATGGCGCCAAAGTTCTAAGTTGTCTGGGATTATTCCTTAACGCTTCCGCATTGTTCTGGTTTGCCTCTTTTAGCAAAGGTTCGAGCTACGGTGCCGTTCTTGGTAGTTTAGTATTGTTCGGATTCGGAATGGCTCTGTTCTTTCCGCCAAATTCCAGTGCGGTCATGGGTTCCGTTTCCGCCGAAAAACGCGGCATCGCAAATGGAATTAGAATGACCCTTAACCAAACAGGTAACGTTTTCAGTGTGCCCTTTTCTTTGCTGCTGATGACATTGGTAATGCCGTACGCCAAACTTTCGCAGATAGTTGGTAGTTCTCAGCTTCTGAGTTCCAATGAAGGCCCCGTTTTTCTAAGGGCAATCGATCATGCCTGTTTTATCCTCGGTATCATTACATTGTTCGCCATCATTCCGTCTTTAGGATTGCGATTTAATAAAAACAAAAAAACAGATTAATTGGTTCCTGCTTGCCCCGCTTGAAATTGTCACCTTTTTTAGTCTCAATTTTAGTCCGGCGGTTATTTGACAAGGGACAAACCCGATGCTACACTGGACGTAAATTTACACCCGCATCTGTTTTCCGGTTTTCCCCAAACTCCTCAGAAGAAATATATTGCCGGTCAAATAATTATTATTCAGTGAAGGAGGTTAATCATGAACTCAGAAGATTTAGAAACAAAGGTAAAGGCTCTCACCGAAACAGTGAAGAAGTTGGAAGCGAAGGTGCAGGCTCAGGAAGACATCGAAGCCATTAAAAAATTACAAAGGTCTTATGGTTTTTACCTCGAGCATTGGCAGGAAGATGAAATAGTCGAACTGTTTTCCCGCAGTCCGGATGTATCTCTCGAGATAAACGACACCGGTCTGTTTAAGGGATGGGAAGCCATCAAACAAAGTTTCAATTTTGCCGACCATTATACCGCCTACGGCGTGAAAAAGGCGCCCGGCGAGTTTTTGCACATCCTGATGCCTCTGGCCGGTATTGTCGATCTGGCTCCGGACGGAAAAACGGCCAAAGGCCGCTGGTATGGTTATTTCCTGGGAGCTATGCCCAGACCCGTGGAAACGAAAGCTCTTATCGGGTGCGGTATCTGGGAGAACGAGTATGTTAAAGAAGGCGGGATTTGGAAGTTTAAAAAACTCTTCTGGAATGATATTTTCTGCAGTCCGCTGGATGAGGGGTGGATCAAGAACCCGTTCCTGGGACACCCTATGAAAACCGTGGCTTCCAGTCCTGATTATCATTTTCAGCATTATCCCTCGGGATTTATCCTCCCTTACCACTACAAGAACCCGGTAACCGGCAAATAAAACTTAACATAATGTTATAACGCCGGTTATTTCCATCATTGGAGAGGGTTGAAAAAACAATCTGAGAGGGAAATATGAAAAGAGCTTTTACAGATATCCCGGAAGGACAAATGCACTACCGTATGGAAGGAACGGGTGAACCGGTATTGCTGCTCCACATGGCGGTGGCATCTTCCGATGAATTCACCCGTGTCATGCATATTTTGTCGAAGAAATACCGGGCGATTGCTCTGGATTTCATTGGTTTTGGCGATTCCGACCCGTCGCCCCGCGAGTATCAAATAATCGATCATGCCAAAACAGTGATCAGCTTCATGGACTCATTGGGAATCAAGCAGGCGCATGTTGCCGGCCAATTCTTCGGGGCTGAAATTGCGGTCGAACTGGCGGTAAATTGGCCGCAGCGGGTTAACAAATTGGTGTTGGCCGGCGCTGAATTTTGGGAACAAAGCCAGGCAGTGGATTTGAAAGAGCCTGATAATTTTACCACCACCGTCGAAATCAGAAAAGATGGTTCTCATCTGTTGGAATGGTGGCGGCGGGCATGCCTTTGGGGGGATTATCCGTTGGATATACTCGAGGAACGGGTAATTGAATATATCAAAGCAGGGTCGCGCGGTGAAGAAGCACACTGGGCTGGGGGAAACTACAATTCGAAGGACAGATTACCGCTTATCAAACGCCCGACGCTTATCCTTGATGCCACCGGTTTTCCTCTGCACTCCCGGTCGAAAGTTATTCAAAAATTGATCCCCAACAGCAAACTGACCACCATAGAAAACGGTCCCATGTACTGTGACCGTGCCATGCCCGAAGAATACGCCGGGGCCATTTTTAACTTCTTGAGCTCGGGAGGCTGATTGTGAAATCGAATGATTTAGAAACCGAAATTACGGCTCTGGGAGAAACTGTCAGGCAACTGGAAGCAAAAATCCGCCGCTCGGAAGATATCGAAGCCATTAAAAAGCTGCAGCGGGCTTACGGCTATTATCTGGAACACTGGCAGGAAGAAGAGCTGATCGGGCTGTGGTCGCACGACCCTGATATTTCCGTCGAGATAAATGATTTCGGCTTGTTTAAGGGATGGGAAGGAGTTCAAAGCTGTTTCCATTTTGAAGACCATTATCCCGCCTATGGGCATGCGAAAAAAGCACCGCCCGAATATCTGCATATTTTGATTCCCCTGGCCGGCATTGTTGATGTTGACCCGGACGGTAAAAATGCCAAAGGACGCTGGTATGGATATTTCCTGGGAGCGATGCCCCGCGAAGGGCAGACCAGGGCTTTGATTGGCTGCGGGATTTGGGAAAATGAATACGTCAAAGAAAATGGAATTTGGAAATTTAAGAAACTTTTCTGGAGCGAGATTATCAGCAGCCCCTTGGAAGAAGGTTGGGTGAAAAAACCATCGATCCTCAATCCGCCGCACCGCTACGGTCCACCTTCGGGGACAAATACCCGTTTTGCGCCGTACCCGTCGGGATATATTTTACCCTATCATTATAAAAATCCGGTCACCGGGAAATAGGCATAATCGGAGATTTTGTTTTCACCGGACCGGCTCAACTCTTGCTTTTCTTGCGAAATTTGGGCCACGGTATTGAAAATAGCTCTTTTCTGAAAACGATGATTTGAGCCGCGAGCAGCAGCATTACCAGGTCTATTGCCAGGCTTTGGGTACTCAATAATGGTCTGGCGATGCCAAAGCAATCGCATGTCTTGATATTAAGATTTAGAATCATTGCCACGATTTTCGAAACTGTAAAACTGATCAGCATCAGGCTGGCGGTAACCGTGGTTATCCTCAGGATAATCCCCAATACCAACAGGGTCCCGATGATTATTTCGGCATACGGTAAAATATGTCCGTACATCGAGGCTAACGTCGGCGGCAAAATTTGATACTCATTAATTTCGGTTACCAGTGCGCTGATGTTGTGTATCTTGGCAAAACCGGCAAATATGAAAATACCGCCTAATATTAAGCGAAATACAAGAGATGTATAATCGCTGCGTAAAATTACGGGGAGATTAGTTTTTAATTTTTTCCGGTGTTTGAATACCAGCCAAACCAACCAGCCAATGATTCCTGCCAATATCAGCGAAGCTATAACTATTCCCAAAATCATCCAGACGGTCCATATCAGGGAAAAACTGGCCGTTACCCTCGTATCTGAATTTAATGTCAGCGACGTTTCCGCAGAATTCGGGTCGCTGACATTCGGGGTCCATCTGTCAAATTTCCACCCTTTGTCCGGCGTGGCTTTAACATCTATCACGGTTCCTGTGGGATAAGGATACAGGCCGGGCGCGGGCAATATTGTGCCGTGTCCATGTTTGTCCATCGTCAAAATGGGAATTATCGGACTAAAGTTAGCCTGTAGATTGATATTGCAGTTCATTTCGATGGTGATGGAACTCGCGCTGTCGAATTCCGCTCCGCTCCAGGACACGAAACGGTATCCCTGAATCGGAATAGCTTCCAATTTCACTGGTTGCAAAGTGTCATAAACGTAGTAGGATAAGTCCGATGTCACGGGTGACCCATTTACTGTTACGGTGCCGCCGCTTCCACTGACAATCACGGTCAGTGTAAAAGGAGGAGCCGCTCAGGCTGCTGCCGGTTTGGTATCGATGATTGTCAGGGCTGATACCAGTAACAGACAAGCCAATAGGGTTATAATTATCTTTTTCAATTCATATTTCCTTCGTGCGCTGCCTGTAACATAAATACAGCAACACGGTTAGGTAAATTATATCATACCGGCTGTGGACAATCGGAAATTAGTTATTTACTGCTGCGGAATCGAACCGCTGTGATCAAACATGCAATCGCTTCGCATCAAGTATCATTTTTCGATAAATCAATTTATCTGGAAAATAAAGGGTCCTTATTTACGTTAATTTTACATCCGTTCTGAGTTTTAGCATGGTTCGGTGATGTTGACAAGTTTGTTTGCGTGTGGTAACATTCATTTCAAATTTATAATATTCCATCAGTGAATATAATAAATTTAGAATCAAAATTAAGAGTGTACATCCACTAGTCTTTTAATACATTCTGAGGAGGTGCAGGCGCAAACAATAGTCCGCAAGTCATTAATAGAATATAGAAGCAAACCATCACTGGGGGAATTAATACTCTAAAAGGATGTGAATAAATGAAAAAATCATTTATGGTTTTATTTGCCTTTCTTTTAGCAGTCGGTCTGATCGGTACCTCCCTCGTAGGCTGCTCAAAGACTACAACGACTTCGACTACTACTACCCAAGCCCTGCAGGAAAAAACAATTACAATTGGTGTCGACACCCCGTTAACCGGCGGTGCCGCTCCTTGGGGATTATCCGAAATGCACGGTGTCACGCTGGCCTGTGATGATTTTAATACAGCCGGCGGCCTTACAGTCGGGAATACCCATTACACTTTCCAGGTTGAAGCTCTGGATGATGCCTATGATACCACCAAAACTACTAATAATATCAACCAGATGGTTTATACTGACGGCATCAAATTCATGTTTACCTTCCAGACTGAAGGTTCATTGGCCCTTGCCCCCGCTTTAACCACGCAGAAAATTCTGAACTTTACCGTTGTAAATGACGACCGCATTATCGCACAGCCGACAGATTCGTATACTTATAGAACGTATATGGGTTTTTCCGTCCAGGCTAATGATTATATTAAATGGATGCAGCAGAATTATCCCAGCGCACATAGTCTGGCTGTTCTTACCACCAATGATACGAACGGAACTGTGACCGAAGGATATGCCAAGACAGCCGCCGCTGCGGCCGGCCTCACTTACCTCGCCCCCATTTTTTATGATCCCGGTACCACCGATTTCACTCCTTTTGTAACTAAGATGCTGGCTGAAAAGCCGGATATTATTTTAACCATTGGCGACCCGACCGGTGATGTCGGCGTTATCGCGAAGACCCTCAAAGGGTTAGGTTTTACCGGTATTCATGCTACCGGTATCGTCGGCGCTTCCGACCTCTTACCCATCGCCGGACAAGCTGCCATCGAGGGCATGTTAACCCTTAATATGCCGTTAATCGCCGGTGGACAGATTTCCGCCGCTGCTTTAGGTTTACCGGCTAGAGAAGATGCCAAGTGGGGCGCCCATTATTGCTGCACCTGGGACTTCTATAGCGAAGCAGGCATTATGCTGGATGCAATAAAGCAAGCCGGCAGTGTGGACCCGACTGTAGTCAAAGCAAAACTTGACCAGCCCGGTGCTCAGTTTAACTACGCTGCCATCAATAACGGTATCGCCACCTTTGGTTCCGCTGCCTCCGATTCTGTTTTTGGTGCTACGGTCGGTGCCCATCAGGTTACTAATTCCTGGCCCATCGATGTCATTAAAAATGGTGCGGATACCATCGGCACTATCATCAATCCGAAATAGTATGTTATAGCGAAGATACCACATAGTTAATGTTTGAATGAAAAATCAGGGTAGTGAGGCATATTGGCCTCATTACCCTGACGGTAAATAGCTCAAAAAATTTCACACGCAATCCGTGAGAGAAAGATCCACGGAATTACACGGAGTTATCTGATTTACCGCTTATTACGGGAAATTAATATCTCAAAAAGATCGTAAATACTCTCTTAACGGGATACTGTTTATAGAACGGAGTAAAAATCAGGCATGGCTCAAGTATTTCAAGTCATTGTAAACGCGATATCGTTAAGTCTTATTTATATCTTGTTCGCCACCGGCTTAACCCTGATTATGGGCATCTTTGACGTTTGTAATTTCGCCTACGGTGAGTTTGTTATGGCCGCAGGCTTTGTCACATATTTCGTGGTAGGCAAATGGGGATTGCCTTACATCATCGCGCCTTTCGCTGCAATGGTTCTCGTCAGTCTTATCGGCGTAATCTTCGAAAAAGGGATATTCTACCCGATGCGAAACCGGGGCGGACTGGAACCGGCCCTGGCCACCTTCGGTTCGAGCAGCATCATGCAAACTGCCGCGCTAATTCTTTTTGGCGGCATGCCTCTGGGTGTACCGCAGATTTTGAACGGGCAATTCAAGCTGGGTTCGGCTTCAGTGCCCAACAACAATATTCCGATTATTGTCGGCGGTTTCTTAATGATTGCTCTTCTTTTCCTGTTCGTTCAAAAGACCAAACTCGGACTGGCCATAAGGGCTCTTCAGCAGGATCAGGATGCGGCAGCCCTCCAGGGAATAAATATCGCCAGCACGCGTATAGTTATCTGGGTGGTCGCCAGCTGCCTGGCGGCCGTCGCCGGGGTTTTACTGGCCTCGACCACTTATGTTACTCCCTGGATGGGCAGCGGCTACCTGCTGAAAGGGTTTGCGGTTGTTATCATGGGAGGATTAGGCAGTATTCCCGGTGCGCTCATCGGCGGTTTTGTCCTCGGATTTGTTGATTCTTTCGGACAGACTTATCTCGGCTCCTACAGTTACATGTTTGCCTTTGCTTTTATCATGCTGGTTTTGATTGTCAGACCGCAGGGCTTAATGGGGAAGCGATGAAGAAATCACAAAAATGGCTGATTTATCTTCCTATTTTGATAATAATATTTATGTTCGTAATTCCGTTAATAATGACTTCACCCCGCTATATTAATCTTTTCATTCAGTTG
>Ga0302322_100006026_pt1 | contig 10703 bp, 11 predicted proteins | sample Fen_T0_2_FD_203757 | JGI IMG/M metagenome (GOLD analysis project Ga0302322, IMG submission 203757) | Peat permafrost microbial communities from Stordalen Mire near Abisko, Sweden - Fen_T0_2 | ecosystem: Environmental > Terrestrial > Soil > Wetlands > Permafrost | place: Sweden: Abisko... | reverse complement strand
CGGATCGCCTGAATCCCCTTGCCCTCGGCGGCGCACCCGGCGCCGTGGCCCGCGTGGGCGGGCTGGCCGCGCTCGGCCTGCTCGTGGGCTGTTCGGGCGTCTCCGCGCTCAGCCTCGTCGGACGCTACCGGGCGGGCAACGAGGTCGTCCGCCAGCAGCTGAAGTGGTACGCCTACGGCCAGGCCGTCCTGACGATCGCGACCGTCGCCTATGTCGTCACGACGCCCTGGACGTACGTCCCCACCGCCGGCCTGGCCGAGTTCGCGTGGGCCGGTCTGATGACCGCGGCCGTCGTGCCGCCGGTTGCGACGGCCCTGGCGATCCAGCGCCACGGGTTGTACGAGATCGACAGGATCATCGGTCGGACCATCGTCTACTCTGCCCTGACCGCCATTCTCACTGGCCTCTACGGCGCCCTGACGCAGGTCCTTGGGTCGGTGTTTGAGACGATCGCAGGCGACCACGCCCAGCTGACCATCGTCCTGACCACGCTGATCATCACGATCAGCTTCACTCCGTTGCGCGACGCGCTCAACAGGTTCGTCCAGCGGCGCTTCGAGACGACGGCGCCAACTCCGCCGGGCTCCTCGCCGGACGCTGGTGGGCGCGTAGGTCGACGCGAGGGCGACGCCTCGCGAGGCCCTGGAGGCACGGAATCCGGCGGCGATGAGCCTCCCCTTGCGGTATCACAGGCCGAGCTCGAGCGCATCGTCGAGCAAGCCGTCGATCGCGCCCTCGACCACCGGGGCATCGGCACGCCGGACGACAGCCCCCGTGAGCGCCCGCCCGCCTGATCGAACGTTAGAGCGGCAGGATCGTCCCCAGGCCCTTCGCCTCGGCCGCCTGGAGGACGAGTGGCGCCACGGCGATGTCATCGAGCGCAAGCCCGAGATTGCAGGCCATCGTCCGCTGGTCAGCCGACGTGCGGCCCGGCCGGCTCCCCGCGACCAGCTGGCCTAGGTCCGCATGGATCGGCGGGATGGAGGCGAAGTACCCCATGTCGCGGAAGTGCTCGAGCTGCGGGACGTCGTCGGTCGTGAACAGGTCGAGCTCGCGGAGGGCGGCCGGATCCCAATAGCTGTCGAAGTCGACGGCGGAGGCGAAGGCGCCCGGAGCCATCCAGCCCGCCTTGATCGAAGCGTGCGGCGTGCGCAGGATCGGCCCCGAGGTCACGATCACGTCAGCTCCCCGGACGGCTGCCTCGGCATCGAGGGCGATCGTGACGTCGATCCCGTGGCGGCTGCGGACGACCGCGGCAAAGGCGGTGACGCGGCCCGGGTCGGGATCGAACGCGCGGATCGTCGTCAGGGCCGGAAGGACGGCTCGGAGCGCGTCGACATGGAACGTGCCCTGCACGCCGCAGGCCAGGATTGCCAGCACCGACGACTCTGGCCGCGCCAGGTACCGGGCCGACACCGCCGACGCGGCGGCGGTCCGGACCCCCGTGATCCAGGTCGCGTCCATCACCGAGATGGGGATCCCGGTCGTCGGGTCGTTGAGGATGAGGAGGCCAGTGATGTAGGGCAGACCGCGGGCCTGGTTGCCGGGGTAGCCGCTGATCCACTTGATCCCCACGGCATCGAGACCCGGGATCGACGCGGGCATCGCGTGGATGAAATTGTCGCCCTCGCCCGGATGAACGCCCGGCTTGGGTGGCATCTCGACCCGCCCGTTGCCCTTCTCGAGGAAGCCCGTCCGGACCGCGTCGATGACCTCGACAATCGTGACGCCGGCTGCCTCGACGTCCGCGCGGGAGAGATACCGAATCGTGAGGGCACGGGGGTCGGCGGGGGAAGGGGTCATCTGCGATTGCTCCGTGAGGGTCCCGCCACGGATGAGGCGTCGCTGGTCCAACGTCCGTGACATCGTAGCGTCGGCGTGCACGACGAACCGGCCGCGTGGTGCGCCTCGTGACTCGGCCTACGACGGCGTGTCGCCGCGTATCCTCTGGCCGATGGTCATGAGCGAATTGGGGGAGGCGGGTCGTGGGCGACTCTGAGGCTCCAAGGCACACCAGGGGCGTCAGCCTGGGGCGACCGGGATGGACGATGCTCGCGTCGGGGAGCCTCACCGGCGGGGCGTTCGAGCTGTTCGAGGAGCTGCGAGAGGCACCGAGCGGACCCCCGCCCCACGTGCATCGCCATCGCGACGAGACGTTCTACGTGCTCGAGGGTCGATACGTGTTCACCCGCGCCCAGGAGGAGATGGAGCTCGGGCAAGGCGACTCGATCTTTGTTCCCCGCGGCGAACGCCATTGCTACCGCACCCTGACAGCGGCTTCGAGGACGCTGATCATCGTCGCGCCCGCCGGGCTCGAAGACTTCTTTCGCGAGATGGGGGTCCATATGGCGGGGGGAGCAACGCCGCTCGAAGCGATGACGGCCCTCTCTTCACGCCACGACACGCATCCGGTCGACTGAGCCCGTAGACCTCGGGCGACCCTCGAGGTGGTCGCAGGTACCATCGCGCGGTGCATGTCTATCTCGAGACCGAGCGGATGATCCTTCGTCGGTTCACGCCCGACGACGTGGACCTGGTCACCGGGCTCGACGCCGACCCTGCGGTCATGCGTTACATCAACGGGGGCCGGCCGACGCCGCGGGACGAGATCCGCGACGACTACCTGCCCTGGTGGCTTGCCTACTACGAACGAGGTGACCGGTACGGGTTCTGGGCCGCGATCGAGAAGGGGACCGGTGCGTTCCTCGGCTGGTTCCATCTGCGGCCACTGCCCGAGGACCCGGACGACGACCCGGAGCTGGGCTACCGGCTGCATGCCACCGCCTGGGGGCAGGGGTACGCGACCGAGGGCAGCCGCGCGCTCATCCACAAGGCCTTCACGGAACTGGGCGCCAGCCGCGTGCACGCCACGACGATGGTGGTGAACGTCGGTTCGTGGCGTGTCATGGAGAAGTCCGGCCTGCGTCGCGTCCGGACGTTCCAGCAGGCATGGCCAGACCGGATCGAGGGCGAGGAGCACGGCGACGTCGAGTACGCGCTGACACGCGACAAGTGGGAGGCGGAGCAAGACCCGCTGTCCTGAAGCCCAGCGCTCACGGGTCCGCCACGCGACTCTACCGGATGACCCTGATCTGGCAACTCGTGCTCTGCGAGCGCCCGGCCGGTCATTGCCCGAACGAGAAGGACGCTCGCGACCACCCCGCTCTATTGAGGCCCGCCTATGGACGGACGCCCACGAAGACCTCGCGCTCCCACTCGTCCACCGAGACAGATACCCGGAAGCCGACGCCTGCAAGAAGGCGCAGCCACGTGGCTCGCGGGAAGATCCCTTCGACGTGTCGGTCGTCGAGCACCTGCACCGACCCGTCGGCTTCGCGGAGAAGATAGGCGTAGAGGGTAACCACGGTCGTATCCGAGGGGTCGGGGTCGTAGGTCCACTCGACATAGCGCAGGGACCGCCCGTCGGCGCCATCGTGTCCGCCGTGCTTCGTCTCCGGCCCGAACGTCTCGGCCACGAAGTCCGGGACGAAGATGGCCGCGCCACCCGGCCTGAGATGCACGAACGCGGTCTCCATGGCTGCCCTGAGGTCGTCCTCGCTCGTCATGTACATGACCGCGTCGTGGAGGAGCACCCCGTCAAAGGTGCGGCCGAGGCGGAGCGTGCGCATATCGCCGTCGATGTGCTGGCACTCCGGGTTCAGCGTCTCCGAGAGCGCGAGCATCGCCGGAGCGACATCGGTCAGGGTCAGGTGGGCGAGGGCCTTGAGGTGCGATGCCGTGTTCCCGCCGCCGGAGCCGAGTTCCAGGAGCGCGGCGTGGGGGTTCGCCGGGCCCAGCGCCACCCCGGCGTCGGCCAGCAGCCGGACGACGTCCGCCGCCTCGTCCGCGTACTCGGCGGGGGCGCTGACGAGGTGGAACCACGACGCCAGCTCGCCATACATGCGAGGGTTGCCCACCCAGCTCACCCGTCCGGGGGTGGCCCGACGCGATGCCACATGACCTGCCGGCCTGCATCCGCGCCGAAGATCGACACGCCGACGACCTGTGACTGGTCGAAGTACGTGACCCGGATGACATCCATCTCCGGTGCCACCTGGAATCCGTCCGACTTGCGGCCCTGGAGCATGAACTGCGGGACGAACGCGTCGGCCTGCCAGAGGCCCTCGATCATCATGGCGCCCATCGGGCCCTGCACCTGGCCACGGAACTGTCGGTTGGCCGAGAGCTCGAATCGCGCCTGGGCTATGCCCATCGGCGATTGGAGCTGCTCCTCCCACGTGCCGGGCAGGATCTCGTCGAGCGTCGGGGCGCGGCTCGATGTCACGGGTTCGTCGACCGCCTTCTCGACCTTCTCGTCTCCCTGCTCGGGACGATCCTCCCGCTCGAGAGGAAGACGGGCGCCGCGCTGCTCGACCTCCTCCTCATCGCCTTTCGGCTCCACGAGGAAGACCTGGGCTGGATCGACCCCGGCGCGACTGTGCAGCGTCGGGGTGTTCTCCTCCGGTATGCCCGCCAGCATGAGGGCGGTCTTGCCCTGCTCGAACGCGTCAGCGACCGAGTGTGCGTAGCCGATCGCGCGGTAGAAGGACGCCGCGAAAGCGATTGCCGCCTGGTCGCCGATCTCCTGCTTCATGCCGATCGCGCAGTCGATCACCTCGACGATCGCCTCGGCCTGCGGCCGCGAGTAGCAGGCGTTCAGCACGACGACCCGGATGTTGCCCTTCATCGCGGTGAACAGCTGCCTGAGCGCCGGGGCGGGAACAGGGATGGCGCGGTGCGACTCATCGAGGAGGATGATCTCTTCGCGTTCCGTGCCGTGGCCGCTGAAGTGGACGATGTGCGGCCTGTACTGGTTCAGATATTCGAGGAGGTCGTCCGGGCGAACTGCCCACTTCGTCACCAGCTCGAGCGAATCACGTTCGTTTGCCGAGCGGATCCTCTGGTCGATCGAACGGCTCTCCTCGTCGAGCAGCAACGGGTCCGTCCCGCTCGGGTTGGCGGCGAGGAAGAGAATCGTGGACTTGGTCACGTGCGAAGCACTCCCTGCCTGCCCGGCCGAGGTTGGGCACCGATCAACCCGCAGACCAGCCTACAACACGGGTGGACGGACTCGCGGCCGGGCAGATCGGCGCCAACCCCGCCGGATCAGGGGAGGACGAAGGTCATCGAACCGTTGGCCTTCGAGCGCGATTCGTGCATCGTGAGCTTGTACGAGCCGCTGCCGGGCGCGGGGACGTCGAAGCACATGCCGTCGGTGCGGATCGTGCCCTTGGCCGGCAGGTAGATGGACACGACCGGGTTGCTCGCGGACGTCGTGCGGTCAGGTACCAGCAGGAAGCCCTGGTCGATGAGTGCATCGTTCCGGGGCTCGGTGTTCGTTGCGATGCCCCAGAGAACGATCGAAAGCTCGTTCTTCTTGAGCGGCCCAAACTTGATCCGGTCCGAATAGCCGCTGCACGAGGCGGGGACCAGCACCCCCCTGTTCACCGTGAACGAAGCGTACGCGCCCATCTTCACCTTGCCGTTGACCACCAGGTCGACCGGCGTGTCAGACGTGGCGGGGTCGCCATTCAACGGCACGATCGCCTGGTGCTCGTCCGGCGCGCCGAACGTGAGGACCGCCCCATCCACCGTGAAGTCCGCCGGCGGCTGGAGCTGGATCTGGGCCTTCGCGGTTGCGCCCACCGGCACCGGACCAGGCGTCACGTAGCCGGGCAGGAACTGGCCATTCCAGACGATCTTGACGCCATTACTGACCTGGCTCACCTCGGTCTGGATGGTGCTCGTGTTCTCGAACGACGCGTCGATGTTCAGCTTGTGTTTCGCGGGGTCGTAGGTTCCGCCGGTCACATGAATCGCGTAGCCGCTCCACCAGACGGTTGCGTCGAGCGCGAAGGCGACAGGCGTCGGGACGGGGGTGGGCGTGGGAGCCGGCGTCGGGGTCGGCTTCGGGGATGGGCTGGCGCTCGGGCTCGGGCTTGGGCTCGGCGAGGGCGACGCGCTGGCCGGCGCGATGGAGGCGGCGCTCGGTGCCGCCGGGGTGGGTGCTGCGCTCGGCGGCGGCGTCGCCGAGGCGGAGCAGGCGGAAAGGAGCAAGCCAATGGCCACGAGCCCGGCAAACGGATGACGAGCGGACAACGGAACCCCCCCTTCGATCGCCTCCGTCTCGATCGGCGCGGATCGCACGACAGACGTCGCGAGAGCATACGCGGCCGCGCCTCGGCCGGATACACGCTTTTCGCCACGGCAGCGGGCCGCGAGTCGCCCTTCAACTGGCGCTCCAACGTACTGGACGTCACGGGACATTCGCCCGATGGCGGTGCCCGGCAGCAACATCGATCCTTGCCTGTGACAAGTGCCCGCCTTCCCGCACCCCGGAGTGCCTTCGATGCCGCGCCTCACCAGCAGAGTCTTCACCGACCTCGGGATCTGGATGATCGGGTTCGGCCTCCTCATTGGCCTCGTCTTCCCGCCGTTCTGCCTCCTGCTCGGGCTGCCCGACGCGCGGGTCATGACGCCCCTGTTCTATGCCGCGACCCTGGTCGCGGGGCTGGTGGTGGGGGCCGTCAACTTCGCGCTCTCCCGGCTCGTCGTCGGGCGCCGGCTCCAGCTCCTGGCCGAGCGGATGGGAACCGTCGAGCATCAGTTGGCCGAGGCCGTCTTCAGCCACGACTGGAGTAGCTGCAATCCCGCAGGCTGCGCCATTCCCGTCGACTCCGAGGACGAGGTCGGGGCGAGCGCCGGCGCCTTCAACCGCCTGATCGAAACGCTCGCCAGAAGTCACGGGGTCGAGAGCGCCATGCGCGACTTCAGCGCGGTGCTTTCGAGCGAGTTCGAGCTCGAGGGACTCGGCAACGCTGCCCTCGATGGGTTGCTGCGTCACACGGGCGCGGCGGCCGGCGCGATCCTCGTCGCGCGGGCGGACCGCATGGAGCCCCTGGCCGCCTGCGGCCTTCGGGAGACCGACAAGCTCGCCGACAGCGAACACGTGCGACGAGTCCTTCGCCTCGATCGCACTGAGCTGTTGCATCTCGAGGCGCCGGAGATGATCGTCGACTCGCTGCTCGTCGGCCAGGCCGCTCGCGAGATCCTGGTTGCGCCCGTGACGTTCAAGAACGTGCCCCTCGCGGTGATCGTCCTGGCCACGCCCGGGCACTTCGAGCGCGACGGCATCGAGCTCCTCGAGCAGCTTCGCGCCGACCTCGGCCTCGCAATCAACAACGCCCTCGCCCACGATCGACTCGAGCGACTGGCCGCGGTTGACCCGCTCACGGATGCCTACAACCGGCGGTTCGGGCTGGCCCGCCTGCGCGAGGAGTTCTCCCGGGCGGTCCGGGCCGAGAACCCGCTCGGGGTCCTCATGCTCGACCTCGACCACTTCAAGGCGGTGAACGACACCTATGGGCACCTCGTCGGCGACCGCGTGCTGCGGGCCGTCGCCGCCGCGTCCCGGCGCGTCCTCCGCGACGGCGACGTCCTCATCCGCTACGGCGGCGAGGAATTCCTGGTATTGCTGCCAGGGGCCGGTGCGGAGGATGTCCATCAAGTCGGTGAACGGATCCAGCGCGCGGTTGCGGAGACGGCGGTCAATGATGGCGAGGTTCGGATCGGGGTGACGATCAGCATCGGCGGCGCGACCTTCCGGGACGCGACGGACTCCACGGACTCGCTCCTCGCCCTCGCCGACGAGGCCCTCTACGCGGCCAAGGAGGGCGGGCGCAACCGCCTCGTCGTTGCGTAGCCGCTCGGGAGCGGGTCGCGAATCGGCGGGTGTTTGTGCCGGGTCGGGCGCGATGAGCCTGGCTCAGTGGTCGCCGCGTCGACAGAGCGATGCGCGCCGATCTTGCCCGGCTTGCGGAACGCGGCGGGGCGGGCCATGCTCGTGCCGATCGAGTCTCTGGGGTCAGTAAGGGAGCCGCGACATGGCGATGTGGGATGCCCGGGGCTGGGTCGCGAGCCTCGTCGGCTGCGATGCAGGCGAGCTCACCATCAGGAGCACCGACACGTACGGAACGGAGACCCAGGTCCGCTACGAGCGGGGTGGTCAGGCGGTGGCTCGATTGACCGTCGCCCCGCCGGTCCAGTCCTTCTCCGACGCCGTGGGCAAGGGCCACCGGGCCGTCACCGCGCAGCTCGGCGCCGGGACATACGAGGTCCACAGGCTGGCGGTGCCGGAGTCGGACGAGATCGCCTACTGATGGAAAGGGCACGACCATGACCGCGCTACCCACACCGGTCGACCCGCCGCAGCTCCATCACAGCCCCGCCTTCGCACAGGGCATGATCGTTCCCGCTGGACCAACGCTCTACGTGGGCGGGCAGAACGGAACGGACAGCACCGGCGCCCTTCTCGACGGACTCGAAGCGCAGACCGACCAGGCGATGCGCAACGTGCTCGCCGTGCTCGCCGAGGCCGGAACCGGCCCCGAGCACGTTGCCAAGCTGACGATCTATCTCGCCGCCGGAGTCGACCCCGGGTCAGCCTACGCCGCAACCCGGTCGGTATGGGGCGATCACCGCACCGCCGTCACTGTCCTTGCTGTCACACCGGCACGACCGGGCGCCCTCGTTGAGATCGAGGCCGTGGCCATGCTTCCCGGCCATTGAGGGACTGCCCGTTGGCAGGTCCTGGCCGGGAAACGACAGCCGGGCGATCATCCCGTGGCCGACAAGTCTCTTCCCATCGTGTCGCGGATCAACTAACGTGCACGTGCAAGCCCGCAAGGCGGGCATAGAACTACCGGCAGACACGATCGCTCCCACTCACGGACCCCCGCGAGACAGTCGGTCATGGACGCGGGCGCCGGCGAGCACAGAGGAGCGGTTTTCTTGTACAGCGACAAGGTATTGACCTGCGCGGACTGCAGCCAGGATTTCGTCTTTACGGCGAGTGAGCAGGACTTCTACGCGACACGCGGCTTCACGGAGCCGCGGCGTTGCTCGGCGTGTCGCGCAAGCCGCAAGGCGGCCCGCGGCGACACCGGCGGTGGCAGCACCGGTTATAGCGACCGCGGCGGAAGCGGCACCGGTTACGGCGACCGTGGCACCGGCTACGGCGACAGCAGCGGCGGATACGGTGGCGGAAGCAGCAGCGGTGGCGGCGGATATTCCCGCGGTCCTCGCGAGATGTTCACCGCAACCTGTTCGAATTGCGGCAAGGACGCATCGGTCCCCTTCCGGCCCACGAGCGGCAAGCCCGTCTACTGCAGCGACTGCTTCGCCCTCCGACGCGCCTGAGCATCGGCGCCAACGCGCAGCATCACAGGGCCCCCGGCTTTCCGGGGGCTCTTTGGTGTCCTGTGTCAGTGCTTCGGGCTGGCGGGCGCACCGCGTGAGCGAAGGCGAGCCGTGCGGCGGCTGCGGCCGGGTCTGGTCGCGCTGCCGGTGATCCTGGGCGGCCTCAGCGGCCTGATCGTCATCCTCCTGTTCTTCAGCCTGTGGCATGCGTCAGTCGCGCTGGGCCTGAGGCTCACGGTCGCGTTCTTCGCGATCACGACGGTCACGTCGTGGATCTTCGAGGAGATCGGCGTCGCCACGGGGCTCGTCTACGGCCCCTACCACTACACCGCGACGCTCGGCCCCACGCTCGGGTCGGTTCCCGTCCTCATCCCTCTCGCCTGGTTCATGCTCGTCTACCCGAGCTACGTCCTCGCCAACCTGGTGGGGCACGGATGGCCGGTCGGCACGCCCGGAGGGCGCCGCCACCTCGTCCGACTGGCCCTCATCGGTGCCGTCGTGATGACCGCCTGGGATCTCGTGGTCGATCCCATCCTTTCCGGTCCAACGGTCGGCGCCTGGGTGTGGGAGCGCGGTGGTCCCTACTACGGGGTCCCGCTCCAGAACTTCCTCGGCTGGATCGCGACCAGCTTCAGCATCTATCTGCTGTACCGCCTGGTGGAGCGACGCTGGTGGCCGGTACCGGCCCACGCGGCGATAACGGTCGCCGGCGGCGCAGGGGGCGACGTCTTGCTGCTGGCGGCGAGGGTGGCGCCGCAGACCAACACTCGTTGATCAGCCTCCAGGACCCGGCCCGGGGCGGGTCAGCCTGAGCGCCCCGGGGCGCGGCGGCTCAGTCGGCCTCGACGCGCTCCACAGCCAGCTCGCCGACCGGCTCGCCCTCGATGCGGATGTGCGGCAGCCAGCGGAGGAACGGCGGCAGGTACCAGTTCCAGTCGCCGAGGAGGCGCATCGTCGCCGGGAGGAGGACCGTCCGGATGAGCGTCGCGTCGAGGAGGACCGCGACGGCGAGGCCCAGGCCCAGCTCGCGGATGATCACCAGGCGCAGGGTCATGAAGACGGCGAAGACGACCACCATGATCGCCGCCGCGCTGGTGACCGTGCCCGCGGTCACCGTGATGCCGTGCGCAACCGCGTCGCGCGTGGTCGCGCCCCGATCCACGAACTCCTTGACACGGGAGAGGATGAAGACCTCGTAGTCCATCGACAGTCCGAAGAGGACCGTGAAGATGAAGATCGGGACCCAGTTCTGGATCGCGTTCGTCGGCTCGACCCCGAGGAGGGATCCCAGCCAGCCCTCCTGGAAGACGAGCACCACCACGCCGTAGGCAGCTCCGGTCGAGAGGAGGTTGAGGATGATGGCCTTGATCGGGATTGCGATCGAGTGGAAGACGAGCATGAGGAGCAGGAAGGAGAAGCCGAGCACGAAGAAGAAGATTCGGACCATGCCATCGGTGTAGAGCTGCGTGCCGTCCATGCTGTAGGCGGCATCGCCGGTGACATAG
>Ga0302322_100006023_pt1 | contig 10705 bp, 8 predicted proteins | sample Fen_T0_2_FD_203757 | JGI IMG/M metagenome (GOLD analysis project Ga0302322, IMG submission 203757) | Peat permafrost microbial communities from Stordalen Mire near Abisko, Sweden - Fen_T0_2 | ecosystem: Environmental > Terrestrial > Soil > Wetlands > Permafrost | place: Sweden: Abisko... | reverse complement strand
CGACCGGGGTGACGGATCGCGCCCCATGGGCCCGATCCGACCCGGTTCTTGCCGGACCATGACCTCGGGCAGGCCGAGGTCTGACCGACGACGCCCGGTCAGCGAACCGACCCCCACATGTGCCCGCTTTCCGGGGCTTCCCACAGAACATTCGCCGCGGGTGGGGGTGGGTGGGTGGGGGTGGTCGCGGCGGTGCTAGCCGACCGGCTCGATGATGGCGACGACGTCGCCCGGGCCGACGCCCTGGCCGGCTTCGACGCGCAGCTCGGTGAGCGTGCCGGAGATGTCGGCCGTGATGTTGTTCTCCATCTTCATGGCCTCGAGCACGCAGATGGTGGCGCCCGCCTCGATGGGCTCGCCCACCACGGCGGAGACCTTCACGATGGTGCCCTGCATCGGCACCGTGACGGTGCCCGCACCGACGGCGCCTGCGCCGGAGCCCGACGAGGCCGAGCGGCGGGGGCGGGGTGCCGCGGCGGCGCCGCTCCCGGAGCCGACGGCCACCGGGATGTCGGGGACCCACAGGGCCACGCGGTAGCGACGGCCGTTGACCTCGGCGTCGACCTCGCGGCGCACCTTGGGCACCTCGCCGTCGGCGGTCTCGGTGACGACCGGAGCCGAGTCGACGCCGGTGAGGTCGAGGGTGTCCTCGACCCACTTGGTGGAGTGCTTGGCCGCGGCGAAGTCGGGGTGGGCGAGGATGGCCACATCGGCCGGGATGGTGGTGGCGACGCCCTCGATGCGGAACTCCTTGAGGGCGCGCAGCATGCGGGCGATGGCCGTGGGCCGGTCGGAGCCCCACACGATGAGCTTGCCGATGAGGTTGTCGTAGTACTGGCTGACCTCGTCGCCGGCCTCGTAGCCCCCGTCCCAGCGGGTGCCGAAGCCCTGCGGCGGCACGAGCGTGGTGATGCGCCCGGGCGACGGCAGGAACTTGCCACCGGCGGGGTTCTCGGCGTTGACGCGGACCTCGATGGCGTGGCCGCGCAGCTCGATGTCGTCCTGGCTGAAGCTGAGCTTCTCGCCCGACGCCACGCGGATCTGCTCGCGCACCAGGTCGATGCCCGACACCAGCTCGGTGACGGGGTGCTCGACCTGGAGCCGCGTGTTCATCTCGAGGAAGAAGAACTCGCCGTCCTGGAACAGGAACTCGACGGTGCCGGCGTTGTAGTAGCCGCACGCCGCCGCGACCTTCACGGCCGCCTCGCCCATGGCCTGGCGGATCTCCGGCGGGAAGGCCGGCGCCGGCGACTCCTCGACCAGCTTCTGGTGGCGCCGCTGGGCGGAGCAGTCGCGCTCGCCGATCCAGACGTAGTTGCCGTGCATGTCGGCGATGACCTGCATCTCGACGTGGCGCGGCCAGGTGAGGTAGCGCTCGACGTAGCACTCGTCGCGCCCGAAGCCCTTGAGCGCTTCGGACTGGGCCGACTCGAAGGCGCCCTCGGCCTCGTTTGCGCTGTTCACCACGCGCATGCCGCGACCGCCGCCGCCGAACGCGGCCTTGATGGCCACCGGCCAGCCGAACTCCTCACCGAAGGCGACGACCTCGGTGTGGGACGACAGGAACTCGACGGTGCCGGGAACGCCCGACACGCCGGCGTTCTGCGCCGCGATGCGACTCGACACCTTGTCGCCCATCACGTCGATGGCCTCGGGCGGGGGACCGATGAACACGACGCCGCGGTCGGTGATGGTGCGGGCGAAGTCGGTGTTCTCGGAGAAGAAGCCGTAGCCGGGGTGCACGCTGTCGGCACCGCTCCGCTCGATCACATCGAGGATGGCCTCGGTGTTGAGGTAGCTCTCGGCGGCTGTCTGGCCACCCAGCGCATACGCCTCGTCGGCCAGCCGGACGTGGAGGGCGTCGCGGTCGAGCTCGGAGTAGACCGCCACGGTGGCGACCCCGAGCTCCTGGCAGGCACGGATGACACGGACAGCGATTTCGCCCCGGTTGGCGATGAGGACCTTCTTGAGCACCGCATATGTTTAGTTGCTGGGTGGGTGGGTGATGCCAGATGACCTCCGATCCCCCCGGCCCACCCCGCCCACCTGCGGCCCGACAGCCCCGAGGTTCCCATGGAATCGCCGCTCGACCAGCTCCAGCCCGAGGTGGCGCGCCGCCTGGCCGCCACGCGGTTCGTCGACCCGACGTGGGTGTCCCGCACCGGCTCCACCAACGCCGACGTCCTCGACGCGGCCCGCGACGGCGCGCGTGAGGGTCTGGTCGTGGCCGCCGACGAGCAGACCGCGGGGCGGGGACGCCGCGACCGGGTGTGGTCGGCGCCGCCGGGCTCGTCGCTGCTCGTGTCGATCCTGCTGCGCCCGCCCGCGCCGCTCGCCCCCTTCAGCACGGCGGCGCTGGCACTGTCGGCGCGCGACGCCGTCGCGGCGGTCACCGGCGTCGAGGTCGGCATCAAGTGGCCGAACGACCTGGTGGTGCCCGGCGCCGCGGTGGGCGACCCGACGGGCCCCGACCGCAAGCTCGCGGGGGTCCTGGCCGAGGCCGACTGGCCGGCGTCGGCCAACGCGTCGGCGGGGTGGCGCGAGCCGGCGCCTGGCGAGCGCGTGGTCGTCGTGGCCGGCATCGGGCTCAACGTCGCGTGGCCCGCCGAGCTGCCGCCCGAGCTGGCCGACGTCGCCGTCGCCCTGAACCACCTCGACCCGACGGTGGGACCGGCCGACCGTGGCGTGCTCCTGGCGGAGCTGCTGGTCGCCCTCGAGGAGCGGTACACGCGGCTGCTCGCCGAGGGCCCCGGGTCGCTGCTCGCGTCGTGGCGCCAGGCGTGCGTCACGCTCGGACGGTCGGTGCGCATCGACCTCGGTGCCGACGACGTGGTGGGCACGGCGGTCGACCTCGACGATGCCGGGCACCTCGTGGTGGAGACCCTCGAGGGGGCGCGTCGGGTCGTCGCCGTCGGCGACGTGGTGCACGTCTCCCGTTGAACGCGACAGGGGTGGGGGCGGGCGGTCAGGGGTCGAGCGTCTGCGCCTGGAGCCCGGCGAAGGCCCGGGCCGCGGCCTTGGTGAAGGGGCCGGGCGCGGCGACGAGGGGCACGGCGTCGATGACCGAGATGGGATGCACGTCGCGGGTCGACGAGGTGAGGAAGGCCTCGTCGGCCGCCAGCAGGTCGCCCATGGTGAGGTCGTCGACCTCCATGCCGTGGCCCAGCTCGAGCACCAGCTCCCGCGTGATGCCGGCGAGGCACCCGGAGGCGAGCGACGGCGTCAGCAGCTTGCCCTCGCGCACGAGGAACACGTTCGAGCCGGTGCCCTCGCAGAGCCGGCCCAGGGTGTTGGCGAAGACGGCCTCGGTGGCGCCCAGCTCGTGCGCCGCCATCAGGGCCCGCACGTTCTCGGCGTAGCTGGTGGTCTTGGCGCCGGCGACGGAGCTGCGCTCGTTGCGCACCCAGTCGACGGTGACGATCTCGGTGACCGGCGGCCAGGGCGTGGCCGCGCTGGCGGCCAGCACCACGGTGGGCGGCACGTCGTCGCGGTCGGAGCCGAGGGGGCCGGGGCCGGCCGTGACCGTGATCCGCACCCGGCCCGCGTCGTTGCCCGCCGCGGTGATGAGGTCGGCGACGCCCGCGCGCAGCTCGTCGTCGGGTCGGTCGAGGACGATGCCGAGCACGTCGGCGGAGCGTCGCAGGCGGCGGAGGTGCCGGGTGAGGGCGAACGCCACGCCGTCGACCACCTTCATCGTCTCGAACACGCCGTCGCCCACCGTGAAGCCGTGGTCGAGGGGTGACACGAACGCCTCGTCGGCCGGCACCAGCCTGCCGTCGATCCAGAGCACGGGGGCCTGCCGACCGGGGACCGGATCGCGGCCCGCAGTCACCGGGTGCCCCCCGGGAGGCTGCCGGCGCGACCGCTCATGCGTCGGCGGTGGCGGCGAGCGCCATCAGACGGTGGGCCTTGAGCTCGGTCTCGTGCCATTCGCCCTCCGGGGTCGAGTCCCAGGTGATGCCGCCACCGGTTCCGAAGTGGATCATGCCCGATCCGGCGAAGAACGTGCGGATGGCCACGTTCAGCTCGCCCTCGCACGCGGTGCCGTCGACCCAACCCACCGCGCCGCAGTAGACGCCCCGCTCCACCGGTTCGAGCCGCCTGATGTGGTCGAGCGCGGCGAGCTTCGGCGCGCCGGTGACCGAGCCCGGCGGGAAGGTGGCCGCGAGGAGGTCGGCCCAGGTGCGACCGTCGGCGAGCCGCCCTTCGACGGTGCTGACGAGGTGGACGAGCCCGGGGTGGCGCTCGGTGGCCAGCAGCTCCGGCACCGAGATCGAGCCGTAGTCGCACACCCGACCAAGGTCGTTGCGAACGAGGTCGACGATCATCACGTTCTCGGCCCGGTCCTTCGGCAGGAGGGCGTCGGCGGCGACCGCCGTGCCCTTGATGGGCGACGAGCGCACGGTGCGCCCCCGCCGTCGGAGGAACCGCTCCGGCGAGGCCGACACCACCCACAGGTCGCGCCCGGGCAGGGCAACCGTGGCGGCGAACGGCGCCGGGTGCTCGACGGCCAGCCGCGCCGCGAGCGCCACCGGGTCGGCGGCGTCGGGCAGGGCCGCGGTGAGGCGGCGGGTGAGGTTCACCTGGTAGACGTCGCCGGCCGCGATCGAGTCGCGGATGGCCGTGACCGCACGCTCGAAGCCGTCGCGGTCGAGGCTGCTCTTCCAACGGTCGAGCTCCACGCCGGGCCAGGGCCCGTGGGCGCGCGACCGGAGCTCCGCCGCCAGGGCAGCCGGGCCGAGCGGGGTGCAGCGGTCGAAGCGGGCGAAGGTGCCCTCGCCCTCGGCGGTCAGCACCACCGCCCAGGTGCCCGCGCCCTCGAGGGCCGCGGGGTCGGCGGTGACGTCGGCCAGGCCGGTGAGCAGGCGCCCGCCGACCACGGCGAACGCCTCTCCTCGCTCCGGCACGGCCACCCTCGAACGGTAGACGCCGCCGCCGACCCGCCCCTCCGCCGTCAACCCGGCGTTCCGGGGACGGAACTGCGCGCCCGCGCCACATTTCGGTCCCCAGAACGCGGTCGGCGGAGGCCGCCTCCTACGATCGCCCGCATGTCTGTCGAGTTCACGCCCGAGCAAGAGGTGTTCCGCCGCGTCGTGCGGGAGTTCGCCGAGCAGGAGATCCGCCCCTACGCCGAGGCGTGGGACCGCGACCACTCGTTCCCCGTCGACACGGTGCGCGCCATGGGCGACCTGGGGCTGTTCGGGCTGCCGTTCCCGGGCGAGTACGGCGGGGGCGACGCCGACTTCACCACGCTCTGCATCGCCATCGAGGAGCTGGCGCGCATCGACCAGTCGATGTCGATCACGGTCGAGGCGGGCGTGGGGCTCGGCGCCAACCCGATCTACCAGTTCGGCACCGAGGAGCAGCGCGCCCGCTGGCTCCCCGACCTGTGCGCCGGCCGGGCGCTCGGGGGCTTCGGCCTCACCGAGCCCGAGGCGGGCAGCGACGCGGGCGGCACCCGCACCCGCGCGGTGCTCGACGAGGCGGCGGGCGAGTGGGTGATCAACGGCGAGAAGGCGTTCATCACCAACTCCGGCACCGACATCACCTCCATCGTCACCGTCACGGCCCGCACCGACGAGCCCGGGTCGGCGGGCCCGCCCGAGATCAGCGCCATCGTCGTCCCCGCCGGCACCCCCGGCTTCGTGGTGGCGCCCCCGTACCGGAAGATGGGCTGGCACGCGTCCGACACGCACGGGCTGTCGTTCGCCGACTGCCGGGTCCCCGCCGACCACCTCCTCGGCGAGCGCGGCCGCGGCTTCGCGCAGTTCCTGTCGATCCTCGACGACGGCCGGGTGGCCATCGCCGCCCTCGCGGTCGGGGTCATCCAGTGCTGCCTCGACGAGTCGGTGGCCTACGCCCAGAACCGCAACGCCTTCGGCAAGGCCATCGGCAGCTACCAGGCCGTGGCCTTCAAGTGCGCCGACCTGGCCGTCATGGCGCAGACCGCCCGGCTGCTCACGTACCACGCCGCGGCCCTGAAGGACGCGGGCCGGCCCTTCAAGTCCGAGGCGGCCATGGCGAAGCTCTACGCCACCGAAGCGGCCGTCACCGCCACCCGCGAGGCCACCCAGATCTTCGGCGGCTACGGCTTCATCGACGAGACGCTCGTGGCCCGGCAGTACCGCGACTCGAAGATCCTCGAGATCGGTGAGGGGACGAGCGAGGTCCAGCGCCTCGTCATCAGCCGCGCCCTCGGGTTGCCCGTCAGCTGACGGCCGGAAGCCGCCGCGCCGGCCCGCCCGCAGGTGGGGCGATGTTTCCCGGTCCCCGGTGGGGACTACTGTCAGACGATGCCGAGAGGAGGTCCACGCCCGCACCGCACGTGGCCGCAACGCCTGCTGATCAGCTTCAACGTGCTGGTCATGGTGTTCGCGCTCGGTGCCGCCAGCGTGCTCGGCTACTTCAACACCAAGCTCGCGAAGCTCCAGCGGCTCCAGCTCAGTGGGGTGCTCAGCAACTCCGGTGCGGGGCCCGGCGCGGCGCAGAACTACCTGCTCGTGGGCACCGACAGCGACCTGGGTCTGGGCACGTCGGACCCCGCGGTGCAGGGTCGCGGCGCGGTCACGGGCGCCCGCTCCGACACCATCATGATCCTCCACCTCGACCCCCGGTCGAGCAAGGCCGAGCTCCTGTCGCTGCCCCGTGACCTGTGGGTCACCATCGCCGGCACCGGCACCCAGGCGAAGATCAACTCGGCCATCGAGGTGGGGGGCCCGCAGAAGCTCATCGAGACCATCCAGCAGAACTTCGGCATCCCCATCAACCACTACGTCGAGGTCGACTTCCTCGGGTTCAAGAAGCTGGTGAAGGCCATCGGCGGCGTGCCGATCTACTTCAGCACGGGGTTCCGCGGCATCCCCCACACGGCCATCAACATCACCGCGCCGGGCTGCTACACGCTCGGCCCCGACGACGCCCTCGCCTACGCCCGCACCCGCTACGCCGAGTACCAGGCGACCCCCGGCGACAACAACAGCTGGGTCGAGGACGGCACCGCCGACCTGGGGCGCATCAGCCGCCAGCAGGACTTCATCAAGAAGGCGCTCGCCCGGGCCGTGGCGAAGGGCATCCGCAACCCCCAGGTGTTGAACCGCCTCGTCAACGCCGGGCTGGGCGCGGTCGTCGTCGACCAGAACCTCACCATCGGCAACATCCTCGACGTGGGCTCCAAGTTCAAGAACTTCGACCCCCAGGGCCTGAAGACCATCGAGCTGCCGGTCGACTTCCTCACCGTCGACGGGCAGTCGGCGCTCCAGCTCCACCAGCCCGACGCCCAGAAGGTGCTCGACCTCTTCAAGGGCCTCGACCCCAACACCCTCGGCCCGTCGTCGGTGTCGGTCGACGTGCTCAACGGCACCGGCCGCTACAACGAGGCCACCGACGTCACCACCGCGCTGCAGGGCGCCGGCTTCCAGACGGGCCCGCCCGGCGACGCCAACGGCGTCACGGGTGCCGACTCGCTGATCCGGTACCGCGCCGGCCAGGAGGCGCAGGCCCGGCTGCTCGCCCGCTACCTCGACTCGTCGGTGACCTTCGAGCTGCAGAGCGGCTCCACCGCGGGCGCGGCAACGTCGTCGTCGGAGTCGTCGAGCAGCATCACCCTGATCACCGGGACCTCCTACAAGGGGGTGCTCGGCACTCCCAAGCCTGCGGCCGCCGTGCCGGGGCCCACCACGACCACCTCCACGTCGACCTCGGTGGCGGGTCCCACCGCGTCGGTGGCCCCCAGCCAGACCACCACGACCGTGTCCGGGTTCGTCCCCGACACGCCGCCCCCGGGCGTCCGCTGCGGCTGAGCGAGCCATCCGGCCTTCGGGCCGCGGGCACGCCCGCGCTAGCGTTTCCTTGCCCTGCGCCCCCCTTCCTACTCCGTTCGAGGTCTTCATGGACAGCACCATCGCGGTCATCGGCACCGGCTACGTCGGCCTGACCACGGGAACCTGCCTCGCCCACCTGGGGCACACGGTCATCTGCGTCGACGTCGACGCCGAGAAGGTGGCCGGGCTGCAGCGCGGTGAGGTGCCCATCCTCGAGCAGGGGCTCGACGAGCTGGTGCAGGAGGGTGTCCGCTCGGGCAACCTCACCTTCACCACCGACACCCCGGCCGCGGTGAAGGCGTCCGAGTTCGTCTACCTCTGCGTGCCCACGCCGCAGGGCGAGGACGGCTCGGCCGACCTCAGCTACATCCAGGAGGCGGCCACCCAGATCGGTCCGCACCTGCAGCCCGAGGCCATCGTCATCAACAAGTCCACGGTCCCCGTCGGCTCCACCCGGGTCGTGGGGGCGGCGCTCGGCCGGGGCGACGTCTACGTGGTGTCGAACCCCGAGTTCCTCCGCGAGGGCTCCGCGGTCCAGGACTTCCTGCACCCCGACCGCGTCGTGATCGGCTGCGACGACCAGGCCGCGGCCGTGCGCCTCGCCTCGCTCTACCTCAGCCTCGCGGCGCCGCTCATGGTCACCGACCCGGCCTCGGCCGAGACCATCAAGTACGCCAGCAACGCCTTCCTGGCCACCAAGATCTCCTACGTCAACGCGGTCGCCGCGGTGTGCGAGGCCGTCGGCGCCGACGTCAACGACGTGGTGCTCGGCATGGGCTACGACAAGCGCATCGGCCACGAGTTCCTGCGCCCCGGGCCGGGCTGGGGCGGCTCGTGCTTCCCCAAGGACACCCGGGCCCTCATCCACATCGCCGAGGAGGCGGGTTACGACTTCGACCTGCTCAAGGGCGTGGTCACGGTCAACGACGAGCAGTTCGCCCGCGTGGCCAACAAGGTCGTCGAGGCCGCGGGCGGCTCGGTCGAGGGCAAGACCATCGCGGTGTGGGGCCTCACGTTCAAGGCCCGCACCGACGACCTGCGCGAGTCCCCGTCGCTCGAGGTCATCAGGCGCCTCGTGGCCCAAGGTGCCCGGGTGCGGGCGTTCGACCCGGCCGTCCACCGCCAGCTCGAGGGCATCGAGGTCGTCGACGACCCCTACGGCGCCTGCGACGGTGCCGAGGTCCTCGTCGTGCTCACCGAGTGGGACGAGTTCCGCTGGCTCGACTTCGACAAGGTGGCCGCCGCGCTGCGCCACCCGGCCGTCGTCGACGCCCGCAACCTGCTCGACCGGCAGTCGCTGCGGCGCCGGGGCTTCACGGTCGCCGGCATCGGTCGGCTCTGAGATGGCACGCGTCGTCGTCACCGGCGGCGCCGGCTTCCTCGGGTCGCACCTCTGCCGGGCGCTGCTCGACCGGGGCGACCAGGTGGTGTGCCTCGACAACCTGGTGACCGGGTCGATCACCAACATCGACGACCTCTTCGGCACCCGCGGCTTCACCTTCATCGAGCACGACGTCAGCTCCTACGTGTGGGTGCCCGGGGCGGTCGACACCGTCATGCACTTCGCCAGCCCGGCCTCGCCGATCGACTTCGAGCGCATCCCCATCCAGATCCTCAAGGTCGGCGGCCTCGGCACCCACAACTGCCTCGGCCTGGCCAAGGCCAAGGGCGCCAAGTTCTTCCTGGCGTCCACGAGCGAGGTCTACGGCGACCCGCTCGTCCACCCGCAGCCCGAGAGCTACTGGGGCAACGTGAACCCCATCGGGCCGCGCGGTGTCTACGACGAGGCCAAGCGCTATGCCGAGGCGCTCACCATGGCGTACCACCGCCACCACGGCATCGACGTGCGCATCGTGCGCATCTTCAACACCTACGGGCCACGCATGCGGCCCCGCGACGGCCGGGTGGTGTCGAACTTCATCGTGCAGGCCCTGGCGGGGGAGCCCCTCACCATCTACGGCGACGGCTCCCAGACCCGTTCGTTCTGCTACGTCGACGACGAGGTGCGGGGCTTCCTGAACCTGCTCGACAGCGACACCGTGGGGCCCGTGAACATCGGCAACCCGCACGAGTTCACCGTCACCGAGCTGGCCAAGGTGGTGCTGTCGGTCACCGGGTCGAGCTCGGAGATCGTCTACCACCCGCTGCCCGTCGACGACCCGACGCAGCGCAAGCCCGACATCGGCCTGGCCACGCGGGCGCTCGGCTGGGCCCCCGTCGTCGAGCTCACCGAGGGCGTCACGCGCACCACCGAGTGGTTCCGCCAGCTCGACCTCAGCTGATCGGGGTCAGTGGTCGCGGGCCTCGGCGGCCTCGCGGTTGGCCAGGTACCACTCGACGGTGCGACGGAGGCCGTCGGCGAAGCTGGTGTGGGCCTCGAAGCCGAACTCCTCGCGGGCCCGGGTGGCGTCGACGCGGCGGCGCGGCTGCCCGTCGGGCTTGGTGTCGTCCCAGCGCACCTCGCCGGTGAACCCGGTGGCGGCCACGACCTCGTCGACGAGCTCGCGGATGGGCATCTCGTGGTTCGAGCCGAGGTTGACCGGCTCGGCGCCGTCGTAGCGCTCGGCCGCCAGGGCGATGCCCTCGGCCGCGTCGTCGACGTAGAGGAACTCACGGCTCGCCGACCCGGTGCCCCAGACCTCGATGTGGTCGTCGCCGGCCTCACGCGCCTCGACGCACTTCTTGACCAGCGCCGGGATCACGTGGGAGACCGCGGCGTGGAACTTGTCGCCCGGCCCGTAGAGGTTGGTGGGCATGAGGTAGATGCCGTTCTGGCCGTACTGCGCCCGGTTCGACTGGAGCTGCACCAGCTGCGCCAGCTTGGCGATGCCGTAGGGCGCGTTGGTCTCCTCGGGGTAGCCCTGCCACAGCGACGACTCCTGGAA
>Ga0302322_100006021_pt1 | contig 10705 bp, 11 predicted proteins | sample Fen_T0_2_FD_203757 | JGI IMG/M metagenome (GOLD analysis project Ga0302322, IMG submission 203757) | Peat permafrost microbial communities from Stordalen Mire near Abisko, Sweden - Fen_T0_2 | ecosystem: Environmental > Terrestrial > Soil > Wetlands > Permafrost | place: Sweden: Abisko... | reverse complement strand
GCCCCTGACCCCGGACCGGCGCCCCACGGTCCTGGCCCTTGGCCTGGCCATCACGTACATCGTCGTGCTCCAGGTGCCCTTCGCCCGGGACTTCTTCCAGCTGATCGCCCCGGACCCGCGCGAGGGGATCCTGGTGGTCGTCTCCGTGGTCGCCTGGCTGCTCGTGGTGCGAACCTTCTGGGTGCGCCGACTGGTAGAGAGGTTCCTGGGGTTCTGAACACCGAGAAAGGGAGTGCCCGATGACCCTGAGCCTGGGCGAGATCGTCATCGACTGCGCCGGCCACGACATGGTCGTGGGCTTCTGGCTCGCGGCGATGGGCGACTACATGCGCGTGGACGTCAACGGGCAGTACGTGGCGATCGCGCCGGTGGAGCGTGCCGCCGGCCGCCCGACGATCCTGTTCCAGAAGGTCCCGGAGCCCAAGACGGTGAAGAATCGCGTCCACCTCGACCTCCGCGGCGAGACGATGGCGGGCGAGGTGGAGCGCCTCCTCGGCCTTGGCGCGACGTTCATCGCCGAACGGTCGTTGGGCGAGGCGACCCGCTGGACCGTGATGGCCGACCCCGAGGGCAACGAGTTCTGCGTGTCGGGCGACGCCTGAGCCAGTCCGGCGCGGCCCCGTCCCGCGCGAGGACCTCGCAGAGGCGCCGGCTCTCCACCGGCTCCACGGCCATCTCGATGTCCGCCAGGGCAAAGCCCGCGCCCTGAACAGGAGCTGCTCGCCCAGGTCCCGCGCGAGTTGATGTCAACCATCGGGCCGCCAACACCTAGAGCGCGCGGACGATCGCCTCCAGCCTCGCGGTGAAGGCGCGGGCGTCCTCGCCGGGCAGGGCGCGGATCGGGGCGCCGATGCGGACCTCCACCGGGTGGCGGTGCGGCCGGCGGCCGCCCTTCGGGAGCACCTGCCGGATCCCCACGATCCTGATGGGCAGCACCTGGCGACCCGTGTGGCGCGCGAGCAACCCGATGCCCGGCTGGAACGGGTTGATGTCTCCGGTCATCGTGCGCGTCCCCTCCGGGAACATGACGAGGTGCCAGCCGGCCGCGAGGAGCCCCTCCGCGGCGGCGATGGAGTCCGCCCCGCGTCCCGTCCGGTTGAACGCGAACGCACCCAGCCAGGCCGCCGCGAACCAGCGCGTCTTCTTGGTCGCGAAGTAGTCCGCCGCGGCCGCCGCGGTGATCCGCCGGCGTTGCCTCGGGCCGAGGGCGAGCCGGATCGCGGAGAAGTCGAAATGGCTCGCGTGGGTGGGCGCGATGAGCGAGGGGCCGTCGAGCGCGGCGATGTGCTCCCGGCCGATCACCCGGGGCCCGCACAGGAACCAGCCGACGATCGGGCCGAAGAGCAGCGCCGTGATCTCCCGGGCGATGATCGCCGGCCGCGAGAACTGCCAGCCCGTCGGCGGCGTGACCCGGCGGGCTCGCCTGGTCGCGTCATGGGACCCCGCGCCCGGTGCGCCTGCCGAGGATACGGCGGGGCCGTCGGTCATCCCGGGGCCCCGGCGACGCGGATGTCGATGGCCTGCTCCTGGTGGGTCGGCGGTACTGGCCGACGACGCCGCGATCGTGCGCGGCTGGCCCCGCGGCGTCAATGGATGCGCAGAGGCCGGTCCGGGGATCGTCGCCGCACTGGGAGTCGCCTCATCGCCCGGGCCGTGCCCCGCCCTTTCGCTTCATCCTCCCTTCACGTTCGGCGAGCCAGACTGCGGCGGTCGCAGGTCGCGACCGAAGCTCCGAGGCCCTCAACGGTCCTCGCAGACAGAATGGAGCGTCCCCCGTGTCAAGCGATCCCGGGAACCCGGACAAGGTCGACCAGAGCCCGGAGGCCCTGTCCCTCGCAGACGGTCATTCGCACCGCCACGTCAACCTCAGGAGGTCAGCCGCGGGACTGATCGTCGCCGGCGGCCTGGCCGCCGCGTCGATCATCGGCCCGCTGGCTGTCAACGCGGCGTCCCCCCATTCGGAAGCGTCGGCCATGTCCGACACGGCCGCCGACCGGGCGGCCGCCGACAAGGTCACCGACAAGGTCACCGACGTTGCCGCCATCTCCGAAGACAAGGCGACCGCCGACCTGACCGCCGACAAGGCGTCCGCCGACAAGGCGTCCGCCGACAAGGCGACCGACATGGCCACCGCAGAGGCCGGCGCCGACAAGGCGGCCACCGACAAGGCTGCCGACAAGGCGACCGCCGACAAGGCGACTGCCGACAAGGCTGCCGACAAGGCCACCGCCGACAAGGCTGCCGACAAGGCGGCCACCGACAGGACTGCCGACAAGGCGACCGCCGACAGGACTGCCGACAAGGCGACCGCCGACAGGACTGCCGACAAGGCGGCCGCGGACGACGCCGTCACCACCAACTGAGCCTTCGGGATGCCGGTCCGGCATCCGCTCCCGCACTCACCGCTCACGACCGGCTCCGCCCGGAGCCGGTCGTGATGTGCTCAGCCCTCGCTGCGGATGACCGTCAGGCCGCGTGCGTGGGCGAGCTCCAGCACCCAGCCGGCCGCGCCCATCGCCGGGTCGCTCTCGAGGTCGGGCGACTCGTCGCCGTCGTCAGCGCGGCCGGTGCCGCCCAGCAGCCGCAGGGTCCCGCCGTCGGCGGCAAGGCGATCCAGGATCCGCTCCAGGTCCTCCGGACCCACGGCCACGAACCGTGAGCCCACGTCGACCGAGACCGACCCGTCGTCCTCCGCGTAGACCGTGAGGCCGGCCTCGCGGTCGTCGCCGATGCCCATCGCCGCCTCCTCGTCCCTACCCGGCGGCCGTCGCGCCCGTGAACGAGAACGACGACAGGCGGATCGCCGGCACCACGGACGCGCCCATGAACCCGCGGATGCAGCGCCGCTCGCGGCTCACGGCCTCCACGTTGGCCAGGGCGTCCAGGTAGGACATGGTGAACCGCAGGTTTCGCACGGGCCCCACCACCCTGCCGCCTTCGACAAGGAAGGTCCCGTCGCGGGTCATGCCCGTGATGATCACCTTCTTGGAGTGGACGGGGTTCGTGTAGTGGAAGCGGGTGACGAGCAGCCCACGGTCCAGACCGCCCACCAGCTCGTCCATGGACGCGTCGCCCGCTGCCATGACCATGTTGGTTGGGAATGGCCCGTACGTGTTCGGGGCGGGCAGGCCGTGCCCGGTGGACACGCGCCCCGACCGTGCGGCGGTCTGGGCGTCGAACGCGAGGTCCCGGCAGACGCCCGCTTCGAGCAGGCGCAGGCGCTGCTTCGGGACACCCTCGGCGTCGAACGCGGCTGGGAGGCCGGCGGGGTCGGACGCGTCGTCGATGATGGTGACCAGGGGCGAGGCGACGCGCTTGCCCGCCTCCCAGAACGAGCGGTCCTCCGCCACGGCCAGGGCCGAGAAGCCGAGGTATCCCAGCATGTCCACGAGATCCACGACCGCGTAGTGGCCGAGCACGACCGGGTAGTCACCGGGGGCAAGGTCCACCGGGTTTGCCGACGAGTGGGCCCGCTCCGCCGCCTCGCGGCCGATGGTCGCGGCGTCGATCCGGGTGGCGTCGACCGCGACCTGCTCGGCGTAGCCCGTGCCGTCGTCGGGGCCCATGGTGACGACGAGGAGCTGGGAGCTTGTGCGGCGCTCGGCTGCGCTGATGCCCTTGCTGGAGGCGACCGCGACAGCCTCGGCGTCCGTGGAGAACGAGCCGAATGCGGTGACACCGGCCTCGTCGGCGGCGGCGATGACCGCGCGGACTCCCTCGGCACGCAGCTCCGGGCTGGCGCCGTCCGTGCCCTCGGACCAGGCGGCGGCAATGGGCTCGGCGCGACCGGCCTCCGGGAGCCCGGCCCAATCCTCGAGCTCCTCCACGTTGCGCGTGATGTCGGCGGCGCGCTCCACCAGGGCGCGGATCCCGTCCGGGTCCACCCGCCCGGAGCTGGCCACGGCCACGCGGCGGCCCTGGGCGAACCGCAGGTTGACGAAGACCTCGCTGCTGGCGACGTTCTGGTGGATCTCGCTGTTGGCGAACCGCGTCAGGGCGGAGTCGCCCGCCACGACGAGCACCTCGGCCTCGCCCGCGCCGGCCGCCCCTGCCTGTCGGACGACCTCCTCCGCGAGGCGGAGCGCCGCCTCCGGGTTGCCGCCGATCGCGTCCGCGCCGCTCAACCCATCACCCCGACGCGCACGTTGCGGAACCGCGCGCCCGAGACGCCGTGACCCACGTGGCCGGCCTGTCCCGGCTCGCCCTTGCCGCAGTTTGGCGTCCCCCACATCCGCCATGACGAGGCGTCGCCCACGGCGTCCATCGACCGCCACAGCTCGTGCGTGATCCCGGTGTAGGTCGCGTTCCGGTACAGCCGGCCCAACTTGCCGCCCTTGACCTCGCGGCAGACCTCGGTCGCGAACTGGAAGTTGAGGCGCCGGTCGTCGATGGACCAGCTGCGACAGGTGTCGAACAGCAGCCCGTCGTCCGTGTCGGCCACGATGTCGTCGAAGGTCATGCCCGGCTTCGGGAGCAGGTTGACGTTCGTCATGCGGATGAGCGGGATCCGGTTCCAGCCGTCGGCGCGCATCGCCCCGCCGCTGTCCCGGCCGATCCGGGGCGCGGTCTCGCGGGAGCTCAGGTAGCCCACGAAGATCCCCTCCTTGATGAGCGGGACCTGCTGGGCCGCGACGCCCTCGTCGTCCCAGCCGAAGCTCCCCAGGCCGCCCGGGACCGTCGCGTCGGCGACGATGTCGCACAGGTCGCTGCCGTACCGGAAGGAGCCGAGCATGTCCGGGCTGAGGAAGCTCGTGCCGGCATAGCTGGCCTCCGTGCCGAACGCCCGGTCCAGCTCCGTCGGGTGGCCGCAGCTCTCGTGGACCTGCATGTAGAGCTGGCTCGGGTGGAGGATGACCGTGCGGGTCCCCGCGGGGAGGGTGGGCGCAGTGAGCAGCTCCACGGCCTCACTGGCGACGCGCTCCGCGGTGCCCTGGAGGTCCATGGTGCGGACGTGCTCGTACCCGGCCGAGGCCCAGCCGCCGCCGTTGTCCGGGTAGCTGCGGCGCTGATGCTCGTCGCCGTCGATGGCGTTCGCCTCGAGGCCCGCGCCAACGTGCGTGATCACCTGCTGGGTGTAGGACCCGTCGCTCGCGGCAAAGGTCTTCCACTCGCGCCGGGCGCCATACAGCGACTCCGTCCAGGCGATGCCCTTGACGGCGTTCAGCGCGCGGTCGGCGGCATGCAGGTCGGCGATCTTGCGGTCCAGCGGGACCGCGAACGGGTCCTCCAGCACCGGGGTCTCGTAACGGCCCGTCGCGGGCGGGCGGCCGTCCAGGACGACGGGTGTCCGGATGGCCGTCGCGCTCGCCCGCGCGATGCGGACGGCCTCGGCGGCCACGCGGTCCGCCTCCGCGGTGGTCAGGCGGTGGCTCGCGGCGAAGCCCCACGCTCCGCCCACGATGACCCGGACGCCGAACCCCTCGCTCTCGCCGCCCGCGACGCCTTCCACGCGTCCGGACTTGATCGTGATCGACTCCTCGAGCCGCCGGACCACGCGCACGTCGGCGTACGTGGCGCCCAGGGCAGTGGCCGTGTCGAGGGCACGGCTCGTGAGATCGCGCATTGCGGCGCAGCGTATCGCGGGGGCGCCCGCAGCGCGTTAGGGCGAACCACCTAGGCGGTCGGGCTCGCCGCCCGCGACGGGGCGCCTCGCCCTTGCCACGGCCCCCCGGGATCACGGGGCATTGGGGGTGCGTCATGCGGGACGTTCGGCCCCCCTACGGACTTCCGATCGGCCCTGTGGCCGGTCCCCGGAGGTCACGACACTCCGCCAATCCGACGGCCATCGGCAATGGGCGACGTTTGAGCCCAGCCCAGCCCGAGAAGGGCCGCCGGCAGCGGTGTTCGGACGCGGCCACGCGGGGCGCGCCGACGGCGAGGGCCTGGAGGAGAAGACGATGGGCGAAGCCGGAGGGCTCCACGTGAGCCCCGTCCTCGATCCTGGCGCCGTTCAGCCACCGGGGGCCGCGGACACCCACGGCTGGCTCATGACCGCGCTGACAGACCGCGGGATCAGCCGCCGCCGGTTCCTCGGCTTCGCGTCCGCCATGACGGCGCTGCTGGCCCTGCCGCAGGCCATGGCGCCCCAGGTCGCCAGGGCCCTCGAGAGCACCCGCAAGCCCGTCGTCGTGTGGCTGGAGTTCCAGGACTGCGCCGGCAACAGCGAATCGATGCTCCGCAGCTCCCACCCCACGGTGGCGGACGTCGTCCTCGACGTGCTCAGCTGGGAGTACCACGAGACGATCATGGCTGGCTCGGGCCACCAGGCCGAGGCCGTGCTCGAGCGCGTGAAGACCGGCACGGACCCGTACGTCCTCATCGTGGAGGGTTCCATCCCAACGGCGGACGGCGGCGTCTACTGCACCATCGGCGGCAAGACCGCCATCGCCCTGCTCCAGGACATGGCGGCCAACGCGGCGCTGGTCGTCGCCGTCGGCGCCTGCGCCTGGGACGGCGGCTTCCCGCGCCTGGGGCCCACGGGCGCGGTGGGCGTCGGCGACATCATCGGCAACAAGCCGCTCGTGAACCTCGGCGGTTGCCCGCACAACCCGGCGAACACGGCGGCGACGCTGGTCCACTACCTCGCGTTCGGCAAGGCGCCCGCGCTCGACCAGTACAACCGCCCGCTGTTTGCCTACGGCCACCTCATCCACGACCAGTGCGAGCGGCGCGCCAACTTCGACGCCGGTCGGTTCGTCGAGGCGTGGGGCGACGAGGGCCACCGCAACGGGTGGTGCCTCTACAAGATGGGCTGCAAGGGGCCGCAGGCCACCTTCAACTGCCCGATCGTCCGCTGGAACGACGGCACCAACTGGCCGATCGGCGCCGGCCACGGCTGCATCGCGTGCGCGTCGCCGCAGTTCTGGGAGCGGATGAGCCCGTTCTACGACCGGCTGCCGGGCGTGAAGATGTTCGGCGTCGACATCGACGCGCAGACCATCGGCATCGGCGCGGTCGGGTTCGTGGCAGTGGCCACGGCGATCCATGCGGGCGGCGTGGTCGCGCGCAGGTCCCGGGAGCGCAGCAGGCGAGCGACGGTCGCCACGGATGGCACCGTGGTGCCGGAGACCACGTCCGAGCCCGCCCCGTCGGCCCCGGCCGGCGACGGCGACCAGAACTAGGAGCGGACGATGGCCGATCGAATCGTCATCGATCCCGTCACACGGATCGAGGGACACCTCCGGATCGAGGCCCAGGTCGACGGCGGCAAGGTCACCGCCGCGTATAGCTCCGGGACGATGTTCCGGGGCATGGAGCTCATCCTCAAGGGTCGCGACCCGCGCGAGGCCTGGATCTGGGCGCAGCGCATCTGCGGCGTCTGCACAACGGTCCACGCCCACGCGTCCGTCTACTCGGTGGAGGACGCCCTGGGCGTCGAGATCCCCCCGAACGCCCGCCTGATCCGCAACCTGATCGCGGGCGCCCAGCACATCCAGGACCACGTCATCCACTTCTACCACCTGCACGCGCTCGACTGGGTGGACGTGACCGGCGCGCTCGCCGCCGATCCGGCCAAGACCGCGGCGCTCGCACAGTCCATCAGCGACTGGGACAGGAGCTCCGCCGACTACTTCGCGGGCGTCCAGGCCCGCGTGAAGAAGCTGGTGGACTCCGGGCAGCTCAGCTTGTTCGCCAGCGGCTACTGGGGACACCCGGCCTACAACCTGCCGCCCGAGGCGGACCTGATGGCGGTCGCGCACTACCTCGAGGCGCTCGAGTGGCAGCGCGACGTCATCCGCGTGCACGCGGTCCTCGGCGGCAAGAACCCACACCCGCAGACGTACCTCGTCGGCGGCATGGCGGCGGCCGTCGACCCGAATTCCCCCAACGTCATCAACTGGGAGCGGATCACGTTCATGCAGGAGCGCATCAAGACGATGCGCTCCTTCGTGGAGAAGGTCTACGTCCCGGACGTCAAGGCGGTCGCCTCGTTCTACCCCGAGTGGTGGCAGCTGGGCGCCGGGCACAAGAACTACCTGGCGTACGGCGGGCTCCAGCAGGGCAACCGCACGGACGAGAAGTCGTTCGGCTTCAACCGCGGGATCATCGTCGGCGGCGACCTGTCCAAGGTTGTCGGGCTCGACCAGCAGAAGATCACGGAGGCCATCGCCCACAGCTACTACGAGTACGGCGGCGGTGACCAGGCGGCCCTCCATCCGTGGTCCGGCGAGACCAACCCCAAGTACTCCGGCCCCACGCCGCCATTCACGCAGCTCGACGTCGAGCAGAAGTACAGCTGGCTCAAGTCGCCGCGTTACGACGGCATGCCGATGGAGGTCGGTCCGCTGGCGCGGATGCTGGTCGCCTACGGCTCGGGCAACAAGCGCGTCCAGGACCTCGTGAACGGCGCCCTCGCGGAGCTCAAGCTCCAGCCGGCCGCGCTGTTCTCCACGCTCGGCCGCGTCGCGGCCCGGGCGCTCGAGACCGTCTACCTGCTCGACCTCATGGACCAGTGGATCGGCGAGCTGGCCTCCAACATGGAGTCCGGCGACCTCCGGATCCACGACGGCTCCAAGTGGGACCCGTCCACGTGGCCGGCCGAGGCCGAGGGCTGGGGCTTCCACGAGGCGCCGCGCGGCGCCCTGGGGCACTGGATCAAGATCAAGGACCGCAAGATCGAAAACTACCAGGCCGTCGTCCCGTCGACCTGGAACGCAGGGCCGCGTGACGAGAAGGGCCAGACCGGCCCATATGAGGCGTCCCTCGAGGGCACGCCGGTCGCGAATCCCGAGCAGCCGCTCGAGCTCCTCCGCACGATCCACTCATTCGACCCGTGCCTCGCATGCGCGGTCCACGTCGTGGATGCGAATGGCAAGGAGCGCGTGCGGGTGGAGGTGCGGTGATGACCGCCTCGACGCCCATCCAGCCCGGCGAGATCCCCGTCACCCCGATTGCCATCACGGACGAGGACGAGGCCGTCCTCGGCTGCAGCCCGATCTACGTCTGGGAGGTCCCGGTCCGCGTGACCCACTGGGCGATCGTCATCTCGATCGTCGCCCTGGGCATCACGGGTCTGTACATGCACGGCCCGTTCCTCGTGCCGTCCAAGCCCGTCGAGGCGTCGTCGGTGATGGCCACGGTCCGCTTCTGGCACGAGATCTTCGCGATCGTGTTCACCATCTCGATCGCGGTCCGCTTCTACTGGGGCTTCGTGGGCAACAGCTTCTCCAGCTGGCGCCAGATCATCCCGCACCGCCGTGAGCAGTTCCACTGGATGGGCGAGATGTTCAGGTACTACACGTTCCGGCGGCGCCACGCGCCCCCGTACGCGGGTCACAACCACCTCGCAGGCCTCGCCTACTCGGTCGTGTCGGTCGGCCTGTTCGCCCAGGTGCTCTCGGGGCTGCTCCTGCTCGGCTGGATCATGCAGACGGGGCCGATCCACACCCTCTTCGGATGGGGCAATGCCTTCCCGTTCGGCGGCATCCAGGGGGTGCGGACGCTCCACTACATCCTCACCTTCCTGTTCGCCGCGTTTGCCATCCACCACGTCTACTCCGCGATCCTCGTCGACATCGAGGAGCGGTCGGGCGTGATGTCGTCGATCTTCTCCGGCTACAAGAACATCCGACCCTCGGCGTCGCTGGAGGCCCTCGGCCTCATCGGCGACTCGCCCGAGGAGCGTGCGCGCAGCGAAGCCTACGAATCCCGCGATGCATGAGGCGGGCCTCCTCGCCGCCGCCGTCGCCGAGGCGCTGGCCGCCGGTGAGCCCACCGATTCGGCAGGCCCCGGGCCCGCCGGGGCCCGCCATCCGGTCGCGATCGACATCAGGGTCCACGATCCGATGCACGTCGCGCCCGATTCCGCACGCCTCCACGCCGAGCTCGCCTTGCGCGCGCGTGGACTCGGCGACGTCGAGGTCACCGTCTCCGCGGACCCCGTGACCTGCGTCATGTGCGAGGTCGACAACGAGGTCCGCTCCGAGCATCCGTTCTGTGCCCAGTGTGGCTGGCCGCTGCCCGACCGCGGCGGCCACGCCGTGGAGGCGGTCGTGCGCTGGGCCGGCGACGATGTCGCGGCGGCGGCCCGTTCCGCCGCCGGGCCCGTGGCCGAGGCCGTCGCATGAGCGCGTATGTCGTCCTCGGGCTGGGAAACCGGCTCGAGACGGACGAGGCGCTCGGCGCCCTGGTCGTCGAGCGTCTCACGGCGGAACCGTCACTCCTCGGCGACCTGCCGGACCCATCGGCCGTGGACTTCGTGGACGGCGGCACGGTTGGGCTGGGGCTGCTGCCCCTGCTGATGGACCTGGACGGGCTGCTGGTGGTCGACGCGATCACCGCCCGGACCGAGCCCGGCACCCTGATCGACCTCGAGGGGGCGTCGCTCATCCGCCATGACCTGGTGATGAGCGTCCATGACCTGGGCGCCGGCGAGCTCCTCGGGGCCCTGCACGTGCTGGAGGCGTGGCCGAAGCGGGTGCGGGTCATCGGGCTGGAACCCAAGGCGATCGAGCTGGGGCTGGAGCTCAGCGAGCCGGTCGCGGCGGGGGTCCCGGGGCTGATCGAGGCGATCGCCGGGTACCTCGGGGAGTGGCAGCGGGCGGACGCGTAGGTCAGGCGGGGTGGTTCCGCGGCCGCTCAGCGGCCGTCGCTCGCGTCCCGCGGCCGCACAGCGGCCGTCGCTCGCGTCCCGCGGCCGCACAGCGGCAGTCCCTCGCGGTGGTTCCGCCGCCGCTCTGCGGCGGTCCCTCGCCACCCGGCGACC
>Ga0302322_100006020_pt1 | contig 10707 bp, 10 predicted proteins | sample Fen_T0_2_FD_203757 | JGI IMG/M metagenome (GOLD analysis project Ga0302322, IMG submission 203757) | Peat permafrost microbial communities from Stordalen Mire near Abisko, Sweden - Fen_T0_2 | ecosystem: Environmental > Terrestrial > Soil > Wetlands > Permafrost | place: Sweden: Abisko... | reverse complement strand
GCTAACCGAACGGCTCGTGCCCGTCACAGCACCAATGCCGCGGTCGAGACTGAGGCTGGTTGCGCCGGTGACGGCCCAGCTAAGTGTGGAACTCTGGCCGTTGGTTATCGTAGATGGCGCAGCGGTGAACGATGTAATCACCGGTGCCGCACCTGAACTACTGGAACTCGAGCTGCTCGAGGAAGAAGAACTGCTAGAAGAAGAACTTGAGCTGCTTGAACTCGAACTGGAGCTGGAAGATGAGCTCGAGCTACTCGAACTCGAAGACGACGAAGAACTGGAGCTGGACGAAGAACTCGACGAACTGCTCGAACTGGAAGAGGAGCTCGAACTGGGTGTAGTGACGCTGACGGCGGCCGTTTTAGCACTTTCGTTGTTGGCGGCATCGTAGGCGGATACGGCGTAACTGTAAGTGGTCGACGCGCTCACGACATTGTCGGTGTAGCTGACGTTACCGGTCGAGCCGGCCAGAACGCCACCGCGGTATATTCGATAACCGGATACACCGACGTTGTCGGTTGAGGCCGTCCAATTCAGCGAAACCGCCGTCGGTAGAGGCGCTGTGGCGGTGAGATTGGTCGGAACGGTCGGGGCTTGTGTGTCGGTTGATGTCGAGAGCGGTGGCAGCCCGAAGCCTGCGCGAATGTAATCGTTGATGACCGGCGCGGTGTACGCGGGATTCCAATTAGCTTTCGATTGAGCGCGGATGGCGGCGTAAATCGGTGCGAGCGAAGCCGTGCCGCCGACGGACTGCTGATAAGTCTCGAGGTTACGACCGGGATCGGGATAAGAAACTTGCTGGTACTTCGACCCCGTTTCTCCGCTCTGGCTGGCCCACGTAGTGTAATTGACTCCGGTTCCGCCCGTGCCGACGGTCGCCATGTTGCTATTCGCCCCATCATAATAAGTGTTACCGGAGAAAGTGAATGGAGTGAATGCGCCTGACACGTCGATCAGCACTGAGCCGAGATCTGGATCCTGAATCGTGTTGTTTAAGACCTTGATATTTGAGAACACGGGATACGACTGGAAGATTATAGCGGTGCCCTTCACGCGGTACGCCAAGTTGTTCTCGATCGTGACGCCTTTAGTGGGGTACGTGACGCTGCCGGTCCCTCCTTCTAGACTAACTGCATAACTGTTGCCGGTGAGGTGGAAGTCCGAAAAAATATTACCGGTAAAAAAGGACTCTGATGTGCTGGTGATCTGAATGCCCCAGCCCAGGTTGCGGTTAGTGGGATTATCTCGGTCAGCTTGGAGTAGCACGTTGTTTCGGACCGTGAATCCGTTGAAAGAGACGTCATTCAACGCGCCTGTGCCTTGATAGCTCATCTGAATGCCAAACTCTCCCTCGAAGAAAAAATTGTTCTCGACCAGCGCTCCAGCAAACGAATTGGGCGATGCGATATAACTGCAAAATTTTAGACTCAGGCTTTCGTCACGGAGCATCAGATTGTTGCGGATCGCGACGTTGAAGCTGTCGCAGATGTACATGTGGTGATTAAAGACATCTGCTGCCACCCCTGCCGTGTCGTTCCAGGCGTTGTGGTCGAAAAGATTATCTTCGACAAAGAGGCCTGTCTGATTGGAGAGAAACATGCCCTGCGAGTGGCCAGCGACCGAATATTGGTCGGTAAAAACGTTGCGGCGGACGCGCATGTTTTTGGGTCCAGCGGGGGTGTCGTTAGCCTGCGTGACGACGCCGATCGCCAGAAAATGGAAAAAGTTATTCTCAATGAGAATGTCATTGCCGGTATCCAGCCACTTAATACCGACCACGCTACTGGCCGTCGCCTTGCCGCCGGATGATTGGTAAGCTGGCGAACTCGGGTCTTTGCGCGCGTCGTACATATCCAGTCCCATGACGTAAAGATGGCCGGAAGCATTGTCGCGGTTTTGTTTGCCAATGACAGCCTCGTCTCCCCCGTCCGGCTGAATCTGGGGTCGCGCGCCGGCCCCGTAGCTGGTGAACACCATCGGCTCATCGGCAGACCGGCCTGCAATGAGAGTGAAGGTGCCGAACTGGCCGTGGAAAACGTCGCCGCACTTCAGCAAGATCCAGTCGGGGTAACCCGTCCGGAGTTTGCTCACGGCTTTGTCGATGGTCGCCAGCGGCGCGACTTCGGTTCCGGCGTTGCTATCATTGCCCGTGCTGGAACTCACATAAATTTGCCGGCTGTCCGAGGAAGGTGTGACGGTGGTCCAGCCGTTGGCATCTTGGGAAACGTGCGCGGAGGCGAAAGTCGCGGAAGCTTCGGTGGAATTACTACTGAGCCCGCCCGAACTCGCCGCCTGAATGATATAATAATATTTTGCCCCCGAGGCTAAACCGAAGTTGGAATAGTTGGGAGACGTGGTCGCAACGACGGCAGTGTAGGGCCCGCCGCTGGTCGTCGCACGCAGCACGTAATAACTGGTAGCTCCAGAGCTCGCGGTCCAACTCAGGTCAATCTCGCCAACCGTGTAGGTAGCGGTCAGTCCTGCGGGCGCGGCCGGACTCGCTGCACGGAGGTTTACGGGGCAAATCACCAGGAATGCGATGATACCCAACATCGCCACAATTAAACGATGAAGATTCGAACCACGATTAATAAGCCAGACAGGAGATGTAATTTGAGGATATATCATGGTTTCGTTTAATTATAAGTGCCTCGAACTTTGGCCTATACCTATTTGTTGGTTAACTAAGCCGAGTTTTATCGCGTTGGCTGAATTTCCGTAGAGCGGCGAGGCCAGCGAGGGCGACGAGAGAGAGGTCGGAGGGAGCGCCACCGCCGCCGGAAGAGCCGCTGCTGCCCGAACTCGAACTGCTCGAAGAAGAGGAACTAGAGCTAGAGGACGAACTCGAACTGCTCGAGCTAGAGGAAGAACTGGAAGAGGAACTCGATGAGGACGAACTGCTCGAACTACTGGAGGAAGAGCTCGAGGACCCGCTGAGCTGAACGACGGCATTGTTGCTGGTCGCGGAACCAGCGGAATTGGAAACGACGACGGTATAGGTGCCGACGTTGGCTGAAGTCATGCTGGTGACATTGTAGGTGGCGTTGGTGGCATTGGGGATATCGACCGTGTCTTTTTTCCACTGGTAGCTGAGGCTGCCGCCGGTGGCGGTGACCGAGAGCGAGAAGTTGCTGCCCAGGGCTGCGCTGGTGGTCGGCTGCGGCTGAACGGTGATCACGGGCTGGGTTACGCTCGAGCCGCTGCTGCTTGAGGAGGAACTCGACGAACTACTCGAACTTGAGGAGCTGCTACTGGAAGACGAACTGCTCGAGCTGGAAGAGCTGCTGCTCGACGACGAACTGGTGCTCCCGGAGGAGCTGGAGCCGCCACTTGAGGAACTGCTGGAAGAACTGCTGCTGGAGTTCACGGTGACCGTCGTGCTAGCGGTGGTAGAGCCTGTGGCGTTGGTGGCGGTTAGCGTGTAGCTCGTGGTCGCGGTGGGGCTAACCGAACGGCTCGTGCCCGTCACAGCACCAATGCCGCGGTCGAGACTGAGGCTGGTTGCGCCGGTGACGGCCCAGCTAAGTGTGGAACTCTGGCCATTGGTTATGGTCGATGGCGCAGCGGTGAACGATGTAATCACCGGCGCAGCCGCTCCTGAACTACTGGAACTCGAGCTGCTCGAGGAAGAAGAACTGGAAGATGAACTTGAACTGCTTGAGCTCGAACTCGAGCTGGAAGATGAGCTCGAGCTACTTGAACTCGAAGACGACGAAGAACTGGAGCTGGGTGTAGTGACGCTGACGGCGGCCGTTTTAGCACTTTCGTTGTTGGCGGCATCGTAGGCGGAGACGGCGTACGAATACGTGGTCGACGCGCTCACGACATTGTCGGTGTAGCTGACGTTACCGGTCGAGCCGGCCAGAACACCACCGCGGTATATCCGATAGCCGGATACGCCGACGTTGTCGGTTGAGGCCGTCCAATTCAGCGAAACCGCCGTCGGCAAGGTCGCTGAACCTGCGAGGTTGGTTGGAGTCGATGGCGGGGTTGTGTCAGGGCCTGAAGAGGTTGCCGTTACTGTGTTGATGACGACGCTTCCGCCGGTGGTTTTGAGCCGGACCGAATGAAGACCTTTGGTCAAACTGACTGTTGTGGAAAGCGTGCCAGAACCCGAGGCGGTTTTATAAGCCGCTTCGGCACTATCTGTCTGGAGCGCGAGGCGTCCGCCAGACCCACTCGTGTAGGCTGAGGATAAAGCATAGGTTCCGTCCTGCGGGATATTAAAAATGTAGCTGCTCCACTGACCAGCGGAGAGGTTCATTACCGTGCCCATCCAGGAGGTATTGCCACCATAGTTAGTCAGATTGTAACTTTGGCCCTGGACAGTGGATGGGATTGCGTTCCCGTACGTGGCCGTAGCCCGGGCGGCGATTGCGAGGGCGGCGGTAGCCACATATTTCGGCAGCGTCAGATCATCGATAGCTTGGGTGAAACCCCACTGGTAGTCTTTGGGGCGGAGCGTATAATATACGAGCATATCGCCTCCGTACTGACTCCATGTCGTTTGATGATCCGTTACCGCAGTGCCCATCCGCGTGTCGGCCCAGGCCTGGGCTTTGACGTCTTCGGAGTGGCCGGTTTTGTCCAAACTGGGCCCACCTTCATAAGCAACCCGCTTAATGCCGTAGGTGACGCAGAGGTCGATGTCGGCCGAAAGAGTTGGCTGCCACGCAACGGCATTCATGACATCGTTGGTCCAAATATTGGACAGCGTTAAAGAATCGGAATCGTTATTAGGGCCATAGTAGGCAGATCCGCCGCCACCATAGAATAGATAACTTACCAGTTTTCCTGGGGCAAACGCCGGAATATATGCTTCCTCCACATAGGGCAGAGCGGTGGAGGCGGAAGACTGGCCATCGGCTTGTTGCCATTCAAAAACGGGACGAACTTGGCTCATCATACGACTATCGCCAAATTCCTGTCGGAAAATTAGGCTGACGTCGGCTGCACAACGAGCGGCTCGGCGCCAAGCCCAACTCCAGTCGTTAGCATTGCCGTCATAAGCGTAGTGGTAAGCGTCGCCTGCATTCTTTTCCGCGATGGCCAAATCGTGGTTGGCATTGCCATCAAACGCTCCCGCGGTATTCCACAACTCATTGCTATATTCAACATAGAGTTTGATCGCGGGATCGAGTCCGACATTGCCGGTGAACGCATTACCGTCGCGGAAAAGTTTAGCCAGTTGATGTATATAATCGCTATTCACCTTCAATGGCACGCAGATCCAAGCATCTTTTTGGGTCTGATTGCAGAGGTTGATAATGTCTTCCCAAGCGCCGCCTGTCCCTAACCACGAATAACCGGCAGGATTACGATTGTAGGACGCGTAGTCCGGCTGCACTCGGTCGCTCCACGCGACCTGCGGGTTGCCGTAAGTGGACAAATAATCCATGAAACGCAGCGACTGAAACGGCGCTATCGCATTCAAAAACGGCCGGGAAAAACGCTCCGTTGTGGCTTGGCTCGTAGCACTGCCCGGAGCGATCGGGCGCATGAGCTTCACGTTACGCACGGCGCCGGAAAAATTGAGCCAGAGCGTGTCGTCAGTCGCGCCTGTCAATACGAGGTTGGCGGTTGTGACCTTGGTGGTGGAGTTGTAGGTTACGTTTTGCAGATTGCCCGCCGCTCCGCCAAAGGTAACCGTAACCGCCGCGTCGCTTTGAAAGGAAAGGGCATAGGTGCCGCTATTATTTCGGTTCAGCCCCGCCCAGACCATAACCGACGACGCAACCGTCGGCCAACCGTGAACATCGAGTGAACTTACAGGTAACGCAGTATTACCGTTGGAGCCTGCAGTCGCGAAATCCCGCGCCTGTTTCATTGCATCGGCAAACATGATGCCGCCTTCCCAGTCGGACACGTTACCAACATTTATGCCGATATAGTTCTGGTTTGGACCGGGATCGCTGGCCGCCGCCAGGGGGATCACACCGAACCTAAGCAATAACATAATGGAAAATATTATTAAATAATAGATTCGAAAACTCTCGGTGCACTCCGTGAAGTTGCGGTGGGTGTAATTCTCCGCTTTTTGCATAATTTGTATAAAGCCGATCCGAATCACTATCGTTATGCTGCAAAGTGAAGTACTAACTAGAGTATACACCCTATTTTTACGTTCTCTTGATGTAGTCAAATTGCACCCTGCCACGACGCCGATGAAGCGCAGTCGTACCCCGCGGTATTTGTAGCGATCTCCGTTAGAGCTACTTAATAAACACGCAGCTATGCCCGCCCCGACGAATGCAGCCGCTCACGGTAGTTTTTGTTACCGAGTGGCAACAAATCTCGTTAAACTACTCTAGATCCCGATCTTTTTTGAAACCTCCGCATGATAGTAGTTCTTTTTAAAAGTTGTGGTGAAGACGGTTGCGAGGCTTTTGCTATTTTCAATAGAGATGATCGTCAGATGACGCTGTAATTGGCATTAAGAACGGCTACATTGGTGAGGCTGTTCATAGGCAAACTCACTTGTCCGCTAAAGGCGGAGGAAGGATTCAGCGCCCGAGTTTTAGCTATTTCTGAAAAGGTTTCTCACGACGAACCGAGTAAAAGTTTGGCGGCAATAGACAGTTTAGGTAAATGCTCTCAGAATTAATCGGTTGTCACTTACGGACTTAGTTCGCGGGCGTAGCGGTGGACCACCGCAACCAATTCTTCGACGAGTAGCTGAGTTTTCGAAATCTTTTCTTTGAGTGCACGGCTGTCGATTGCGGCGGCCTCACTTAAAGCTGCGAGCTGGACGTTAATACCGGCGAAATTTGGGCGATCTTGTCGTGCAGCTCGCGACGGATCTCTTTTCGCTCTTCCTCTTGCGCTAACAAGACTCGATGCGCCACGCGTCGCGCTTAGTCTTGCAGCGGTTTGCGATGTGACGATTTTATACAGGGGAATTCCATGAATGTATATGTAACAGCTGTTCATGTGGTCGTGACCGAGAGTGCGAATCCGATTCTAGGTTATTCTCATTCGTTGTGAGTTGGAGATTTTGACAGTTCCTGTTGTGCTGGCGACTTCGCCCGAATTACCCAATCGCGTGGCACACTCCACAGGCGGTCACCAACCGGAAATTGAGCGGGAGAAAATACGTTGCCGAGTACTTGCACGCTGACGATCTGATCTGGCGCAAGACCGAGCGGATTTGCTCCCGAATTTGCGGAATTGTCCCACACCCAGTAACGATTCAATGAGTCTTTCTCTCCAGGTGTCGGACCGTAGTCGAGCGGTGCGCACTCGTGGTCCACCGTGCCTGCGGCGGGTTTCGAGTAGAACACTATTCGGATGAGGTTTCGCTCGCGGATGGCGTCGATAAATTGAGTGTGATTTGAAATCATGTCGTTTATAGATTGGTTTGGTTTAGGGTGATCGAAGAAGGACACGCCTATCTATTTCTCGGCTCTCAGGACTTGGACGTTGTTTTTCTTATCGATCGGACGCTCCGGAAAGCAGTGAAGACGAGTGGTGCCCAGCGCAGAAGCGGACGAACGAACTTTAGGCCCGGGAAAACAGTTCGCTGGACGAGGAAGGCCAATGGTAGAGCGGCGATGGGAGCGAGTGGCCGGATTCGTCGCCAGACGGTGAGTGCCCGGTCCAGGAGTTCGAAAGGTTGAGCGATCCGGGCCGCTGACTTCGCGCACTGAGCTCGATGACGGCCGATATCCTGCCGCAGCGCAGCCTTATAGTTGGCGAGTCGATTTAAGTCTCGTTGCGGATACACGTGCGGTCCTTTCCGATTTCCTGTCGAGTGGCCGAGAACGGGCTCGGCTGACGAGCGATAAATCGGCGAAACGAAACAATTATTATAACCAACGCTGAAACGTAGAGCACGGTGAGCCCGCCGAGCACGGCGAGCCGCGCGCTTTCCCAGAAGAGATACACCACCGTGAGGCTGGCGAAGACGATTGCCATCATGCCGGTGAAAACAGCCGCGCTGATCCAAATGAATGTCAGGATCAGGCGGAATTTCTCTTCCTGCAGTTCGACCGAAAAAAGCTCCAGCCGGTCTTGTACCGTGGTTAGCAGAGTGTCGCCGAGCAGTCGGAAAGAATCGATAAACCCCGCTGACGAAGGAGCTGTTGTTTCCATGAGCTGGTTATTTACTGCGGCGTCCGACGAGTACACCGACGAGAAGGCCGACGCCGGCGGCAATAGCCAGGGACTGGTATGGATTGGCGCGAATCGTTGCGTCGGTGCATTTGGCTCCAGCGACAACTTTCGTGCGCGCGTCGGTATAGATGCCGGCTAGGCGTTCGTGGGCGGCATCGAATCGCTTGCGCAGAGCGCTCACGGCGGCAGTGGTGTGTTCTGAAAGCGAATCGCCAGTCATATTTTCGGCTTCATTCACGATTGAATGGAGATCATTAAGAAGTTCATTGGGTGCCGATGTGACGGCTTCGGTATTATTTTTCATAGGATAAAATGGTTTGGTTAAATGGTTATAAATTTAAGTCAGACTCGCCGACCGCGCAGCAATGAGGCCACGAAAAGAACGAGGAAAATGACAAAACAGACCTTGGCGATCAGGGCTGCCGTGCCGGCGATGAAGCCGAAACCGAGAGCGCCCGCGAGCATCGCGAGCAGGAGGAAAATAATGGTATAATATAGCATCTGAGTATTTGGTTAGGTATTGTTAGAACCACGGAAAATCAGACCCGATGCACCAATAGCCGTTGCGGCGATGCCTCCGATCAGAAGCCACACGGTCTTATCGGTGGGGGATCCGGTGAAGAAGCGGGAGAAGCTGGATCCGATCGAATCCGAGGCACTCACGCCATAGATGATGAGAATGATGCCTCCGATGAGCAGCGCGAGTGAGATGAGTCTATTCATGATGTTAATAGGGGACAATGTTGGATCTTGTCGTTAGTATAGGCTTTATGTTTGAAGGAACACGATATTGAGGCGGGCGAAGACACCCACCTCACATCGACAAAAACAACTCCGAAAAATGTTCTTTGCTTGTTCAGCTCTTCACCGTCATGTCGTTTGTCACGGACTTGGTGCCGCGGACATCTTGGGCGAGTTTGGAAACGAGCGACTTTTCCGCGTCGCTGCTTGCTACGCCTGTGATCATGACGACGCCATCGTTGGTTGTCACTTTGGTCTTGAGCGCACTGGTCGCCTTGTGGCTGAGGAGCGCGTATTTGACCTGGCTTGTGATGGACGCGTCGTCGATTTTTTCGCCGATGGTCTGCGTCGCGGCGGGCGCATCTTTAACAACGATATCATTTTTGACCGACTTCACCCCATCGATGTCCTTGGCGTAGACTTCGGTGAGTTCCTTTTGAGCCGCATTGTCAGCGGCGCCGCTCAAGGTGACTACGCCGTCTTGCACCGCGACTTTTGTGCTGGCGGCACTGACGTTGGCTTTCACGAGCAATCGGCTGCGGATTTTGAAGGCCATCCAGGAGTCAGAATGTTCGGGGTAATTTGACTCGACCTTGATTTCGTTTTTCACGCTGGTGACGCCGGGGAGATTTTCCACGGTGTCGACGGCGAGCGATTTTTCGTCGTTGTCTTGCACGGTGCCGGTGAGCGTAACGACGCCGTCATTTGCCTTCACCTTTACGTGGTCCTCGAGGACGGTTCGGTAGTTGTAGGAGGACTTAGCGGCGTCCTCGATTTTGCGATCGTTGGCAGAGGAGGCGAGCAGGGCGATGGGGCCGGCGACGAGTGCTAACAGGAGCGATGCGTTTTTGATTTTCATATCTTCAAGGGTAACAATACGCCGCCGAAGCTATGCACGGTATGGGGCGTTACCCGTAGAGATAGCCTCCGCACAAAAATCACGGCATAACTATAATCCAGTACCAAACCCTACACTCGAAATGATTTAGGCCTTTTATTCCAGCGAAGCGACGAAGACAGCAACCTGAGATCAGGCGCCGTATTGTTGGTCACTCACTTTCTCCATCCAGTCGGCGCTTTTGCCGTCGAGTACTTCCACAATGGCGGTGTGTGTCATTGCCGTGGTCGGCGTGGCGCCGTGCCAGTGCTTCTCGCCCGGAGGAAACCAAACGACATCACCAGGGCGGATTTCTTCGATTGGGCCTCCCCAGCGCTGTGCGCGGCCGCAGCCAGAAGTAACGACGAGAACTTGGCCAACGGGATGGGTGTGCCAGGCCGTGCGCGCGCCTGGTTCAAAGGTGACGGCGGCGCCAAACAGGTGTGATCCGTCCTTGGGTTGAAACAGTGGGTCGACGCGGACCGCGCCGGTAAAGTACGCTGCCGGTCCTTTGGCTGAAGATTGTGATCCACTTTTTATGATTTCCATAACGTGCTTCCGTTTTAATATAAAGTGCGCTCGCGGTTGTTGATGAGCCTTTGGCTTACAGCCCGGTGCTTTTTTCAAGTTCCGCTGGATAACGGTCGCCCACGACTTTGATTTTTCCCAACGCGGAATTGATTTCCTTTAATTCTGCCGCGGTGAGAACGAGCGAGGGTAGCGTGCTTTTCCTTTGCGTCTTCCCTCGTATGCCTGTCTGTGCGACGTTTCTCGTTTCGAAAGCCCGCAACCCATCCCATCCTGCAACGTTGCGCGATGAGGCAGCGCGGCCTGAGGAGAGTCGCCTGTTCATGCGCAGCATTGCTCAAGCAATCGCTATCAACCTGAAGCGAAATTATACAGCGCTTACCTAAAATGCCCGTGGCAAAATTTCTTCGCTCCCTGATTTCAAGTTGCGACACGTGACTGACTGGATG
>Ga0302322_100006019_pt1 | contig 10707 bp, 15 predicted proteins | sample Fen_T0_2_FD_203757 | JGI IMG/M metagenome (GOLD analysis project Ga0302322, IMG submission 203757) | Peat permafrost microbial communities from Stordalen Mire near Abisko, Sweden - Fen_T0_2 | ecosystem: Environmental > Terrestrial > Soil > Wetlands > Permafrost | place: Sweden: Abisko... | reverse complement strand
ACAAAAGTTGATTTCATTGGTCTTTTCGAATGAAACTTGAGTTTTGTCGTGAAAAACGATCGATTCTCCCGGTCTTTTTGTCCGCACTGTGGCGACCCTGACTTACGGTGGGAAGTTGCGAATGGGAGGGAAGATGAAATGGCTGGCGTGGGCGTATCTACCAACTGACTGTCTGCGACCGTACCGTCAACTGACTTACTCAACTGACCGTTCTTTCACTGACACCATCAACTAACACTCACGCCCACGTCAGCCACCATCAATCTAAGCCTGATTTGGCGACCGTCAAGCCAACCCAGTCCGATTTTGTAAATCCTCCGCGGTAGCTGAAAAGTCCTGCCGAATTTCTAAGTCCGAGAAAATGCTCAAGAAACCCAGACTGGCATGCAATCCTATGCAGCTAGGCAGGTGGGTTCGAGGGGGACATTTTGGTTTGGATTACGTTAGTCGAAATCAGTCATGCTGAGGGTGTCGTCAACCACGCGGACCAAGCCACGTTCAACCATGAATGCCTTGATGAGGTTAAAGCGCGTGGTTTCCGGCCACGTCTTGCAATTGCGTTCATTTCTGCGCCGGTCCAAGTCGGGCATTAAGTCAGGATAATCTGACTCCAACAAACGGATTGCGCCAGCCTCATGTCGTCCCAAAGTCAGACCGGACGTCTCACCGCCTGTTTCAGGAACGTCGACAAGCGTTCCGTCGGGACACAACCAGCCGACGTGGTCTTCTTTTGCGAGTTGCTTTGCCCTGCTTACCATGTCAATCGCGCCAAGGGGTTCGTTTTCAGCGGGCATAATGGCGGGCTTGGTCTACGACCTCCTCAATCGGAGTATTTGGCACGTAGCCGGTCCAGACTTTGAGGTTGTCGTGCTTGACCATACTTCCTTCGAACACAGCATGTGTCGAGGTGGAAATTTTGGCTTTGAGTTTTTGCCGGCTTTTCATGCGATTCAACGAAGTTCGCGGATGGCATTGCTGAGAAGGACGCCCTCGTCGATTTCCGAGCCGAAACCCGGAAAGTCCCGGCTTTCTGAAAGTTACCGCTGCATCAAAACATCTCCTTGCATGCGGACAGTCTAAGTTGTAAAAATTATTCATTCAATAAGCCAACAACCGAAAGCGATACCTATGCACATGCAAAAATACGATGCGGGGCAATGCCACCCCCGAGGCGGTCATCCTTGGTGCCGCGCTGGCTTCACCCTCATCGAACTGCTCGTCGTCATCGCCATTATTGCGATCCTTGCGGCAATGTTGCTGCCTGCGTTGAGTAAAGCCAAGACCAAGGCGCAAGGGATCATGTGCATGAACAATCACAAACAGCTCACGCTGGCTTGGCGAATGTATGCCGACGATAGCAATGATAGGCTTACCGCAGCAGCCGGAGGCCAGCCAGAGCCTGAGTGGAACGGTGGCGGATGGTTGGATCTGCCAGTTACCGATGTCAGCAACATCAATCCGGACATCAACATCAAGAAGAGCCCGCTCTGGAAGTACGCCCAATCCACTGCCATCTGGAAATGTCCCGCGGACACCAGTACGGGACGAATCAATGGTTACAACGGCGGCGCAATCACGCCCCGCGTCCGGAGCATGTCGATGAACAACTGGGTCGGCGGTCCAGCCTGGGCAAACTCCGGCGCCGGCTGGAACGTTTATCGCAAAACCAGCCAAATGAACAAGCCCGGGCCAAGCATGACGTGGGTCTTGCTGGACGAGCGTCAGGACAGCATCAACGATGGATACTTCGTGGTGGACATGAACGGGTATCCGGATCAACCCAATTCCTGCCGGATCGTGGATTATCCCGCGAGCTATCACAATTTCGCCGGCGGGTTATCATTCGCTGACGGCCACGCCGAGATCCGGAAATGGAAAGACCCCAGAACGGTGCCCGTGCTAAGGGCGGGCAGTGAACTACAGTTGGATGTGAGTTCTCCAAACAACCAGGACATCTTGTGGCTACAGGAGCGGTCAACACGTAAATGAGTCGCCCCTCGGCGTGGCAGTGAGCAACAGGGCCCGGACGCGGCTTTTGCGAGGAAAGTTCCGTCCTGCGGCGGAGAAAGCGGTGTGTTGCAGCCGTTGTGCTCATGGCACGTGCAACCGGGCAAGCAACCGGGAATGCCAACCGAGAAATGGGCAGCGCGGGCAAGTTTGGTTCAATCTCGCCGCGAATTGGGGATTATTCGGCTTTGCCGCCGAATCGTGCGGGCCCGATTTTTTATTTCAACCGCCAGGTGATGCGCGCTTTATTCAAATCGTAGGGCGACATCTCCATTTTCACCCGGTCGCCGACCGTGAGGCGTACCCAGCGCTTGCGCATTTTGCCGCAAATGGTGGCGAGGACGAGATGCTTGTTGTCGAGTTCCACCCGGAACATCGTTCCCGGCAGCACCGTTTGGACGCGACCTTCGACTTCAATGTGTTCTTCTTTCATGGGCTGCTGGGCATAACTAAGCTGGGATGGGTGGCAATCCGGGTGGCGGGCCAATCCGATGACGCCAAACAAAAAGGCGGAGCCCGGTTTCAAGCCGAACCCCGCCCTGAAATCCTAAATGGCTTAGTAGCGTCCGCGGCCGCCACCACCACCACCACCGCTGCCGCCGCCGTATTCACGACGACCGCCACCGCCACCGCCACCGCCCGTGCGCTCTTCGCGGGGCTTGGCGACGTTCACAGTCAGGGCGCGCCCGTCAATTTCCTTGCCGTTCAAACCGGCAATGGCTTTCTGTGCCTCATCGGCAGAGCTCATGGTCACAAAACCAAAGCCCCGGGGGCGATTGGTCATGCGATCCATCATCAGGTTGGTTTCGGTAACCGTGCCAAACGCGGCAAACGCGTCGTTCAGGTCGTTTTCAGTGGTATTGAAGGAAAGATTTCCCACAAACAATTTATTACTCATGTGATGTTTTACTGTCCAGACTAACACTGCGCTTACCAGACTGTTCCCGAACGCCGGGTTTCAAATCATCACTGAACCAAGTTCACCTGAGGATTTACCATGCCGTGGAAGTGACAAGCTATCTAACAGACGGTCGCAGTTTCCACTGGTTCCGAGGGGATAGCAACAACTATCGGCAACAATTTTAGGGGGCAGGGATTCACTGTTGTACCCGGCAAATGAGTTCGTCGCCAGCATTTACAATGAGCGCTCTGGCGAGCATAGTCTGCCTCCCAGCGGCGAAACTAGCATGGCGCAGGGGAGATAATTCATTACCGAAAAATACAGCTATGGGCGACAAATCCCCGAAATCGAACCAGAAGAAATCCAACCAGAAACAGTCCGCGGCCAGCAGTGCCGATCAGAAGAAAAAGCAGGCGTTGGCCGACAAAGCGACCGCCATGAAGAAAAAATAACCCTCCGCCACTGGCACTGGCAGGCGCGCCCGGTTTGAGAATCCGGCGGGACCGAGTTTCTCCCCACTCCTCGCGCGGCCCCGGGTGGTTCCAAAATCGAATGACGATGACGATCAAGCTGCGGCAAGGCCAAATCTGGCACGTTGACGAAAAATACCTTCGCATCGTGCGATTGGAACGCTTGGAAGTGGAATACAAGTCCACCGGTGTACTTGCCGCCAAAAAAGGCAACCATCACCGGGTGAGCAAGAAAGAATTCTGCCGCCTGCTTAAAAAGGCCACTTTGCTGCCTCTCGCCGAATCCTGCCCTGCCGCTGCCGCCGCGTCCGTGCTGAATCCCACCGTGTCCGCCGGCCTTTAAGGCTGCCACTGCGCGGGGTCTCTACCCAGCTGCTGGGTGCCGCCAAGGCGCGCGATAAGCCCGGCGCAGAAGTGTTGTCGCGGCCGGATCGCCGACGACCACCCGCTCTTGTGGATGGTAAACCAATGGTCGGCCAAGGTCCATGGCGAGGTTGGCGAGAATACAACTTGCCGTGGAAACATGGCCGGTCTCGATATCGGCAACGGGTCGACTACGTTTTTTGATGGCGGTTAGGAAATCCAGCATGTGCCGACGCGTAGCCGGGGCCGCGTTTAGTTCGATATCTTTTTCCGCAACGTCTTCGGGATATTGCTCGCGCTCGTATTGGCAATCGAAGTGGAGGGCTTTGGCCTTTGGGTCAAGTGGGATGAAGTCCGCCCGCATCGTGCTGGCCTTGAGGGTGCCCTTCTCCCCGTAAATGAACAGGGCCCACGGGTAATCCGGGTCCGGCGTCGAGCCCCAGGTGCGATGCTGCCAGACGACATCAAAGCCTTCGTATTCAAATGTGGCGGTCTGGGTATCGGGGATGTTCGACTTACCATCCTTCTGCACATAGATGCCGCCGACCGAACTTATCCGTTTGGGCCACCCGAGGCCGAGCATCCAGCGCGCGGTGTCGAACATGTGGACGCACATGTCGCCCATGATGCCGTTGCCGTATTCGCGGAAGGTGCGCCACCAGCGCTTGTGGGGCAGGCCGTCGTACGGCCGCAGCGGCGCGGGACCGGTCCACATTTCGTAATCGAGGAAATCCGGTACGGGTTCGACCGGCGGATTGCCGTTGGCTCGCATGTGAAAGTAACAGCACAGGTCCACGTGGCCGATCTTGCCCAACAGTCCGGCATCGACGATCTGCTTTTTCACATCAATCAAATGGGGCGTGCTCTTTCGCTGCGTGCCAATCTGAACCACGCGTTGGTGCCGGCGGGCCGCGTCGAGCATCGCCTCACCTTCCCGCACGTCCACGCTGATCGGCTTCTGCAGATAGACGTCGGCCCCGGCTTCCATGGCCGCAATCGCATGCAGCGCGTGCCAATGGTCCGGCGAGCCAATGAGCACAATCTCCAGGTCTTTCTCCTTGAGCATCTCCCGATAATCGTTGTAGGTGCGTGGCGCGCGCTTTGATTTCTGTCGCTGGCGAGCGATCTCCACCGCGCCGGCGAGCATCTGTTGGTCGGGATCGCATAACGAGACGACTTCGACGGGCGCGATCTGAATCAGCCGCCACAAATCGCTCTTCCCGTACCAGCCGGCACCGATCAGACCCACGCGTTTGGGTTTGTCCGGCATCAGCTCAAGTGCCTCCGCCCCGAGCGCGGGAAATGCAGCCAGGGCCGCAAGCCCAGATGTGGATTGGAGAAACCGGCGCCGGCTGATATTGAAACTCGCGTCGAAGGTGGATCGACCAGCATTGGATTTCATGGTGGCAACATGCAGCGATTTCGCACCGGATGCAATTGCGGGTTGCAAAGAAGCTGACGATGCCAATCTTGCGTGGTAAGGTCGGGAATTGCAACGCACTGAAATCAATCATTATGCCACGCTTGGCCTCGACCGCCCCTGCACCAGCGGGCAGATTCGTGCCGCATACCGACGACTGGCAAAGGAACACCATCCAGATCTTAATCATGACGACGCTGCGGCGAGGGAGGGCATTCAAGCGGTGAATGCGGCCTACGAAATCCTCCGCGACCCAGGGCGCCGACTCGACCACGACCGCGAACTTGATGGCGGCAAAGCGTCCGCGCCGGTGTGGCAGGCCGGAAAATTCCAGCGAGTGATTGTTCAGGATGTGAATCTGCGGATCGAGGATTTCCTGCGCGGGACCGAAAAGGAGGTGCGCGTCAATGACCCCGCCAATCCGCACGGGCCGGAGACTTACCGGCTCGTCGTGCCGGCCGAAACCGCACCGGGGTCGCGTTTCCGGCTGCCGCGCTCCGCGCCGTTTGCCGGGGGCTTTGTCCAACTCCGCGTCCGCGTCCTGCCGAGCTTCCGGTTTAAAGTGCGCGGTTCGGATCTACGCTGTGACTTGAGGATCAAACCTGAACGGGCGACACAAGGCGGCCCGGAAATGATCCCTGGCGTCACGGGTGCAATGCTCCGTGTCCAAGTCCCAAAAGGGGTGGCGCGTGGGCAAATCTTGCACCTCCGGGGCGAAGGTTTGCCCAAACCGCGCGGCGGACGTGGTGATTTGCTCGTGCGCGTCGCCTACCGCGTCGAGGTGCGTATTTCCAGATCCCTGCGCCGGTGAGGGTGGCCTCCGCAATTATGCTGGCGTCGCGTTCCACGACAACCGGTCTGGCAGGTAACCCGTTGATCAACTCCTACTAATTCCTGTGCGCATGGGGAAGCGCCGAGCAAGCGATGTGTGCGTTTTCGCTTGAAAGGTGACGGGAAAGCAAGGACTGGGACAGCGCGATCACTCCCGTACCAGCTCTTAATTTTTTCGCGCTCAAGGCGTGGAAGGTCCAGATTTCGGTCAGGTCATTTCGCCAATACCGATTTGAACTTCTCCCTCTTCAGGGCCTCGGCCAGGAATCATCCTTTTGCGAAGGTTTCCGATCAGACCGTAATAAATTTGAATGACTTTCCCCGAAGCTTGTCGTATACTCTGAAACGTCTGAGGTAAATATGCCTGTCTCAGTCATCACTACAAGTAGGCGCACAAGGAGCGCTTGCGGGGTAGGCTGTCCTCAGCGAAACCTCAACCAAGACACGAGCCATGATCAAAACCCTCGAAGTCATCACGGAAGCCATCTGCGATCCCAATCATCCCTTTCGCAAAGTGGATAATCAGCCTAAGAAGCAGCAGAAGCACCGGTACGAGCGTCGGAAAATCAAGGAATATCTTCATCTAGCCGACTGGCAAGCCGAACAGGCAACGTGAAACCAGGACATTATTTCTAATCGCAGAACGGCCACGCTTTGTGCGTGGCCGTTTTGATTGATAGACGAATCAACAAATACCGTGCCGGTCGTTCGGCTCTGGTCCGGCAGCCTCGGCGGATGTAGTGGCGCTAATCGGCGGCTCAGTCAAGGTAACCCGCAGCGTAATTCAGGTCGCCTGGGGTCGTACCGAAATGACTCGACGAGAGAGTGGCAATGTTACGTGAATGCGGTATGCAAGGTTTGAACCGACGGGTTATCGAAATGATCATGCAACCGCTAACACCATTGCCCAGCTCGGAGGAGGTTTGGCAGTGTTAGGAACTCAGGGTCGGGGATTCAGCGGGCCTCCCTTTGGCGGGATGCTTTCCAACTCTGGGTATGAAGGAGAATTCCGGCTTGAAGATCGTCAGCCGTCACAATTTTTCGGTTGGCGGGCAAAACAAAATACCCGCCTGGCGGCGATGTGCCGGCAACGGCCGGCTAACGTCACTTCACTAACAACATCTGCCGGGCGCGTTTGATCGCCTTGTTCAGCTTGCGTTGGTAGTGCGCGGGCAAGGCCGTGTATTTTCGCGGCAGGATTCGTCCTTGATCAGTGACAAACTGCCGTAGCAAAACGGTATTTTTGAAATCCAGCGCGTCCACGGTGAAGTCAACCTTCGGCTTCGGGCGCGGAGTGCGGTTTTCCGTGGTGCGGCGGCCGCCGCGTTCCTTTTTATCGGTGTGGGTCTTGCGTGGCATAAGGATTATTTGATTTCGCGATGCAGCGTGTGGCGGCGCAGGGCAGGATTGAATTTCTTGACCTCAAGCTTCTCGGTCTTGAGCTTCTTGTTGCGGGTCGTGGTATAACGAGACGGCGACTTACCCTCCTTGCGGGCCTCCGTGCATTCGATGGTGATAATTTCTCGAGCCATAAAATATTATTCTTTCTCCTTGGGCTTCTCTTCCACGATCTCGTCGTCTTCCTCGACATCGGTGGCGCCCGCGGCATCCACGGTCCCCAACTGGCCGATCCGGCGCTGCCGCAAAGTGCCATCGCGCTCCAGCTGCGCCTGGGCCTGCACCGTGAAACGCGCCCAAGGAATTGCTTCCAGCCGCGCCTTGGGAATGGGTTTGTTGGTCAACTCGCAGACGCCGTAAGTATTGCGCTCAATGCGTTTCAATGCCTCCTCAATCTCGTAGACGGCGTCCTGATCCGAGGACAAGAGGCTCAAGGCGAAGTCGCGATCAAAATTGTCCGTGCCCGAGTCCGCCATGTGCAGGCTATAGCCGGCAATTTCCTGGGCAGATTCCTTGGCTAGTCCATTCATCTGCCGCATCAACTGTTCGCGCAGTTCCAGCAGGCAATTGTAGTACGTTTTCCACTCCGCCTTGATTTTTTTGGTTTGGATTTCCGTGGGGGATTTGGTGACCACGGGACGCCCGAGAATGGAGGCCACGGAGGCCGAAGTGTGCGCCTTGTGCTGGCCCGGGACTTTCTTGGTTTCTTTTTTCTTCGTTGTCACGTGTAACTTAAATTGTTCTGAGCCTTGGCTCGTTGCTCACTCTGTCCGCCGCGATTTTCGCACGTACGAGGGGCGCGACTTTAGCAAACAAAGCCAAATACGCCACATAAATCTTAAACAAAATGACGCCCGCCACTGGACCGTCGCCACGCCTTGCAAAATATTTTCAAGACGAGAGTTGAAGTGTAGCCAAGCACCTGCATAATAATTCCATGTTAATCGCTGAGTTTAACTCAATAACGCCCCGCTGAAAGCGGACTTTCCTCCCTATTTCTCAAACAAATCACCTTAGTCGCATGAGCGCAACCAATTCGACAATCCGCACCCCCACTAAACAAACTGACCGGAACCGTTTTCAAGTAATACTGAGCAGCGCCGCTGGTTTGGCAACATTCCTCGCTGGAAACGGAGTGGTCCAGGCCCAGCCGATCAATGTACCCAACTACTCGTTCGAGTCGCAGTCGGGGGTAGGCTATCCTTTTGGTGCCAATCCCAATGTGGACTCGTGGCAAAAGATCGCCGAACCCGCCTACTTCACCCCGGCTTTCGGGGGCTATGGCATCCCCTGGGTGGGAACGGCTGGGGTTTTCGTGGATACCAATCCCTACGGCAACCGCCTTGGCGCCCAAGCGGGTTATATCCTGGCCTTCCCCCAAGTCACCTTGTTTCAGGATTACACCTCGTCTCCAACTCATGATTTCAACGCGACTTTCGAAGTCGGAAACGCGTACAGTTTGACAATCGGAATTTTCGGCAAGGCCAGTCTCGCTCCTGGCTCCACCTTGGAATTGAGTTTGTATTCCCGTGATGACGTGGGCAACAAGCTGGCGGTTGGTTCGACGACTGTCACGTACAGTGCGGCGGCCTTCCCCATCACCTCCAGCCTGAGCCTGGTCGATTTCCAAGTGAATGTTCCCACGGTGCAGGCCGGCGATGCTTGGGCGGGTCGCCAGATCGGGATCCAATTGGAGTCCACTATTCCCATCGAGCTGACGTCGGGAGGAAACTGGGACTTTGACAATGTCCGGCTGACCGCTGTTCCCGAACCCACCGCGATGGCGCTGCTGACGCTTGGGGTTGGTGGCTTGATGTTTCGGGCGAGATCCGGCCGGCGGCCCTAACGCCGGTCTCTGGATGCGAATGCGCGGGCATGTTCCACAAAAATGCAGCACCCCGTTTGCCGAAGGTTGCTCGCCGCCTGAACTGGAAACTCATCGCTTGGGGACTAGGGGTCCTGTTGCGGGCGAATGCGGAATTACGAGCCGGGTCGATCTTGGTTCCCAACGGTTCTTTTGAGTCGCCGGCCACTTTTTTTGTCAGCCTGAACCTGGATTCGTGGCAAAGAACGCCGCAACCGGACGGCTGGAACACCAACAGTTCCGGGGACTGGACCACGCTGACCGGCCTCTTCAAGAACACTGCGCCGGGCAACTCGGACCATATCGACAACTGCGATGGCGACCAAGCGATGTGGTTGTTCGCGACGCCAGAAGCGGGGTTGTTTCAGGATTATGATTCGATGGATTGGAATGATGCGGTGCCAACCCATGCCTTTGATGCGCGGTTTGAAGTGGGGCGAGCTTATCAACTGACTGTGGGTGTACTCGTTGGTGGTCTGGCCAGTGGAGGCGGGATTTCGCCCGGCGCCAGGGTGAGCCTTGGCGTGTATTATCGGGACGCCTTGAGCAATCGAGTGACGGTGGCAGCCACGACAGTTACGAACTCGCCGACAATTTTCAGCAATAGCACCCATTTCATTGATTTTTCGGTAAGCGTTCCGAGCGTGAAGACGGGCGACGCCTGGGTTGATCAACACATCGGCCTGCTCTTGCTTTCAACCGTCAGCGCTGATTTACAGGGGGGGTATTGGGACTTGGACAATGTACGATTGACCTCGACATTGGCGGCGACGCTCCAGAATGCATATCTTACCAACGGCCAGTTCCACTTCATGCTGTCCAGCGAACCGGGAGTGGCCTTTGAGCTACTCTCGAGCACCAACCTGGCGGCCCCGATGGCCGATTGGTCCCGGCTGGTAACCTTGACCAACACCACGGGGACAACTCCGCTGGTTGACACCAACCCGAACTTCGACCAGCGTTTCTACCGGGTGCGGCAGTTGCCGTAGCTGAAACCTGATGTTCATCCGACCCGTCAAGTCGAACCTGCCCTCCGCCGGCGATCACGCGTTTACGCTCGTTGAATTGCTGGTCGTGACGGCAATTCTTGCGATTCTCGCAGCGATGTTGCTTCCGGCTCTTTCGTCAGCGCGCGAAAAGGGTCGACGAACCGTTTGTCTTTCGAACTTGCGCCAAATCGGAATCGCCATTCAACTCTATGCGCAAGACAACGACGGCCGGATTCCCTACGGCCCCAAAGCCCCGCCGTTCACCAACCCCTCCAACTTTTATCCCTCCACCGGAGCCCCGACCAGCCTGCTTTCCTTGCAAAGCGGTGCCCCGGTAGGTCTGGGCCTGCTATTGCAGTCTCAGTTGGCAGCCCAACCCAAAGTCTTGTTCTGCCCGAGTACCGACCAACCGCTCGACACAGAAGCCGAATTGGCCAAAGTCGGCAACTATCAAGCCCAAGGCA
>Ga0302322_100006017_pt1 | contig 10709 bp, 10 predicted proteins | sample Fen_T0_2_FD_203757 | JGI IMG/M metagenome (GOLD analysis project Ga0302322, IMG submission 203757) | Peat permafrost microbial communities from Stordalen Mire near Abisko, Sweden - Fen_T0_2 | ecosystem: Environmental > Terrestrial > Soil > Wetlands > Permafrost | place: Sweden: Abisko... | reverse complement strand
TCCACCACGGTGACGTCGGCATCCGCACGCGCCAGAGCCAGCGCGAGGTTGGAGCCGATGAAGCCCAACCCCCCGGTCACGAGACAGCGGCGACCCGCCACGGACGCGATCGGTGCAGCCAGACGGGGGAGTCTACGGCCCGGGGGTGGGTTTCCCGGGGAGCGCGACCCGGAAGGTGGTTCGGGCCACCCCGTCGCAGCACAGGCCGCCGACCAGGGCTCCCGAAGGGTCGCGGGCCCAGACCAGATCGGGGGCGTCCCCGGGGTCGATCGCGGCGCGGTACTCGACCTCCACGGTCCACGGCGGCGGCGCGTCGTCGGCGCCGAGGTCACGCAGGAGGTCCTCCACCGCGGCGAGCGACACCGCGTTGTTCACGTGACGGAGGACGTCGACGTCGGTGGCCCGCAGCGGCCACGGCCGAGCCGCGGCGTCGGGTGGCGGGTCCGGGTGGCGCAGCCGGGTAGGGATCCGCCGGCCGGTCGCCGCGGTGCCGTAGATCGCGAACCGCTCCCGGTCGAGGCGGGTCGGCCGCCCGTCGGGGCCGACGAACACCCACAGGGCCATGGCGTCGACCGCCAGCCGGCCGTCGACGTGGACGGTGGTGCAGCGTTCGGCCGCGCTCCCCGCGACCCCCGAGCACCAGGTCACGAGGTCGACGGCGTCGCGGAACTGCGGGAACGCGTCGATCCGCATCTCGAGCCGCCGCAGCACCCACCCGTCGGCGAGGCCTGCGTCGGCGGCGTCGTCGCTCGCGACGTCCTGGAGGTACCGGGCCAGCGCGTCGAGCCGGATCCGCCCGGTGCCCGTCGCATCACCCAGCCGGACCAGCCAGTGTCCGGGAAAGGTACGGGCGGGCGCGGTCATCGCCCCATCTTGGTCGCCCGGCCGCGGCGGGAGCGCGTCGCTAGCATGACCCGGTGCGGACGCTGGTCATGACGCCCACGTACGACGAGGGCGAGAACATCGACGAGTTCCTGCGCCGCACGCGCGTCGCCGTCCCCGACGCCGACATCCTCGTCGTCGACGACCAGAGCCCCGACGGCACCGCCGACATCGCCGGGCGCGTCGGCGTCGAGATCGGAAACGTCCATGTGCTGCGGCGGCCCGGCAAGGAAGGTCTCGGCACCGCGTACCGCGCCGGCTTCGCGTACGCCCTCGCCGCGGGGTACGACGCCGTCTGCTACCTCGACGCCGACCTCAGCCACGACCCCGCCGCCCTCCCGACGCTGCTCGCCCGCTTCGTCGCCGACGACGCCGACCTCGTCGTGGGCTCCCGCTACGTCCCCGGCGGCTCGATCCCGAGCTGGACCTGGCTGCGCCGGGCGGTGTCCCGTCTCGGCAACGAGTACGCGCGCACACTCCTCGGGATGCCCGTGCGCGACAGCACCTCGGGCTATCGCGTGTACCGGGCCACCGCGCTGCGGGCCATCGACTGCGCCACCACCCGGGCCGACGGCTACGGGTTCCAGATCGAGATGGCGTACCGGATCTGCTCCCTCGGGGGGCGGGTGTCGGAGACGCCGATCGCGTTCACCGACCGGGTGCGCGGCACCTCGAAGATGTCGTTGCGCATCGCGGGCGAGGCCCTCGGCCTGGTGACGTGGTGGGCACTCCGCGACCGGTTCCGACGCTGGGCCCGGCCCGCGCCGGTGGCACACTGGACCAGTTCGGAATAGCATTCCCAGAGTGCAGAACGACGTTCTCAGCCCTCCCGCACCCACCTCGGTCGCCGACGACCTCGCCGCCCGCGCGGTCGACGAGCGCCGGGCCGTGTACGCCGACGAGGTCCGCCGACTGATCGACGGCGCGTACGCCGTCATGCGGGAGACCGGCGACATCGAGCCCCGGGTGGGCGACGTGGTGAAGGCCGCGGGATTGTCGAACCAAGCCTTCTACCGGCACTTCAGATCGAAGGACGAGCTCCTTCTCGCCGTTCTGACCGACGGGCGCCACCGGCTGCTGGACACGCTCGCGGCCCGCATGGAGCGGGCCGACCCCGGCGCCCCCCGGATCGCCGCGTGGATCGAGGGCGTGCTCGCGCAAGCCCGCAACCCCGAGGCCGCGGCGAACACGCGCCCGTTCGTGGTCAACGGGCTACGGATCGCCGACCGCTTCCCCACCGAGTGGAACGCGTCGCGCGACGCACTCCTCGCGCTGCTGCGCGACGCGGTCGCGGCCGCCGGGGGCGACCCCACGCGCGACCCCGACCCGCTCTACCACCTCGCGTTCGGCGCGATGGAAGCCGCGGTCATCCGCCGCGAGATCCCCACCCGCGCCGACCTCGAGCATCTGATCGCGTTTTCCGTCAGGGGGTTGGGTCTTGCCTGAGTACGAGCTGCTGTTGACCGGCATCGGCGGCCAGGGCGTGCAGCTCGCGGCCCAGGTGGTCGCACGCGCCGCGACCCGCGAGGGCCGCGAGGTCATGTTCTTCGGGATCTACGGCGGCATGATGCGCGGCGGGAACACCGACAGCACCGTCGTGGTCGCCGACGGCCCGATCACCGCCCCGCCCGTCGTGTCGCGCACCTGGTCCGCGATCGCGATGCACGACGAGTTCTGGGCGCCGATCGAAGCCAAGCTCCGCCCAGGCGGGCTCGTGCTCGTGAACGACTCCACGTTCACCCACGAGGTCATCGCGCCGGTGACGGTGCTGCGCCTGTCGGCCACCGAGCTCGCGGCCGAGGTCGGCAACCCGATGGGCGGGACGATGGTCATGGCCGGCGCGTACGCCGCGATCACCGGGCTCGTGCAGCTCGACTCGCTGATCGCCGCGATGGAGGAGTCGATCCCCTCCTACCGCCGCCAGCACATCGAGTCCAACGAGCGCGCGCTGCGGGCCGGCTTCGACGCCGCGCCTCCCGGCACCGGCGCGCCACGCGCCTGGCAGGAAGAGGAGGTCACTGCGTGAGCACCGTCGTCGTGAAGTCGCGGGGCACGGTCACCATCGACGTCGAGTCCTGCAAGGGCTGCGAGCTCTGCATCCCGGCCTGCCCGCCCGCGGTGCTCACGATGTCGGGCCCGGTCAACAAGAAGGGCTACCGCTACCCCGAGCTGCACCCCGGCTGCACGGGCTGCGCGGCGTGCCTGATGGTGTGCCCCGACTTCTGCTTCGAGGTCTTCCGCTTCGAGGTCCCCGTCGAGACCGAGGTGAACGCGTGACCGCGACCGCTCCCACCACCGCCGCGACCACCGACCGCGCACTCATGGAGGGCAGCGAGGCCCTCGTGCGGGCGGCCATCGCGGCCGATTGCCGGTTCTTCGCCGGCTACCCCATGACGCCGTTCACCGAGGTGCTCGAGCACTTCGCCGAGCTGCTCCCCGACGTCGGCGGCGTGTGCATCAACGCCGAGTCCGAGCTCGAGGCCGTGGGCATGGCCTGGGGGGCGGTGGCCGCGGGCGCCCGGGCGGCCACGGGCTCCACCGGCCAGGGCCTCGCACTCATGCAGGAGTCCTTCTCGGAGGCCACGCTCGCCGAGCTGCCGCTGGTGATCTTCAACATGAGCCGCAGCCAGGGCGACTACTTCCAGGCCACGCGGGGCGGTGGCCACGGCGACTACCGCCACATCGTGCTCGCGCCCCAAGACGTGCGCGAGGGCATGGAGATCGTGCAGCTCGCGTTCCACCTCGCCGACAAGTGGCGCAACCCGGTGATGATCTACGGCGACTACCTCCTCGCGCACACGCAGGAGGCGGTGTCGGTGGAGCGGGTCGCGTACCCACCGCTGCCCGCGAAGGACTGGGCGGTGGACGGCTCACGCACCGGCACCGGCCAGTCGCGCAGCGTCACACCCCTCGGGGTGATGAAGGTGGGCCAGCGGGCGTTCGGCCAAGAGGGCAAGGCGCAGTACATCGCGACGAAGATGGCGTTCCTCGAGCGCGAGGCGCGCGCCGAGTCGGGCTACGTCGACGACGCCGAGACCGTCATCGTCACGTTCGGATCACCGGCCAAGTTCGTGAAGTACGCCATCGCACAGCTGCGCGACGAGGGCCTGAAGGTCGGGTACGTGCGGCCGATCACGCTGTGGCCGTTCCCGGTCGACGCCGTGCGCGATGCCGCGCAGGGAGCGCGGGTCGTCGGCTCGTTCGAGATCTCGTCGGGCCAGATGGTCGACGACGTGCGCATCGCCGTCGCGGGCGCGGCGCCGGTGGAGTTCATCGGCGGGGTGTCGAGCGACCACTCCGGGTTCGGCCTCGGCCGCCTCCTCGACGTCGACGAGGTCCGCGAACGCATCCGGGCGCTGCACGAGGGCCGGCCGCAGCCGGTGGTGCCGGGCTACGACGAGTTCACCTACGAGCCCGCCCCCCACCAGCTCGAGCCGAGCGGACATCTGGAGGTCACCCAGTGAGCAGCACGACGACGACCCCGCTCGGTCCGGTCATCGACACCGCGACGGCGCCCGTGTCGGGCGCGCGGATCGTCGAGCCGAAGACCCCCGACCTCCTGCTGACCAACACGCACCACCTCTGCCCCGGCTGCGGCGAGCCGCTCGCGGTGCGCACGTTCCTCGACGCCATCACCGAGCTGCACCTGGTCGACCAGGCGATCTGCGTGCTCGGCATCGGCTGCTACACGAGCTTCGGCAGCACCGTCGACATCGACCTCGTGCAGGCGCTGCACGGGCGCGCGCCGTCGGTCGCCACCGGGGTGAAGCGCATGCACCCCGACGCCACCGTGTTCACGCTCCAGGGCGACGGCGACATGGTCAACGAGGGACTCCAGGAGGTGCTGCACACCGCGGCTCGGGGCGAGAACGTCACCTGCATCCTGCTCAACAACGGCGTGTTCGGCGAGACCGGCGGCCACATGACGGCCACCAGCGTGATCGGCCAGCGAACGAAGAACACGCTCGAGGGACGCGACCCCGAGTACCACGGCTACCCGATCCTCATCGGCGACCTCATCGCGCGGCTCGAGGGTGCGGCGTACGTCGCGCGCGGCTCGGTGCACAACGCGGGCTCGGTGGCGCGCACGAAGAAGATGTTCCGCCGCGCGTTCCAGACCCAGGAGCGCAAGGAGGGCTTCTCGTTCGTCGAGGTGCTCACGATGTGCCCGACGGGCTGGTTCATCCCGACGAGCGAGGGACCCGACTACTTGTCGTCCACGCTGGGCGAGGTGCACATCATGGGCGAGCTCAAGGCCGACGGGGTGATCCGCACCACCGAGGAGCTGCACGACGAGAACGTCCGCAAGGCCGCCGAGATGGAGGCCCAGCTCGCCCGCGGCGGCCTCGAGGACTGAACGTCCGGTTCCCGTAGCATTCGCGCGACATGGACTTCGACTACCCCGCCGACGCCCAGGCCTTCCGGGCCGAGTTCCGCGAATGGCTCGACGCGCGCGTCACCGACGACATCCGGTCGATCGGCGGTGGCGGCCTCGGTTTCGACGAGCCCGGCCAGCTCGAGCGCAGCCAGGCCTGGAACCGCGAGCTCGCCGACGCCGGATACGCGGCCATCGCGTGGCCGGTCGAGTACGGCGGCCGCGGCGCCGGCGTGATGCAACAGGTCGTGTGGGCCGAGGAGCTGCACCGCTCGGGGGCGCCGGGGCCCGTCAACGTGCTCGGCATCCCCAACGTCGCGCCCGCGATCATGACCTACGGCACCGAGGCGCAGAAGACCCGGCTGCTCCCGCCGATGCTGCGCGGCGACGAGATCTGGTGCCAGGGGTTCTCCGAGCCCAACGCCGGGTCCGACCTCGCCGCGCTGTCCACCGCGGCCGTCCTCGACGGCGACCGCTGGGTCATCAACGGCCAGAAGGTGTGGACGAGCCTCGGCCACCACGCCCACTGGTGCGAGCTGCTCGTGCGCACCGACCCCGACGCACCGAAGCACCGCGGGATCACCTGCCTGCTCGTCGACATGTCCACGCCCGGGATCGACATCCGCCCCCTGATCACGATCACCGGCGCACACGACTTCAACGAGGTCTTCTTCGACGACGTGCGCGTGCCCGCCGACGCGATCCTCGGCCCGGTCAACGAGGGCTGGCGCGTCGCGATGACCACCCTCACCCACGAGCGCGGCGGCGTGGCCAAGCTGCACCTCGGCCTGCGGGCCAAGGTGGCGAAGCTCCTCGACGACGCGAAGTCCACCCCCGGCCGCGACGGTCGCACCGCGGCCCAGGACCCGGCCCTGCGCCAGCGGCTCGCCCGCGTCTACCTGGAGGGCGAGCTGCTCAAGCTCATCGCCGACCGCGCGATCTCCGGCGAGCTGCACGGACGGGCGCTCGGCCCCGAGTCGTCGATCGCCAAGCTGGTGTGGAGCGAGACCGACCAGCACATCGGCGAGGTCGCGGCGGCGGTGCTCGGCCCCGATGCGACCGCAGGGAGCTGGGGCCGCGACCGTGTGGGCAACCGGCAGGCGACCATCGCCGGCGGGACGACCCAGATCAACAAGAACATCATCGCCCAGCGCGTCCTCGGGCTCCCCCGCGGCTGAGCCGCGGGGAACCGGACCGCCGGGCCCGAACGGGAGGAGCCGGCCGCCGTGAGTGTGTGGCTGTGGATCCTGCTGGTGATCGTCGTGCTCCTCGTGCTCGTCGCGATCTACGACGTCGTCCAGCGCAAGCACGCGATCCTGCGCAACTTCCCGGTCATCGGGCACCTGCGCTTCATCCTCGAGTCGGTCGGCCCCGAGCTGCGCCAGTACATCGTCACCGACAACGACTCCGACAAGCCGTTCAGCCGTGACCAGCGCCGCTGGGTCTACACGTCGGCCAAGCACGTCAACACGTACTACGGGTTCGGAACCGACAACGACCTCGAGGGCAGCAACCACTACCTGATCATCAAGCAGGCACCGTTTCCCCTCGACGAGCCGCACGCGGGCCAGCCCGGGTTCGACGCGAACGCCTCGCTGCCGATGGCGAAGGTGCTCGGCGCGGCGCGGGGACGGCGCGACGCGTTCCGCGCGCCGTCGGCCGTCAACATCTCGAGCATGAGCTTCGGCTCGCTCAGCGGCCGCGCGGTCGAGGCGCTGAACATGGGTGCGGCACGGGCCGGCTGCTGGCAGGGCACCGGCGAGGGCGGGATCACCGAGTACCACCGTCATGGCGGCGACCTCGTGTGGCAGATCGGCACCGGCTACTTCGGCTGCCGCGACGGCGACGGCAACTTCGACCTCGCGCGGTTCCGCGACGTCGTGGAGTCCGAGCCGACGGTCCGCGCGATCGAGATCAAGCTGAGCCAGGGCGCGAAGCCGGGGATCGGCGGACTGCTCCCGGGGGCGAAGGTCACTCCCGAGATCGCGCAGATCCGGGGCATCCCGGTGGGGGTCGACTGCGTGAGCCCGGCCGCGCACCGCGCCTTCCACGACGCCGACTCGCTGCTCGACTTCGTAGAGCTGCTCGCGGAGACGTCGGGCAAGCCGATCGGCATCAAGTCGGCGGTCGGTGACGACACGTTGTTCCGCGACCTCGCCCGGCTCATGGAGCGCGGGGACCGCGGGGTCGACTACGTCAACATCGACGGCGGCGAGGGTGGCACCGGCGCCGGCCCGCTCGTGTTCACCGACCACGTCGCACTGCCGTTCAAGGTGGGCTTCTCGCGTGTGTACCGCGTGTTCGCCGAGGCCGGCATCACCGACAAGATCGTGTTCATCGGCGCCGGGAAGCTCGGGCTCCCCGGCCAGGCGCTGCTCGCGTTCGCCCTCGGGTGCGACGGTGTGAACGTGGGTCGAGAGGCGATGCTGTCGATCGGGTGCATCCAGGCCCAACGCTGCCACAGCGACCGCTGCCCCACCGGCGTCGCGACCCAATCGAAGCATCGTCAGCGGGGGCTCGACCCGACCGACAAGTCGGTGCGGTGCGCCAACTACATCGTGCAGCTACGCCGGGAGGTGCTCCGGCTGAGCCACGCGTGCGGTGTCGAGCACCCCGGGCTCGTCACCACCGAGCAGCTCGAGATCCTCGACGACCACTTCGGCTCCCGCCTCGCCCGCGACGTCTTCGCGTACGAGCCCGGCTGGGGCCGCCCCACCCCCGACCTCTTCCCCTGACCTTGATGCGTCCCCCACCCCCGCTGCGCGTGGGGTGGGGGACGCACAGTCGAACTGTGCGTCCGAGCGACCGGCGTGTCCGGCAGCGTCGGCAACACCCACCGAGTCCGGGTGTCCCCCGTGCCATGCCCAACCCGACACGTGCACTCGTCCAGGAGCTCGCCCCGGTCGCCTCCCGCCAGCACGGGCTCTTCACCCGTGCCCAAGTCCTCGAGCTCGGCGTGACGGCGCTCCTCGTCGACCGGCGCGTCACTGCGGGCGAATGGATCGCGGTCGACCACTGCGTCTACCGGTTCGCCGTAACGCCCGAGTCCTGGCACCAACGCGTCCTTGCCGTGTGCCTCGCCGGCCCCGCCGTCGCCTCGCATCGGACGGGGGTCGCGCTCATCGGGGTCCCGGGCTTCTCCGGCACAGCGATCGAGGTGACGGCCCGGCGGCATCGTCGCCGAAAGGCTCCCGATGTCATCTGGCACGAGTCGTTCCATCTCGACCCGATCGACATCACCGATGTCGCCGGCATTCCCACGACCACCGCCGCCCGCACCTTCGTCGACCTCGCGACAGTGCTGGACGACACCGGACTCCTCGCCGCGTGCGACGACCTGCTCCGCCGACGCCTCACGAGCATCGCCGAGATCGTCGAGGTCCTCGATCGGCTGGGTGCCCGGCGCCACGGGGCCGGAAGGGTCCGTCGGGTTCTCGACCGCCGGGTGTCGGACACCGGTGGCATCCCGGAGAGCGCGCTCGAAGCCGAGTTCGAGGAGCTGCTCCGCCGCTTCGCGTTGCCGAACGCGGTTCGCCAGCATGTCGTCGTCGACAGCGGCGAGTTCGTCGCGCGGCTCGACTTCGCCTACCCCGACATCCGCGTCGACCTCGAGGTGGACGGTGCCCGTTGGCACGGCGCCGCCGACGCACAGGCTCGGGACCACCGGCGCGACGCGCACCTCGCTCGGCTCGGATGGACCGTGTTGCGGTTCACGGCGTGGGACATCCGCTTTCGCCCGGAGTGGGTGGCGACCGAGGTGCGACGCGTCCTGTGGGAACGGGCGTCGATGCATCGTTGATCGGGGGACGCACAGTCCGTCTGTGCGTCCCCAGCCCCACGCGGAGCGTGGGTGGGGGACGCATCATGGATGCTCCGCCGGAGCGACGTCCAGGACCGGATCAGGGGAGGCGAGCGACGTTCTGCGTGCCCTCGCCGCCGGTGGGCAGGGGCACGGTCACTGGCTCGAGCCGCAGGGTGCGCCCCACGAGCTCTTCCTCCTCGGCCGACCGCAGGAGGTCGGCGTCGGTGATCGTCGCGTACGCGCGGGCACCGTCGGGGAGATCGCACACGGCGACCCCGGACTCCGCGTCGCCGCTGCGGCCGTGCACCACCGAGTACGCGGCCACGGTGGCGTCACCCGCGTGCCCGGCCCGGATCTCGGGGACGGGATGGGCGTCGAGCTCCGCCTGCACTTCGGCCTGGGCTGGAGGGCCCACCGGGCCCGGCTCGGTGGAGTACAGGCCGTACACGTGCTTCGTCATGGCCATGCCCACACCGCTCACCAGCCCGTAGGCCCCGGGGTCGGCCCGCAGCACGTCGGCCATCGTCGCGATCGAGTGGCCCATGTAGTTGCTCGCCGGGCCACCGTGATAGGGCAGTCCGCCGGTGACGGTGAGCGGACGCGCGTCGCCGGGCGCGATGCCCATTGCGTCGCGCGCGAAGTTCAGTGAGCTGCCGAAGCACGAGTAGAGGTCGAAGTGGGCGACGTCGTCGATGCCGATCCCCGCGCCGTGGAACACCGCTTCACTGGCCGCGGCCATCGCGGGCGACCGCCACATCTCGGGATGCTCGGCCACGTAGACGGGGTCGGTGCTGTAGCACCAGCCGCGCAGGTAGACGCGGCGGTCGGCGGGCACGCCCAGCCGGTCGGCCTCGGCATGGCTCGTGAGCACCAGCCCGGCGGCCATGTCGACGTCCATCACCGCGACCATGTACTTCGTGTACGGGTAGCCGACCATGCGGTTGTCGGGCCGCGGCGTGAGGAGATCGTCGACGTCGCGCGCCACCGGGAACCAGGCGTTGGGGTTCGCCGCCGCGATCGCCGACATCGGGGCCAGCATCTCGGCGATCTCGCGGCGGTACTCGCGTAGCCCGACACCGAGGTGCGCGCGACGCGCGTTGTCGAACATCGCGAAGGTCAGCCACGCCGCGTGCACGTCGTGGGCGAGCTCGGACGGGTGGAACGGCGCCTCCCACGGGAACGGCCGCTTGTCGGTGGGAGCGAAGCTCGCCGCGTACTGCTCCCCCGCCTTGCGCCGCGCGGCCTGCGTGGCGAGCGCTTCAGCGCCGACCACGAGAATGCGGTCGGCCTCACCCGCGAGAATGCGCGCCGCGGCGTCCTGCACGAGCACCTGCGGCGTGGTGCCGCCGATGCCCGAGTAGTACCGCCGCTTCGGGTCGCAGCGCAGCCGCTCGGCGAGGCGCGCGACAGGGTCGTCGTACTGCCAGGTCTGGCAGTAGACGATCTCGATCGCCTCGAGGCCCTCCAGCAAGCGCGCCCCGACCGTGCTGTCGTCGGCCGCGCGGCGCGCGACCTCTTCCCACCTCGCGAGCGGCTCGGGCGCGCCGGCGCGGCCCACTTCGTCGCGGTGCCACGTACGCTGTCCGACCCCGATGATGCAGGGCCACCTGGGTTCGAGGGTCACCGCGCCTGCCAGTTGGGTGCGCGCTT
>Ga0302322_100006015_pt1 | contig 10711 bp, 4 predicted proteins | sample Fen_T0_2_FD_203757 | JGI IMG/M metagenome (GOLD analysis project Ga0302322, IMG submission 203757) | Peat permafrost microbial communities from Stordalen Mire near Abisko, Sweden - Fen_T0_2 | ecosystem: Environmental > Terrestrial > Soil > Wetlands > Permafrost | place: Sweden: Abisko... | reverse complement strand
ACGACTTGGCCAGCGTGGGGCTGAACAGGAGGAACTGCGGGGCCATGGGGTAAAATACGTCCGAGGTGCTGATGCAGCCGTTGGAGTGATTTTCCTTGCAGAACTGAAGCGGCTGACCGTTATCATCGGCCACAAATTTCCCGGCCGCAAAACACTGGCGGTACGCCAGGGCGCAGAGCTGCGCATAATTCTCCCCGCCGGCAACGCGCGCGTCGGTCATCAATTCCGCGTCAAACTTCACACAACGTTTCAGCAAGGAGGCGTAATCGTGGGCGGCGGCCTGCAACAGGTCGGACGCTTCCCAGCCGGTGCGCCGCCAATACGGGCGCAGATCCTTCTTCATGTACTGGATCGAATAGAGGTCGTCATAGGCGAGCATCATCACGCAGGAGACGGCCTTGGTCCGAACGGTGCCCAAATCCACGGCGAAAGCGATTACGGAATCATTGCGCGCGTTGTTTTGCAACGCGACCGCGTCGGCGGGTGCAATCAGGCGACCGTCGGCCACGAACCCTTCGCGGGTGGCGGAGGCGGAATTCGCGGTGGCCGAGGAACGTTTATCCTTGGCCATCGCCACATAGAAATAACCCCAGTCAATCCGGATATCATCGCCCTTCTTCCGCAACACCCCCTGCTCCACCGTGCCCACGCGCCAAGCCTGGACACCGGCGGTATTGGCGGGCTCGAAGGTTACCGGCTGGTTGGGTTCATTGACGGCAACTTCCGAACTGGCGTCGAAATAAACAGAGACCGTGTGTTTCTGGTCGCCCGTGGACTGCGCCGACCACGTCACATAGGTGACGGGGCGCGACAGGATGTCCAGATCTTCCGGCAAGGCCGGCGTCATAAACGTGAGCGTCAACTGAATGCCCGCCCCGGCGAACGTATAAATCGTGCGGGTCGGCAATACTTCCAGCCGGGACTGTTCCAAGGCCGGCAGGGCGGCGGGTTCGGTGCCCATGAGCCGGAACGTTTTCCCATCAATCCGCACCAAACTGGTGAGCCTCTGCTGTTTCCCGGTCCAATGTGTTGTGCCCGCATCGGTCAGTTTGTCGGCGGGCGACCAGATGCTGAAATAAGGGTCGCAGGCCACCAGCGGCACCGACGGCGGACGCAAGGCGTCCGCGTGGGCCACCAAGGCCACCCCCAGCGCAGCAGCGGAGGAAAGCAGTGAATGTTTCAAACGGTTCATGATATGTGTTCCCATAATTTAAAAATAATTCCCGAATCGAGGGTGTTAAGTATAAGCAAGGCAATAGATTATTGTTCGAGGCCGTTAACATTTGAAACGGTCCAAGCGGAAACGTCAGCAGTATGCGGGTCATTGTCATTGTTCCACCTTGCGCGCCAAGTAATCGAGGTAGGATCGATCACGTCGTTCCGCTTGGGGCTTTCACAATGGCCGTCGGAAAACAGCAGGTCGGTGCGGTAGTTGTGCCGATTGGAGGGGACCTGATAGTGCAAAGGAGCCGCATTTTCGTTGATCATGATTGGATCCAAATTGGCGCCAAATTTGATTGCACCCTTGATCCCGTCGGAACGAATATCGCCAATGGCAATCATGTCCACCGGCCGGCGCACTGAGGAATCCCTGACGATCTTGGTACTCGGGTTATCCACGTCCCCGCCCAAACCGAGTTGAAGCGTTTGGCTCAGCCCCCAATCGTTATAGCCGAGTGAAAAGCGGGTGCCTTGACTGTCGGTTGCCCCGGATTTGATGCCATAACCGTCCGGGTTGCCATCCTCGCCCCGCACGTTCGCAACGGTGTCATTGAGATTCGTATCCCAAGCACTTTCCGGGCGGGCCGCCGGGCAGAAAAAAACGCCGCGATTATTTCCCGCCAAGGCCAACAGCCGGGGCTGCCAGACATAAGTTCCATTAGCAGTCCGATAATTTCCAGGATACTGGTTGTAATCACCTGAATACATGACCAGAGCAATTCCGATTTGCCGCATATTATTGATGCAGGCACTCTGTTTGGCCTTTTGCTTGGCTTTGGCCAAGGCGGGGAGCAGCATCGCCGCCAGAATGGCGATGATGGCGATCACCACCAGAAGTTCAATCAGGGTAAACGCGCGGAATGGTTTTCCTGACCGCCAAGCAGCGCGCTCAGAACGACTTGAGCATGATAAGTTTTTCATAATTTTAGGTGGAGCTTCGTGGTTAAATTTATTCGTTGCCGATAGAAAACAGCCGACAAGCCTTCTCATCCGGCAGGCGGTCTGATTTTCACGGGTCGCCAACAACATACTGTCAGAGCCGCCAATCGTCATGTGGCATGAAGTGGCCACAACGGGTTTCACCTTGATTTTATGCAGGTCCCATCTCCCGCCGCCGCTGCGGAGCGGGAGGCTTTGCCTGAGGCAGCAAAGCCCCCCGTACATCTATGAAAAAGGGCGTCCCCGCAGGGACGCCCATGATGATTGATTATTGATTACGCGAACCGACTACGGCGTCTTCAAGCGGAAGAACTGGGCCGGCTGCATCTTGTTGATCAGCATCGCATTGGTGAATCCACCCGTGGTGCCAAACGTACCACTTGCATTGGTCGTCCACAGCGCCACCGGCGTGGTCAAATTAGTGGAGGACAGCCAGTTGTAGGTGCCATTCGGGGTGCCACCCGTGCCGCTGAGGATCAGGTTACCACCCGAAACCGTCGGCGAATTGAAGGTGAGCGCCCCGGCGCTGGTGATGGTCAGGATGCCCGTGGCCGGATCAAAGGTGCCCGTGCCGACCGGCAGAATCGTCACCGAACTGTAAGTGCCCGTGTGGCTCGCGGCACTGAACAAGTGGAAAGTGCCACCCGCAACGAGCGGAGTAGCGCCGACATTTGTCACCACCAAGGAACCGCCATAGGTGACGCTGGAGGAGGCCGCAACCATGTCGTTGCTCACGCCGCTGTCCAAGCTGATTTTCATCAGCGTTGAGCTGCTGTTGGACAGGATCAGCGAGTTCACCGTCAAGGTCCCGATGGCAGCCGTGCCCGGGGAGAGTTTGGCTCCCGCCGCGACCTGCACCAGACCGGCAATCGTGCCATTGCCACCCAACGCACCGGTGCTCACCAGGGAGGAACCCGTGTAGGTGTTGAGACCGTTCAAATACAAGGTGCCATTGCCAACCTTCGTCAAGCCACCGCCACCGGTGCCGTCCAGCAAGGGCTGGGCAATGGAGATCACATTAGCGCCGCTGTCGATGATCGCCCCATTGGCCAGGACGTTCGCCGTGGTGATGCCATGCAGGAAGTTTTCGTTGTTCGCCGTGGCCGTCAGCGTGCCCCCATTAAGGGTCAGGGTGCTCGTGCCGCTGCCGCCGGCCGTGACTTCGCGGGCGGCAAACACGCCGCCATTGAGGTTCAACGAACTGCCCGTGGCATTGGCATTCCGAGTGATTTGAACATAGCCCAACGTGGCCGTTCCGCCATTGTTGTTCCAGGTGCCCACGTTGGAATCTTCACCAATCCAGGTCTCACCCGAGGAGGTGTCAATGGAGCCGCTGTTGACATTGACCGTGCCAGGACCGCCGCCATGCGCAATGGAGGTGTTGCCACCATTGGCCTGAACCACAAACCGGCCACCGCTGATGTTCAAGGTTCCATCGCCACCTTCGCGGCCAATCGCCAGCCAACTGCCGTTGGTAATCGTGCCGCCGAGCAAGTTAACCACGCCAACCGAGCCACCATTTTGAGCAATCCAAAACTCGTTGGCCGTCGTCAACGAACCACCGGTCTGGTTCCAGGTTCCCTTGCCGTTGCCATAGATGCCAACGACAAACTTGTCGCCGCCGGTTTGGTTAAACGCGCCGCCCGACATGTTGACCACGCCCAGGCCATCGCGGCCAAGCGTCACCCACGTGCTGACATTCACCACGGCCGTACCGCTGATGTTGTTGGTGGCGATGGTAGCAGCGTTTTCGCCCAGCCAGTATTCGCTCTGGCAGTTGATCGTGCCGCCGCTTTGATTAAACGAGGCCACGCCACCGCCCGTGCCGATGATCATGCGGCCGGCATCCTTGTTGATGATGCCGCCCGTCATGTTAAACGTGCCATTGCCGCCGCGGGCCACCCCAAACCACCAGTTGTGCAGGTTGATCGTGCCGCCGCTCAGGTTATAGAAGGCATTGGCGCCCGTGGTCTGCGCGACCCACATTTCCGAGGTGCTGTTGATGATGCCGTTCACTTGGTTCACCGTGCCGGTACGGTCGCCGCTGCCGTTCCAGCCGCCGTCCACGACAGCGAAGTAATCACCGTCCTTGTTAATCACGCCCCCGTTGAGGTTCAACGTGGCGATCGTGCCCGGTGCCGAGCACAGGAATAACCGGCCGTTCGGCACATTCACCGTGCCGCCGTTGATCGTCATGGTGGAAACTGAATTGGCCGAATCGCCCAGCGTCAGCCAGGAATTCACTTTCAGGGTCGTACCGCTGTTCACGGTCATGGCCCCGGTGGAACCGGCCACATTGCCTACGGCGTTGTCATTGACCGTCAGCGTGGTGTTGGTCAGCACCGCCGTTGCCAAAGTGGCGCCGGCGACACTGAATGTGCCCGCGACTGTGTTGGTTTGAGCCCCTGCCGAACCATCCAGCACCAGGGCGCCGTTGCGCACCAAGTAGTCCCCGCCGGAAAGGGTATTGGTCCCAACGCCAGCATAGGTGAGTTGCGCCGCGCCGGTCTTGGTAAAGCCTGCTCCGGAAATGGCGGTCACGGAACCGCTCAGTACCAGGTTGCCCTGGACATCGAGCCCGTCATTGGTGCCTTGCAGGGAATAACCACGGTTGACTGTCACCGTCGGACCGGCATAGCTCAAGGAACCATTGGCCAGCACCAGGTTGGTGGGATTGGCGGAAGCAGCGCCAAGCGCGCTGGGCAAACCGCCATTGGCCAGATTAGTCACCGCCAATACGCCGCCAGAAATGACGACCGGGCCGGTGAAGTTGTTGCCGCCGGTGTTGAGGATGCTGGCTGTGCCAGTGCCTTGTTTGCTGAGGCCGGTGCTGCCGCTGATCTTGCCGGCGCCGCTGAGCGAGTAGACCAAGCTGTTATTATTAAAGGTCAGGCTGGTGGGACTGACGGTGACGCCGAGGCTCACCGCAGTGGGGCCAGTGGCCTGATCGTTGAACAAAACTGCATTCCCATTGCCATAGGTGGTGGGCGAGCCGGTGCCGATGTTCACCCAGTTGGCAGTGCTGGTGTCCCAAGCGTCGCTGATCGTGCCATCCCAGCGCGGCAGGTTGACACTGACAATGACCAGATTGATCGAGGTGGCCGTGGGGTTGAGGTGGGCGACGACCCCGAGCGGCAAGGTCCCAAGCGCAAAGCTGCCCGTACCAGTCTTGGAGGCAAAGGAGATCAAAGGAAATTCACCGGGCTGCGGCACGCCGTCCGCGATATTCAACGTAACAACCCCGTTCAACGTCGCCGGGCCGCTCACATTCAGCGGGGCGGAAGTGGAACCGGGATTGCCGAAAGATCCAAGATCAAGGTCAACGGTGGCCGTGCCCAAGGTAAGATTGGCGATGTTCAATTGGGCGTTCTGGGACTGCACGGTTACACTCAAATCGGCTCCGTTGGCGACGGAGTAGTCGCCACTGCCCGAAGCGCTCGTGGAGATGGCCAGGGTTCCGGCGCTAACGACGGTTGGACCAGAATAGCTGTTGGCCCCGGAAAGGGTGAGCTTGCCGGCACCAATTTTGGTCAACCCACCACTGGCAGTGCCAAAAGTCGGCAGACTCTGTGAAATGCCGATGTCAAACGTGTGCGTATCAAACGTCACCCCGCCCGCATTCATATTGACGACGAAAATATCGTGGAGAAAATTCGGTTTGGCGGCCGAGGCTTGAATGGTGCCACCGTCCAAGGTCAAGTAGCTGGAACCGTTCAGATTTCCGGTGGTGATTTCACCGGTGATCAAGATGCCATTGGTATAGAGATTCAAAGTGCCGGTGGCCGAACCGCCCTGGGCGATATGAACCAGGCTCAAGTTCGCCGTGCCAGCAATGAGATTCCAGGTGCCAGCGGAGTTTTCACCGATCCAAGTTTCAGCGACGATGTTGGTGATGGCGCCGCCGGTTTGATTGAGCGTGCCCACGCCGCCGGCGCCGAGCACGATGCGAGTGGAGCCGTCGCCGGTTTTGGTGATGGCGCCACCAGAGATGTTGGCAATGCCGATTCCGCCGTCGCGGCCAAAGGCAATCCAGTTGTTAACATTCAACACGCCGGTGCCGCTAAGATTGTAGGTGCCGGAGGACGGTGAGTTTTCGGGGCACAGGAATTGGCCCTGAGAATTAATCGTGCCGCCGCTTTGATTCAGCAAACCAACCGACGGCGAGCCATTGTTTTGCCAACCAGTTCCCACCAGAAGATTTCCACCACCATCTTGATTCAGCGTCCCGCCGGTCATATTCACCGTGCCATTGCCGCTGCTCCGCCCAATCCCTATGTAGCTGTGGACATCCATGGTGCCACCGCTCAAGTTGTATATGCCGGTGCCACGATTTCCCACGAACAATTGACCGCCGCCAGTGATATTGACCGCGCCATTGGTCTGGCTAAAAATGCAAGTGTTCGGGCTTACCACGCCGCTGCCGTCGTCTGCCGCCCCAAGGTTGATGGCAAAATTGCCGGTGCCATTGATGGCGCCACCACCCATGTTAACGATGCCGGTGCCGAGTTCGCCGATGCTGAAATGGTTGCCCTGATAATTGATGGTGCCGGCATTTAACGTGAAAATTCCGGTGTTCGCCGAGGCAATTCCCAGGCGAAACCAGCCATTCAGGGTCAAGGTCTGTCCGTTCTGCACAAACGCACCGTCGCCGGCACCGTTGCCGGCCCGGATGTCATTCACGGTCCAATCGGGGTTGCCGGGGTCGATCCGCACCAAATTAGCTGAGCCACTATCATTGATGGCGTTGTCGCCGGAGCCGGGAACCACCCCGCCGACCCAACTGGTCTTATTGGTATAGTCGGCCGTGGCGCCAGTCCAAGATATGTCTACTGCTTGAGAGGCGACCGTTGAGCCGGCCAGCAAGGCCAGGGTCAACGCGCTGGCTTTATAAAAGCCATCAAGCTTTGCAGTCTGTTTTATTTTCATTGGGGTTTTAGTTGGTTGTCTCGGTCCCATTTCTCAAGCAGGCGCGCCGACGCAGCGACGCGACAAGAATTCCTGCAGGTGGATTTGATGGGACATGCTTTAACTATAGTCCATGCCGGGGGGGTGTCATGTGGCATGAACTGGCCACATGATTACGCCCGCCGCGCTTGTATACTCACCGCACATCTCATTATACTCAGCGCCCATCGCCATGAAAAAAACATATGCCCAAACATTTTCGACCGGCCTCTTGCGAGTCGGTTTCCCCCTCATTTTGCTGGTGGCCATGACGGCCGGCGCGGCGAAATCGCCGACTGAATTGGTCAACCCGTTCATCGGCACGGCGGGGCATGGGCACGTTTATCCCGGGGCCACGGTGCCCTTCGGGATGGTACAACTCTCACCGGACACGCGCGACAACACTTGGGACGGCTGTTCGGGCTACCATTATTCTGACAGCAGCATCCTCGGATTCAGTCACAACCATCTGACCGGCACGGGCTGCGCGGATTTGGGGAATGTGTTGCTGATGCCCACCGTGGGTGCCTTGAAGCTGACGCCCGGGAGCCAGCCCGGCGAGGGATATCAGGCCCGTTTTTCACATGCCGACGAAATCGCCCGCCCGGGCTACTATGCCGTGTATTTGCCTGATTATCAGGTCAAAGTGGAACTCACCGCGACCGCCCGGGCCGGATTTCACCGCTATACCTTTCCCGCCGCCACCAACAGCCATGTCGTGTTGGACTTGCAGCACGGCATTGGCAACGGCTGCACGGAGGCGCAACTCACCATTGAGGACAACCATACCGCCAGTGGTTATCGCCGCAGCGACGGCTGGGGTGGCGACAAAGTCTATTATTTCTTCCTGGAATTCTCCCGGCCGTTTAACACTGCGGGCGTGGCGCAAGCCGACAAAGACGTGGCTGGCCAGCAAACCACGGGCAAGGAAACCAAAGGGCATTTTGACTTTCAAACCAAAGCCGGCGAACAGATTTTGGTGCGCGTCGGACTCTCCACTGTGAGCGTCGACGGAGCCCGCAAGAATCTGCACGCGGAAATTCCCGGCTGGAACTTTGACGCCGTGGCCAAAGCGGCGCGGCAGCAATGGGAGCAGGCCTTGGGCAAGTTCCAGGTAGAGACCAAGGATGCCAACCTCAAGGAGACTTTTTACACGGCATTCTACCATACACTCCTCGCCCCCACCCTGTTAAGCGATGTGGACGGCCAGTTCCGCGGCCCGGATGGCCAGGTGCATCAAGCCAAGGGCTACGAGTATTACACCGAGCTTTCACTGTGGGATACCTTCCGCGCCGAACACCCATTGCTCACCTTGGTGCAACCCCGCCGAGTGAATGACGTCGTGAACACGATGCTGGACCATTTTAAAATTTTTGGCCAAGGCACCCTGCCCGTCTGGACGGAAGGCGGCAAGGAAAACTGGTGCATGATCGGCAACCACGCCATTCCGGTGATGGTTGAAGCTTATACAAAAGGATTCCGCCACTGGGATGCCCAGGAAGCGCTGAACGACATGGTCGCCACGACCGAAAAAGACCGGGCGGACTTGGGGGTGTATCGGGAACGGGGATTTATTCCGACCGGCAAAGATGTGCAGAGTGTTTCAAAGGTGTTGGAGTACGCTTATGATGACGCCTGCATCGCCAGACTGGCCAAGTCGCTTGGCAATAATGATTTGGCTCAAAAATATTCGCAGCGGTCGCAAAACTGGGAAAATGTCTTTGATCCGGCCACCGGGTTCATGCGGGGCAAAAATGCGGATGGCAACTGGGTTTCGCCGTTCGATCCCACGGCGATCAATTTCAGCGAGTACACGGAGGCGAATGCCTGGCAGTACAATTTCTTCGTGCTGCACAACGTGCCCGGGCTGATCAGCAAGCTGGGCGGCGATGACAAATTTGTGAGCCGGCTGGACGAGATGTTCGACACGCCGGTGACGATTCCGAATCTGGCGCAAATCCCTGATGTAACAGGTGTTATTGGCATGTATGCGCATGGCAACGAGCCGTGCCATCACGTGGCTTATCTCTACAATTACGCGGGCCAGCCGTGGAAAACGCAGACGCGCGTCCGGCAGGTCGCGGCCACGCTTTATACCAACACGCCGGCCGGGCTCTGCGGCAATGACGATTGCGGCCAGACCTCGGCCTGGCTGGTGTTTTCGGCGCTTGGGTTTTATCCGGTGGATCCCGCCAGCGGCAATTATGTGCTGGGCAGCCCGCTGGTGGACAAAGTGACGCTCAAACTGGACAAGCAGTTTGCCAAAGGCCGCACGTTCACGGTGGTCGCCAAAAATAATTCTGCCCAAAATCCTTACATCCAATCGGCTACGCTCAACGGGAAGCCGTTCACGCGGAGTTGGATTGCGCACGAAGAAATCACGGCTGGCGGCAAGCTGGTGCTGACGATGGGTCCGACTCCGAACAAAGCTTTCGGCGCAGCGGCGGCGGATCGCCCGCCCAAGATTTGACCCGGGTTGCCACGGCCTAAAAAGTTGAATTCGAACACCATATGAAAATTCAAAAACTACCAGCCCTGTTCTTGGGGTGCCTGTTCCTGTTGACATCGGGTGCTTTCGCGGCGGATGAGGCCGCGAGCCAGCCCGGTTTATCGGCTACGGCGACGGAGTCCTACCAGATCCGCAACCAGCAATTTGGCGACCTGCTCCGCCCGGAGGGGGCGAATGGAGCCGATGGCACGCGGATTGTGCTGTATCCGGCGGAACCGTGGAAATGCATGACGTGGAAGTTGCGCCCGGTGGGCGAGGCCGGCTTTAACGTGCAGAACCACTTCACCGGCAAGACTTTCAACGTATCCGGCAGCGGCACGAATGTGCTGCAAATCGCCTTTGCGGGCGAAGCCAGCCAGCGCCCGGTCTGGCGTTTCACCAAGCTGCCGGACGGCTCCTACCAAATCAGCGACGCCAAAACGGGGGCCGCGCTGACGGCGGTGGGTGGCGCAGGCCAATCGGTGCGAGTGGTGCTCGCGCCCTGGGAGCAAACGGCCGCGCAAAAGTGGCAGTTGGAAAAGACGGACCCAGCCAAGCTGACGATGTAAGTGTATTCGCATCCGGGAATGGAATTCACGGTGACCGCCACGACCATGGTTGGGATCTGCTCCAAAAACGAAACATGTTTCGTTTTTGGAAATCCCCCATTACTGTAGAAAAAGCAGTTCAACCACGGATGAATACGGACAGGACTTGCAGCCCAACCGGGGATCACCCGCAGGGTGAAAGGATCACCAGACTAAAAATCCGGGGTTATCCGTGTCCATCCGTGGTTGATGACTTCTTTGGCTGGCTGCAACTGCCGTTTTTGGGTTTATACGAAATGCCGAGCACATTGGCGACGGGCCGCTCCCGGCCGTCGGTTGGCACGTTGAGCATGGTCATTTTTCCGGTTCCCGCATCGCGCACCGCCAGGACGGAACTGCCGCCGCCATCGAGATTCAATGCCTGCCAACATCCCTGGCGCACCAGTTCCGACGCGAGCTCCTGATGGGTCATGCCCACGGCCACGCCTGGTTTTCGTCCGTCCACGAGCAGAATAATCAGCTTATCACCGGCCGCATTTATGCCGACGGCGGTGCGCGGATGCCGGGCTTT
>Ga0302322_100006014_pt1 | contig 10711 bp, 11 predicted proteins | sample Fen_T0_2_FD_203757 | JGI IMG/M metagenome (GOLD analysis project Ga0302322, IMG submission 203757) | Peat permafrost microbial communities from Stordalen Mire near Abisko, Sweden - Fen_T0_2 | ecosystem: Environmental > Terrestrial > Soil > Wetlands > Permafrost | place: Sweden: Abisko... | reverse complement strand
CGCGATGAGCAGGGAACCTCGCATTCAGTGGCCGGACTGCACGGCACCGCGCTGGCAATCGGGGGGCTCATCGGCGCCCTCCTCACGGCCCGCGTCATCGACCGGTGGGGTCGAGGTCGTGTGATCCGGGTGTCCGCCCTGACCGCGGCGGCGTCGATCCTGCTGTACACGGTGCCGCACGGAACCCTTCCGGTCACGCTCGCGGGCGCCGCCCTCGCGAGCTTCTTCGGTACCTTCCTGCTGATCTCCATCAACGCCTTTCTCCTGGACTACCAGGGGCTGGCGGGGCCCACGGCCCTGACCGAGGCGAACGCCCTCGCGTCCCTTGCGGGGCTGCTCGGACCACTGGCCATCGGCCTCGGCGCGGCGACCTTCCTCGGCTGGCGCGCGGGCATGTGGGTCGTCGTCGCCGCACTCCTCGTCATCGAGATCTGGCGCGGTCGCGACCTCGACACCTTCGGCACCAAGGGCCTCGCCGCGCACGAGGACGCGCCCGGCCACCTGCCCAAGCGCGTCTACTGGTCGCTCGCCCTCATCATGTGCTTCCTCGGCTCGGAGTTCTGCCTGACGTTCTGGGGGGCCGATCTGCTCCGCGAGCGCTGTGGCTTCGGCCCGGCGGCGGCAGCCGCATCCCTGGCGTCGATCACGGCCGGAATGCTCGTCGGGCGCTTCTTCGGGGCGCAGGTCGCCCATCGCACGCCGACCGAGACCATCCTCCGGTGGTCGGTGGTGCTCGCCCTTGCGTCCTTCGCCCTGGCCTGGTCGTTCACCTGGTGGCCGGTCGTCATCCTGGGGCTGTTCCTCACCGGAGTGGGGATCGGCGTGCACTGGCCGATGGGCGTCGCGCGCACGGTCCGGGCCTCCGGAGGGATGACCGATCGCGCGTCGGCCAGCGCATCCATCGCGGGGAGCATCGCGATCGCCACGGCCCCGATCCTGCTGGGCGTGCTGTCCGACAACGTGGGCTTCCACGTCGCGTTCCTGCTCGTGCCGATCATGCTGCTGATCGCCCTCGCGATCCTTCTGCTCCGTCCGGTTCCTGACCTGCCGTTCGCTGCCGAGCCGGCAACGACGACCTAGCCGCCCGCCAGGCCCGCCTGCCCCGTTCCGGAGGGGACGGCGCGCGAGGCGACGGGAGCCTCGATGCGCAGCAGGCGGTCGTCGCGCTCGCTGGCGACGAGCAGCGCCGTGCCGTCCGGCGTCCAGGTGATCGCCTCGCCCTGGAACTGCAACGGCAGGCGCACCACGCTGGTCTGCCGGCCCGGAGGCAGGCCGTCGAAGAAGGTGGCGTTGACGTAGTCGCGCAGCACATACCGACGGCCGTCGGGCGATATGGCACCGTCGGTGATGAGGCCGCCCTCCACGCGGAGCGGGCGCGCGATGTTCACCTTGGCGGTCGACATCGGCGTCGGAAGCGCGTAGAGGCTCCCATGGGCGAGCTGCTTCGTCACCACCCACAGCCGCTGCGACGAGGGATCGGCAAGCAGCGTCTCGGCATTGTGCGGCCGGTCCGAGTACGTGAAGCGGTACGTCTTCGCGTTGACGGTCATCCCGTCGACGATCACCTTGGGCTCGCGGATGCGATGCAGGCGGACGTACGGCCACGAGTCGCGGTTGTCGCCGATGTCACCGAGCCAGATGACGGGGCGGCCCTTGCGATCACGGCCGTAGGAGATCGCCTCCATGTCCCGGGCGGGGATCCCGGCGACCCTGACCCGGGCCAGGGTGCGGCAGGTGCGGGCGTCGACGGCGTAGAGATAGGGCCCGCCGCTGGAGTCGTTGTGCGTCCACAGGACGCCCGGGTGCGCGATCGAGGCCGTGAGCCCGCTGATCTCGACGAGCCGATGATCGGTGAATCGGCAGACCTCGGTGACCCCGGTGTCGGCGTGGGCCGGGGAGGCGCTCAGGCCCGCCCCGAGGGTGCAGGCGCCCACGAGCCCCAGTGCCGCGACGGCCGTGGCCCGACGCAGGATCATCGGGCGATGGCCGCCACGACGAAGACCGCCAGGAGCGACACGAGCACGGCGAGAGTCACGAAGCGGCGCGTCCTCGGTCCCATGCCCGAAGACTACGTGCCCGGGGGATTCAGGCCGGATCCTCCTCGCCGATGTCCTCGTTCCAGAGCGAGGGGTTCGCGTCCATCCACGCCTTGAACATCTCCTTGGTCTCCGCGTCGTCGAGGACGACCACCTCCACCCCATGGCTGCGCAGGAGTTCCTCGCTGGCCTCGAAGTGGGTGTTCTCGCCGATCACGACCCGCGGGATCTTGTACAGCAGGATCGTGCCCGCGCACATGTAGCACGGCGACAGCGTGGTGTAGATGGTCGAGCGGGCGTACACCGTTGCCGGCTGGCGTCCGGCGTTCTCGATGCAGTTGGTCTCGCCGTGATGGATCGAGCTGCCCTTCTGCACCCGCTGGTTGTGCCCCGTGGCGAGGATTGTCCCGTCGACGACCAGGCTCGCGCCGATCGGGATTCCCCCCTCGCTCATGCCCAGGCGCGCATCAGCCAGGGCTGCCGCGTAGAACTCACGATCATCCATGTGCATCGCCCGTCAGGTCGTCGGGATCTTGAGGAGCTCGTCCGACGTCTCCTTGGTGAGCCTGAAGAAGATGAAGTAGAGCACCGCGGACAGCACGAAGCCGACCTCGAACGCGATGTCGCCGAACGAGGCGTTGGCGGCGGGGACAAGCCCGACGTAGAACACCTGGTTGGAGAACAGCCAGATGGACACGAACATGCCGATGATCATCGCGAGGAAGCCACTCGCTGGGCTGTGCTTGGTGTCGAACATGAACCCGTCGACATGGTGGCGGCGGCGCAGGAACTGATCGGCGAGGAACACCCCGAGCCACGGTCCGACCCAGTACGCGATGACGAGAAGGAAGTTCTCGAAGTCGGAGACGTGGTCGAGGCCGTAGAACGCCAGCAGGGAACCGAGGATGCCGAAGATGACGACAGCGATGACGCGGCGGGCCTTCAGCTCGACGTTGAAGCCCATGGCGAGGAAGGACATGGCGCCGGAGTAGAGGTTGATCGCATTGGCGCTGATGCTGCCGAGCACGATTCCGATCAGCACGAGGTCGGCCACCGCGGTGGGCATGACCTTCGTGAACTCTGTGGTGGGCGACGGTCCGTCGATGCTCATGTAGGTGGCGGCCAGCGCACCCACGACCTCGAGCAGGAAGCACGAGACGAGCACACCGAGGCCGGCCCACAGTCCCGTGGCCCGCTTGCTCACGGTGTCGGGGAGGTAGCGCGTGTAGTCGCTGGCGAAGGGGTTCCAGCCTGCGGCGTAGCCGAAGGTGGCGCCCACCACGATGAGGAAGCCTCCGATGCCGCCGCCGCCGGTCGCAGCGCCGGTGTCGGCGTGACCGACAGCGACGATCGACCCGATGATGAAGATGACGGCGAGGATCGGGAACGCCACCCGCTCCCACATCTGCAGGAGGTTGTGGCCGAAGAATGCCACGAGGATCTCGATGATGACGACGATGAGGAGGGAGAGCTTGGCGGACATCCCGGTCAGGGTCGCGAGGGCGAAGCCGCCCGACACGCTGTTGACCGCGAACCAGCCGACGCCCGCGATGATCGCGTTGAGCCCGGCCGGGAGGATGTTGCCGACATAGCCGAAGGAGATCCTCGAGATGACCATCTGCGGCACGCCGGCCTTCGGACCGCGCGCACTCAGGATGCCGTGGAACAGCGCGCCGAGCCCGGTCCCGACCAGCGCGGCGAGCGCGGCCTGGAATACGGTGAGCTGGAAGTACCAGACCGAGATGACGCCGAGGAAGATCGTCGCGAACTCGAGGTTCGGGGACATCCACGTGGCGAACAGCCCGATCGGCTTGCCGTGGCGCTCGGACAGCGGGATGAACTCCGCACCGCCCGGCTCGATGGTGCCGACTTTTGCTCCGTACTCGCCCTCGCGGACCGCGGCGACGACCTCGGGGGCCATCGAGTCTGTTACGTCAGATGCCATCGAGACTTTCCCTTCTGTTCATCGATCGATGGAGCGCACGCTAGGGCCCGCGAGCCTCGCCGCGATGCAGATACGCGAACTCCCGCGTTAAGTCTGCGTTTCGTGGAGGCGCGAGTGATGCGTGTGAAAGAAAGGGACGGTCAGTCGAGGGTGATCGCGTCGTAGCGCTCGCGGACGAAGTCGCCTGCCCGCACCGAGGGCAGGCCGGCCGTGCGGCCGCGCGGGGGCTCCAAGGGCACGACCACCGCCTCGGGATCGGCCTCGAAGAAGTACACGAGCGACATCAGCTCCTCGTCGGGCGAGGTCACCTGCGGCGGGAGCACCCGATGCCGGTTGGATCGCCAGCGCTCCCCCGTCCAGCGCGCCAGCAGGTCGCCGGTGTTGACGACGAGGGAGCCCGGCACATGCGGCGCATCGACCCAGCCCTCGCCCTCGATATCGACCTGCAGGCCGCCAGAGCCGGGCTGACGGTCGAGCAGTGTCAGGGTGCCGAAGTCGGTATGGGGCCCGATGCGGAACTGCCCCTCCTGGGGCGCTCCGGTGACCGCCATCCCGGGATACCAGTTGAGCTGGAACGACCAGCTCGGTGCCGTCGTCACGCGCGCGAAGTAGTCCCGCTCCTCTCCCAGGGCAACCGAGCACAGTTCGAGGAGCGCGTCGGCGAGCGAGCGCATGCGCGAGAGGTACTCGTCGAGCAGTGTCTCCAGCGCCGGGACCTCGGCCGGCCACACATTCGGCACGAACCACGCCGCGTCCGGACCTTCGCGCTCCGGACCCTCCGCTCCGACGATGAACGACTCCTTGAGGTCCGGCGGACTCTCGGTGCCCTCGGAGTACGCGTTCGCCTCGGCACCGATGGCGAGCCACCCGCGACCCCCCACCCGAGATGCGTACTCCGCCTTCTCGCCAGCGGACAGCGCGAAGAAGTCGAACCCGGCGGCGCGCACCTCGTCGACGAGGGGTCGCGGGACCCCATGCCCGGTGACGACCAGGAAGCCCACGCGCTGCAGCGTGCGATCGACCTCCTCCGCCAGGCGCGCACGATCGCCGTCTGTTCCCTCGAACCAGGGGGTGAGGTCGATCAGGGGCACACCGGTATCCCCGCTGGACGTCATGGGAGCCTCCTCGCAGCCGGCACGGTGAGGGGAAACTATCGCGGACCGTGGCGTGTCGTGGCGCCGTTCGCGATCGGGTAGCGTCGAGGCGTGGCAACGACGAGCCTGATCCAGCGCGCCGACGAGGATGCCATCCTGCCGATCTGCCTGGGGACCGCGGTGTGGGCACTGCTCCTGGTGATCCTCATCATCGAGCGCGACGCCCTCGCTGCGCACGGCACCTCGTGGTGGCTGAACGTCGCCATCATCGGGGTGGTGAGCGGTACGGGGGGGATCGTCTTCCTGGTCTGGCGTCGCCGCCGCCTGGACCGTCGGGCCTCAGGAGTGACCGAGGTCTAGCGGGTCCCAACCCATCTCGTCGGTGGCGATATCCGGTCGAGGCTCGGTCTCGGTCTCGACCTCGGAGTGCGCACCGCACCCGAAGGCCAGCGCCACGACATGGCCGTCGGCCGGGCTCATGACATTCGCGCACACCCCGAAGGCCTGGCCCAGTGCGCCGCCTATGGTCATGAGGAATCCGCAGGTGGCGCAGTCGAGCGCGGACTGACGGGCCATCGGCGTGGTCGGCCCGAAGTCACCCGCGACCCAGCGATCCGCAGCATCGTCGCGACCGATCGGCGAGAGGACCCGCGCCCGGCCGAGTCCGATCTCCCACTCGCTCGGATGAAGCGGCGACAGGGCGGCCACCGACTCGAGATCGTCCTCGCCGGTGAGTCCGGCGATCAATCGCGGATCGTCGGGGGCCGTCGGGAGAACGTCGCCGGGACCGAGATCGCCCGGCCGGATCCGCTCGCTCCACGGAACCCACTCGGGCGCCACGAGGGCCTGGGGGCCCGGCAGCAGGACGACCTCGTCGATCGTGATGACCTTGGCTCGCGGGGCGCGCGCGATGGTCACCGACCAGCGCCAGCCGACGTAGGCGGGGCTCTCGCAGGCGAAACTATGGGTCGCTACCCGCTCGCCCTCCATGACGACGCCGAGGTGCTCGCCCACCATCGCATCGCCGGCGTCCGCGACAGCGGCGCTGCGGGCCACGTCGACGGCGGCCACGAGGACGGCGTCGCGCTTGACCTCGGTCGAGGTCGCGGCAGGACTCATGCCCTGATTGTGTCCCACGCCTCCCGGAGCGGTGACTCTGGGTCGGGAACCGCGATGGCCCAGCGGTAGTGTCACGACCATGAAGCGTGCGCGCACTGTCATGGTGCTGGCCGGTTCCGTCCTCCTCGCCGCCGGGCTGTCGGCGTGCGACAAGCCGAACCCAGGCGCCAGCGTGTTCTCCGGAACCACCAGCCAATGGCGGCAGGCCGCCTGCTGGTCGACCACAGCGGCCCCGATCGACAGCGCCAAGTGCGCGCGGGACGTCGTCGACAACGCCGTCGCGGGCGTGACCATGGGCACGATCCCGGTCATCCCGGGTCAGGTCATCGGCATCGCGGTCGATCCGGTCGTCGCCGATGCGGGCTGGGTCGCCCGGGTCAACGGCCAGAACATCACTCCGGCACCGATCACCAGCACGTACTTCCGCTTCACGTTCCCGGAACTGTCGCAGGTGCCGCCTCAGGGCATCGTCATGGAGATCGCGGCGGGCCCCGAGGGCAGCACCAAGGGACTGTGGCTGTTCAAGATCGTCCCGGCCTGATCGTCCTTCGGATCCGAGGCTGATCAGGCGTCGAGGTCGTCCGCGACCGCGCGCAGCAGCGAGGCCACCTTCTTGGCGTTCGCATCCGGCGGGTACTTGCCGCGACGCAGCTGATTCGAGACCCCGTCCAGCAGCTTGATGACGTCCTCGACGATGACGGCCATGTCGTCGGCCGGCTTGCGGGTCCCCTTGACGACCGATGGCGCGGCCGAGAGCACGGTCAGGGACAGGGCCTGCTTGCCGCGGCGCCCATCGACCACGCCGAACTCCACCTTCGATCCCGGCTTGAGGGCAGTGACGCCTGCCGGGAGGGTCGAGACGTGGACGAACACGTCATCGCCCTCGTCGGACGTGATGAACCCGAAGCCCTTCTCCGAGTCGTACCACTTGACGGTTCCGGTAGGCACGGCAGCCTCACTTCATCTCTCCACGGCAGGTCGGCAGGAGGCCGGCGTCCGGCACGGGCTCTCCCCCGCGCCCGAGAAGGTTACCGTCCCCGGCGACGACGCCGCCCAGTCGCCCTGAGAGGCTTGGCAAATGGCCGATTCACGCTCTGACACCGTGCTGCGGTTCGGCGCCGGCATCACCGTCCTCGGCCTCGTCTTCACGCTGATCGCCATCTCGCCGCTGGTGTTCCCCTCACTGGAGCTGCCCGGCGCCCTGTGGTTCCTGTCCATGCTCACCGGGGTAGGCATCATCGTCATCTGCGCCGGCCTCGTGATGAGTGCCCGCTCACGACGCAGCCGCTAGGCCGTCGGCGTAGCGTGGACGGGATGGGCACGCCGCGCAGCCTCGCCGACGACCTGCGCCAGCGGGACGACCCCGCTCTGGCGCTGCTCCTGCGACGCCGCCCCGACCTGGTCCACCCCGTGCCCTCCGACCTCACGGCGCTCACGACGCGGGCCACGACTGGGCCGTCGATCTCGCGGTGCCTCGACGGCCTCGATGCCCTCCACCTGCACGTCCTGCGCGTGGCCGCGGTGTCCACCGCCGCCGGGCCCGTCGACGCCGCGGCGCTGGCGTCAAGCGCCGCCGCACCCCTCGGCACCGATGCCACCACCGCCTGCGGGAGCGCCGTGGACGCGCTGTGGCAACTGGCCCTGCTCTGGGGCGAACCCGCATCCCTGCGCACCGTGCAAGCCGTCGGCGACCTCGTCTCCCGCTCGCCCGTTCCGCCGTGGCCGCGCCCGGAGGTGTCGTACGGCCCGCCGACCCCGCAATCGGCCATCGACGAGCAGGCCGCGCTCCACGCCAGGGCCATGGTTGCCCGAGTCCGCGACCTGCTCGACGAGTGGTCGATGCACCCCCCCGTCATCCTGCGCAGCGGCGGGCTGTCCCTTCGCGACTTCGCCGCCGCCACGCGGGACCTGCACGTCGAATGGCCGCTCGCGTCGCTGACGATCGAGCTCGCGCACGCGGCTCGGCTCCTGACCGACGACCGCGAGGATCCGCCGCACTGGCTGCCGACCGATCACTTCGACGCCTGGCTGGCGCGGCCGCCGGCCGAGCAGTGGCTGGAACTGGTGGACGCCTGGCTGGCGCTCCCGCGGCTGCCCTGGCTCGCCGACGAGAAGACCCAGGTGCTCAGTGCCGACCACGACCGACGCGCCGTCCCGGCACTGCGACGGCAGGTGCTCGACCTGATCGTCGAGGCCCAACCGGGGTGCAGCCTCGACGAGGCCAGCGCGATCGCCTGCCTCGACGACCGCCAGCCCCGGCGCGGCGGCGACCTGCGCCGCCAGACCGTGGGCGCAACGCTGGCCGAGGCCAACGAACTGGGGCTGCTCGGCTACGGCGCCCTGAGCAGCGCCGGCCGCGAGGTCCTGGCCCCGGTCGGCACGTCGCTGACCGACCGACGGGCCCGGGCCACGCGGGCCAGTGCGGCTATGACCGCGTCGCTGCCGGCCGACGTCGATCAGGTGCTCATCCAGGCCGACCTGACCATCGTCGCACCGGGGCCCGTCAACGCCTCGGTCGCGCGGACGCTGCGCCTCATCGCCGATGTCGAGTCACGCGGGCATGCCACGGTCTACCGCATCACCGAGTCTTCGCTGCGCCGAGCCCTGGACGCGGGCTGGGATGCCGGGGCCATCCACACCGCCCTCGCCGACGTCTCGCGCACTCCGGTTCCGCAGCCCCTGACCTACCTCATCGACGACGTGGCCCGACGGCACGGCGCCGTTCGGGTCGGCATGGCGCTCGCCTACATCCGGTGCGACAACCCCGACACGCTGACCGCGGCCGTGGCCGATCGCCGACTGCGCGGCCTCGGCCTGAGCCGGCTCGCCGACACGGTGATCGTGAGCCAGTCGCCGGCGTCCGACGTCATCGCGGCGCTGCGCGCAGCCGGATACGCACCGGCGGCGGAGGACCCCGACGGCACCGTGCTCATCCGTCGCCCGGAGGACCGGCGGGCTCCTGCGCCGTCCGGCGTTACCCGTACCCCCGCACGGGCTCCCGAGGACGCCCTCGTCGAGGCCGCCGTCCGCAGCCTGCGCGCCGGAGACCGGGCTCGGCACGAGGGCCGAGGCCCCACCGTGGCCGGGCCCGCCGGCACCTTGGACCATTCCCGGCGGGACGCGCCGAGCCTGTCCTCGGCAGCGATCGTCGCGACGCTGCGCGCCGCCCTCACCGACACCCGACCGCTGTGGATCGGCTACGCCGACACCGACGGGACCGTCACGCAGCAGATCGTCGATCCCATCCGACTCGGCGGCGGCATCCTGACCGCCTTCGACCACCGCACCGAGCAGGTGCGCTCGTTCTCCGTCTCGCGCGTCACCGGCGTGGCGCCCCTCACGGCCGACGACGTCGGCTGACTCTCGCCGGGATCAGGCCTGGCGCAGCTCTTCGGACCACACGGTGAGGTCCGCGAGCACGGAGGGAATCGGATCGACCCCGATGCCCGGCCCCGTGGGCACCGCCAGCTGGCCGTCATCCAGGACGAACGGCTCGGTCACGTCGATCTCGTAGTACCTGCTCGACGCACTCGTGTCGCCGGGCAGCGTGAAGCCGGGCAGGGCGGCGAGCGCCACGTTGGCAGCGCGCCCGATACCTGTCTCCAGCATCCCGCCGCACCAGACCGGCGCCCCGCGATCGCGGCACACGTCGTGGATATCGCGCGCGGTGAGGTAGCCGCCGACGCGACCTGGCTTGATGTTGATGATCGACGCCGCACCGAACTCCAGAGCCGAGTCTGCGGACATAGCGGAGTGGATCGACTCATCCATGCAGATCGGCGTGCGGCAGGCCCGAGACATCAGGACGTGGCCGTACCAGTCCTCCTCGTCGAGGGGCTGCTCGTGCAGGAGCAGGTGGTACTCGTCAAGGGTGGCCAGGTGCGCTGCGTCGGCTCGCGAGTAGGCCTGGTTGGCGTCGGTCTGCAACGGCATGTCAGGCCACGCCGCCCGCACCGCCGCCACGGGAGCGACATCCCATCCGGGCTCGATCTTCAGCTTGATGCGCCGGTACCCGGCATCGACGTAGCCCGCGACCTCGTCGAGCAGCGCATCAACGGATTCCGTGGCGGGGATACCGACGGACACTCCGCAGTCCACGCGCTCCTTGGTCGCACCGAGGTAGGAGCCGAGCGAAGTGCCGCTCGAGCGCAGCCAGGCATCGAGCAGCGCCGTGGACAGGGCGCACTTCGCCATCGGGTGCCCGCGCACGACTGACATCGCCGAGCGCACCGCGTGCGGCTCGCACGTGTCGAGCACGGAGACCAACGACGGCAGCAGGTGCTCCTCAATGACATTGATCGCGCTCGCGCCGTACTCGTAGCTGTATCCCGGCCACGACATCGTCACGCACTCGCCCCAGCCGTGGACCCCATCCGACGTGACCGCCTCGACGAGGATGACGTCGCGCACCGCCTCTGTCCCGAAGCTCGTGCGGAACGGTCGCACCAGCGGGATGTTCAGGCGGTGCAGTCGAATGAGGTCGATGCTCATGCGGTCCTCTCCAGCACGTAGGCGTC
>Ga0302322_100006012_pt1 | contig 10711 bp, 7 predicted proteins | sample Fen_T0_2_FD_203757 | JGI IMG/M metagenome (GOLD analysis project Ga0302322, IMG submission 203757) | Peat permafrost microbial communities from Stordalen Mire near Abisko, Sweden - Fen_T0_2 | ecosystem: Environmental > Terrestrial > Soil > Wetlands > Permafrost | place: Sweden: Abisko... | reverse complement strand
CAGGGCCAGCGCAAGCAGACCGACTTCGGCGATCAGGCCGAGATCCTCTCGCACGTGCGCTCCGGCGAATGGAACACCTACCGCATCCGCGCGGTCGGGCCGCGCATCGATCTCGAGATCAACGGCGTGCGCACCACGACCGTGATCGACCGCGATCCCGCGCACGCGGCCAGCGAAGGCTGCCTCGCGCTGCAACTGCACCAGGGCATGGCGATGAAGGCGCAGTTCAGGAACCTGCAGCTCGTGACGCTCGCCGCGGATGCTCCGGCGCTCGAGGATCCGCAGCCGAAGCCCGCCGCGGCGGGCCCGCAGTGGATCTGGGCTGCCATGCCCGCCAAGGACAAGGACGAAGCCTGGCTCGGGACGCGCTTCGAACTCCCCGCGGCCACGAAGAGCGTGCGCATCTCCGGCTGCGCCGACAACAGCTTCGTGGCCGAGCTCGACGGCGAGTTGGCGCTCTCGGGCGACGACTGGATGCATCCGGTCAAGGCCAAGCTCGCGCACCCGCTCGCGGCCGGCACGCACAGCTTCGTGGCGCACGCCGTCAACGAGTCCGGCCCCGCAGGCGCGTGGTTCGAGATCGCCTGCGAACTCGAGGACGGCAGCACGCTGCGCGTGCAGAGCGACGCGAGCTGGCGCGCGGGCAGCCAGGAGGCTCCGGAAGGCTGGCAGGCGGCCAGCGTGATCGGCCCGCAGGGCAGCGCGCCCTGGGGCAGCCTGCCCGCTCCCGCCGAACAATCCGCCGTCGGTTCGCTCGGCGCCGACAGCATCCACGTGCCGCCTGGCTTCACGGTCGAGCGCCTGTACTCGGTTCCGAAGGCGCAGCAGGGCTCGTGGGTCGCGCTGGCCTTCGATCCCAAGGGCCGCATCTACTCGAGCGACCAGTACGGCGCGCTCTACCGCACGAGCTTCACGCCCGACCGCTCGGCGGTCACGCACGTCGAGCGCGTGCCGATCGCGCTGGGCGAGGCGCACGGCCTCTTGTGGGCCTTCGATTCGCTCTACGCGGTGGTCACGCACGGCGGCACCTACGAGAGCGGGCTCTATCGCGCGCGCGATACCGACGGCGACGACGTGCTCGACAAGGTCGAGCTGCTCTCGAAGTTCGCCGAGCTCGGCGGCGAGCACGGGCCGCACGCGATCGTGCTCGGGCCAGACAAGCGCTCGCTCTACGTGCTCGCGGGCAACCACACCTCGCTCCCGAGCCCGCTGGCCGCCTCGCGCGTGCCCAAGTTCTGGAACGACGATCAGCTGCTGCCGCTGTGCGAGGATCCGGGCGGCCACGCGGTCGGCATCCACGCCCCGGGCGGCTGGCTCGCGCGCACGGACCCCGACGGCAAGTCCTGGGAGCTCGTCGCCACGGGCATGCGCAACTCCTTCGACTTCGACTTCGACGAGGAGGGCGAGCCCTTCACCTACGACTCGGACATGGAGTGGGACGTGGGCCTGCCCTGGTACCGGCCGACGCGCATCCTGCACCTCGCGAGCGGTTCCGACTTTGGCTGGCGCCGCGGCTCCGGCAAGTTTCCGGCCTGGGTGCCCGACAGTCTGCCACCGGCGGTGGAGGTCGGCCTGGGCTCACCCACCGGCGTGTCGTTCGGCTACCACTCGAACTTCCCCTCACCCTGGCGCGAACGCCTTTTCGCCGCTGACTGGGCCTATGGCCGCATCCTCGCGGTCGAACTCGATCCCAAGGGCTCGAGCTATGCGGGCAGCTGGCAGGTCTTCGCCAGCGGCCGTCCGCTGCCGGTGACGGACATCCTCTTCGGGCCCGACGGCGCGCTGTACTTCGCCGTCGGCGGCCGGCGCACGAGTTCGGGCCTGTACCGCGTGAGCTGGACGGGTCCGCGCAGCGCGGAAGACCCGGCGCCGGTCGCGAATCGCGCCGAGCGCGAGCAGCGCCGCGCGCTGGAGCAGTTCCACTTGGGAGCGAAGGCCGAGCCGCGCAACTTGCTCGCGCCGCTCGAGTCGAGCGATCCCTTCCTGCGCGGCGCGGCACGCGCGGCGCTCGAAGAGCTGCCGGTCGCCGACTGGATCGGGCTGCTCGGCGAGCCGCGCAAGCCGCGCGCCGCGGTCGAACTCGTTCTCGCGCTCGTGCGCGCCGAGGCCTCGAGCTCCGGCAAGCGCGTCTTCGCGGCGCTCGACGCGCTGCCGATCGAGCGCTGGAACGCAGACGACCGGCGCGATGCGCTGCGCGTCTGGCAAGTCGCGCTGGCGCGCGCGGGCAAGCCCGAGGAGAAGATCGCGCAGCACACGCGCGCGCGCTTCGCGCCGCTGCTCGCGACGAGCGACTACGACAGCCAGCGCGTGCTGCTCGACGTGCTCGTGTTCCTCGAGGAGCCCTCGGTCGTGCCCTTCGCGATCGAGGCCGCTACGAGAGAGAGCAACGGTGCGCGCGCGATGGCCTACGCCTGGCCGCTGCGCGATGCGACCGCGGGCTGGACGCCGGCGCTGCGCTCGCGTTTCTTCCAGTGGCTCAATCGCTCGCAGACGCTCTGGGCCGGCGGCGCGAGCTTCGCAGGCTACTTCCGCCACCTGCGCACGCAGGTCCTGGCGCACATGGACGAGGCCGCGCGCTCGGCGCTCGGAGCGCTGGCCGACGAACCGGCTCCGCCCAAGGTCGAAGGCGAGCCGCTCAGCATCGTCAACCGCTGGAACGACGCCGGGATCACGCCGCTGCTGCCCGAGTTGCGCCAGGGCCGCTCGTTCGAGGGCGGCAAGCGCGCCTTCGCGCGCGCGCGCTGCGTCGAGTGCCACCGCATCGCCAACGCCGGAGGCAACCGCGGGCCCGACCTGACCGGCGCGGGCGCGCGCTTCTCCGAGCGCGACCTGCTCGAGGCCGTGCTGCACCCCTCGGCCTCGATCGCCGACCAGTACGGACAGACGCAGGTCGTGACGCGCGACGAGCGGCTCTACGTCGGTCGCATCGAGAACGAGACCGCGAAGACGCTCGTGCTGCACGTCAGCGCGCCGGCCGAAGAGACCGTGACGCTCGACAAGGAAGAGATTTCCGAGCGTGCTCCGAGCAAGCTCTCGGCCATGCCCGAAGGCCTGCTCGATGTGCTCTCCGAAGGCGAGTTGCTCGACCTGTTCGCCTACGTGCTCGCGGGTGCGGACCCGGCGGCAGCGGCCTTCCGCTAGCCCACCCGAAGGTCTCGAAGACCTGCACCTTCGCCTCGGAGAACCCAGGTTCTCTAGGATTTTGCTTTTGCACGCAAGCCTGCGCACCGGACGTCCGATGCACATTCCACGGACGACGGCAACGTCCCAGGCAAGGCAGGCAGAACATGATTCAATCTCGCTGGAGCAATCGCCTCCGGCGCTCTCGACGTAAGGGCTTGACCCTGATCGAGATCGCAGTCGGATGCGTGATCCTCGTCACCGGAGTGCTGAGCTTCGCACAGGCGATGATCTCGCTCGAGAAGGCGCAGCAGCACACGCGCGAAGTCGGACGCGCCACGCAGGCGGCACGGCAGGTGCTCGAAGGCATCCAGGCCCAGGCCTTCGCCGAGGCCTTCCGCTACTACAACGGCACGCCCGCGGACGATCCGGGTGGTGCCGGGACCGCGCCGGGCAAGAACTTCGACGTGCCCGGCCTCTCACCCAAACCGGGCGATCCCGACGGCCACGTGGGCGAGGTGATCTTCCCCACGCCGGTCGGACAACCGGGCGTGCTGCGCGAGAACACCGTGGACGCGAAGCTCGGCATGCCGCGCGACCTGAACGGCGACGGACTGATCAACAACCTGGCCGACTACTCCACGACCTACACCATCCTGCCCGTGCGCGTGCGCGTCGAGTGGGTCGGTGCCGGTGGTCCGGGTGTCGTGGAGCTGCGCACGCTCCTGGGGAACTTCTGATGAAGCTCGCACACAAATCGCGCCGCGCGCGCAAGGGCTTCACGCTGCTCGAACTGGTCATCGCCACGGCGCTCCTGAGCCTCGTGCTCGGCGCGGTCGGCCTGGTGCAGATGCGCACGCGCGATGCCTCGCGCGCCGGCATGGCCCGCGAACAGGTCGAGACGCTCGCGCGCCGCACGCTCGACCGCGTCGCGGAAGAGCTGCAAGGCGTCGGCCACAGCCTGCTCTTCCCCGATCCCTCGAGCAATCTCGGCACGAGCTCGATCACCTACCAGCACCCGACGGGCGTCTCGAACACGGGCGTCGTGAGCTGGGACAGCCAGTCCTCGCTCACGCTGCAACTCGAGCCGGGCGAGACGAACAACGGGCTCGACGACGACGGCGACGGCCTGATCGACGAGCGCCAGCTGGTGCTGACGAAGGGCGTCGGCTCGGCGCATCCGGTCTCGACCGTGCTCTGCACAGGCATCGCCGAGCTCGGCGCGGGCGAGACGGCCAACGGTCTCGACGACAACGGCAACGGCGTCGTGGACGAGGCGGGCTTCAACGTGCGCAAGGTCGGGGACCTCCTGACGGTGCGCCTGACGGTACAGGGCACGGGGGGCGATGGCTCGATCATCACGAGCTCGCTCTCGACCTCGATCGTGCTGCACAACTGAGAACGGGAAAACGGGGAGAGACGACTTCATGAGCCTGCAACGAATCCAGTACTCGGCCCAGTCCAGGCGCGGCAGCGCGCTGGCGATGATCATCCTGTGCGTGGCGGGGCTCGCCGCGCTGTCCGCCGCGATGATGACCGTGAGCCTCGGCAGCCACCGCGAACAGGGCGAGGAAGCGCTCCAGAACCAGGCCGAGTACATGTGCCAGGCGGGTCTCTCGCAGGCGATGTACCAGATGCAACGCGGGCTCAGCCCGGCGGTCGGCAACCAGCACCAGCCGCAGGTCTGGGGCGGTGGCCAGTTCTGGGTGAACTCGGCGGTGGCCGGCCTGAACCTGACCCGGCTCACGGCCTCCGGTCTCGACAACGGCGTCGGCAAGAGCCAGGAGCTCGTCGTGCGCACGATCCCGAGCAACATGTGGACCCACGCGTTGTTCGGGAAGGACTCGGTCTCGCTGGACTCGAGCGTCAAGGTCGACAGCTACAACTCGACCCTCGGCACCTACGCTTCGCAGGTCAGCGGTTCGGGCCTCAACGCGCACGCGCTGGCCCACGGCAACACCGGCTCGAACGGCAACATCAGCGCCGGCTCGGCCACCAACGTCTGGGGCAACGCCACGCCCGGTCCCGGCCACAGCGTGACGCTGCACGAGGCGACCGTCTCCGGTTCGACCGCGCCGGCCACCGCGCAAGTCGTGTATCCGCCGATCAACGTGCCCACGTACTTCAACTACGGCGCGCTGATCGTCAGTGCCAACACGACGATCCCGACCGGCAACCGCACCTACACGAACCTGCGCGTCAAGAACAACAAGACGCTCACGATCACGGGCCCGGCGGACATCGTCATCTCGAACCTGACGATGGACTCGAACTCCTGGATCACGATCAACGATGCGAACGGGCCGGTGACGTTGACGATCATCGACAACCTCAAGCTCGACTCGAACTCGAACCTCTACCCGATCAGCAAGAACCCGGCCAACCTGCGCATCAACATGTTGAGCGACAACGTGGCCGACCCGGAGGTGGTCGTGCAGCTCGACACGATCAACATCAGCTCGAACTCCACGATCTACGGCTGCGTCTACGCGCCCGAGGCCAGGATCGTGCTGGACAGCAACTTCTCGCTCTACGGCGCGCTCATGGCGCGCAGCCTGGACCTCGACAGCAACTGCAACTTCCACTTCGACGAGAACCTGCTCACCGCGATGATGAGCGGCTCGTCGACGTACGAGATGGTGTCCTGGAGGGAAGTGCCCTACCAGGACTGAGATACGTGTGCTCGGAGCCTCTCTCGCTCCGAGTCGGACCGCATCCGCCCAGCCAGCCAGCAATCAGTTCCGATCGCACGACCCGCACGAGGGAGCGCGCCGCGCGATCGGGGGAACAGACGAACGCAGATGAAGACCGCTCGCATCGACAACAAGGGGAACCCGTCCAGGCGCGGGAGCGGACTGGCGCTGATCGTCATGTCCGTGGCCGGACTCGCGGCGCTCTCCGCCGCCATGGTCACCGTGAGCCTCGGCAGCCACCGCGAACAAGCCGCGGAGTTGCGCAAGAGCCAAGCCTCGTACATGTGCCAGGCCGGACTCTCGCAGGCGATGTACCAGCTGCAACGCGGCCAGGAGGGCGTGGTCGGGAGCGCGCACAACCCCTCCAACTGGGGCGGCGGCAAGTTCTGGGTGGGCTCGTCTTCCGGCGGTGTGAACATCACCGTGCTCAACTCCACCGGTACCGACGGCGGGGATACCGTCAATCAGCAGCTCGTCGTGCGCTCGGTCCCGACCAACATGTGGACGCGCGCACTGTTCGGCAAGGACAGGGTGGCACTCGACTCGAGCGTGATCATCGACAGCTACAACTCGACGCTCGGTACCTACGCGTCGCAGGTGAGCGGCGGCAAGGCGCGGTCGAACGGCGCCGTGGGCTCGAACGGCAACATCACCGCGGGGTCGGGCACCAAGGTCTGGGGCAATGCGACGCCCGGTCCGGGCCACACCGTCTCGCTGCACGAGGCGACCGTCTCGGGCTCCACGACCGCGGCGACCTCGCAGGTGGTCTTCCCGCCCCTTTCCGTGCCGTCCTACACGGCCAAGGGCGCGCTCTCGGCGACCTCGAACAAGACGATCCCGGCGGGCAACTGGACCTACACGAACATCTCGGTCAGCGAGAACAAGACGCTCACGATCACAGGCCCGGCCAACGTGGTCATCTCGAACCTGACGATGGTCTCGAACTCCAACATCAGCATCAACGACGCCGGGGGGCCGGTCACGCTGACGATCATCGACAACGTCAAGCTCGACTCGAACTCGAACATCATCCCGGTGAGCAAGAACCCGGCCAACCTGCGCATCAACATGCTCAGCGACAACGTGGCCGACCCGGAAGTGGTCGTGGCGCTCGACACGGTCTCGATCAGCTCGAACTCCACCGTCTACGGTGTCATCTATGCGCCCGAGGCCCGCATCCGCATCGACAGCGCCTTCACGCTCTACGGCGCGATCATGGCCCGCGACCTGAGTTTCGACAGCAACTGCAAATTCCACTTCGACGAAAACCTGCTGAGCGCGATGTCCAGCGGGGCCACGACCTACGAAGTCCTCGCCTGGCGCGAGATCTCCCACAGCAACTGAACCATGAAAGCCACCCGCGCGATGCGCCTCCCCCTCCGAATCCTCCCCGCCTGCGCGCTGGTCTTCGTCTCCGGGCTCTCCTTCGCGCCCCGCGCGCTCGCGCAGGCCGCGCAGGCCCCGGTCGACGATGCCGCACCTGCAAAGCTCGGCCCCTGGACCTGGGACACGACGCCCGCGCACCTGCGCATCGCAGCGGCTTTGCGCGAGGCGCGTCATGCCGGCCCGAACGACGGGCCGCTGCTGCAGCAGCGCATCATCGGTTCGGGCAAGGACTCGGTCGCGGCGCAGGTCGACATCCTGCTGCGCTCGCGCGTGCCCGAGACGAGCCCCAAGGACGGGCCGCAGGTCCTGAGCGACGCGCAGCGCGAGCTGCTGCTCAGCTCCATGGCGAAGATGCCGCTCAAGGCCGTGCGCAAGGAGCTCGACGCGCGCCTCGCGCTCACGCCGGACGACGTGCGGGCGCGACTCGGCTGCATGCAGGCGCTGAGCGTGATCGGCGAAGCGAAGGACCTCGCGCGGCTCGTTGAGCTCGCGCCGCGCAAGCAGGACAGCACCGACCTGGCGCTGCCCTACAGCTCACGCGAGACGCTGCGCGACTCGACGGCCGCGCTGCTGCACCGCTTGCCGCAGGCCTGGCCCGAGTTCGGCACGACGCTGCGCAAGGCCGACCCGAGCGCCGCCAAGTCACTGCTCGATGCGCTCGCCTGCGCGCGTGATCCGCGCGCGCTGCGAGTCCTGCTCGATGCCGTGCGCAACGATCCCAAACTCTCCTGGAAGGCGGCCAGCCTCGTCGCCGCCTGCGGGCCCTCGCTCAGCACCGAGACGAACCACGAATTCCTCGAGTGGATGCGCAACGAGTTCCAGGGCGCCACGCCGGACTACCGCCGCACGCTGCTGATGGCCGTCGGCACGCTCGACGACGGCGACTGGGTCCCGCTGCTCGCCGACAAGCTCGAGGACGAGGACACCGGCGTGCGCGAGGAGTCGCTCAGCGCGCTGCAGAAGATCTCCGGCCTGGGTTTTCCGGGCGATCCGGCGCTGTGGCGCAGTTGGAACGAGGGCGAGGAGCGCTGGCACGCGCAGCAGCGCCCGAAACTCCTGCAGGAACTCGCCGACCCCGAGTCGCCCAAGGTGCTCGCCGCCGTGCGCGAATACTCGGAACACCGCACGCACCGCGCGGCGATGTCCGAGGAACTGCTCGACGTGCTCCGTCACGGCCGTCCCGAGGTGCGCTGCATGGTGATCAGCGTGCTCGAACGCCTCGGCTCACCCGTCGCTTGCAGCGCGCTGCTCGGCATGCTGAACGACTCCGATCCGAAGGTCGCCGAGGCCGCCTGGCAAGCGCTGCACACGATCAGCGGCATCGAGATCTCGCGCGATCCCGAAGAGCTGCAGGCGCTCTTCGGCCGCTCCTGAGCCCGAAGGCGGCCTGTGGATCGGCGTCTGCGCCCGCTGCGGGCTCAGGCTACGACCTCCGCCCGCCTTGCCCCGCGTAGGCGCTCCCGGTACCCTCCGCGCCCCCCATTTCCCGCGCCAGCGAACCTGCGGGAGGGAGGGAAAGCGCATGAAAATCGTCGCCTGCATCAAGCGCGTCCCCACCACGGAGGCGCAGGTCAAGGTCGCCGCGGACCAAAAGAGCCTGGATACCGCCGGCCTCTCCTGGATGACCTCGTTCTACGACGAGATCGCCGTCGAAGAGGCCATCCGCACCAAGGAGAAGCACGGCGGCGACGTGACCGTGCTGACGCTCGGGCCAGCGGAGGCTTCGAAGGACGTGCGCGAGTTCATGGCGCGCGGCGCGGATGCGGGCGTGATCCTGAAGGACGACCAGTGGCACGCGCGCGACGTGCGTTCGAGCGCCAGGATCCTCTGCGCGCGCATCCAGAAGAGCGGCGCGGAGATCGCCTTCTTCGGCAAGCTCGCGACCGACCGCGACAACGGCGGCGTCGGGCCGATGATCGCGACCTGGCTCGGCTGGGCCTGCGTCAGCGACGTGGTCGCGCTCGAGATCGCCGGCACGCAAGGCACGGCCAAGCGCGAGACCGAACAGGGCATCGAGACGGTCAGCTTCTCGCTGCCGGCCGTGATCACCTGCCAGAAGGGGCTCAACGAGCCGCGGCGCGCGAACTTGAAGGGCATCATGGCCGTGAAGCAGAAACCCATCCCCGAGGAAGCCTTCGAGGACGTGCCCAATCAGCAGCAGGTCCAGAAGGTCGAGCCGCCGCCGGCGCGCAAGCCCGGGCGCATCGTGGGCGAAGGTGCCGCGGCCGTGCCCGCGCTGATCCAAGCCCTGCGCAACGAAGCCGGAGTCGTCTGAGAGGAGCGCGCCATGCCGAACATCGTCGTCTTCGTCGAACAGTTGTCGGGCAAGCCCTCGCGCGCCTCGCTCGAATGCATCGGAGCCGCACGCAGCTGCGGCGGCACGGTCACCGCGATCGTCGCGGGTGCGGGCGCCGACGCGGCCGCGGCCGAACTCGGGCGCTTTGGAGCGGCCAAGGCCGTGGTCCTGACAGGCGGCGAAGCGAGCCCGGACGCGCTGGCCGCGGACCTCGCCGCGATCGCCAAGGAGCAGGGCGCGAAGGCCTTCCTGGCCGCGGCCACGAGCGCCGGTCGCGATCTCGCGCCGCGCGTGGCGGCGCTGCTCGACTCGACGCTCTTCAGCGATTGCACCGCGCTCTCCGCGCAGGGCGACGCGTTCACGGCCGTGCGGCCCTGGCTCGCGGGCAAGGCGATCGCGACGCTCGGCTCGAGCGCGCCGGTCTTCTGCGCCACGACGCGCCCGAACGTCTTCGCCGCCAGCGAAGCGGGCGGCAAGGCGGAGCTCACGACACGCGCGGCGCAGAGCGGCGGCAAGGCCAAGGTCACGGGCATCGCGGCCAAAGCCATCGGCAAGCTCGACGTCAAGGAAGCGCCGGTGGTCGTCTCGGGCGGCCGCGGCATGAAGGGCCCGGAGAACTTCGGGATCCTCGAGGACCTCGCGGCGGCCTTCGGCAACGCGGCGACGGGCGCGTCGCGCGCCGTCGTCGACGCCGGCTGGCGTCCGCATTCCGAGCAGGTCGGCCAGACGGGCAAGACCGTCGCGCCGCAGCTCTACATCGCGGTCGGCATCTCGGGCGCGATCCAGCACCTCGCCGGCATGCGCACCTCGAAAGTCATCGTCGCGATCAACAAGGACGCCGAGGCGCCGATCTTCAAGGTCGCCGACTACGGCATCGTGGGCGACGCGCTCGAGGTCGTGCCGGCGCTGGCCAAGGCCGTGCGCGAGCTGAAGGCCAAGGGATGAAGGCGCGCACGCCGAAGCTGTCTGCAGCGAAGCTGCGCGCCGGGATCGCGCGGCTGCCGCACTGGAAGTCGCGCGCGGGCAGGCTGCGGCGCGAGTTCGTCTTCGCCGACTTCTCCGAGGCCTTCGCGTTCATGACGCGCGTCGCGCTGCTGGCGGAGAAGGCCGATCACCACCCGGACTGGTCGAATGCCTGGAACAAGGTCGTGATCGAGCTCACGAGCCACGACGCGGGCGGGTTGACGCAGCGCGACCTCGACCTCGCCCGGGCAAT
>Ga0302322_100006011_pt1 | contig 10713 bp, 8 predicted proteins | sample Fen_T0_2_FD_203757 | JGI IMG/M metagenome (GOLD analysis project Ga0302322, IMG submission 203757) | Peat permafrost microbial communities from Stordalen Mire near Abisko, Sweden - Fen_T0_2 | ecosystem: Environmental > Terrestrial > Soil > Wetlands > Permafrost | place: Sweden: Abisko... | reverse complement strand
CCGCGACGACGAGGCCGCCCGCCGCGGCCACTGCGGTGCTGACCAGCAGGAACCCCAACACGGTGCGCTGACGGTCCAGCCGGAGTAGCTGCGTCAGCCGCCTGTCGGCCAGCCACGCGAACAGCCCCGCCTCGACCACATTGGCAATCCCGAACACTGTCGAGACCGACCAGGGGGAACCGAACCCCACTCGGACTATCAGCGTGGCGGCAAACAGCAGCCCGAGCGCGGCCGGCCACCATCGCCGTCCCGCCAGCAGCGCGCCCGCCGCTCCGACCCCGGCCAGCGCCGAATACGTCACCACCTCGCCGGGTGAGTACCGCAACTCCAGCGCAACGACGCCGGCGGCGACCAACGTCGCCGAGAAGGCCACCAACACCACCGCGACGCGCAGCACTGCGCCCTGGCCAGGCGACCAGTGCGGCCGCAGCCGGTGCGGCACGGTAGGCAACGACTGCATCGCCGGCATCACGGTCCTCTCCGGTCAGGTCCGCCCGTCCGGTTGTCCACCCGTCGGCCGGCGGCCGGTATCGATAAGCAGAACCCGCCGCCTAAATCCCCCATTCGGGTGAAAACTGGGTAAACGTGACCGAAATCATGACATGCGGAAGGACCCCAGACGATCGGAGGGTCGCGACAATCCCTGTGCGGGCAGCTGACAGGAGGTGACAGGAGAGGCCGGGACTGTCGGGCATGGCCCGGGCATGACCGCGCGGGGACCAGCCGTCCGGCTCCGTTCCATAGGCCGCAGGTCCGGGCGGCGCCACGACTTCGACCCCAACCCTGCCAGTGTTGGGGTCCTTGTTGATCTCGACCGAGCAGACCACAACTGGGCCTTAAAGGTGGAACCGTCCGGGCTCCAGAGTGCGGCAACCAAGATTGCAATCAGGCAGAAGACAGTGGGGGGCACTACCCAGGCAACGTTCGCGATATCCAAATCCGCCAGAGTGCACACGAAGGGACATCTCCGCGCGCCGGTCGTGCCATGACGCGCCACTACCGTAACGGCGAGAACCCTCGGTCGACGTCATCGGTGAGCGCGCTGACATCCGGGACACAGGAGTGCGCCCGCTCCAATCCTCGCGGGCGGGAGGCGCTGGCGGGGGCCGGCGATTCCGAGAGCCGTAACCGCCCGTAACCACCGGTCTCGGACTCGCTAGCCCCGGCCCGCACTGCCAACGTGCTGCCACGAATGGCAGTACGCGTCGGTTCGATCTGGACCCACCATGAGCACGCGTGCCTCCGGGCACCCCTGCGGCCCTCTCTGAGCTGATCCCCGCCAAAGGAGATCAGAGAGGGCCGTGCCGTCTTTCCCGCATGGTCACGCTGTCGCCGCACATGAAGGAGGGCAGCCACCCGGACTGCCCTCACTGCGATCGTCACCGTCGATGTCGCTCGACCTCGCCTTTCGCCCCCTCACCAACTGGCGCGGGTTCGGGTGCCTTTGTCCAGCCCGGACAGGCGCCAGGCGCCTGGGCCTTGGACAATCGGGCGGCGCAACGCCGCGCTCCGCGACGACCAGCCGGCCTGTGGTGCCCAGCGGCCGGGAGCGCCCTCTGGTGCGCGGGCGGCAGCCAGCACGGCGAGCAGCGCAGCGAGCTCCTCAGAGCTGGGTTCGCCGCGCACGACGCGAACGGGCTTCGACTCGGCGGGTCGATCGCTGCCGGCCGCGTTCACAGGGGAATGTTCCCATGCTTTTTGGGCGGCAGGCTCTCCCGCTTGGTCCGCAGCAGCCGCAGGGCCTTGATGACCTCGCGGCGCGTCTCGGCGGGGGCGATCACCGCATCCACGTAACCGCGTTCCGCCGCCTGGTAGGGGTTGGCGAACGCCCGGGAGTACTGCTCGATGAGTTCGGCCCTCCTGGCCTCCACGACCTCGGGATCTTCGCTGGCCCGGGCGAGTGACCTGCGGTGAATGATGTTGACGGCCCCTGCGGCTCCCATGACGGCGATCTCGGCTGTGGGCCACGCGAGCTCGATGTCCGATCGCAGATGCTTGGAGCCCATGACGACGTAGGCGCCGCCATATGCCTTGCGCGTGATGACCGTGATCTTCGGAACCGTCGCCTCGGAGTAGGCGTAGATCAGCTTTGCGCCGCGCCGGATGATGCCTTGCCACTCCTGGTCGGTACCCGGGAGGAAGCCGGGGACATCGACGAAGGTCAGGATCGGAACGTTGAACGCGTCGCAGGTGCGCACGAACCGGGCCGCCTTCTCCGAGGCGTCAATGTCGAGGGTCCCCGCGAAACTCAGCGGCTGGTTGGCCACTACGCCGACGCTGCGGCCGTCCACGCGTGCGTAGCCGCACACGATGTTGTGCGCGAACTGCTCATGGACCTCCAGGAACTCGCCGTCGTCGACCACGAGCTCGACGATCTTCCTCATGTCGTACGGGACGTTCGGGCTGTCCGGCATGAAGGAGTCCAGCGACGGGACCAGCTCTTGCGTCACGTCGGCCACCTCATCGTAGGCGGGCGGCTCCTCCAGGTTGTTGCTCGGCAGGTAGGACAGGATGGCCCTGGCCAGGTCCAGGCAGTCGGGCTCGTCGGCGGCCATGAAGTGGGCGACGCCACTCTTGCTGTTGTGGGTGTGTGCCCCGCCGAGTTCCTCGAAGCCGACGTCCTCCCCGGTGACCGTCTTGATCACGTCGGGACCGGTGATGAACATGTGCGAGGTCTGGTCGACCATCAGGGTGAAGTCGGTGATGGCCGGCGAGTAGACGGCCCCGCCCGCGCACGGTCCCATGATCAGCGAGAGCTGCGGCACCACCCCGGAGGCCATGACGTTCCGATAGAAGATCTCGCCGTAGAGCCCGAGGGATACCACGCCCTCCTGGATTCGCGCGCCGCCCGAGTCGTTGATGCCGATGACCGGGCACCCCATCTTCAGGGCCAGCTCCATGATCTTGACTATCTTCTCGCCGAAGACCTCGCCGAGGGAGCCGCCGAACACGGTGAAGTCCTGGCTGAACAGGCACACAGGCCGGCCGTCCACGGTCCCGAAGCCGGTGATCACACCGTCGCCGTAGGGGCGTTTCTTGCCCACGTCGAAGTCGTGGGCGCGGTGCCGAGCGAACTGATCGAGCTCGACGAACGAGCCCGGGTCGAGGAAGGCCTCGACCCGTTCCCGAGCCGTCATGCGATGTTCGCCGTGCCGCCTCTCGACGACGATCTCGCTGCCGGCGTGCAGAGCGTCGTGCGAGCGGGACCGCAGGTCCGCGAGGCGCCCGGCGGTGGTCTTGAGATCTGGGCCCGTGGCACCGGGCGCCACGGCAGGGGTGGTGACCATATGGCGAGGCTAACCGGGCGCGGAGGCATTTGGTGTGATCGCCCTCGGCTGGCCTCGGCATCTTGGGCCGGACGGCGGTCACCGGGTCGGGCGCACCCTCCCCGGGCGCGGTGCAGTCTTGGCTGCGTGTACCAGAACCTGGACCGGCCTCCCCTGCGCGCCCGCGCCCTGCGTTCGGCCCTCGGGCCCGACGGATGGGACGTCCGGGTCGTCGAGGCCACCGGCAGCACCAACGCGGATATCTCCGCCGCCGCGCGGCAGGGGGCGGCCGAGGGGCTGGTCATCGTGGCAGAGGAGCAGCGTGCGGGCCGGGGCCGACTCGGCCGGCTCTGGGTGAGCCCACCACGTTCCGCACTGACGTTCAGCATCCTGCTGCGCCCGCCGGCGCCGTCGTCGTGGCTGCCGTTGTTGGCCGGTGTGACCGTCGTCGCCGCGCTGCGGGAGTGCGCCGGAGTTCAGGCGACGCTGAAGTGGCCGAACGACGTCCAGGTGGCCGGACGCAAGCTCGGCGGGCTGCTCGGCGAGGTCGCGGGCTCGGCAGTGGTGCTGGGAGTCGGTCTCAATGTCAGCCTGCGACAAGCCGAACTTCCGCGCGCCGATGCAACAAGCCTCGTCCTGGAGCAGGCAGACGTGACCGACCGCGACACCTTGCTCAAAGCCATCCTGCGGTCGTTCGCCCGCGGGTACGCAGGGTGGCTCAGCGAGCCGGACGCCCTACCGCCGGCGTACCGATCCGTATGCGGAACGCTCGGTCGCGAGGTGCGCATCGAACTACCCGGCGGCGCGGTTGCGACCGGAGTGGCGACCGACGTGGACGCCAGCGGCGGCCTGGTTGTCAACGGGGTCACCTACGGCGCCGGGGACGTTGTCCACCTGCGCTGACAGGAGTTGTCAGCCGCAATTGGCCAGGACGGCGAGAGCCTGCGCCCGCAGCGCCTCCGGGACTCGCCCGACCCCGCGTGCGCTCAGATGGGCCACACCGCGGTCATCCAGCGATCGCAGCGGACCATCCAGAAGGTGGGCGCCCTCGTCGAGCACGCGTGGCGGCGGCACCTGGCAGCGGCGGCGCAGCGACGCTTGTCGGGCTTCCTGCGTGATCTGCCCGAGGCACCCCTCGCCGTGGGGTTCTGCGACAGCGTCCTGGCCGCGGCCCGCATCGCCCTGGAACTTGCCGAGGCGTTCGGGCCGGGACAACCCCGTGCCCCCGGTTCGGGTCGGCGTCGCCTACGGCCCCGCCCTGGCCCGTGCGGGCGAGGTCCTCGGGCCCGTGGTGAACCTGGCGAGCAGGTGCACGACGCTGGCCCGGCCCGGCGCGGTACTCGTGGACAAAGCGCTCGCGGATGCGCTGGAACAGGCCCGGGCCGACAACCCCGAGGAGGCGGACGTCACGGTGCACGCCGTGCGGGCACACCGCCTGCGGGGATTCGGCCGGATTTCGACCTTCCGGCTGCGGTGGGCGAAGAAGGCCGACGGGAATGGGCCGGGTTGACCTACCGTGACCTCGTGAGCGATCTGCCGAGCAGGATCAGTCTGCGCGAGGTGGGGCCCCGCGACGGGCTGCAAAACGAGGCGCCGGTCCCGACCGGGGCGAAGGTGGCCCTCATCAACGCCCTGGGCCGCACGGGCGTGTCACGCATCGAAGCCGTCAGCTTCGTCCACCCGAGGGCCATCCCGCAGATGGCCGATGCCGGCGAGGTGTGGGAGCAGATCGAGCGGGCTGCAGGCGTGCGCTACTCGGCGCTGGTGCCCAACCTGCGGGGGGCCGAGCGCGCGCTGGCCGCCGGGTTCGGCGAGCTTGAGGTCGTGGTCAGCGCGTCGGACACGCACAACCGCAAGAACGTCAACCGCGGCACGGAGGAGTCGCTGGACGACATCGCCCGCATCCTCAACGCCGTGCACGCGGCCGGGGCCACCTGCCAGGTGATCGTGTCCACTGCTTACGGCTGCCCGTACGAGGGTGACGTTTCGGTGGAGCGCGTGCTTGGCATCATCAAGCGGGCCGTCGCCGACGGGGCCGACGGCATCTCCTACGGCGACACGACGGGGATGGCGACTCCGCGGCGCGTGGTGGGGTTGGTCGGCGAGACCCGGATGCGGTTCCCGGATGCCCCGCTGAACCTGCATTTCCACAACACTCGCGGCACGGGCCTGGCCAACGTCCTCGCCGCGCTGCAGCTCGGCGTGAGCGACTTCGACGCGAGTGTCGGGGGCCTGGGTGGATGTCCCTACGCGCCGGGCGCGACGGGCAACGTCTGTACGGAAGACCTCGTCCACATGGTCGAGGACATGGGGGTCGACACGGGGGTCGACCTCGAAGCGATGATCGCGGCGGCGGCCGAGGCGGAGCGGCTCGTGGGTCGGACCCTGCCCAGCCAGGTGCTGCGCGCCGGCCCCCGGACGCGGCTCACCCCCATGGACGTCCCGGCCTGCGACTGACCCTCCGCCGGGACCGTGCGTGGCCAGGCGGGCGATGACGGTCTGGGTGCGCCAAGCCTGCCCAGCCTCCGTCGGATCGTCCGCACACCGCCCCAGCAGCCCAGTTGTCTGGCACGCTCGAGACGTGGAGGCCGGAACGCACAACCCCATGCCGCACCATCCCTCCGTCACCGAGATGCGGGCGACCGTCGAGAAGGGCGGCGCGGGTAAGTATCACGAGGCGAATGCCGCGCGGGGCAAGCTCTTCGCGCGTGAGCGGTTGCGATTGCTTGTCGACGAGGGGTCCTTCGTGGAGGACGGCCTGTTCGCGAATGTTGTCGCTGGTGACCTTCCGGCGGACGGCGTGGTCACCGGCAGCGCCACAATCGACGGGCGCCCGGTGTGCCTCATGGCCAACGACTCGACGATCAAAGCCGGGTCCTGGGGAGCCCGGACGGTCGAGAAGATCGTCAGGATCATCGAGACCGCATACCGGACCCAGGTCCCGATGGTGTATCTCGTGGATTCGGCGGGCGCCCGAATCACCGACCAGGTCGACCTCTTCCCCGGGCGCCGCGGAGCCGGCCGGATATTCCACAACCAGGTCCGGGCCAGCGGGTCGGTGCCTCAGGTGTGCGCGCTGTTCGGTCCTTCCGCCGCGGGCGGGGCCTACATCCCCGCGTTCTGTGACGTTGTGGTCATGGTCGAGGGCAACGCATCGATGTATTTGGGGTCGCCGCGCATGGTCGAGATGGTCGTGAAGGAGAAGACCACTCTCGAGGAGATGGGCGGCGCCCGGATGCACTGCTCGGTCAGCGGGTGCGGGCACTTCCTGGCGAAGACCGAGCCCGAGGCACTCGAGATCGTCCGGCGGCACCTGAGCTACCTGCCTTCGAACTGGCAGGGCAGGCCCCCTGCTGCCGCCGCCGAAGAGGCCGAGTCGATCGACCTGCGCTCGCTGCTGCCGGTCAACGAGCGGCAGGCCTTCGACATGCGGCGGTTCGTGCGCGGGCTGGTGGACAAGGGTTCGCTCTTCGAGATCCACGCGCTGTGGGCCAGGGAACTGGTGGTCGGGTTTGCGCGCCTGGGCGGCCAGGTCGTGGGGGTGGTCGCGAACAATCCGATGTTCAAGGGCGGTGTGCTCTTCGTCGACAGCGCCGACAAGGCGACCCGGTTCATCGAGATGTGCGACGCGTTCAACGTGCCGCTGCTGTTCCTGGCAGACGTCCCCGGGTTCATGGTCGGGACTGCTGTGGAGCGGCAGGGGATCATCCGGCACGGCGCAAAGATGATCAGTCTCGTGAGCGAGGCGACGGTGCCGAAGATCTGCGTGGTCATCCGGAAGGCCTATGGCGCGGGCTTGTACGCCATGGCCGGCCCGGGCTTCGAGCCCGACGCCACGATCGCGCTGCCGACCGCAAAGATCGCGGTGATGGGGGCGGAGGCGGCAGTCAACGCCGTGTACGCCAACAAGATTGCCGAGCTGGCGACCGACGAGGATCGCGAGGCCTTCGTCGCGGCCAAGCGCGAGGAGTACGAGGCGGACATCGACATCGTCCGCCTCGCCTCGGAACTCGTCATCGACTCGATCCTCGAGCCGGAGGACCTGCGGGTGGACCTGATTCGCCGCTTCGGCGCGCTTAACGGCAAGGATCGCTCGTTTTCACGCCGCAGGCACGGCGTCACGCCGGTCTGAGAGCGCCCCCAAACCCGTGTCAGCGCTCAGGCTGACCGGGTCAGATCCGACGCGCTCTCATGCGGAAACGGGCGGCGCCGGCGCCGATGGGAAGCACCCTGGGACGCCTCGATGGCGGCTGCTGCGGCTGCGGCGGTGACCGCGGCGCCATCGAGGGCCGGCGCGGTGTCGATCGCCTCCTGCAGGGCCACTTCCTCGCTGACCGCGGGCACCTGGCGGGCCTTGGGGTGATCGGGGTGCAGGAAGACGTAGCGCTTGTACGCCCAGAACCGGAACATGGTGCCCAGCCCGGTGCCGATCACGTTGCCGGCGATGTTCTGGGCGAACAGGCTGGTCAGCCCCAGGACGTAGTAGGCGAAGCCGAGGCAGGCGAGTGCGATGAGCAAGCCGATGGCGTTCAGGACGATGAACAGCGTGTACTCGCGCCGGACCCCGGTTCGCGCTCGGTGGGAAAACGACCAATGCCGATTCCCCAAGTACGCGCAGGTCGCCGCGATGATGGTGGACAGCGCCTTGGACGTGAGGGGGCCCCAGCCGAACGCCGCGTGGAATACGTTGTAAAGGCCAACGTCGATGAAGTAGCAGATCGCTCCGACGATGCCGAACTTCGCTACCTCGTGGACGAGTACCTGCCATCGAAGGTAGGCCGTACGCAGCAGGTTCACAGAGTGGCACCCGGCCTGTCGTTGTCGGGTCAGAATCAAGGTCAGCGTACCCGCCCGGAGCACTTGCGGTGCGTGACCCGCCGGGTGGTGGGAGCAACGAAATAGCAACGTTACTGTGCGTCACAATGCAGGAGTAGGGGCCAGGCAGGCTAAGGACGGGTGGGCCGATCAACCCATTACTTGGGTCCGGGTCGCCCGGGACGATCACCGAGGAGGTGCCGCGGTGCTGGATTTCCAGCTCAGCGAGGAGCAGGAGACGTTGCGAAAGACCGTGGAGGAGTTCGCCCGCGAGGTGGTCGCCCCCCAGGCGTTCGCCTCCGACGAGTCCGGCGAGTTCCCCTATGAGGTCGTCCGCCAGATGGGCGGGATGGGGCTGTTCGGGTTGCCCTTCCCCGAGGAGTACGGCGGCATGGGCGGCGACTACTTCGCCCTGTGCCTGGCCATCGAGGAGCTGGCGCGGGCCGACTCGAGTGTTGCCATCACCCTCGAGGCAGGGGTGTCGCTGGGGGCGATGCCGCTGTACCGGTTCGGGTCCGAGGAGCAGAAGCGGGAATGGCTGCCCCGGCTCACGTCCGGCCAGGCGCTCGGGGCCTTCGGGCTCACCGAACCCGACGGCGGCTCGGACGCGGGCGCGACGCGCACCCGCGCCCGGCTGGAAGACGGGGAATGGGTCATCGACGGCTCGAAGTCGTTTATCACCAATGCCGGCACCGACATCAGCTGTCTGGTCACGGTCACTGCCGTCACCGGGCTCGGCGCGGGTGGCCGCAAGGAGATCTCCTCGATCCTGGTCCCGGTTCCGCACTCGGGGTTCCGCGTCTCGAAGAAGTATTCGAAGGTGGGCTGGCACGCCTCCGACACCCGCGAGCTGTCCTTCGAGGACTGTCGCGTGCCGGAGGAGAACCTGCTGGGCGAGCCTGGCCGGGGGTACGCCAACTTCTTGAGCATCCTGGACGAGGGCCGGATCGCGATCAGTGCGCTCGGCGTGGGCCTGGCGCAAGGGTGCCTCGACGAGTGCGTGGCCTACGCCAAGGAGCGGGAGGCGTTCGGCTACCCCATCGGGCGCAACCAGGGCATCGCATTCAAGATCGCGGACATGGAGATGCGGGCCCACATCGCGCGCCTCGCGTACTACGCGGCGGCGGCGAAGATGCTCGCGGGCCGCCCGTTCAAGAAGGAGGCGGCGATTGCCAAGCTCTACTCGTCCGAGAGCGCGGTGGACAACGCCCGCGATGCGACTCAGATCTTCGGGGGCTACGGCTTCATGAACGAGTACGCCGTCGCCCGGCACTGGCGCGACGCCAAGGTCCTGGAGATCGGCGAGGGCACGAGCGAAGTGCAGCGGATGCTCATCGCCCGCGAGCTGGGGCTGTAGGGCTCACCGGTCCCGCCGCGCCGGCCCCTGCGGGCCGTGGGCGGGCCCGCCCCCGCTTTCGGGCGCGAGTCGAGCGTGCTTGAGTGGTCGGCGTGTCCACGGTGATCGATGAACTGGTACGCAAGAACGCCGCGGCCGCCTTCGACTTCGACTACGGGGCCCTGCCCATCAAGCCGAGGTTGCCGGTCGTGGTGCTCACCTGCATGGACTCGCGGCTCAGCACCCCGTGGCTGCTGAGAGTGGAGCCCGGGGACGTCCATGTCCTGCGAAACGCCGGGGGCGTCGTCACGCCGGATGTCATCCGCTCCCTTGCCGTCAGCCAGCGCCGGCTCGGCACGCGTGAAGTAATGATCATCCAGCATACGAACTGCGGCATGACCATGTTCACCGACGAGGAGTTCTCGGCCGAACTCGAAGCCGCCGCGGGGCGCCGTCCCGACTGGGATATCGGTTCGATTCGTGACATCCGGAAAAGCGTTCTGGACTCGGTCACCCAGGTGCGCGAGAACCCGTACCTCATACACACCGACCAGGTGCGCGGGTTTGTCTTCGACGTGGACCTCGGCAACCTCACCGAACTGACCTGAGGGCACGGAAGGGTGCGCGTGCCCCCGAGACGGCCCCGAGCTTGCCCGCAGCAGGCAGTATGAGGCCATGCAGGTTGAGGAGGGGCGGCTGCTCTGGGAGCCGTCGGAGCAACGTCGGGCCGAGTCGGTCGTGTCGCGCTATCTGACCTGGCTGCGCGAAAGCCGGGGAGTCAGTGTCGAGGGGCCGCGCGACCTGTGGAAGTGGTCGGTCGACGACCTGGACGCGTTCTGGCTGTCCCTCTGGGATTTCTGCGACATCGTCGGCACCCGCGGTGACACGGCCCTGGCCGACGACCGCATGCCGGGCGCCCGCTGGTTTCCCGGCGCGAGCCTCAACTACGCCGAGAATGCTCTGCGCAGTACCGGCGCTGGCACCGCGGTGATCGTCCGGCGCGAGGACGGCCGCGCCGTGACGCTGAGCTGGGACGATTTGCGCGATGCCGTCGCCCGCGCCGCGGCGGGGCTGCGCCGTCTCGGGGTCGGGAAAGGCGACCGAGTGTGCGCCGTCCTGCCGAACTCCGAGCACGCCCTCATCGCGTTCCTCGCGACCGCCGCCATCGGGGCGGTCTGGTCAAGCTGCTCGCCGGACTTCGGTCACACCAGCCTCGTCGACAGGTTCAGCCAGATCGAGCCGACCGTCCTGGTCGGCGTCGACGGCTACGTGTGGAACGGGCGCGAGATCCGCATC
>Ga0302322_100006010_pt1 | contig 10714 bp, 9 predicted proteins | sample Fen_T0_2_FD_203757 | JGI IMG/M metagenome (GOLD analysis project Ga0302322, IMG submission 203757) | Peat permafrost microbial communities from Stordalen Mire near Abisko, Sweden - Fen_T0_2 | ecosystem: Environmental > Terrestrial > Soil > Wetlands > Permafrost | place: Sweden: Abisko... | reverse complement strand
CCTCTCGATCCAGGACCCGCGCGAGCGGCCGATGGACAAGCAGGCGCAGGCGGATGCGGCGCACCGCCGGTTCGCGCACCCCGACTCGGATTTTCTTACGCTGCTCAACATCTGGGAAACCTATCACGACCAGTTTGAGACGATGGCCCAGTCGAAGCTCCGCCGCTTCTGCCGCGATCATTTCCTGAGCTACACGCGGATGCGCGAGTGGCGCGACATCCACGCCCAGCTGCTCGACGTGCTGCAGGAACGGGACGGCTTCATGCTCACCTCCGCGTTCACGGGGTGTAGGTCGGGCTTTATGCCCGAAACGAAAGTCGCAGGTCGCCGCATCCCGTCGGGGATAAACCCCGACCTGCAAGCCGCCAAGGCGACCGCGTTCGGCACGCCGCCGTATCGCGCGATCCACCGCAGCATCCTCGCCGGCCTGCTGGGCAACATCGCGCACCGCGACGAGGAAGCCGGGGGCTACAAGGCCACGCACGACCGGCGGGTGACGCTGTTCCCGGGCTCGGTGCTGTTTGTGCGCGAGGAGCCGAAAAAGAGGTCCTCCTTCGCCAAGGCTACGGAGGACAAGGCGGGGCGCGCCAAGCGCGCCACGCCTTGGCTGATGGCGGCGGAAATCATGGAGACGACTCGGCTCTACGCCCGGACCGGCGCGCGGCTCGACCCGGCGTGGGCGCTCGACCTCGGGGCGCACCTGGTGCGCGTGGCGCACAGCGAGCCGTTCTGGAACGAGGAGGGCGGACGCGTGCTGGTGAAGCAGCGCACGCGGTTGTATGGGCTCGAGCTGGAGACGAAGGCGGTCAGCTACGGGAAGATCAACCCGGCGCACGCGACGGAGATCTTCATCCGCGAGGGCTTGGTGAACGACACCGTGGTGTTCCCGCTGGATTTCATCACGCACAACCGGCGGGTGCGCGAGCAGATCGAGGTCATCCTCACCCGCACGCGGGATTCGGGTTATCTCAACCTCGACGAGGCCGCGTACCGGTTCTATGCGGACCGGCTGATGCCAGAGGGATCGATTGGAGGCGCGGCGCCCCCGCCGAGGATCGGACGTGGCGAGGGCGCCGCATCCCCATTTGAAGGCGTCAGCTCCGTCGGCGAGCTCGTCGACCTCGTGCGCGAGCGGCGCGGTGCCGAGCCGCGCTTTTTGATGATGACGCCGGACGACCTGCGCGATTTCGAGGCGCTGGCGCACGACGCGGCGGCGTTTCCCGCCGAGCTGCCGCTGGCCAACACCGCGCTGCCGCTCAACTACGCCTACAAGCCCGGCCAGGCCGATGATGGCGTGACGCTTGACGTGGCGGTGCGCGAGGCGGAGCTGCTGACCCCGGCGGCGCTGGACTGGGCGGTGCCCGGTCACCTCGAGGCGAAGGTGGAGCATTACCTGCGGGCGCTGCCGAAGGAACTACGGCGGGCGTTTGTGCCGCTGGCCGAGACGGCGAAGAGCCTCGCCGCGCAGGTGGCGGCGCGCGACCGGCTGACGGACCGGCGGGAATTGCTGACCGCAGCGCTGGCGGCGCAGATCGCCGAGCGGTTCCGCGTGGCGGTCGACCCCGCCCAGTGGGCGGACAAGCCGCTGCCGGACCACCTGCGGGTGCGCATCCGCGTGGTGGATGCCGGTGGCCGCGAGCTGTGCGCCAGCCGGGAACTGGCGGAGATTCAGGCCGCGCTGCACCTGCAGTCGCGCGCGGCCAGCGCGAGCGTGGCCCGCGAGGACCCGGCGGCGTGGCGGGCGGCGCGCGCCAAGTGGGAAAAATCCGCGCAGACGGCGTGGACCTTTGGTGAAATCCCGGAGTGCGTGCCGGTGGCGGAGGCGGCCGGGGTGCCGGTGTTGGCGTTTCCCGGGCTGCGCAGTGCGGAGGGCGGGGTGGAGCTGCGTTTGTTCAAGACGCTGGAGGAGGCGCAGGCGGCAACCCGGCTTGGGCTTGCGGCGCTTTTCGCGCGACAACTCGGGCACGATCTCGGCTGGCTGGAGCGCGACCTCCGGGCGCTGCGGGAACTCGGCACCCTGGCGGCGACGCTCGGGCCGGTGGCGGAATTGCAGGCGCAGGCACTGGAATCGATCCGCCGCTGGGTCTGCGAACCGGAACGGGTCGAGGTCGGGCGCGTCATCCCTAACGCGCCGGCTGCGGCCGAGTCAGCCGGACAAACCCGGCGGAATAAGGATAATCCGCCCTGCCTGACTGCTGCGGCCTTCGCCGCGGCGCTGGAAAAATCCAAGGCGGACCTGCGCAGGCTGGTGCCGCGGCTGACCGACCTGCTCCGCGAGATTTTGACGCTCCGCCAGGCCCTGCTGGTGCATCCCACGCCGCCGGCCGGGTTGGAGCGCGATCTCGCGGCGCTGCTGCCGCCGGATTTCCTGCGCGCGACGCCGTACGCGCAGCTGGCGCAACTGCCGCGTTATCTCAAGGCGATGAAGCTGCGCGCGGACCGCTGGCGGAAAAATCCGGCCAAGGACGCCGGGCGGGTGGCGCTGCTGGCGCCCTATGCGGCCGCCGCGGCGAAACTGCGCGGACGCGAGGGCGGGGAGGCCCTGCGCTGGATGGTCGAGGAATTCCGCGTGAGCCTCTTTGCGCAGGAACTCGGCACCGCCATGGCGGTCTCGGCGGTGAAACTCGACCGGGCGCTGGCGGCGGTGGCGGCGGGTACGGCAGGGTCGCGGGAGGAGCCGGCGCCGCCGGCCAAACCCATCGTGGTGGCACCGGTGAGGGAGAAGAAGACCGCCCCGCTCAAGCACCTCGGCGCGCTCGACAAGCTGTTTCCCCGGTGAGGCGCGGACTCAGTCGGTTTCCTCGATCTGGTCGGGCAGCTCGTTCTGGTCGCCGGCAGCGCGTGGAAAATGCTCGGCCAGCAGCACGCCGGCCCGGTTGATGCCATGTACCAGACCGCCCGTGAAGTTGCCGCGCGAGAAATGCCCGGTCATGGACGCGGTCAATTCCCGCCAGAATTCGCCGCCGCATTTGTCGTGGATCGCGGTGTCGCCGATGACCGCGAAGTTGCGGGAGCGCGGGGCGAGGTAGATGAGCACGCCATTGCGGGCCGACGTGCGGGTCATGCCCAGGTGTTCAAAATGTTTCCGGGCGGCGGCCACCGGGTCGGCGGCCTGGCGCCGGGCGACCACCACGCGAATCTCGCCCGAGGTGCGCCGCTCCGCCACCCCGATCGCGGCGACGACGCGCAGGTGGTCAATCTTGGGCATGAGAAGGGGAGTGCTCATGACTTCACCAACTCCCTCCCGCGCCGCCGCCCCCAAAGCTGCCCCCGCCGCCGGAAAAACTTCCGCCGCCACCCCCGCCGCCGAAGGATCCGCCGCCGCCGCCGCCCCACATGCCGCCGTAAGTGGTAGACCGCCCATTGCGCCCGATCACCGCGCTGCCCATGCGGCGGACCGCCGACCAGATGATGACGATCAAGATCAGCACCAGAATGACAAACGGGCTCAGGCTGTCCGCGCCCCGGCCACGGCGGTCCGCGACGGTGACGCCAGTGCCCCGGTACTCGCCGCGGGTGGCGGCGAGCAGGGCGTGCACGCCGGCCTGGACGCCGCTGGTGAAGTTGCCCGAGCGGAATCGCGGCGTGATTTCGTTTTCGATGATCCGCTTGCAGAGCGCGTCGGGCAGCACGCCCTCCAGGCCGTAGCCGACCGAGATGTAAAGCTTGCGGTCCGAGCTGAAGATGAAGAGCACGGCGCCGTTCTTCTTGCCCGTTTGGCCGACCCCCCACGCCTGGGCGACGCGCACGGTGTAGTCCTCGATCGAGGAGGGTGACTGCATGTGCGGATAGATCGCCACGACGACCTGGTTGGAGGTGTCGCGCTCGAACTGGGCGAGCTCGTCGTTGAGCGTCTGCGCCGCGCCCGCCGACACGAGGTTGGCGTAGTCGTTGAAGTGATTGCGCGGGGCGGGTGGAATCACCTCGGACGCGCGCAATCCGCACCACAGCAGGGCGCCGACCAAGGAGAGGAAAACGCGCCAGCGCATGGAGGGATCGAACCGAACCGGGCCCCTTACGGCTTCGCGGGCGCCGGCTTGGCGCCGAAGTCGAACTGCACGGTGGGCGGCCGGTCGCTGCCCGCGGTGGCGGTGAAATACGGCCGGGCCGAGTGGCCGAACATGCCGGCGAAGATCACGGCGGGAAAGCGCTTGAGCGCGGTGTTGTAGGCCTGCACGGCGTCGTTGAAGCGTCCGCGCTCGACCGAGATGCGGTTTTCCGTGCCCTCCAGCTGGGCCTGCAGGTCCCGGAACCCGGCGGTGGCGGTGAGGTTCGGATAATTCTCGGAGACGGCCAGGAGGCGTGACAGCGCGCCGCCAAGCTGGGCCTGCGCCTGCGCAAACTCGGCGAGCTTCGCCGGGTCGGTGGGCGCGCCCGAGGCGGGGAGCGACGCGCGGCCGACGGAGGCACGGGCCGCGGTGACCTCGGCGAGCGTGGATTTTTCGAAGTTGGCCGCACCCGCGACGGTGCTGACGAGGTTGGGGACGAGATCCGCCCGGCGCTGATAGACGTTTTGCACCTGCGCCCAGGCGGCATCGGTGCCCTGCTGCAGGGTGACGAGGCGGTTGTAGATGCCGCTGACGGTGAGCGCGATGACGATGGCGAGGACGACCAAGGCACCGACCAGGGCGAGGAGGAATTTTCCGAGGCTCATGGGTGAAAGAATATCCCGCCTCAGGTTCGGCGCAAGGGACAACGCCTTCGAAGCGCAGGGAAAAGTTATAATGGACGGTCGCGGCGGCCCCGGCGCGTTTGACGAACCGCCATCCGGGGCAAACAATGACCCGCATGAAAGTCTCCCTCGCTTTGCTCCTGGCCCTGCTCGCCGCGCTGCCGGCGTCGGCCACCCTGGTCACCCGCACCGTCGCCTACGAACACGCCGGGGTGAAGCTCGCCGGCTACCTCGCCTACGATGACGCCAAGACCGGCCACGGGAAAATTCCCGGCGTGCTGGTGGTCCACGAATGGTGGGGGCTCAACGCCTATGCGCGCAGCCGGGCCGAGCAGCTCGCGCAGCTGGGCTACGTGGCGTTCGCCCTCGACATGTATGGCGCCGGCCAGAGCACCACCGACGCGAAGCAGGCCGGCCAGCTTGCCGGCCAGTTCTATGGCTCGCCGCTCATGGCGGCGCGGGCGCAGGCCGGGCTCGATCAGTTGCTGGAGACGGGACTGGTGGATGCCGCGCGCGTCGCGGCCATCGGCTACTGTTTTGGCGGCTCGACGGTGCAGGCGCTGGCCTACAGCGGCGCGCCGCTGGCCGGCATCGTCAGTTTTCACGGCGGGCTGATCCCGGTGCCGGCGGAGGCCGCGGCCAAGACCCGGGCGAAGCTCCTCATCTGCAACGGCGGGCTGGACTCGTTGGTCCCGGCGAAGGATATCGACACCTTCATCACGGCGATGAACGCGGGGAAGTTCGACTACCAGTTCATCAGCTACGCGGGCGCGATCCACGCCTTCACCAATCCCGGCGCGGACGCGCTGGCGGCGGCCAATGGCATGCAGGGCAAGATCGGCTACAACGCCGCGGCGGATCATCGCTCCTGGGCGCACCTGCAGGCTTTTTTTACGGAGATATTCGCGGATAAGAAGTAAGCAGGCCGGTCCCCAGCCGCCGGCGCCGGCTTGCCACGGGCCGGGGATTTGCCTTGCTGCAGGCATGGACCTCGCCGCCGCCCGCCAGCACATCTCAGCCAGCTTCGAGCGCATGCGTGCGCTTTATTTCCAGCCGGTCTTCGACGAATGGATGATCCTGGCGCCGGGGGCGAAGCAAGGCGGCGTGCTCGCCTATGCGGGCCCGCGCATTGAGGAGTTTCGCAAGAAACTGCCGGCCGACGTCAACCCGCTGCTGGCGCTGGTGGCCGGCCAGAACCTGGAGCCGGGTGACTTTGAATTCACGAACGAAGGCAGCGGCACGCGGCACGATGTGCTGCTGAAACTGGGCGCCAGCAGCTACCTCGTGGCCAACAACACCGCGAAGGGCATGACGGAGATTCGCGCCGATCCGCGCTGGCTGAAGGCGCAATCGGCGTTTGTCGACCTGAGCGAAACATTCCGAATCGACCCGCTGGTGACCTAGGCCGGCGCGCCGGGCCGGCGGCTGCCAGAGGTGGACAAACTGCACCCGGACCTCCAGTCTGGGGCATCCGCCCGGACTGGTTGAACGGGCGGATGGAAACGCCCCCCGTCCCATGATGACTTCCAAGCAACGGTTTCTCACGGCGCTGGCGGGCGGGCAGCCGGACCGCCTGCCGGTCACCACCCACTGGGTCCCGGGGTATTTCCTGCAAAACGTCGTGCACCTGGCGGAACAGGACTTCTACGACCGCTTCGGGCTGGATCCGATCCTGTACCTGGCACCGCACCGGCCCGATGCCGCCCTCGGCCAGTATCATGATCCCGACCAGGGCGAGATTGGCTTTCTCGAAAGCCGCCGCATTTCCAGCGACCAGTGGCGGGTGAGCAGCGAGAAAATTTCCGGCCGCCAGTATCCCGCCACGCGCTGGAGTTTCACCACGCCCAAGGGCACGCTGAGCATGGTGCTGGAGTCCGACCGGTACAGCGCGTGGGTGGTCGAGCCGCTCGTGAAGCTGCGGCGCGACATCGACCTCATCGGCGAATTCTGCACCGCGCCGCTCTGCGACGTCGCGACGGTCAACCGTGCCGCCGAGCAGTACGGCGAGCGCGGCCTCGTGCGGTCGTACGTCTGCTGCTTCGACATCTTCGGCCAGCCGGGCACGTGGCAGGACGCCACCTGCCTCGCGGGCACCGAGGAGATGATCATGGCGACGTTCGATGATCCGGCGTGGGTGCACGAATTTCTCGGCATCCTCCAGCGCCGGAAGAAGCTCTACCTCGATTCCATGGCGGGCGCGCGCTTCGACCTCCTGGAGCTGGGCGGCGGCAGCGCGTCGTCGTCGGTCATCTCGCCAAAAATCTTCGACGAGTTTGTCGCGCCGTATGACGCGGAGCTGATCCGCATCGCCCACCGGCGCGGCCAGCGCATCGCCTACCACACGTGCGGCGGGATGATGCCACTGCTCGAACGCATCGCCGCGATGAAACCCGATGCGATGGAGACCTTCACGCCGCCCGCGATGGGCGGCGACGCCGACCTGGCGGAGGCGCGCCGGCGGATCCCGCGCGACATCTGCATGATCGGCGGCTTCGACCAGTACCACCATTTCGTCGGCTGCAGCCCGGCCAAGACCCGGCAGGAAGTGCGGCGCTGCTTCGACCAGGCAGGCCGCGACGGCGGCTATATCCTGTGTCCGTCAGATCAGTTCTTCGAGGCGGACACCCGGTTGCTCGAGGCCTTTGCCGACGAGGCGCACCACTGCACCTACGAGGAGAACGCGGTCCCGGCCTAACGCGCAGCGGGTCCGTACCAGCCGCAGTCGCGCGCCGTGGCATACATGGCCACGACGTTCTCGGTCGGGGAGTTGTCCTGCAGCTGGTGGGTCGGCGAAAAACAATAGCCGCCGCCCGGCATCATGATCTCGAGCGTCCGCCGGCAATACGCCGCGGTTTCCTCCGCCGTGCCGTAGGCCACGGGGCCGGCGGTGCTGATGCAGCCATGGAAGGCCAGCCGCCCGCCGTACCGCGCCTTCAGGTAGGCGGGGTCCATGTTCTTCGCCTCGGGCTGCAGCGTGTCGACGGCCTTGATCCCGATCGCGATGAAGTCCTCGAACGCCCAGCTGCTCGAGCCGCAGCAGTGAATCATGGCGGGCAGGCCGAACGACCTGGCCAGGTCGGCGAACTGCTGGTGCAGCGGCCGGATCTGCCGGCGGTACAGCTCGGGGCTGATCGTCGGCCCGATCTGCGTGCCGAGATCCTCGCCGAGCCAGACGAAGTCGATGCCGCCGCGCGCGGCCTCGAGTGTCCGCCGCAAGATCTCGAACTGGATGTCGAACCGGCGGCGGGTCAGCAGCAGCCCGGCCGGGTCGTCCGTGATCAGGTCGACGAGGGTCTGCTCCATGGTGCGGAGCATGCCGTTGCCGTTGATGACATCGGGCAGGCCCGCGTTCCCGGCGAAGACCCCAAACTCTGCGTATTGCCGGCATTGGTCGTGAATCGCGGAGTAGTCGAAATCGTCGGGCGAGGGCATCGGCCAGGCCGCGACCTGTTCCTCGGTCGCCTCCTGCAGCGGAAAGTCGCAGAAATCCCAGTAACCCCCCGAGGCGTGTTCGATCCACATCCGGTGGATGCCCCAGTCGTCCACCTTCACCCCGCGCTCCGGAATGTCCGCATGAAGCTTGGGCCCGGTGTACGGGGCCCAGAGGCCGCGGAAGTCGACGTGCAGGGCCCGCCGCAGCCCCTCGTCGTCGGTGGGCGTCAGGCCGAAGTGCGCCTTCAGCCGGCCGTCGATGTCCCCGTTGGCGAAGTAGTCGATGGGCACCCGGTCCGGCTGGCGGCTGGCGAGGGCCGTGAGGACGCGTTCTTTGGAGGTCATCGGTGAGGGTTCGAGCGTTGGAGGGGAGTGCGGCCGGCCGGCCGGACGCAGACTGACGATCGTAGCAAACCCGCTTCGCCGCCCAAAGGCGCGCCGGAAGTGGCGGCGCCGGCACGTATTGAGGCCGGCCGCTGGGGCGGATAACCCACGCTGATGGCCGGCGGCCGCGTCGCCCGCTCAGCCGAGCAGGCCGGTGCCGACGAACCACGCGTAGGCGGCGAGCAGCGGCCAGCCCATCCAGCGCGGCAGTCCGCCGGCAAACATCACGCAGCCCGCATGCAGCAGGGCGGCACCGATCAGGATGGCGAGGCCGGTCTCGAAGAAATGCGGGACCGGAATCGGCGAGATCAGGGCACAGAGCCCGATGCAGAGCGGGATGCAGATATGGCCGTCGCCGACCTGCGACGTGTAGGCGATGTCGGCGCGGCGCCGCGCGGCATAGAAAAACGCCAGCAGGGCGTTGGGCACCACCATGAGCCAGCCGCTCAGCCAGCCGAGGTGGGCGGCGTTGACGAAGGGGCCGTGCTGCGAGGAGATCCACCCCACCAACCAGTCGGTGCCGGCGTAGAGCGCGTAGGCCGCCAGCAGCACGATGAACATGTCGAGGTAGAACAGCGGGCCGAACGTGCGCCGCCGGCGGACATTGTGCTTGAGCACGTCATACACTTGGAAGCACTGCCAGAAGAGGAACAGCGCCACGAGCACGAGCCCGTCGCGGGCGTCGAGCCGGCCGTCGGCGCCGAGCGCCCAGGTAACGCCGCTGAAGAACACCACGGCCGCGAGCGTGAGCAGCAGGGAGAGGCGGTTGATTTTTTGCTCGGTGTCGGCGCTGGCGGCCGCGGCCTTTTGCTTGGCGCCGGGCTTCCTCGGCTTCGCCTCGGCACGCAGGCTCAGGCCCCAAATCAGGGCCGGCAGCCCGAGCACGAGCGTCAGGTTGGTGACATTGTTGACCAGGCAATTGGTCAGCACCTCGCGGGCGGGGCCATGGCGCGCGGCGATGATGGCGACGAAGACCAGGTTACCCAACCCCGAGCAATAGGGCATCACCAGCGTGCCGAGCGCGGTGCCCTCAAGCCCGTGTTCCAGCAGCGCCTCCAACCGCCAGATCATCAGCAACGAGGCGGCGAGGAACAATGCGAGGTAGGTCCACACACTGGTGAACCCCAGCGTGTCGATGGCCTCGGTGAGTGGATTCATGGGCGGGTGAGGGCGAGCCGGTAGCGGCCGCCGGCGTGGGCAAGCCGGAGCGGCGCGCCAAACGTGGCGGCGAGGCGGGCCGAGGTGAGCACGGCCGCCCGCGGCCCGGACGTGACCACCCGGCCGGCGCGCAGCAGCAGGGCATGGGTGAAGGCCGGGGTGATCTCCTCGACGTGGTGGGTGACGAACACCAGCGCCGGGGCGCGGTGCCGCCGCGCAAGCCGGTCGACGAAGGCCAGGAATTTTTCCCGCGCCACGGGGTCGAGCCCGGCGCACGGCTCGTCGAGGATGAGCAGCCGCGGCCGGGGCATGAGGGCGCGGGCGATGAGCACGCGCTGGCGCTCGCCCTGCGAGAGGTAGGCCCACTCGCGCGCGGCCAGCCGGCTCGCGCCGACGAGGCGGAGCAGGCGTCCGGCCGCGGCACGGTCGGCGCGGGTGACGCGCGCCCAGAGGTCGAGCTGGGCGAATTTTCCGCTGATCACGGTGTCGCGCGCGCATTCGGCGGGCGGGATGGCCGCGGCAAACGCGCTGGTGACGACGCCGAGATGCAGCCGCAGTTCGCGCCAGTCGCTCGCGCCATACTGCCGGCCGAGCACGGCGATCTCGCCGGCGGTGGGCGGCAGGTAGCCGGTGAGCGCCTTGAGCAGCGAGGTCTTGCCGGAGCCGTTGGCGCCGAGGATGACCCAGTGCTCGCCGGGCCGGACCCGCCAGGCGACGTCGCGCAGGATCGTCGTGCGCCCGCGCGCGATGCGCAGGCCGGTGACAGCGAGGATGGGGTTCATGGCGCGCGCGGATTTCGCAGCTTTTCGGCGAGCCGGGCAAGGGTGGATTGGAGTAGGAGAGGGGGTTTAAGCCGGAAGCCAGGAAACCAGGAGTTAAAATTCAATCAGTTCCTGGTTTCCTGGCTTCCGGCTTAATATCATCCATTCACCCTGTGGGATTGCGTCGCAGCGGCATTTTCAGCCATGACTGACGCGCATGAACGCCCTCACAGTCTACACTTACGCCCAGTGCGACACCTGCCGCCGGGCGGTGAAATGGCTGCGGGCCCAGGGCCTCGAGTTTGAC
>Ga0302322_100006009_pt1 | contig 10714 bp, 8 predicted proteins | sample Fen_T0_2_FD_203757 | JGI IMG/M metagenome (GOLD analysis project Ga0302322, IMG submission 203757) | Peat permafrost microbial communities from Stordalen Mire near Abisko, Sweden - Fen_T0_2 | ecosystem: Environmental > Terrestrial > Soil > Wetlands > Permafrost | place: Sweden: Abisko... | reverse complement strand
GGTGCCTGCAGGATCGAAGCGTGCCCGGTCCCAGTCGAGAAACAGTGCGCCACCTTTGGAAGGCAGGATCACATTCGTGGCGTTCAAGTCAGGCGACCACAGGCCCCAATCGCAAAGCGAGTCGATGCCCTGTCGGATATCTGCCTTCCGGCTTGTGCTGAGGTCCCACCGCAGGGGCCAGGCCTCCCCTTCCGTCATGCGCGTGATCAACACCCCTTCCACACCCAATCCGCAGGCACGCCAGGCATATCCCAGCGGCTCCACAGTCGGGAATCCCGCCTCCCACAAACCACGATGCACGGCATGTTCCGCAGCGAACCGGAGGTGCGTCCGGTAGGTCCGTTCATTGAAATGGCGCAGGAATCCACCCCGGCGATAGGGCCTCAATACCATGTCACCGACGCGCAGGATGCCACCCCGTCCGAACACGCCCGAGAGTGGAAGGGGCTCTCCTTCCGGGATGATGCCTCCAGGGGTGCAAACGCGCCACCCGCCTCCGAAGCCTGGCAGCTCAAGGTTCAAGCGGCATCCAAGCGGTCGGAGAGGTGCACCGGGCTCATAGGGCCAGTGGGGTGGGAGGGGTGGAATGATGTAGGGATCGTGAATCATGGCGTTGCACTCCAGCTTGGGGCCTCCAGGTGGAGAAGGCAAAGGAAGGGTGAAGGAACGAACCCAGGAGGTTATGTCAACCAAGATTTGCTCTACACACCTGCTACCAAAATGGGGCATGGCCCCAAGTGGCTTGTGCTGAAAGGAATTCTTTAGATTCGGCGTTCAGGTTCCCACACTGGTTGTGGAAATCACCTCCGCAACGAACGGTTCGCCAGGTCCTTTTCACGGTTTCTGCGGAAGGCCCATCCGGGTTTCTGCGCCATCCACTCGCTGGATCACTATCCTGTGGAGGTGAACATGCGAGCAGCTCATCCTTCCATCCCCGCTGAGGCCCTGGCCCGGCAGGCCAGCCTGCGTGCGGCTCTCCTGGGGATGGAGGGGCGTGGGCCGAGTCTGGAACCCTCCTGCCTGCTCGCTCTTCGTGCCGCCCTTGTCGGTCATACCACCCAGACGAGCGAGGCCATGATCGCGACGATCCTGGCTGAGGATCTTGTGGAGGAGGCCGTTGATCTCCTTCGGGCTGCCCGGCGCGAGGCAGAGGACAAAGCGCTGATCGAGGCCATGACTTCCAAACTGGTGCCCCTCTCAGCCAAGGCCCAGGCGCGCCGGTCCGCCCTCTGGCAGCTGGAGACCCGCCGTGTCCTCATCCGCTTGAGCTATGCGAAAGAAAAAGGCGCTTTGGCGTTTGATGATGGGGATATCCACGCGATCTTTCTTCAGGCGTTTCGATTCGAGGGACTTCGTCTCGTCCTGGAACTCGGCAAAAGGCCACGACCCCTCCTGAGCATCGGTGCGCCCCTCCCCGCCGGAGTGGGCGCCAAAGCAGAAACAATGGATGCCGTGCTCAAGCAGGAACCCACAGAAGATCCCCCAGGTCTGATGGCGCGGTTGAACCGTCGCCTGCCTGAAGGATTGCGCGTCCATGGGTGGGATGCCCTGCCGGGGTATGCCTCCGCTGTGGGCGATCTGGCTCTGCTGTCTCACTGGCGTTGGGACGTTGTCCCTGACCAGCGGCTGCGGTTGGAAAATAAGGTCGCTTCTTTCCTGAATTCAAACAGCTGGCCCTGGGAGCGCGGCACTGCCAAGTCAGAGGTGCCCCTGGATCTCCGGCACCTCATCACGAAGATGCATTGGGAGGAAGGGGCGCTCTGTTTCGCCACGCGCATGGGAGTCTTTTCGGCGATCAATCCTCTCAAGATGCTTGGGGCCATCCTTGGGTTGGATCCTGCCCGCATGAAGGGAATGGTTCGCACCGCGGTGGACCTGAAACCGGATGCGCGGGTCGGTCAAGCCGAGCGTTTCGAACCGAAGCTGAAGAACATGTACGAGGATGCCGTCCTGTTGGGCGGCGGCTCGAACATCGTGCTCGTGGATGAGGATGATGATGAGCCAATTCAGCTAGGACCTCACCCCTGAACAACCCGATCTGACCGGCCGGGCAGACGGATATCAAGTCGATGTTTCCTTGCTGATGGAAAGCAGCAGGCCAAGGCAGATCAGGCTGGTGATAAGGCTGTTGGGGCCGAAAGAAATGAACGGCAGGGGAATCCCCTTGTTGGGTGCCAGCGAAAGCACGACGCTCATGTTCATGAGGGCCTGCACGACCAGCAGGAGCATGAACCCCATGGCGCACAGCTTCAGGTAACCATCCCCCACGCGCCGGGCGATGCGGTACCCGCGCCAGAGGATGGCCACGAACAGGGCCAGGATGGTCACCGTCCCGATCAATCCTGCTTCTTCAGCGATGACTGCGTAGATGAAGTCCGTATGCGCCTCGGGCAGATAAAAAAGCTTCTGCTTTCCGCCGCCGAGGCCGACGCCCATGAAGCCCCCATTGCCCACCGCCACGAGGCTCTGAAGGGCCTGGTGGCCCTTTCCAAGAGGATCGGCTTCGGGGTTGAGGAAACTGGTCACACGAGCCAGGCGGTAGGGCGAGAGCACCACAAACGCGGTACCGAGCGCGCCCAGAACGGGGATGGCCACCGCAAAAATCCACTTCGGCGCCCCCCCCAGAAACACCACCATCAGAGCCACGAAGACGATGAGGAAGGTGGTTCCGAAATCCGGTTCGCGGAGGATGAGCGCCAAGGGCACCAGCAGGACGCCCGCGAGGCCCAGCAGCTTGGGCAGGGCATCCCGGCGATTTGTCCAGGCCTCCCGGTTGCGGACCATCCATGACGCTGCAATGAGTACGGAGAGGGGCTTGAACAGTTCTGAAGGCTGCAGGCTTCCCATGGGGCCCAGGCGAAGCCAGCGGTGGGCACCGTTCACTTTGGGCCCGAAGAACAACACGGCCAGCAGCAGCCCGATCAGGATGAAATAGGCCACCATCAAGGGCTTGGGATGATCCTGCAGGGTCGACAGATCGACCTGGGATAGCGCCAGCATGAAGGCGATCCCGATCCCGCCGCCCAGGAGCTGGCGCGTCAGAAAGGCCGTGGCAGCTGCATGATTCTGGGAAGCCTTGATGGCAGAGGCGGAGTAGATCCACACCATGCCCATGGCCACCAGGGCCAGGGCAAAGAACACCAGCCAGCGATCAACGGGACGGCGGACGTCGGCGGCCATTTTAGAGGAGGGCCAGATCACGGCGAGCGGCGGTCTCAAGCTCGGTCAGCGCCAGATCGACCCAGGCGACTTCCTGGGCTTCCACCATGAGGCGGAGTTTGGGTTCGGTGCCGGACCAGCGCACCACTTGTCGTACGCCATCGCCCCAGCGGGCGTCGATGACGGACATGGCCGAAACAAGGTCTCCACAGGCTTCAACCGATTTGCGATCCCGCGCCATGACGTTGACCAGCCGTTGCGGCCAGGGCCGGAAAGTCCAGGCCCAGCGGCGGTCCGCAGGCCGGTGGAGTAAGGCATGAAGGATGGACAGGGCCGCTGCGAGTCCATCGCCGCTGGGTCCCAGCCGCTTCTGAATGAGATGGCCCGAGGCTTCGGCGGCCAGGTCCCAGTCACGCTTGGCCATCTCCCGAAGCAGGTATTTGTCTCCCACGGCAGTGCGCACGAAGGGGATGCCCGCCTGGGCCAGGGCCTGGGCCAGACCTCCGTTGGTCATCAGGGTTCCCACCACGCCCGGAGGGGTGTCGTCGCTGGCTACGCGATCCTGGGCCAGCAGCCAGACCATCTGATCGCCGTCCACCACTTCGCCGGTACCATCCACGAGCAGGCAGCGGTCACCATCGCCGTCAAAGGCGATGCCCAGCTGGGCTCTCCGTGCCACCACGGCCGCCGCGAGCGAATCCAGGTGGGTGGAACCCACGCCCACGTTGATTCTTGGGCCGTCGGCCGGCACGCCAATCCAGTGGATATCCCCCCCTTTGAAGAGCTCCAGAGCCGCCTCTGCGGTGGCTCCATGGGCACAGTCGATCACCACACGGAAATCCTGGGGGAGCGTGATGCCTTCGAGGTGTTCCAGGTAGGGCTGAAGGTCAAGATGAGCTGGTGGTGCTGAGATGGTCGTGGGTTCGGCCAGATGATCAAAGGCCTTCTCAATGGCACGTTCCTGGTTCTCCTCCAGCTTTTCGCCGAGCTCATTGAAGCCCTTGAGACCGTTGTCCCCCGGCGGATTGTGGCTGGCCGAGATCATGAGGCCCCAGGTCTTCACACCCGCTGCGCTGAGCTGTGCCACATTCCAGGCGACGGCTGGCGTCGGGGCCATGCCCAGCACCAGAACCTTAAGGCCCAGACCCACGCCCAGGATGAAAGCTTCGGACATGGGGCCAGAACTGGAACGTGGATCCCAACCGATGACCAGCTGTTTCGCCCCAGCCTCACGCGCCACCTGGGCCCAGGCAGCGCCCCAGCGGGACACTTCCTCCAGGGTGAGGGGGGAGCGCAGGGCCACGCCCCGAATGCCGTCAGTTCCAAAGTAGCGAAGACTCATCCCAATAGATTATCCGATGGCGTGCGTTCTGAAGACCCGATAGCCCCATTGGGCCGCCTCAGCATGCGCTGTGGCGGTGAGGCCATCCCGTTGGGCTGGAGGAAGACCTGGGGTGCCTGCACGAGTGGCCAGGAAGCGTTTTCGGGAGATGCCCAAGCATATGCGTTCCGCAGGCCAGGCCAAGGCCCCGGGCAGATCCGATAGGCTCTCCCACAAGGCGAGATCCTCCAGGTAAGTGGTGCCGAATCCGAAACCTGGATCAAGCACTACGCGGTCTTCAGCGATGCCTGCACCCAAGAGCCGGTCGCGGACGACGCACAACTCACCTATGGCCGCAGCCGCATCCTTTGGAGCCGGGTCACCATACGGCGGCATGTGGAAGCCCCCATCGACCCGTCGGCTGCGCATGGCGATGAGACCGCAGGAGGACGCATGAGCCAACGCCAGCAGGTCTGGATCGGAAAATCCGGTGACGTCGTTGATGACGGCCACGCCAGCCTCAAGGCCTTGCGCGGCCACCCCCGCATGACGCGTGTCCAGGCTGAGAGGAGTATCGGGCAGGGCTTCGGTCAGTGCCGAGAGGACAGGCCCCAGACGGCTCCACTCGGTGCTGGCGGCCACGGACCTGGCCCCGGGACGGGTGCTTTCCGCGCCCAGGTCGAGCATCCGGGCCCCAGCCTGAACAAGTTGCTTGGCCTGGGCCAAGGCGGATTCGGGGTCCAGGAACCGTCCCCCATCACTGAAGGAATCGGGGGTTAGATTGAGGATGCCGATAAAAAGGGGACCACCCTTCAGGAGTGGTCCCCAGTCGAACGTGGTCGGTGTCACGCGGGTTTGAGCGCCGGATTGAGGCCGGAATCGTCCACCGTGATGGAATCCTCCACCGTGGCGGGGGCAGATGGCGTGGAACCAGCCTTGGGTGGGGGCAGGGTGCCACCCTTCATCAGAATCTCGATGTCATTGCCATCGAGCGTTTCGCGCACGAGGAGCGCCTCGGCGATGGCCACCAACTGGTCCTTGTGGTTCTCAATGGCAGCCTTGGCTTTCCGGTAGTTCCGCATGACGAACTCATGGACCTCGGAATCGATCATGCGGGCGGTGTCTTCAGAGATCTCCCGGTGCTGGGTGAAATCCCGGCCGAGGAAAATTTCATGCTGTCCCCCGCCAAAGTTGAGGGGGCCCAGCTTGTCGCTCATGCCGTATTCCATGACCATGGACTTGGCCATGTCCGTCGCCTGCTGGATGTCATTGGAGGCGCCGGTGCTGAGCTGATTGAAGAAGATTTCCTCAGCGATGCGGCCGCCCATGGCGATGGCGATGCGGCTCTCCATGTATTCGCGGGTGGTGTTGTAGCGATCTTTCAGGGGCAGCTGCCAGGTGACACCCAGGGCACGGCCGCGGGGGATGATCGTCACCTTGTGCAAGGGATCGCTCTGGGGCACCACGGCGGCGACCACGGTGTGGCCAGCCTCGTGGTAGGCAGTGATGCGCTTGTCTTCATCGGTCATCACAAGACTGCGGCGTTCGGTGCCCATGTAAACCTTGTCCTTGGCGTTCTCGAAGTCGGTCATCTCGACCCACTTCTTGTTGCCACGGGCGGCGGTGAGGGCGGCCTCATTGCAAAGGTTGGCCAGGTCAGCGCCCGCAAAGCCGGGGGTGCCGCGAGCCAGGACTTCCAGATCGACATCGGGACTGAGGGGGATCTTGTCCGCGGTATGGACCTTGAGGATCTCAAAGCGGCCCTTCACGTCAGGGCGATCCACCACCACGCGGCGGTCGAAGCGACCGGGGCGGAGCAGGGCGGGATCGAGCACATCGGGGCGGTTGGTGGCGGCGACGAGGATGACGCCCTCGTTGCCTTCAAAGCCGTCCATCTCGACCAGCAGCTGGTTCAGGGTCTGTTCGCGCTCGTCGTGGCCACCGCCGAGGCCGGCACCGCGATGGCGGCCCACGGCGTCGATCTCATCGATGAACACGATGCAGGGGGCGCTCTTCTTGGCCTGCTCGAAGAGGTCACGCACGCGGCTGGCGCCCACGCCCACGAACATCTCGACGAAGTCAGAGCCGGAAATGGAGAAGAACTGCACCTTGGCCTCGCCTGCGATCGCGCGCGCAAGCAGGGTCTTGCCGGTTCCGGGAGGGCCCATCAACAGCACACCCTTGGGGATCTTGCCGCCCAGTTTCAGGAACTTGGCGGGATCCTTCAGGAACTCGACGATCTCCTTCAGTTCTTCCTTGGCCTCGTCACAACCGGCCACATCCGCAAAGGTGGTGCGCTTGGCGCTGCTGGACAGCCCCTTGGCGCGGGCCTTCCCGAAGCTCATGGCTTTGTTGCCGCCCATCTGCGCCTGGCGCATGAAAACGAACCAGAGCACCACGAAGACCAGCAGGGGCGCCCAGAACATCAACACGTAGGCGAAGTTGTTTTCGCTGGGCTTGGCAGCCTTGAACTCCTCGATCTGGCCCTCGGTCTTCCAACTGAGGATGACCTTGCCCAGATCCTGCATGGGCGGCGCCACGGTGCGGAATTTTTCGATGACTTCGCCCGTCTTGGCATTCTTCTCGGGCTGCTTGTAGGTGCCTTCGACATCGAAACCGGAAAGCGTCACGGACTTGTACTTGCCACTCACGCCCTCGGTGTAGAAGGTCGAGAAGGGGACTTCGATCTGGCGGTTGTTCTGGGGGATCTGGCGAAAGGCCAAAACCAAGAGGGCGATGATGCCCAGCCAGACCAGCACGCTTTTCATCATGGAATTCAAAGGGTCACTCCTTGGGGCCGAAGCCCAGGTGGCCCTCCAGTTTACTAGGTCCGGGAAGGCAGCGGTCCTTGTCTTAGATGCAGATACCCGCCATCAGGTTCAGGGTTTAGGTGGAAATTCCCCCAAGTCGAGGATTTGCGACCATGTAGGAGGCGTTCCACGAGCCAGGGTGCGAGTCCACGCAGCAGGCCAGCCTCCCTCGGCCAGCCCAGGCGCCGAAAGGCCGATTCCAGCGTCCAACGCACCTCGCGCTCGGTCCATGTCCCCCGTTTAAAGGTGATTGCACCATCAGTGAGGTGCCAGCGCGACCCTTCCCAGCTGGCGATGAGGGCATGGGCCAGGCCTTCCGCCTCCTCGGCTTGGCGGTGCGTTTCGAACAGGTGGCGGTCCAGATCTGGAGCTTCCTTGCGCATTTCGTTGACCAGCGGTCTCAACCGGTTGCGGACCGTGAACGGCTCGGCATTACTGGCGTCCTCCCGCCAAGGGATATTTCGGGAAGCCAGGTAGGTACGCAGATCCTTGCGATGGATCTCAGCAAGTGGAGACCACCGGAGGTCCTGACGGGGTGCGAGGGGACGCAAACAGCCGAGACCGCCCCCCCGTGCAAGACGGAGAAAGACTGTTTCCGTGTGATCGTCCAGGGTGTGTCCCGTCGCCACGGCGCCGGCTCCGCTTTGTTCGGCTTCCTGGCGGAACCAGTCCCATCGCAGTTCCCGGGCGGCCATCTCCAATCCGATGCTGCGGTCCTGGGCGTGCGATCTGACTCCCAGGCTCGCTTCGGCCAAATCCAAGTGCAGGGCCCGGCATAGCTGGCGCACAAAATCGGCGTCTTCCGGCGATTCCGCCCGCAAACCGTGATCCGCATGAGCCACGCAGAGCTCTAAGCCCAGGCTCTTGCGGAGGGTCCAAAGCAGGACCAGCAGCGCCACAGAATCGCCTCCGCCCGAGCAGGCCACCAGCACGCGCCCGCCTACGCCATCACCCCGGCGCTGGATCTGCGCGAGGAGGTCGGATTCGAAGCGCTTCACGCCGGATCTTCCAGTCGGCTTAAGAACTGGATCAAGGCGGTTGGAACGGGGCTTTCGCACCACAGGGCCTCGGCCCAGTCACACATGCGAAGGGAGCCCCAATGCATGGCGCGGCCCAACACCCCCCGGCGGAAGGCAGGATGGGCGATCCGGGTCGCGGGCAAGGAGGGATCCTGTGTGAACTGGCTCCCAAAGGCGTCGAAAGCGGCCATGCGGCGGTCCCAAACGGTGCTTACATCCACCAGGAGGTCGGGATGGCCGGGGTTCTCGCCGCCCACCCAGGCCAGGGCTTCGGGCCGCCAGGGGGTTCCGGAACAGGGGTAGTTCTTCAGCCCCGAATAATAGGAAGCTTCCCGGGCAAGGCGATAGGCCCGGCGGTGATCTGGATGCCGATCGTCCGGTGGGGGAAGGATCATGATCCGCGGCTGGAGGCGCCGGATCTCGACCATGAGGCGCAGGCGATAGGCCTCATCCTCGGTGAAGCGACCGTCCGGAAAATCCATGACGACCCGCGGTACACCAAGGATTTTCGCGGCCTCCTGGGCCTCCGTGCGACGGGTGTCCGCGGTGCCACGGGTGCCCAGATCGCCACTGGTCAGGTCGAGGATGGCGGCCTTCATGCCTCGGTTTGTGGCCAGGGCCAGGAGGCCACCCACGTGAACTTCCACATCGTCCGGATGGGCACCCAGGGCCAGGACATCCAGACCTTGGCATTCAGGATCAGGGCTCATGGCTCCTCCAGCAGGATCACGGGCTGGCTTCCATCCATGCGGTCCAGGATGGCATCCAGCAACGCACCGTTTCTCAGCCACGGAAGACCGGGCAGCACCCTCTCCTGAGGCCTGCCCAGCGGGAACAGGGCCTGGCGAAGGTGCTCGGGATCACCACCAAACAATCGGGCCGCGGCCTCCCGGTGCAGGCGCCGATCCAATTTCCCCAGCCGGTCGTGGCTGCGCGTCTGCTCCCGTCGAAAGCGATTCTGGATTGATTCAGGCCAGGACGGGTCGGGCTGAGCGACCTGAAATCGGTCGGTGGGAAGTGTCCCGGGCCAGGCGGCCAGGCTCTCCCAGGCACCGGAACGCAGCGCGTCCAGTTGGCCTGACGACACATGGAAACCCCGCGGCACGACGAAGACGCTGGGACGGGGGAGGATTTTCGGAGCGGGAAGGCCAACCCGTTCCCAGAGGGGTTCGCACAGCCGCCAATAGGCCCGCTCGGAGGGCCCCAACACCACCGCGGAAACCGGCAGCATCAGCGACTGCATCAAGGGGCGGATGGCGGCGCCAGGACTGAGCCACTGGCCGTCCGTCAGAGGCGTGTCACGCTCCAGCCGTTGTCGCCGACCCGTTCGGGGATCCAGCGAAAACCAAGCCGCCTGAACCCTGGGATCCAGCGGAAGGGGTGCCCCCTGGGCCTTCAGCGCTTCGGCCTGCTTGATGAGGAGGGCCTCGAGGTCAAGGGTTCGCCAGCGTTCCAGCTCGGCTTGGATGGGTTCCCGCACGGCGGGATCTGTGGGGGAGAAAGGCCTGAGGCCCCGTTCCCACAGCGGCTGCCCCAGGGCCAGGACATGGCTTCGCAGGGTGGGTTCCTGGGGTTTGGGTAGGGGACCCCACAGCGCCACGGCCTCAGCCTGATGTTCCTGGGTCCAGGGTAGCCAGCCGGTGGCGGTACCGAGGCGAGCGTCGAAACGAAACCGGTGGTGGATCAACCGGGCCTCGGTTCCCCCAACCACCGAGGCCACCTCTGCGCGGTCGTGATCCTCATCCGCCAGCCAGTAGACGGCTTCTGAGCCCGTGCGGCGGGCCTCGGACAAGGCCGCCAGGGCCTTCGCCACCGAGAGGGCCGGACTCCAGCCGACCCCGATCTGCTGGCCGGTGGCGATGACCGGTCTTGGACTCATGATCGTTCCTCGTGGGCTGAGTCGGGTCCCCGTGTCCCATACCGGTGTGTCGTACACATGGGCCCCAGCCTACCCGATATGCGATCCTCGACGGGATGTTGAGCGTGGAACCCTGGATCCCCCCCGTTTCGCCTGATCTCGCCGTTCTGGCCATGGACGCCGCGGATGAAGCAGGCATCGCCACTCTGCGGGCCTGGCCCGAGCTGCGCAAAGGTGGCATCGGATTTGGCGATCTTCCGCCCTTCCTATGCTGGCGAGGCCTGAAACACGGGGCCTGGCATCTGTTTCTGCTTCAGGCCAGGGAGATTGGGGCCTTGGTTCCCGGAGCGAGGACGGCACCCCTGCCCGAAGGTTGGCTGGAGGCACTCGACCTGGATTCCCTCGCCCGACCCCTGTCGCGGCACCCGGCGTTTCCAGGCGGCGCCTCCGTGCATGTGGTGCACTTGCCAGGAGGCGGATCCTTCAAGGTTCGAACCCTTGGCCCTGCGGCTTTGGACCTTCTGGCCGAGGTGCTGAAACGCACCAG
>Ga0302322_100006008_pt1 | contig 10715 bp, 10 predicted proteins | sample Fen_T0_2_FD_203757 | JGI IMG/M metagenome (GOLD analysis project Ga0302322, IMG submission 203757) | Peat permafrost microbial communities from Stordalen Mire near Abisko, Sweden - Fen_T0_2 | ecosystem: Environmental > Terrestrial > Soil > Wetlands > Permafrost | place: Sweden: Abisko... | reverse complement strand
CACTGCGCATTCATCAGGCGCCGCATTGAACCGCTTAATCACCCGCGGAGAATCCCCTGCCTCAACCATGAAGCCAGCCGTGAAAATTCAACTCTGCCGGCACTTGCTGTCAATCGTCGCCTGCATCCTGGCCGGCTGCACGCTGCCTGCGCCCGCGACCGGCGATGCTGCCGCCTACTCCGCCGACTGCCTTCATGCAGAGGATGTGCCGCGTGAATTGCAGGACGCGCGCGTGGTCGTCTTCGGCGAATTGCACGGCACCCGCGAGGCATCGCGGCTGGTGGGAAGCTTCGCCTGCTACAACGCCACACGCGGCAGGAGCATCCTCGCGCTTGAAATCGCGGCTGGTGAGCAGGGGGCCATCGATCGCTATTTGCAATCGCACGGCGAGCCCGCGGACCAGGCGGCCCTGCTGTCGGGCCCGCACTGGCGAACGGCATTCAGCGACGGTCGCTCCAGCCGCGCCATGTTCGAATTGATCGAGCGCATTCGTGTCATGCGAGATCACGGCATGCCGGTCGGCATCGTCGCCTTCGTCGGATGGCAAAAGGGAAAATCGTCCGACGAAATCATGGCCGACAATTTGCGCGCCGCCATGCAGCGCGATCCGGAAGGCCGCCTGGTCGTGCTGGTGGGTAACTCGCATGCTGCCAGGAGCCGGGACCCGGCGTCCGGTTCTGCGCCTCCCCCCATGGCGCACTATCTGCGCGAAGAAAAGCTGCTGACGCTGAACATGAGCCACACCGGCGGCACCTTCTGGGGCTGCTATACGGCGAAGCCTGAAGAATGCGGCATAAAGGTCGCCGGACGAAATGGCGATCACGACATCGCAAAGCGCATCTTCGTCATCCAAGCCGACCACCAATACGACGGCGTCTATCACCTCGGCAATATCAGCGCATCGCCGCCTGCGGCATCGCATGATCAATAAGCCGGTGCCGCTCGCGTCGGCTGCGAAGTCTTTCGCGCCGGCCATGAATTGCCGTCATCCGGCTCGCTGTTCAGCTCTCCCCATCAGCGTGGAAAACACCTCGGCGGAGGCCGTGCTGGCCTGCATCCCGTCATGCAGATCCAGCATTGGCGCGCTTTCCAGGTCAAAATAGCCTGAAGAAGCCTGCCAATACTTGAGTTTTGCAATGAACACGGCCTCGGTCCTCATGCACACGCCACTGTCAGCACCGACACCGGGGGAATGAACCACCGTAACTTCCGGTGTCTAACTCTCACTGGCGCGTCCGCCCAATGCGGCGTAAATTGTTCGGGTCCGGCTGCCGGACTTGCGTGAAAGGAATGCCATGAAAATTTTCTACATTTCCCTGCTGACCGCACTCGTTGCGGGCACCGCCTCCGCCGGCGTGGAAGTCAGCTTCGTCCAGCCGGATCGCTACGCCGACATGCCCTTCGCCAAATGGGACAAGGACACGGTCATGAAGGACCTCGACCAGTACCTGGTCAAGATGGGCGCCAAGTGGCTGCCGCCGGGACAGGATCTGAAGATCGAAATCCTCGACATCGACCTGGCCGGCAGCATCCGCAACAACAGCGGGCGCGATATCCGCGTGCTGCGCGGCGGCGCCGACTGGCCCAGGATCGACGTACGCTACACGCTCGAATCCGGCGGCAAGACCCTGAAGACAGGAACCGATCACATCGCCGACATGAATTACTTCAACAGCCACGTTACCGATCACAGCAAATCGCGCGAATCGCTGTTCTATGAAAAGCAGATGCTGCAGGACTGGTTCAAGGAAAAATTCGCGGCCGCAAAATAGCGGCTGAAGCACGCTGGTGCGACACATCAAAGGGGCGATACGAATGTGTCACCCCTTTTGATTTTGGATAGGTCGCAAAGCGCCATGCCGCCGTTGTCGCTCCCGGCCCGCAGTGCAAGCGGGAACAAAATGTAACCAGCCGGGCGCAGTATTGCCCGGCCATGCGCCCGCCTGCGCGACGACGTCCGATCATGGCCGGGCCTCGTGATGGCGGTATCACGGCAGTAACACGCAGCCGTGGCGGCTGCGGCCGGCATCCGCGCGAACCTGCCGCCGCGCGCGCCAATGGGCTGCATGAAGGTAGCCGCCGGAAGCTACACTTGGTTACTACTCCCGGTTGACGCTCCGCGGCCGACCCCCCATGATGAATTTCAGATGCCTCATCATCAGGAGTCCTCACCATGCAGCGGTCCTCACGCACCTTCCGCCTTCTCATCATTGCCGCCCTGCCGCTCGCGCTCAGCGTGACGGCCGGCACGCCGAATGGCGATACCGGCAACGCCATCCCGGCAACGGAGAAAACCACGCTGCACGTGCTCAATCGCCTCGGCTACGGCCCCAGGCCCGGCGATATCGATATGGTGACGAAGATGGGCGTGGCGCGCTACATACAGCTGCAGCTGCATCCGGAGAACATCGCCCTGCCCGGCAGCCTGACGAGCCGGCTCGCAAGCCTCGATACCGAGGAAGCCAGCACCGGGGATTTATTGCGTGAATTCAACGCGGCGCGCAAAGACGCGAAACTGGAAAAGAAAGACAAGGACGGTAAATCCGACGCCGCCGATGAAGCGCAGTTGAAAGCCCGCCAGGTCCTCGGCCGCATCGCCGAAAACACCGCGGAAGCGCGGCTGGCACGCGCCATCGAAAGCCCGCGCCAGCTCGAAGAAGTGATGGTGGATTTCTGGTTCAACCATTTCAATGTGTACGCCAACAAGGGCCTCGACCGCGCGCTGGTCAGCAGCTACGAGCGCGATGCGATCCGTCCAAACATCTTCGGCAATTTCCGCACGCTGCTGGGCGCCACCGCCAGGCACCCGGCCATGCTCTATTACCTCGACAACTGGATGTCGACCGTCGCCGGCTACCAGCCGCGCCGCGGAAAGCGCGGCCGCGTCGATACCACGAAGCAGCCCAGCGGCCTGAACGAAAATTACGCACGCGAATTGATGGAGCTGCATACGCTCGGTGTCGATGGCGGCTACACGCAAAGAGATGTCACCGAGCTCGCGCGCATGCTGACCGGCTGGACCTTCAACCAGCGCGACCTGATGCGTCACGACACGCGCTTCACGTTCAATGAAGACGCGCACGATCGCGGCCGCAAGGTGTGGCTGGGACGTGAAGTCACCGAGCGCGGCCAGCGCGAAGGCGAGATGGCGCTCGACGTGCTGGCGCTGCATCCGGCCACAGCCCATCATCTTGCCTACCAGCTCGCACAATATTTTGTGAACGACAATCCACCCGAAGCCCTGGTCAATCGCCTGGCGGCACGCTACCTGGAAACGAAGGGAGAGATCCGGCCGGTGGTGGAGATGCTGCTGACCAGCCCGGAGTTCATGGATGAAAGCAACTACGGCAGCAAATTCAAGACGCCCTACCAGTATGTGCTCTCGGCCGCGCGCGCCAGTGCGATTCCGGTCACCAATATCCGCCCCCTGCTCGGCACGCTGACCCAGCTGGGCATGCCGCTGTATGGCAGCGTCACGCCGGATGGCTACAAGAACACCGAAGCCGCCTGGCTCAATCCCGACGCGCTGACCCGTCGCATCAATTTCGCGACGGCGCTGTCGTCGGGCCGCCTGCCGCTGGACACCAGCAAATTCGACGCCGGCCAGGGCATGGGCAGGAAGCAGCTGGAAAAACAGGCCGACACCAACAAGCGCACCAACGTGGCCGCGCTCGATGTTGAACCGATATTGAAAACCCTGGGCAGTTCCATCTCACCCGAGACCGTCGCACTGATACGCACCAATCCGGAAAGACTGCGTGCGGCCATGGTGCTGGGCAGTCCCGATTTCATGCGCCACTAGCCGGCGCCCGCTGCCTCCCCTCACGCTTCACGGAGAATCCTCATGTTACGACGCCAATTCCTGCAAACCCTCGCCCTCTCCTCCGGCATGCTGCTGCCGCTCTCGCGCAATGCCTTCGCGATGCGCGCGAGCGATGCCGGCCCGGCGCAAAAAAAACTGGTCGTGGTCATGCTGCGCGGCGCGGTCGACGGCCTGAATGTCGTCGCGCCGGTGGGCGATGGCAACTATGCACGCCTGCGTCCCGGCATACACCTCAACCGGCCGGGCGCGGACAATGGCGCCATCAACCTCGACGGCTACTTCGGCCTGCATCCGGCACTGGCGGACCTGCAGCCGTTGTGGAACGACAGGAAGCTCGCCTTCATCCACGCCAGCGGTTCGCCCGACAACACGCGTTCGCATTTCGATGCGCAGGATTACATGGAGACCGCGACCCCGGGCCGCAAGAGCACGCAGGATGGCTGGATGAACCGCCTGCTGGGCGCATTGCCCGGTGATCAGTATCCGACGCGCTCGCTGGCCATCGGGCCGGTGATGCCACGCATCCTCACCGGTGCGGCGACCAGCACCACACTCGCCTCAGGTGCCGCAGGCACGCGCGCCACACTGCTCGACAATCCGGCCGTCGGCAGTGCCTTCGACAAGATGTATGAAGGCAAGGCCGGCTATGCGAAGCAATACCAGGAAGCAAAGACGGCGCACAAGGACATCATGTCCGCTTCCATGGACAAATCCGCGGGCATGGACAAGATTGAAATGAACGCCAGCAACGGCGCGCCGCTGCCGAATGGTTTTCCGGGCGATGCCGCGCGGCTCGCGACCCTGATGAAGAACGATCCCAAAATCCAGATGGCCTTCATTGCACTGGGCGGCTGGGACACGCACGTCAACCAGGGGGCCGGCACCGGCAAGCTCGCCAACCTGCTCACGCCGCTGGGACAGGGGCTGGCCGTTTTGTGCAAGCAGCTGGACACGCTGTTCGACGAATGCACCGTGATCGTCATGTCCGAATTCGGTCGCACGGCGCGCGAGAACGGCACCGGCGGCACCGATCACGGGCACGGCAATGTCATGTGGGTGATGGGTGGCCAGGTCAATGGCGGCAAGGTGCACGGACGCTGGAGCGGCATCGACAACAGCGGCCTCTACGAAGGCCGCGACCTCGCGGTGACGACGGATTTCCGCACCGTGCTGGCCAGCGTCGCCGAGCGGCACCTGGGCTTGAGCGATGCGCAACTGGCCGGCGTGTTCCCGGCGATGCCGAAAGCGGATGGCAAATTGGCGCTGTTCAGGGCCTGATTTTGTCGCGCATGGGCCGGGCACCTTCATGCCCGGCGCGCGCCATGCACACGCGGCATGGCGGGACTACAATGCTCGCGGGGCGTTCGTTCCCCCTCATGAAAACCACTCAAGGAGTCCTCCATGCATGCACGCATCCCGCAAGTCCTGCTCGCCTCCGCACTTGCGTTCGCCTGCTTTGCCGCCGGCGCCGAAACCTACAAGGAAGAAAAAGCCCATCATCCGCGCATCGCCAAGGCCATCTCCGAATTGCGCGAAACGGTGAAATACCTGGAAGCCGCCCCGGACGATTTCGGCGGCCACAAGGCGGCCGCGATCGCGTCGAGCAACCAGGCCATCAAGGACCTTCAGGAAGCGCTGCAATATCGCGCGGCCAAGGATACCAAGAAGGGCAAGTAAGGCCGGCCGCAGATCAGGTGAGCCCCCGCGTTCACCTGACCTGCACGGGGTGCGATTCGAGATAGGCGAGCGAAAAGAACGCGTACATCGTGCCTCATCATTCGTGATACAAAGCTGCAAGTGCCATTGCCGGCATCATCAAAGCGCCATGCAAATTCGCCCCATCCTTCCGTCTGAAATCGGCATCGTGCGCCTGCTGCTCGAAGCAAACGGCTGGGCAGGCAAATTAGGAAACCCGGAAGATTTCGCCACGCTGATTTCCCGCTCGCAGCGCGCACTGGTGGCCGTGGAAGAGGGCGAAGTCATCGGCTTCCTGCGCGCGATCTGCGACGATATGTCCAATGGCTACATCTCGAAGGTCGTGGTCGCGCCGGCGCACAGGCGCAAGGGCGTGGGCCGGGCGTTGGTGCAGGCGGTGATGGGTGAAGACAAGCGCATTACCTGGGTGCTGCGCGCCGGGCGCGATGGTGTTGCCGCGTTTTATGAGAAGCTGGGCTTCGTCCGGTCGGAGGTCGCCATGGAACGGCCGGGGGACAGGAAATCGAGCGAGGGCCCGGTCGCATCGGCTTAACTGATTTTCAATTGCCGGCTCTTCTTATCGGGACCAGGCGTTGCTTCACTAACCGGCCCAAACAATGAAAATACTTCCCATCGCGACCCTCCTGCTTCTGCTGCAACTGCCCGCATGCGGCGCCCAGGATGCCAAATCGCCCGATGGCAACCGCACCGAATCCATGGTCGGCGGCTGCGCCGAAAAGGATTCGCGCTGTGCTTATGAAGCCGGCAGGAAGCACGTGGTGAAGAAAATTTCTTTCTGGAAGCCGGCGCTGGGACTGCCGCCGAACAAACGAATCGGCACAGCGCCACCCGAGCTGATCGAATTCCTGAAGCTGGACGTGATGGCGCAGTCGATTGCCGCGAAACCCAAGTCACCCACTCTCACGCCGGACTTCATCGCGGAAGTGACCGCCGCTTTCGACGAGTTGCCGGAAGAGGTCAGGCGCTTGCTCGGCTCGCGGCTGCTCGGCATCTACTTCATCGAGGACATCGGCGGCAGCGGATTTACCGACATGGCGTTCGACGAAAACGGCAACGCCACTGCCGGCTTTATCGTGCTCGATCCGGCGGTATTGATGCAGCGCGCGGCCAATGAATGGGCCACCTGGCGCGATAACACGCCGTTCAAGCCGGGCAGCGAATTCCGCCTGGTCGCGGAAATCGAAGCGGGCAACCAGAACAATCGCAAGAACACCATTCAATACATCCTGCTGCACGAACTGGCGCATGTCATTTCGATCGGCGGCAGCCTGCATCCATCATGGAATATCCAGCCCGGCGAGGTGACCTCGCTCTCCTCCTATCCGTTCTTCCAGCTGTCCTGGAGGCGCTCGGACGATGGCAAGAAATTCATTTCGCGCTTCGACGCGCAATTCCCGCAGCGCACAGACGTTGTTTATTATTTCGGCGCGCGCCTGGCCACCTCGCAGATGGCGGACATCTACGAAAAGCTGGAGCAGACCAACTTCGTCACCCTGTATGGCGCGACGCGGCCCGGCGATGATTTTGCCGAGGCCTTCGCGAATTATGTGCACACGGTGATGATGGGCCGCCCCTTCGCGATCCGCATTTACCGCGAAGGCAAGGTGGCAAAAGTGTTCGAGGCCTGCTGGAAACAGCCGCGCTGTGCGGAGAAGAAAAAAATCCTTGAAGACCTGCTGGGCGCGGCGCCAGGCAAGCCCACCGCCGCGATCCGCTAGGACAGCAGGCGAATGATCCCGTCGGGATGAATCGACAGTCCCGCGAGCCCTGAAACGCCCATGATGATGCCGAAGAACGTCGGCACGAGCGCGAACCAGTACAGCGCCCACAGCTCGGTCAGCGCCGTGACCGCCAGCATGGCAATGGCAATGGCCAGCAGCGCGTCGGACAGGTCGAACTGGTCATCGCGGAAATTCAGCGCGTCGTAGGTTTTCTGGTCCTGCAGGGCCTGCAGGCGCAGCTCTTCTTTCTTGGTCGCCTGCTCGGTGGCGAGCGCACGGTATTTGGCGATCGCGGCGTCATAGGCCGCACCCGAACTCGCCGGTTGCGACAGACGCGAAAGTTCCAGCTGGGTGATGGTGGCCTCGGCCACTTCCTGGCGCACATTGCGCGCCTGGTAGAAAGCCCAGTGGTCGAGCTTGTCGGCCTGCGCCTGCTGCATGCCCTGGACGATGTTGTCGTCCTTCACCTTGCAAAGCCCCATGAAGGTGGCGAGGATGGCGATGGTGACGGCCACGGCGGCATTCAGGCGCTTGTGGCTGCGCTCGTCGGCTTCGGCGGCTTTGCGGGCGGTGTCGATGACTTCGGCGGGATCGATTTCCATGGTGCGGTTTCCTGATGATGAAGGCGTGGGTTGCGGCCACTATACTCATTTGCGCGTGCCCGGTGCACATCGATTGATTGCCCGGCACGGAAAATCGACAGGCCATTTCCGGTCCGGCAGCCGTCGCGCGATTACGTCATTTGCCTGTAACGTCCTTGACACATCATGATGCGCGCGGCTATTTTGGCCGGGACTCGCGCCGCGCGCGCATAAAAAAAAACGGGAATCCCTTGAGCCTGATCCATCCGCAAACATCATGCGCATGAGTGCTGCACGCGCACGCCGGGCTGCAACGCACGCGCCCGCCGCGCGAGTTTGGCCGCGCATCGCCCTGCCGGTATTTCTGTGCCTGTTTGCCGCCAGCGGCCACGCACAGGAATACGAGGAATCGAATTTCAAATTCCAGGCGACGTATGTGTGGCAGGGCAAGCCGGCCATGCCGGCCCTGTACTCGGGCCCCAACAGCATGATCACGGCGCGCGAAAAAAGTTATTCGTTTACCTCGACGCTGGCGGCAGGCTTTCGCCCCTGGGCCGGCGGCGAACTCTACCTCGATGCCGAAGCCGCACAAGGCGTGCCCTTGTCCGATCTCACCGGGCTGGGCGGATTCACCAACGGCGAAATGGCCCGCACCTCCGGCCCCCTGCTGAAAGTTTATCGCGCGCGTGCATTCCTGCGGCAGACCTGGGGCATGGGTGGCGGGCAGGACAATGTCGAATCCGATGCCAACCAGCTGGCGGGCAAAGCCGACAAGCGCCGCATCGTCTTCACCGCCGGCAACCTGTCGGTGATGGATTTGTTCGACGACAACACCTACAGCCACGATCCGCGCACGCAGTTTCTCAACTGGTCGCTGATGACGCACGGCGCCTACGATTACGCCGCCGATGCGCGCGGCTACTCCTGGGGTGCGGCGCTGGAGTGGTTCCACGACGACTGGGCGATTCGCGCGGGCCGCTTCATCGAGCCGCGCGAACCCAACCAGCAGCAGCTCGATGCGCGCATCTTTCACCACTATGGCGACCAGGTGGAGCTTGAACACGCTCATGAATTCGGCGGCCTCGCCGGAAAAATCCGCCTGCTGGTATTTCGCAGCCGCACCCGCATGTCCCGCTTTGACGACGCGCTTAACCTCGCGGCCGCGACCGGCGCGACGCCGGATCTCAACGCCGTGCGCATTGCCGACCAGGCCAAGCGCGGCTATGGCGTCAACGTGGAACAGGCGCTGCCCGCCGATATCGGCCTGTTCGCACGCATGAGCCGCGCCGACGGCGCGACGGAAACGTATGCCTTCACCGAGATCGATCAATCGGTATCCGGCGGCCTGCTGATGAAGGGCACGGCCTGGCATCGCGCGCAGGACAACCTCGGCCTCGCATTCGCGCGCAACGGCATCTCGGCGGCGCGGCGCAATTACCTGGCGGCCGGCGGCATCAGTTTTTTCATCGGCGATGGCCGCCTCAATTACCGGCCCGAAATGATTTACGAAGCGTTCTACAACGCCGGCGTGACGAAGCATTTGTGGCTGACGCTCGATGTGCAGCGCATCGTCAATCCGGCCTATAACGCCGATCGCGGTCCGGCACGCGTGATCGGCATGCGCGTGCATACGGAATTTTAATGGCCTCCACCGGCAAGATTGCCCGCGTGGCCGGCCCGGATTGGCATGGCGTCCCGTCCCGTCCAGTCGCTCCTCTCCTCTTTTCTTTCCCGGGATTTCCAGCACCATGACAATTGCCATCGGCGACCTGATCATCGACAACTACGGCCGCGAAGGCATCGTGCTCGCGCGCGACAAACAGCCCGGGCCGGATTGGCTGGCGATCCAGGAAGACACGCGCATGCCGGCGCTGGCGTCCGGTACCTGGTGGCTGGTCATGCCCGTGGACAGCGGTGGCGGCGTAAGCGTGCCGGAATCGCTCGCCACATTCGTTCGCCGTGCGACCCTCGAGGATGCGGCCCGCGTGGTGGCGGTGCGCGCGTCCAGCCATGTCTCGCTGGTGAAATTGTTCCCGGACTTGAAAGCGCCTGCGGCCGGAATACTGTAGCGGCCTCATCCGGCACGGGGCTGCACGGGATGGCGATCATGCATATCGCCACCGCCATCAAACTCCAGCACTGGCGCGGCTCACAGACTTAAAATGCCCGTAAACCCGCTCCCACGCTTGAGTTTTCACTCAAAACGCGGGCTAAAGCCTGCTGAATTTCCTCTCAATAGCCTTTGAACAGCGACTGCCGTGCACGCAATGTCGCCAGCTCGTTTTCCAGCTCATCGATTTGCGCGAGCAGCTTCACCGCCAGCACCAGCGCATGAACATCGAGTTCCAGTTCCTCACGCAGCCGCACGGCCTTGCGCACGGCGGGCACGTAATCGGCGGTGAAGGTCCAGCGTGCCGCGCCCACATCGTTGGGCGTCATGGCGCCGGCATCGACCAGCTCGATCAATTCGAATTCACTTAAGCCCGATACGGCGACCAGCTCCTCGATCGTCACGCTGTGCGAGCGGTCCAGCCAGATGGCATGGGTGGTATTAGTTTGCATGTGTGGGCTCCCCCGCGAAGTGCGAGCGTGGATTGAATTTGGAGAGTGTGGCCATTTCCTGGTAGAGCACTTTTTCGCGCTCGCCGATGTCGGGCGGCATGACGATCTTGACGAGTGCGAACAGGTCGCCGGCGTCGCCGTCCGCGCCAGGCTTGGGCAGGCCGCGCCGCGCCAGCCGCAGCGGCGTGCCGCTGTTGGTGGCCGGCGCCACTTTCAGGTTCACCGCTCCTGCCAGCGTCGGCACTTCGACGGTCGCCCCCAGCGCCGCTTCCCACGGCGCCAGCGGCAGGTCGATGTAGAGAGCGTGGCCAT
>Ga0302322_100006006_pt1 | contig 10715 bp, 8 predicted proteins | sample Fen_T0_2_FD_203757 | JGI IMG/M metagenome (GOLD analysis project Ga0302322, IMG submission 203757) | Peat permafrost microbial communities from Stordalen Mire near Abisko, Sweden - Fen_T0_2 | ecosystem: Environmental > Terrestrial > Soil > Wetlands > Permafrost | place: Sweden: Abisko... | reverse complement strand
GAGCTCTTGTCGCGTTCGCTCTCGGACTATTCCCGCGAGCGACAGCCCGACGGACAGCTTTCGACGGAAAGCGCCGCCGCTCGATTCGGTATGGCTCTGCGCGACGGTTCGGCCAACTTCGAGTGGACGTTTCAGCGCACTCCCACCGAGGAGTTCTCCGCAACCGTGGCCCTCGCACGCATGGATCTAGGTGGCGCGCCATTTTTGCAGGCGACGATCCGCGATCAGACCGAGGCGCGGAAGCAGCGTGTTGCCACCGCGCAGACCGAGCGCTTGGCGAGTATGGGCTTCTTGGCTGCCAGCATGGGTCACGAAATCAACAATCCGTTGGCTTACGTGCTTTCGAACTTGGAAGAGTTGACTCGGGTGCTGCCGAAATTCGTGACGGTTGCAGCGCGCTGTAGTGCGGAACTACGCGGCGCCGTCGGTGACGCGACTTTCAACGCGATCATTGGTGAGGACTCGGGGCTGGTGGGTTCGCCCGCCTTGGCCGAGGCGAGCGAGTGCGCTCGGGTCGCGCTCGACGGCGTTCGCCGAATCGCGAACATCACCAAAGCTCTCGGCACCTTTGCTCGGGTGGACGCTTCCGACCTGTGCCAAGTCGATGTACGGCGGGCGATCGAAAGCGCGCTCGCCTTGACATCCAACGAGATTCGCTTTCGAGCCAGCTTGGTGCTGGATTTCAAGCCCATACCGTTGGTCTGGGCGTCCGAGGGCAAGCTGTCGCAGGTGTTCTTGAACTTGCTGATCAATGCCGGTCATGCGACGAGCGAAAGCCAACACCCCATCATCACGGTCCGCACCTGGAGCGAAGCTGGCAGTGTTTGTGCGGCGATAGAAGATACTGGCGCGGGCATCGAGCCACGAAACCTGACTCGCGTTTTCGAGCCCTTCTTCAGCACCAAACGCGGCGCGGCCTCGGGGCTCGGTCTCTCGATCTGTCGCAATCTAATGGACGAACTCGGCGGCGACATTCGCGTAGAGAGCGAGCTGAACCGGGGCACGCGCTTCGTCATCCGCCTGCCGGTTTGGACCGACGGCAATTCGCCGCGGTCGGCACTGCCGCCGGTCTCGTCTGACGCGCCGGCCGCCATTCATGGGCGAATATTGATCATCGATGATGAAGCGCCCGTGCGAGCCGTGATGCGGCGCCTACTCGCGACGCACGATGTCGTGACTGTCTCGTCTGGTAATGAAGCCGTGGCGATCTTGGAGCATGACCGAAGCTTCGATCTGATTCTCTGCGATCTGATGATGCCAGGCATGACGGGAGTGGATGTTCATCATTGGCTCGTCATTCATGATCCAGTGCTCGCGGCACGACTCGTGTTCGTAACGGGTGGGGCGTTTGGTCCAGTCGCCGCCGAGTACGTGAGGCAGGCGGGTAATCCGAAGCTCCAAAAGCCCTTCGACAACGATGCATTCAAAGACGTAGTGATGGCGACAATCCGGGTATCGAGGAGTGAGCCACCCACGCGCCTGGACATTCCCGTACGGAAGCCAAGGGACGGCACTTGAGCCAAACGATCGACTCCGACGGCCAGAACCCGGCGAAAGATCCGCGAGACTACGTGAGCCCGCCGTTTCTGGTCGCGGCCGTCGGAGCGTCTGCCGGTGGGCTCGAAGCATTTTCGGCGCTGCTCAGCGGCATGCCGAAGGATGCTCCGCTGGCCGTAGTACTCGTGCAACACCTGAGCCGCACGCACACCAGCCGGTTGTCGGAAATACTTGCCACGCGGACGGCCCTGCAAGTGCTCACCGCCAGCGACGGGATGAGCGTCGAGGCGGGCCACGTATACGTCATTTCCCCCGATACTCACATGACGGTGATCGACGGCCACTTGCGCGTGCGCCCGCGTCCGAAGGGCCATTTTTCAGTGCAAATCGACGCGCTGTTCGAGTCCCTCGCCAAGTTCTACGGGCCGAAAGCCGTGGGCGTCGTCCTGTCGGGCGCGTTACATGACGGCGCCGAGGGCTTTCGGGCGATTCGAGCCGCCGGCGGAGTGACCTTCGCTCAACTCCCAGAAGAGGCGCAGACGGAAAGCATGCCGCTCGCAGCGATCGCAACCGGCGACGTCGACATGATTTTGCCCGCCAAGCAGATCGCCGATCAGCTCTTGCGCCTGGCCGCCCTACCGCGCTTCAAGGACGAGCACCCGACCAAGCCGGGCGCGTAGCGCGAGGCGGCATGGCGCCGCGTGCGTGAGGCTCAGCTCCGACGCGCCGTCCGGCCCGAGCCGCCGTACCCACATGCGCGCTTCCTTCGAAGCTCGCACAAATGCGGCCGCGAGAGGCAGATCTGGTCGATTCACGCTAGGCTTACGGGTGTGATCCGCGGCACCGCTTATCGAAGCCTAGCGTTGGGCATTGGCTGGGCCTCTGCCCTCGCTTGCTCGGTGTTTCCCGATCAGGCGGTGTTGCCGGTGGCGTCGGCCGCGGGGAGCGGCGGAGTCGACGTGAGCAGAGGTGGGACGGGCGGAATGAATACCGCGGGCGCGCTCGCCGGCCGAGGCGGCGACAGCTCGCTCGCTGGTTCGATGCAAGCGGCGGGCGCTTCCGGTTCACCGTTCACGGGCGGCGGCGGTGGGTTGCTCACCACGAGTGGCGCGGGTGGCGCCAGTGCCGCGGGCGGCTCGAGTGGCTCAGGTGAGGTGATGGGTGGCGAGGGTGGCGCGGCGGGCGGCGTTGGATGCACCGTTATTCGGTCCGTCTTGCCTGCCGGCGCTGACGCCACGCTCGACTCGACGCAAAAGACCACGAACTTTGGCTCGGACGCGCAACTGTTCGTCGTCGGCGGGGTGAATGAGCAGCGCGCGGCGCTCGCCTTCACGCTCCCCAAGTTGGCCGCGACGGCCTCGCTGCAGCGCGCTGTGCTAGTGCTCACGCCCGTCACCGCGACCGGTGCGTCGGCGACGACGCGCGCGTTCGAGGCACATGTTCTGAGTGAGGCGTTCGATGAAGGCCGAGTGACCTGGACGAATTGGACCAACGGCGCCGCGCACAAGTGGGCCACCCCTGGCGGGGACTTTGGGGCGGCGTCCGGCTCGGGCAAGTTGAAACCGGCTGCGAGCGTGTTGCGCGTGGACGTCACCTCACTGGTGGCCACTGCGCTCACCAACCAAGTCGCGGATTTCGAGCTCATCGTGCTCGAAATCTCAGGCGTTGGTGCGGCGCCTGCGCCGCTGTCCTTCGCCTCTCGAGAGGCTGCCGCGAGCGCGGCGCCTGCCCTCCAGCTGGAGTACTGTCCGCCATGAACGGGGAAAGCCCGAGGCCCTCAGCACCGGGGCCGGGTCCCGTTGACCACTCGAGCGCGATCCGTCGTCGGCGCTTCGGACAGCGCTTGGGCCGCTACTGCTTGGGTCCGTTGATCGGATCGGGCGGAGCTGCCTCCGTGTACATGGCGCGGCTCGATGGCCCGCGCGGCTTCGAACGGGTGCTCGCGCTCAAGCTCGTGCACGAACACCTGCTTGCGGATCGCGATTTCGTCGCCATGTTTTTGGATGAGGCGAACTTGGCCTCACGGCTGCAGCACCCGAACATCGTTCACGGCTACGAGCTCGGCCAAGAAGACGAGTGTCTGTTCTTCGCCATGGAATACCTGCAGGGCCAACCCTTGTCGCGTGTCTATCAGCGGTCCAGGCAGCGGAATCAGCCGTTACCCTACAGCCTGGTGGCATGGCTCGGCGCGCGCGCGGCGGACGCGCTCGCTTACGCGCACGACGCAACCAGCGCCGATGGTGAGCGACTCCACATCGTGCATCGCGACGTGAGCCCCGACAATTTGTTCGTGACCTACGACGGCCAGGTAAAGTTGCTCGATTTCGGCATTGCTCACGCGGCTCGCCGGCTCGCGCAAACCAACCTCGGGCAGGTCAAAGGCAAGCTGCGATACATGGCACCGGAGTATACGGCGGGCCGAGAGGTCGACGGCGCGCTCGACATCTTCGCGCTCGGCGCCACGTTGTATGAAGCCGCCGTCGGTTTGCCTGCGTTCGAAGGGGATGAGCAGGTCGTCATGCGTCGCATCTTGCTCGGCCAAGTGCGCGACCCGCGCGAGCTTCGTCCGGATTTTCCAGCCGCGCTCTGGACGGTCCTCGAGCAGATGCTGGCCCCGAACCCCGAGCTTCGCTTGGGGCCTGCGGCGGCGGTAGCGCGTGCCCTCGATGCCGTCGCCTCCATGAACCCCGCTCAGGGCCGCGCGTTGCTGTCCCTGACCATGAGTCGCCTCTTCAGTGAAGATCAAGCCGCCGAAACGCGCGACCTCACCGAGCTGCTCGCTCGAGCTTCCGGGGAAAACACCGAGCACGGTCATGCCGTCTCCGGACCCCGCGTCACATCACGTCGCAGCGATCTCACCAAAGGGCTGCTGGTCGGCGCCTCCTTGCTCGCGGTAGCAGGCGGGCTCGCCGCGCGCGGGGTAACCGCGCACAGGTCCTCCCCGCTGCCCGCGTCGGCGCGGTCGGCGACCGTCGCCAGCCCATCGCCGCCCGGTGTCTCGTCGTTTGCTCCTGCGTCTGTGTCGGTCGACATCGGCGTCGTGCTCGCGCCGCCCGGTCTCGCCAACGTCACGATCCAGATCGCGGGCGTCGAGGTGACCGCCAGCGAGCCACACCGTGCGTTGCCGCGCAGCGCGTCGCCGGTCTCGGTGCGCGTCGCGGCGCCTGGCTATCGAGCGATCGAGGTTTCGGTGGCACCCGACCGCGACCGCTTGGTTGGTCTCACGCTCACACCGGTGCCCGCGGCGGCGGCTCCGGCCGCGTTACCTGCCGTCAAGGCCGGTCCCAGCAGCCCTGCGGGCCCGTCGCCCGACCGTTCCGGTGTCATCAAACGGTACCCGTTCTAATGCGGCTTTCTCTGGCGGCCACGGCTCGTGATAAGCAGGTAGTGTGTCTGTGCGCTTCGCTTCTCGGCTGAGCATCGTCGCGGCTTGCCTGCTGCATGCCCTACCCGGTCGCGCCAGCGAACCCGCAGCGGCGGCGGGGCCTACCGAGCCAATCGCGGGCGTCGACGCTTGCCCGAGTGGCGACCGCACCGCGTGCGGTCGGGAACAATTCGAAATCGGCACGCGAGCCTTCGAGCACTCCGATTTCGAGGCGGCGCGACGCGCCTTCGAGCTTGCGCTTTCACTGCGCCCGCACCCCGTCATTCGCTACAATGTCGCGCTGTGTTGGGCGCGCACGGGCAAGCCCAGCAAAGCGTTGCTGGAGCTCGACCGAGTAATCGCCGATCCCGCCACGGACAAGGACCTGCGAGAGCGCAGCGAGCGGGAACATCGCAGCGCCGAGATGGCCGAGGCGCACCTGACATTCACGCTCTCCAATCCCCAGGGCGACTACCTCGAGTTAGACGGCGCGCGGGTCGCGGCAGGCCGTCGAGAGCTCGACGTCGACCCAGGTGCCCACCACGTGCGCATCATATCGGGCGCCTCGGTCGTGCTCGATCAAGACCTCGATCTGGCCCCCGGCGAACGCGTCGAGCTACGCGTCGGCGAGCGCTCGCGCCGTATCGATGTCGTGGTCGTTCCCGAGGCGCGCCCTGCCCAGCCAGCGCGTCGCGCGCCGCTCGAGCCCGCACGGGCTCCACGTCCGCTCGGCCCGACCTGGTTCTTCGTCGGGGCAGGCGCCACCGCCGCGCTGACCGGACTGACTATCTGGAGTGGAATCGACACTCAGCACGCATTCTCGAACTACCAGCGTGAACTCTCCACGTTGACGCAAAGCGAGGCCGACGCGCGCGTAAAGGAAGGCCACTCTCGCGAACTCCGCACCAATTTGTTGCTCTCCGGTTCGATCCTGGCCGCGGCCGGCAGCGCGCTGCTTGCCGTTTGGTTCGTCGACTTCGGCGGGCAACCCCGAGCTACAGTGGCCTTCGGCGACAGTCAGCTGTTCGTATCGACGCGCTTCTGAGCAGGAGCGGTCGCTGGGCTCAACCGGCGAAGGTTGCGAGACGTGTGACTCGCGCTTGCTCGTCCGGTGCGAAGTCGCTCCAGCGGTTGCGGAGGGCGTCGACGTAGTACGTGAAGAGCAAGCGGTCGTAGCTCGGGACTCGCCGCAGAGCGACCTCGAAGTTTTGCAGGGTTACGCCGGACATCAACAAGCCCGCGGACAGATGCAGTTCGACCACGTAGTCGACCCAGAGGGCCTGCCCGCTCCAGCGCGACAACTGAAGCGCGTGGTGCGAGGCGAGCCCAGCCACATCCGCCTCTACCGTCAGGCCGGCGTGGGAGCCCTGCAAGATGCGACGCAGCTGTCCCGACATCACGTGCACGGCCTCGACCAAATCGCCGTCTTCGGCGAGACGCTCGGCGAGCAGGCCGATCATCTTCAGCGCGTTGGCGCGAACGGTGGACGGCACGCGCTCGAGCGGAGCGCTGCTGGTGTTGACGGTGGGCAGCTGCAACGGTTCGGCCACCGGGGGTTTCGCTGGTTGGCCTTGGGTCGGCCTCGGCTTCAAGCTGACTTGACCGATCTGTTCGGCGCGCGCACTCTTTACCCCCGGCAAGCTGCGTGGCGGCTGATCGACGGCGACCTGCGGCTGCACTTTCATGACGCTGGAGGCGCGGACCTCGAAGAGCGACAGCTCGGTAGTGCCGAGCAAAATGCGATCGCCTTGACACAGCACGAGCGTGCCGGCGACGCGACGCCCGTTCACGTACACGCCATTGGCGCTATGCAGATCCTCCACGACCACACCGCCGTCTTGGACGCTGATGCGCGCGTGCATGCGACTCACGAGCACGTCTGGCAAACAGACCGAGCATTCGGGAAGGCGGCCGACGAGCAGCGAACCATCCAGGAGTTCGAACTCGCCCACCGAAGTCACGACACTTACCGGCGCGGCGAGCCGCGTGCGCTCCGGCACGTCGTGACGCGGCCGGAATGGGCTCAGCGGGGGAACCACGGGGGTCGCCACCGGGGTATGACTCTTCACGATTATGAATATTACCGCGGATTGCCGGTCCCGATAGTAATTTTGTCGGGGCCTCGACATTCGCCGGAGATTTGCTAGCCGTCGACAGAGTAGGGAATCGTAGTCGAGTTTCGCCACCCGCCTCGAACGCGGGTGGCGGCCGAACGCGGGATTGCGGCGAGCGATGCGACGCGGGGACCTTCGCTCAGTAGCCCAGGTAACCGTGCTCACCGGGCGTAAAGAAGGTGTTCGCATCCGGCGGCACCAGCTCGGCGTTCGTCTCGAGTTTTCGTACGAGTGAAGGATTGCTCAGGAATGGACGCCCAAAGGCGACCAAGTCGCCCTTGTTCGCCTCGAGGTCCGCTTCCGCGCGAGCCCGATCGTAGCCGCCGGAGAGGATGTAGGCGCCCTTGAACTGCTTTCTGATGCTGGCTTTCAGTTCGGCTTTGACCGGGGGCGCGCCCATGGCCGAGTGATCGACGATGTGCACGTAGACGAGCCCGAGCTTCGACAGCTCGCACGCCAAGTACTCGTACAGGGTGTCGGTTTCCCCATCCGGACTCAATCCACCATTGACTCCGTAGGGTGACAGACGGATCCCGACTTTGTCTTTACCAATCCGTGAAGCCACCCTGCGCGCCACCTCCAGCGCGAAGCGCGCCCGCCCTTCGACCGTCTTACCCCAGCCGTCCGTTCGTTGATTGCTGGCCAGATTCAGGAACTCTTCGATCAGATAACCGTTCGCGCCGTGCAGCTCCACGCCATCGAAGCCGGCTTCGATGCCCAGCGCGGCCGCCGACTCGAATTCGCTTACGGCCTGCAAGATGTCCGCCTCGGTCATCTCTTCCGGCACGGGGTGCGGCTGCATGCCAGAGGCATCCGTGTACATGGTTCCTGGAGCCGCGATCGCGGACGGGGCGACGATGCGCGCACCGGACGGCATATTCGCTGAGTGGCTGATGCGCCCGGTGTGCATCAGCTGCAGAAAAATGTGTCCGCCGGCCGCGTGCACCGCGCTCACCACAGAACGCCACCCATTCGCTTGTTCCGGGGTGTAACAACCGGGAATGCGAGCATAGCCGAGACCATTCGGCGACGGAGCCGTGCCCTCGGTCACGATCAGACCGGCGGATGCGCGCAGGCCATAATAGGTCGCCATCAGGTCGTTCGGGATATTCCCAATCGCGCGACAGCGAGTCATGGGCGACATCACGATCCGATTCGTGAGCGTGAGCGAGCCGAGCGTGAACGGAGTGAATAGCAGAGACGTCATGCGCTAGTGGTATGCGTGCCGCCGGCAGGGCGCAATTGTCGATTGTACCGTCGGCGCGCGTGCGGGTCGGCCGATTGGCGGATGGCTGGGCGCGCTTACGGCGCCGACCAGAAGTCACGGTAGACGCGCCCCTCGTCCGCGAGTCCGTCGGCCGCGTCGTGATTCATTAGACACATCGTGTTTCTGCGCACCGCGAGGTCTGACTTCCGGTCGCCGTTCCAGTCACCAACCAGGTATTGGTCTTCGTTCCCGCCGTTGCCATAAACTCGTGTTGCATCCGGGCTGCCATCCCGGTCGGCGTCGATCAGCACGCTGTTGCTCCTTCTGATCGCGATACTGCTCTTTTTCCCGCCGTCCCAATGGCCGGCGAGATATTCGTCTTCGGCGACTCCGTTGCCGTAGCAGTAGCCTCGGTCGTCCAACCCGCCATCGAGATCCGTGTCGAAGTCGATGCAGCTCCCCTTGCGCACCCCCAAATCGCTCCTGCCATCGCCGTTCCAGTCCGCGACCAAGAGCTCGAAAGGCGCAGCGCCGAAGCAGAGTGGTTGGCTGGGTTTAGTGTCGAGGTACACGCACCCCCCGCGTCGCCAACCAAGCCGACTCGGACCACCGACCTCCCAGTTGCCGACGAAATACTGGTCGGCGTTCGCCTCGGCGGGGCACAGCTTCGCATCCGGCGTTCCATCGTGGTTCGCGTCGGGATACAAGCAGCCGTCGTAGAACACGGCCAGATCGCCGAGTCCGTCGTTGTCCCAATCACCGACCATGAAGTCGCGGGAGTAATCCACCAACCCGCTCAATATCGGCGAGACGGCAGTCAGCGCACCGATCGTGACGCCGTAGTTTTCGCCGCCTCCGTTCTTGGTACAGCCGCCATTGGTGTGCACGCCGACCAGTTTGCCGCTCTGGGCGTCGAGAATTCCCGAGCCCGAAGAACCACCCCACGTGTCGATCGTGTCATAGGAAATTCTCGAGCCATCCACACGCGCGGCCACCCCCACGCCGACCTTCATGGGCGCCTCGGCGGGATGCTGCAAGATGGCAATCGGCGAACCAGCCACGGCGTCGCTGGGCGCGACGCGGGCCGTACCATTGCGCAGGCCGGGGTGGTCACTCAGTCGCAAAATGGCGTAGTCGAGACCGCCGTAGCGATATTCCTCCAGGCGCAGCACCTCGGCGCTGTTCTGGTTCGTGGGCGCGCCCGGCTGGGCCGGGGTTTCGTAGCGGAAATCGACGCTGAACTCGCGCGCTAATTCGGCGGGCCGCAGCGCAATGCCCCCCTTCTCGTGAGGCAGCTGCCAAGCCCCGGCATCACTGCTGTCCAGACAATGGCCGGCGGTGAGGAACAAGTCGTCCGCGATCAGCGTCCCCGTGCACCAACCTTTGCCACTCACGTCTCCAGCTTCGTCGAAGTAGCGCGTGGCGAGATCGCTCCTCCAGCGCAGCAGACCGACGGCGAGCCGATGACGGTTCACGAAGGCGGTCGGAACTCCAAGGCTTCCGTCATAGAGCTCGACCTCTTGAAGCCGACTGCTGCGCTCACAGAGCGACTGCAAATCCGCATCGGAAAGCTCATCTGCAGGGGCGCAACCGGCGAGTGCCGTGCAAGCCAACGCCGCTCCCAACCAGCGTCCGAGCCGAACGAGGCCCAATGCTCGTGCGCCGTAATGCCCGGTTTGCGTCATGGCAGTGGGTCCGGAATCAGGCGGCCGACTTTGCCGGAGCGGTGTTCGGTGAACCACAGATTGTGATCGCTGCCGACGGTGATTGCGTACGGCATCGCGTTGGCGGTCGGAACCGGGTAATGAGTGATCACTCCCTGGACCGAGATGCGACCGATATTGCCGGCCGCTTGCTCCGTGAACCAAAGCGCGCCGTCGGGTCCGGCGATGATTTGAAACGGCTTGGTTCCGAGCGGCAAGTCGTACGTCCGCGACAAGACGCCGTAGACCTCCATCCTACCGATTTGATGGAGCGTGCCGTCGGTGAACCAGAGCGCTCCGTCCGGGCCTGCGCAGATGTCGTCGATGAAGCTGTCGTTGATCGTGTAGTCTTGTCGGTCTCCCGCCGGGGTCATCTTGGCAACCGTCACATTGTCGGGGAACCAGAGGTTCTGGTCCGGTCCGACGATAATCGTATTGCTCGGCGACGCGTCCCAGCCCGTGATCGTCGGAGTGTCGGTGGCGTCCATTCGGTAGACCGCCTGATTCATTTCGGTCACCCAGACCTGGTCGCTTGCCGCGAGCGCGAGCCCCACGGGGGCAAAACCCAGCGCATAGGCGGTTACCTGCAGGTTTTTCGCCAGTTTCGAAACAGTTTGGGCCTGCGAATCGCTGTACCAGAGGATCGCGTCCCCGCTGCCTCCGACCAATTCCCGTTGCGATTCCGCGGCGTCGCACGGAACTCGATTGAGGACACGGCCCTGGTCGTCCAACTGCACGAGTTGATGGCCGATGCCGTCGTCGAACCAGACTCGTCCGTCCGAGCCCGTAGTTATGCTCGTGGGTGCGCTCGCGACCGAGAACTCGGTGAC
>Ga0302322_100006003_pt1 | contig 10717 bp, 9 predicted proteins | sample Fen_T0_2_FD_203757 | JGI IMG/M metagenome (GOLD analysis project Ga0302322, IMG submission 203757) | Peat permafrost microbial communities from Stordalen Mire near Abisko, Sweden - Fen_T0_2 | ecosystem: Environmental > Terrestrial > Soil > Wetlands > Permafrost | place: Sweden: Abisko... | reverse complement strand
TCCATGTTTTCCATAAACAGGGCAGTGGCGACGATGAGCGGGATCAGGCGTTCTTTGGTCATCGAAATTTTGGAGAAAAGGGGATTGTAATGAGCCGGAGCAGCGGCTGTACCATCCCGTTGCTGCGGAGGCCATTGCGGAACCCCCGGGACCACCTAAATCCCACGTTACACCGCCGGCGGGTTACCGGCGCCGACGCGGAGGGCGGCCTCGGCCCGCGAAACGCCTGTGCATGGCTGCCAAACGCTTTGACTCAAGCGCCCGACATGCTATCGACCACCGCCAACCCTACCGATGGGCGATTCGACGGCGATGCCAGTGGCGTCGCCGAACAAGGCGTTCATCGCAAAAGGTCTTATCGCGGCGAGTTAGCCGCTGAATGGAGTTGGCAATGGCTGTTGTGCAGGGACTTCAGGGTATCCGCGAAGCCTATACGTTCGACGATGTGCTTCTGAAGCCCGGCCTGTCCGATATCCTGCCTTCCGAGGCCGATATCCGATCCCACGTCACCCGCGCTATCCCGCTCAACATTCCCATCATCGCCTCCGCGATGGACACCGTTACCGAGGCGCGCATGGCGATCGCCATGGCGCAGGCCGGCGGCATCGGTGTCATCCACCGCAATTTCGACGTCGACGGCCAGGCGGCCCAGGTGCGGCAGGTCAAGAAGTTTGAATCCGGCATGGTGGTCAATCCGCTGACCATCGGCCCGGACGCCATGCTGTCGGACGCGATGGCGCTGATGAACGATCACGGGTTTTCCGGTATCCCGGTGGTCACCGGCGCCGGCAAAGGCGTGCCGGGCAAACTGGTCGGCATTCTCACCAACCGCGACGTGCGCTTCGCCACCGATCCCCGGCAAAAAATCAGCGAATTGATGACGCACGAGAATCTCGTGACGGTGCGCGAGGGCGTCAGCCAGGACGAAGCGAAGCGGATGCTGCACAAGCACCGCATCGAAAAATTGCTGGTGGTCGACGATCAGTACCGCTGTGTCGGGCTGATCACCGTCAAGGATATGGAAAAGGCGGTCGCGCATCCCCTGGCCTGCAAGGACGCGCGGGGTCGCCTGCGTGTTGCGGCTGCGACCACCGTCGGCGAAGGCGGCTTTGAGCGCACCGAGCGGCTGATCGACGCCGGCGTCGACCTGATCGTGGTCGACACCGCGCACGGCCATTCCTCGCGGGTGCTGGAAGCCGTCAACCGTATCAAGCGGCTGTCCAATGCCGTGCAGGTGATCGCCGGCAACATCGCCACCATGGAGGGCGCGCAGGCGCTGATCGATGCCGGCGCCGACGCGATCAAGGTCGGGATCGGCCCGGGTTCGATCTGCACCACCCGGATAGTTGCCGGCGTCGGCGTGCCGCAACTGACCGCGATCATGGATGCGGTCGAAGCCGCCAAGAAGGCCAATATCCCCGTGATCGCCGATGGCGGCATCAAGTTTTCCGGCGATCTTGCCAAGGCGCTCGCTGCCGGTGCCGACATCGCGATGGTGGGCTCGCTGCTCGCCGGCACCGACGAGACGCCGGGCGAAGTGTTTCTGTGGCAGGGCCGCTCCTACAAGGCCTATCGCGGCATGGGCTCGGTGGGCGCGATGGCGCGCGGCTCCGCCGACCGCTATTTCCAGCAGGACATCAAGGACACCCTGAAACTGGTGCCGGAAGGCATCGAGGGCCAGGTGCCCTACAAGGGACCGGTCGGCAATGTCATGCATCAACTTGCCGGGGGCTTGCGCGCGGCGATGGGCTATGTCGGCGCCAAAGACCTCGCCGAGTTCCACGACAAGGCGCAATTCGTGCGTATCACCGGCGCGGGCCTGCGCGAGAGCCATGTTCACGACGTCACCATTACCCGCGAAAGCCCGAACTACCCGGGCGGGGTCTAGGTCTAAATTGAGCACCACAAGGCCCGTGAAACGCGGTACTGTCTGAGACGGGGACGGCCGCGCCGCTCCCCAAAATTCGTGTTCGCGATCGCGCCGCGATTTTCAGAGAATCCTCGCAACACAATTCAGAAAAGAAGTTGTCATTATGGTCGATTGGTCGGACGACAGGATTGCCGCGCTTTCGGATTCCGATCTGAAGAATCTGCTGGTCAATGCGGAGCGCAAATCCGTCCCCGAGGTCATTGCGCAATGCAAGGCCGAGATGGAGAAGCGCAATGCCGCAAAACCGCGCAAGGCATCGAAGCCGCGCACCGAACTGAAAGAGTTCGAGCACGAGATGTCCGGGCAGCTTGCCACCGTCGGCAAGGAGATGGCCGAAAAGTACGACCTGTCGGAAGAAACCGCGAAAGCCAATTCGGTCGGGGTCAAGGGTTTCAAGGCGCACAAGCTGCTGGACGCCAAGGGCTATGCCAAGCTCGGCGGCATGCAGCGCGACGGTTCGGTCGCTATCGACCGCTATATTTCATACCGGCGCGGCAAGGATATCGTCTCGCTCAGCGTCTTCCTGCTCAAGGACCAGCCGATCGAAGCTCACGAGTTTCACGTGATCGCGCCGGCGGCGTTGCTCGACGGCGCCAAGCCGGTGGCCGAAATTCGCCCCACCGCGACCGAGGCGCAGAAGCAATCCGCCGACAGCGGACTCGCGTTCAAGGATTTGCCCAGTGCCGCGGCAGCATTCGACGCGGCGCTGGCGAAGGTCACGGCTTGAGATTCACCGTCATTGCGAGCGCAGCGAAGCAATCCACAAACGCGCATAGATCGAAGATGGATTGCTTCACTGCGCTCGCAATGACGAAAAACAAGAACACGGAGGAAACAACCATGTTGCAACAGGCAAAACGCGTCGTTCTCATCTCCCGCCCCGTCGGCGAGCCTAAGGAATCCAATTTCCGCATCGAGGACTGCGCGGTGCCGACACCCGGTCCGGGCGAGGTGCTCTTGCGCACCATCTGGCTGTCGCTCGATCCCTATATGCGCGGCCGCATGAGTGACGGCCCGTCCTATGCGGCGCCGGTGCCGATCGGCGGGGTGATGGAGGGTGGCACGGTGAGCGAGGTCGTCGCCTCGAACAATCCTGGCTTTGCCAAGGGCGATATCGTGCTGTCGCGCGCCGGCTGGCAAACCCATGCGGTTTCCGACGGCAAGGGGCTCGCAAAAATCGATCCGAAACTGGGACCTGTCTCGGCGGCGGTGGGCGTACTCGGCATGCCCGGCATGACGGCATATACGGGCCTGCTCGATATCGGCAAGCCGCAGGCGGGCGAGACCGTGGTGGTCGCCGCGGCATCCGGCGCGGTCGGCTCGGCGGTCGGGCAAATTGCAAAAATCAAGGGCGCGCGGGCGGTCGGCATCGCCGGCGGCAAGGACAAGTGCGACTACGTCAAAGGCGAGCTCGGCTTTGACGATTGTATCGACCACCGCGATCCCAATCTCGCCGCGAAACTCAGGGAAGCCTGCCCGAAAGGCATCGACGTCTATTTCGAAAATGTCGGCGGCGCGGTATTCGAGGCGGTGTTTCCGCTGCTGAACGCGTTTGCGCGAATTCCCGTCTGCGGCCTGATCGCGCATTACAACGACACCGAGGCGACGGCGCCGAAATGGGCCTCCGCGATGATGCGCAACGTGCTGACAAAACGCCTGACCATCCGCGGCTTCATCGTCAGCGATTTCGCCGCGCGCCATGGCGACTTCCTGCGCGACATGTCGGGGTGGGTGCGCGAGGGCAAGGTCAAGCACAAAGAGTTCGTCACCGAAGGATTGGACAGCGCGCCGTCAGCCTTCATGGGCCTTCTGAAGGGCGCCAATTTCGGCAAGCAGCTGGTGCGGGTCGGGCCGGACAAGGCCTGAGCCGCCTTTCGCAGGGCCCAGACACAAAATCGCGAAAACAACCCCATGCAAAGTAGAGGGAGCCGGCTTCTCGCCCGTCCCGACGGCGGGCTTTAAGGGGTTGAATGAAGCTGCCGGGCTCCCGCGCCGGCCAGGTGGCGCCCTGCGATGTACCCGAAGGTCATGGCCGGCCCGATCGTGATGCCGGCGCCGGGGTAGGTGCCTCCCATCACACTCGCAGCATCGTTGCCGACGGCGTAGAGGCCCGCGATCGGGCGGCTATCGCCGTCCAGCACCTGCGCGTTGGCATCAGTCCGGATGCCGGCGAACGTACCCAATTCGCTGGGAATGACGCGCACCGCATAGAACGGCGGTTTGTCGAGCGGCGCGACGCATGGGTTGGGTTTTTGGTCGGGAAAACCGTTGAAGCGCTGGTAGGCATCGGTGCCACGTTGAAACTCGGGATCCTCGCCGCGTCGCGCGGGGCCGTTGAAATCGCCGATTGTGCGCTCAAGCCCGGCCGCATCGATCCCGCACGCCTCGGCAAGTTCTCGCACGGTTCGGCCGCGCTTGATGTAGCCCGACCGCAGGAAACGCCGCATCGACATCGGCGCCGGACCGAGCGCGCCAAGACCGAAGCGGCGGATCGCGCGGTGGTCGCATACGATCCATGCTTCCGCTTGCGGATAGTCGCGGCAGGCTTCGATCATGGCCGGCACGAACACGTGGTACGATTTCGCCTCGTTGACGAAGCGTCGGCCGCGCCTGATGACACTGATATGACCGGGTTTGCCGCGGTCAAAGAAATGCGGGAACGGGATGATGGATCCATCCGGCTGCGGCACCAGCGACACCGGCGTCCATGCCGCGGGCTGGTGAACCTGTTCGTGAAATGTGCCGCCGACCGATTGCGCCAGCCGCAACCCATCGCCGGTATTTCCGGATGGCGCCAGCGGCACGTGGCCCTTGCCTTCAGCGATGTGCGCGTAGAGGCGTTGCTTGAGTTCGCCATTGGCGGGAAAGCCTCCGCAGGCGAGCACGACGCCGCGGCGGGCTTCGATCTCGACGCGCTTGCCGTCCCGCTCCACCACCGCTCCCCTGACGCGGCCGCCGGCGTAAACCAGTTCGACCATCGGTGAGTTCAGCCATAGCGGGATGCCGCGCTGGAATGCGTTGGCCGCGAGGCGGGCTACCAGCGCGTTGCCATTGACCAGGCGCGTGCCGCGGTCGTGACTGAGACGGTCGCGGAAGTGGCGCGCCATCATGCGCCCGACATGCAGTGCGGATTGCAGCGACTGCGTCATCCTGAACACGTGTGGCAGATCGTTACGGCCGACCATCATGCCGCCCAGTGCGGTCATGGTCTTGATTGGCGGGCGCAGCTTGGTGAACCACGAACCCAGCGCGCGGCCGTCATATTCGTCCGGCCCGAGCGAGCGGCCGCCCTGCGAGCCGCCGGGTTCGTCCGGATGATAGTCGGCCCAGGTGGGCGCCAGCGTGAAGGCGGCAAAACCTTCGCGTTCGAACCGGTCGAGCATCGCCGGAGCGTTGTCCACGAAGGCCTCGGCCTTGGCACGATCCAGCGTGTTGCCGACATGATGCGTGAGATAAGTGAGGGCGTCTTCCCGGGTATCGGTGACGCCGGCCGCCTTCTGATGCGAGTTGACGGGAATCCAGATCACGCCCGCGGAATAGGCCGTGGTGCCGCCAAACAGCGGCTCCTTCTCGACCATGATCACATCGAGCCCGTGAAGGCGGGCTGTCAGCGCCGCGGCAAAACCTCCTGCACCGGACCCTGCGACCAGCACGTCGCATATAGAGCTTTGGCCCAAATGCTCTTCCTTCCACTTTCGAAACGATCTGCTTGCGAAGCGTAAAGTAGTTCTGAGTTGACGTAAATTCCAAGGGAGCATCGACCGGGCGAAAGGCGCGTGCTCGCGATCAGTGACCCTGCGAATCGCGTTCCGGACCTTGCAGCGTGACGCCGCCATCGACCACCAGTACCTGGCCGGTGATGTAGCGGGCGTGGTCGCTGAGCAGGAATTTCACGGCGTGGCCGACGTCCCAGCCGGTGCCCTCCGTCTTCAGCACCGAGGCTTGCGCGCGCTGGGCGCGCGCCGCCTCGCTCATGCCGTTGCCGCGGGCGTACACCATCGGCGTGTACATCGGGCCCGGGCAGATGCAGTTGACCCTGATGTTGTCGCGGCCGTGATCGACCGCCATCGCCTGGGTCAGTCCGATCACCGCGGCCTTCGAGGTCGTGTAGGTGGTGAGCCCGCGCGGCCGTAGCGCCGAGATCGAGGAGATGTTGACAATCGCGCCGCCCTTGGCGGTCCTGATCATGGCGGGAATGGCGTATTTGGAGAGCAGGAACATGGTCTCGACGTTGATCTGCATCACCCGCCGGTATTCCTCGGGCTTCTCGTCGACGACGCTGCCGCGGCTGCCGATGCCGACATTGTTGTCGAGGAAGTCGAGCCGGCCCCAGCGCGCGACGGCGGCCTCGACCAGCCGTTTGCATTCGGCTTCGCGGGTGGCGTCGCAGGCGATTGCTGCCGCACTGCCACCCTCGGCCTCGATCATTTCGACCGTGCGCGCGGCAAGAGCGAGATCGAGATCGGCCACCATGACGTGCGCGCCGGCGCGCGCCAGCAGAATCGCCGCCGCCCGGCCGTTGCCGATACCGTCGCCCGCGGCGCCGCCGCCGCTGATGATGGCGACTTTGCCAACCAAACCTGAATCGTCCTCGCGATCTTTCATTAGCGCCTTCCCTGCAGCGCGAAAGCGCCGCTCCCGGCCAGCATCAATGCCGCCTGCGCCATCAGCCACAGCAGCGGGTATTCCCAACCGCCGCCGGGGTTGGAGTAGAGCCAGCCGACCGGCCATTTGATCCAGACCACCACAGCCAAAAACACCAGCAGCAGCGCCGACCATTGCCGCGTGTACCAGCCGAGCAGGATGGCGCAGCCGCCGATCAGTTCGATGCCGAAGGTCGGCCACGCCAGCAGGGAGGTGATACCGTTCTTGGCCAACAGCGCTTCGTGCGTGTACATGCCGCGCCAGGTCTTGAGCAGCGCGTGGACGATCCAGTCGATCCCGATCGCCGCGCGCAAGACAAAAATGCCGTAAGGCGCAAGGACCAGATCCAGCCGCGGGCTCTCGAACAGCGCGGCGAGGCCCGCAGGCGGATCGGCGCGCGTTTCCCGGTATTGGTCGGTGGTCATGTCTGTGGCTTTCCCGGCCGCTGAGAGTTGGGGCATCCTATCGTCCTAAACGATTTCCTGGATAGGCCAAAACCGCTATCTGGAGTACCATCGTTGGACGCCGGCAATGCCGCCTTCGGTCAACCGACATTAACCGCCGCTGATGATGGGTGTAGGTTGTCCAGAATAGCGGATATGCGTAGTCGAGCGGTGGTCTGCGAAGTTCTAAGTCAACCTGTCTACCGGCAGGCCGGGTAGCCGAAGCGCTTGATTATTTCACTGCCTGAAATCGGGTGAAAGTCGAGTGTGTCCATGAAATGGTTGGCGGTGACATACTGCTGCAAGGCGGCGTTATAGGTGCTGAGCATTTGCTGCGTGCGGCCGGGGCTGACGCCCGTTCGCCTGGTGCCGCCGGCGTGAAACAACAGCGTAGCCCCCGGCGAGACGCAGACATTGCGTATCGAAAGGAACATGGTGCAGGCGGATTGACAGTGGCTGTCAATGCGAAAGCGCTCACCTGACGCGTTATATTGCTGTATCACGGACTGGAATTGCGCAAACTCGGCTGGATTGCGCGCACCATAGCCCATGCGCAAGGACGACACCGATCCATCGGCATAGGCTGGTTGCCCCGCGAAGCCACAGAAAGCGTAAAGAAATGCAAGCGTGCCCAACGCGCTCGCCGATTGCTGCCATTTATGCAAAACGCTCTCCTAAATCGGTTGGATTTCGATTGGCATTTTCGTCCCGATAGGTATGCGAGGATTTGATTTCGCTTGGTCGAGAACCAAGTGGCGAAAGTTGAGCATCCCCAAGTCTGACATGCATCATTGTATCGGCCCGAAGTTGCGCCCACGGCAAGTGGTCAGTGCGACTTGCGGACCATATTTCCCAAGGTGATTTTTGGCCTGCGGAGGCCCATCGCGATCCAGGCGGCGATAAGCCTCAACATGAACTTGCCGGAGTGACCATCAAAATTCGGCAAGTCATCGGCAAGCTCGACGCCGTCTCGTCGGTCTTGTGTCATGACCCGCATTTCAAGGGGCGGAGCGCCCGCCGGAAAGCGGTTCCGGTACATCGTCAGCCAATGTCCTTTGGTGAAGTCGAGGAACATTGCCGAATTGCAACATGTGGCAATGACCCGCCGGGTGGAAGAATCAGGTTTGAGCCGGTGCTCTTCAAGATACTCCTGCCCCGACACATATTGCACTCGATCCTTTCGATATAGGACGTAGTCTGTTCCACCGTCGGGATTGAGCACGGGTGGCGCGGAAGCCAGTTGCTCGAAGCGGCTTCCGGCCTCCTGGCAACTCTTGCAATAGCAGGAGGCGGTCAGGATCGGCCGGCCGACTGCCTCCAATTTCACCTTGCCACATCGGCATATCTCGGAGAGGTGTTTTTGCTGTCTCTGGTTCACTGCGACCGCCGTTCGTGGGTCCTGTCTATGAAGTTATTTTGGCGTTGGTGGAAAATGTCGGCATAGGGTCTTAGCGGACGTCGGTGGCCGTATTCGGAACGGACGTCGTCAGCCGGACCCTGTTACGTCCGAAACGTGCCATCAACAGAAGTGATGTCAAAATTGCAGTACGACGCTGGAAGCGATCTCCATTCACTGTAAATTACTTGACGATGACCCCGATCCTAGCGACGTGGACGCTGCAGGAAATCCCGGATTGCACGATTTACCAATACGGGGTGGGATTGCATCGGGCGGTGGCCTGCATCCTCGATCCGAACCACGATTGCGTCAGGCGCATAGTCGTGCAGGTTATCCAGCTGACCGGGCAAGCAGACGGGGTCCTGCATTCCCCAAAGCACCAGCGTCGGAACGTCTACCCGAAGTGATGTGACGGAGGGCGGCTCCGCGACACCGGCAAAGAATCGGGCAGCGAGGTCAGGCATTTCCGCAAGCGCTGCATCAGCGATGGAGGAAGGCACCTTGATCGGATCCGCGCGGTAGTAATTGTACCAGGACGGATAGGGGGCAATCGCCGTTTCATAAACGCGCTCGTATTGCGACGCCTGAATTTGCGCCGCATTATTGCGGATCTCACGGAGAAATACCGCCGGGTGCGGCGCATTGAGGATAATCAGGCGTTCAACACGGCCTGGATAGGCCGAAGCAAACACCCAGGCAATGTAGCCACCCCAGTCATTGCCCACCAGGATGCACCGCTCACGGCCGAAATGCCGAAGCAGGGCATGCACATCGCCCAACAATTTTGGCATGGCATAGGCATCGACCGCTTTCGGTTGATCTGATGGCGCAAATCCCCGCAAATTGGGAGCCACCACCATGTGGTCCCGGCCAAACTCCGCGAGCTGGCTCGCGTAAAGCGCCCCGGTGTCCCCCGCGCCGTGAAGGAACAGCATCAACTCGCCCTCGCCAGCCCCGACAAAGTACAACTTCACGCCGTCGCTGTCGGCGTCGCCCTCCGCCAGACCGGATTGGCTTGCGCCCGCGCGCGGCCAGATCGCCGCCGAGGCGAAAGTGGCGAGAGATAGCCTCGCACCCGACGTGAGCAGATGCCGCCGGGTAAAAGACCGAAGAACCGGGCGCATACCTCTCGTCCCCGATAGCGATGCTGGAATGTAAAACGTCAACCCGACCTCGGTGTGACGAGCCCGAAAATCGGCGCTTTGCCATTATTTACACACATGCGCTTATTCGGCCATCCCCGGGGCGTTTGCGGTTCTTGACTGACCCGGCGATCGCGGCAAAGCTGATGACAACGAAAATGGCCGGCTCAGGGCCGTAAGTTATTGGGAGGGCACGATGCGCGGCAGTCATTCGCTGATGATTCCCTTGGTCGTGCTGGCTCTTGGAATTCCCGCCGCACACGCACAATACACCGCGAAGGAATGGCCGGACGGCCCGAGCAAGGCGCGTTTCACGGAAACCTGCGGCGCCTGCCACGACATCAACCGCGTTCGTGTCGGCTATACCCCTGAAGGCTGGCTCACGGTGGTGCGCATGATGCAGAACATGCAGGCGCCGGTTCCCGCCGAGGAGTGGGGAGCCATGACCGATTACCTCATCAAGAGTTTTCCCGAGCGCAAGCGACCGCCGGCCGTCATCATCGATGGCCCGGTCAAGACCGATATCCGGATGTGGGACGTGCCGACCCAGGGCTCGCGGCCGCACGATCCGCTGGCCGCCCGTGACGGTTCGATCTGGTGGACCGGCCAACTCGCCAACAAGCTCGGCCGGCTCGATCCGAAGACCGGGGCCATCAGGGAATACACCCTCAAAACGGCCTTCACCGCGCCCCATGGCCTGGCCGAGGACAAGGCCGGCCAGATCTGGTTCACCGGCAACAATCTGGCGCTGATCGGCAAGCTCGATCCCGCCACCGGCATCGTTACCGAATATCCGCTGCCTGACGCCAACGCGAGGGATCCGCACACGCTGAATTTCGACCAGAGCGGCATGCTCTGGTTCACCGTGCAACAGGCGAATATCGTCGGGCGGCTCGATCCCGCCACCGGCGCGATCAAGCTCGTGACGTCGCCGACGCCGAAGTCGCGGCCCTACGGATTGCAGATCAATGCCAGGGGCATTCCCGTATTCGTCGAATTCGGCGTCAACAAGATTGCCACCATCGACCCCAATACGCTCGCGATCAGGGAATATGCCTTGCCGAACCCGGACGCCCGGCCGCGCCGGCTGGCGATCGATCCGGACGGCATGATCTGGTATGCCGATTTTGCGCGCGGCTATCTCGGCCGGCTCGATCTT
>Ga0302322_100006001_pt1 | contig 10718 bp, 10 predicted proteins | sample Fen_T0_2_FD_203757 | JGI IMG/M metagenome (GOLD analysis project Ga0302322, IMG submission 203757) | Peat permafrost microbial communities from Stordalen Mire near Abisko, Sweden - Fen_T0_2 | ecosystem: Environmental > Terrestrial > Soil > Wetlands > Permafrost | place: Sweden: Abisko... | reverse complement strand
TGCCGGGGTTCACGCCGGTATAGGTGAACACCGTCTGGCCCGCTGTTGCGCTCGGCCGCGGCTCGATCGAGCGTGCGAAGGTTCGGTTATCCAGCGGAAGCACCTGGTACTTGGCCGCCTCCTGGATAAACAGCTTCTGCATTTCCTTCAGCTTGCCCGGCATCTTCGACGCGAGGTCGTTGGCCTGCGAGTAATCCTCCTTCAGATTGTACAATTCCCACTTGTAGTCGGCGATCGGCGGCAAGGGCGCGTTCAGGATCCACGGCCCATGCGGCGGTGTCGTGTTGGCGTACCAGCCGTCATTATAGATGCCGCGGTTGGCGATCATCTCGAAGTATTGCGTCTTGCGCTTCGAGGGCGCCTTGGCGTTGGCCTTGTCGAAAGTATAGGCCATGCTGATGCCTTCGATCGGCTTCTGCTTGATGCCGTTGACGGTCTCCGGCGCCTTGACGCCGGTGGCTTCGAGAATCGTCGGCACGATGTCGATGATGTGGTGGAACTGGTCACGGACGCCGCCGGCATCCTTGATGCGGGCGGGCCACGAGATCGCAAGGCCCTGCCGGGTGCCGCCGAAGTGCGAGGCCACCTGCTTGGTCCACTTGAACGGCGTGTCGAACGCCCATGACCACGCCACCGCCATGTGCGGATAGGTCGCCGCCGAACCCCAGGCATCGTAGAACTTCAACTGATCGGCGATCGGGAATTCGAGGATGCCGTTGTAGGACGTCCACTGGTTGGGCGTACCGGACAACGTGCCTTCCGGGCTGGTACCATTGTCGCCGACGATGTAGATGATCAGCGTGTTGTCGAGCTTGCCCATGTCCTCGACCTGCTGAATGACGCGGCCGATCTCGTAGTCGGTATAGGCGGCGTAGCCGGCGTACACTTCGGCCTGGCGGGCGAACAGTTTTTGCTGATCGGCCGACAACGTCTCCCACTTCGGCAGGCTATCCGGCCACGGCGTCAGTTGCGCGTTCGCCGGGATGACCCCCAGGCGCTTCTGGTTGGCGAAGATTTCCTCGCGCAGCGCATTCCAGCCCTTGTCGAACTTGCCCTTGAATTTTTCGACAAACTCGGCCTTCGGGTTGTGCGGCGAGTGAGTTCCGCCCGGCGCGTAGTAGATGAAGAACGGCGAGTCGTGCGCCGCCGAGTCGAGCTGCTTCATCCGGTCGATGGCCTGGTCCGCCATGTCGGTGATCAGATTGTAATCGGACTTGCCGACCCACGGGAAAATCTGGGTGTGATCCTGGAACAGATACGGAGTCCACTGGTCGGTCTCGCCGCCCTGGAAGCCGTAGAAATAATCGAATCCCATTCCCGACGGCCATTGGTCGTAGGGACCGGCCACACTGTACTGGAAGTCCGGCGTGTTGTGATTCTTGCCGAACCACGCGGTCGGATAGCCGTTGCCCTTCAAGATGGCGCCGACGGTCGCGTTATCGAGCCCGATGATCGAGTCGTAGCCCGGGAAGCCCGTCGACAGCTCGGTGATCACGCCGTTGCCCGTCGAATGGTGGTTGCGGCCGGTCAGCAGCGCCGCCCGCGTCGGCGAGCACAGCGCGGTGGAATTGAATTGCGTGTAGCGCAGCCCTGCCTTGGCAACGCGGTCCAGCGCCGGGGTCGGCACGACGCCGCCGAAGGTGCCGCTGACACCGTAGCCCTGGTCGTCGGTCATGATGAGCAGGACGTTAGGAGATCCCTTGTGCGGAGCCAGCCGTGGCGGCCACCAGACCTTGGATCCCTCGAGAGTCTCCTTAATCACGCCGCCGAATTTGGGCGGCGGCATCGGGATTTGCTTGCCGTCGATGGTGATGGTCGCACTCGGCGATCCCAGCGTGCCGTTGATCGTCTGGGCATTCGCTACGGATAAATAACATGCCCCGAGCAGAAAGCTGAGCGAAAGGGTCTTCGTAATCTTCATGGCAGCGTCTCCCTTGATTGGCAGATCATTGCAACAAGCGCCGAGCTCGCGATCGGCGTCCGTGCATGCGATAGTTTTGTGAATAGCGCCCTTCGCGCGGGCTTGCTCTGCCCGCAATAAAAACTCCGCTTAACAAAAAACGTGCCGACGCAGGCATGTTTTCAAAAACACGAATTTATTGGTCCGCGCAGGGGGCGGAAGGGTTCAAGCAAAATTTGAAAAATCTTCGTCCCGAACCGGGGTTGCCTGAATCTTGCAGCTTCAAGTCGGGGTGCCCCAAAATGGTGCAAATGGCTGCGCTTCGCCAACGGCGCAGCAACGGCCGCCACCGCAACGTCAATCGGTCTTCAGGTTCAAGGCGTGACATCCGTTGCAGCGTTCGCGCAACTGCACGATGAGAGCCCTGAAGTCGGCGGGCCGTTTGGCGCGGCTGGCGCTCCAGGCGATCTTCGATGCTTCGGCGGCGCGCGCGTAGAAATCCGCGAAATTCGTCCACAGCTCGGGCGAGGCAAAGGTGTCGGTTGCGGGATCGCGCGCCGCACCGGCCTTCCATTGATTGGTGGCCGGTGGGAACATGTGCGGAAACGCCATCAACATGGTCGAGATCGTTTCCGAATGCTCCTGTCCCTCGGCCAGATCGAGCTTTCCCTCCGGCGCCAGCATGGTCTCGATCTCGTCCATATTCATGTCGATGGCGCCCATCAGGATTTTGCGGGCGAAGATGGTGTCCTTGGCCGCGGGCAGTTCCTGCGCGCGCGCCACCTCCGCGAATATCGCGATTGTCCACGCGACGACGGCGGCCGCAACCGCGGCCCGTAAAACTCCGGCAAGCCAGCGCATCGCGCGGAGATCCTCGCTCTATTCGAGTCCGGGCTTTTCCTGCTCGCGGATGTTGGCGGTGAACACTTCGCCGGTCGCAACTACCGTGAGCTTCTTCAAGGCGCCGCCTTTTCTGTCCTCGTCGCGCAAGGGACTGAACACGACCTCGACCTTGTCGCCCGGTTTCACGGCGTCCCGGCGCCACCCGCCGGCGCGCACCAGATTGCCGGGGCTGGTCATTTCCATCAACCAATCGGCCGGAGCATCGTCGCCGCTGATCGATCCGTTGACGGTGAGGGTGACGTGCGGATTGACCCAGCGTAGTTCCACCACGGTGCCCTTGATGGTGACCGTTTTGGAATGATCGAACATGGTCGAGGAATGGTGCGCCGTCACCTGGGAAATCCCCGCGGCCAGCAGCCAGACCGTTGCGAGCGCGCCGATGGACATGATGAGTTTTGGCATGGGTTTCTCTCGATGGTTGATATTTGCCGGCTATTTCGCGGGAACGGCGATGGTGTGGCCCCAGGCGGATTTTTCCACTGGAACGAAGACGTAGTCGCCGTCGGCATTGACCCGTTCCGCCAAATCGCCGGTCGCACAGACGCCCTCGACGATGTCGAACTTGCGGGCGCGCTGACGGAAAAAGATGCGCGTCGTGTTCCATGGCTTGGTCAAAAGCTTCGGCGCCGTGATTTCCAGATCGACGTGCAGGATATCCTTGTCGGCGAGATGGATGCGTTCGACCACGCGCATATCGCCATTGTTCGGCAGACCGGCGGCCTCGCTCACGGCGAGCGGCGCTTGCGGAAGGATGTCCACGGTTTCGACGACCAGCGTATCGCCTTCCCAATGCCCGATTGAATGACCGTGAAATGTCGGGTCCGAAACGTCGGGGTGGCCGCGGCCGTCGGTATAGATGCGGCGAATCCGGTTGCCGTCGGACTCGCCGAGCATGGTCACCCGGCCCGGCGTGAACAGAATTTCCATCGCGTTGTGGGTGACCAGCATCCAGGACGGATGCGCCTCGGGAAGGCAATACGAAAAGATCAGGCGCGGCCGGCCGGCCTTTTCCTCGGCGAACATGAACTCGATTTTCCTGGCGGCCGTTTCATTCCAGGGCGGCGGATTGGTTTTGACCTGGGCATCCTGGTCGCTGATCTTAGGATTCCATACCCCGCTCCAGTCCGGAAGCTTGGCGAGGTCGGCCCAATCCTGAGCCGTCGGCGCCGGATTGATGACCGTCGGCGCTTTTTTGGGAGCCTGGGCGGAAGCGATCGAAGCCGCCAGAACCAGGGCGACCGGAACGGCTGCGAATATACCGAGCGGGCTGACTTTCAAGGGCAGTTCTCCGGCTGGGAATGCAAGCCAGCGTAGCGTCAAGTCAGTGCATTGTGAAGCCGATCCCACGGCCAAACGCGACCACCGCGATCCATACCAGCAACGAGACGGTTGCCGCGGCCCTGGCGGCGAGCGGCGTTGGCCCGCCCGCGCCCCAGCGCGCGACATCGCCGATACCGAAAAGGTGGAACACCACCATGTTGAGGCCGGCCAAAGCGAGCAGCACGAGCTTGCCCCGGAAGTAGAAATTGTGGGCGTAGTGGACGGCGTCCGAGGAGAACATCAATGAACCGGTGATCGCGGCGATGGCGAATGCGCCCCAGGTAAAGGGCAGCACATCGGCCATCAGGCGGCTCACAGTGCGATCGCGCGAGGCGACACCCAGCAGCCGCAGATCGACGATCGAGATGGTGCCGACCACCAGCACGATCGCCAGAACGTGGACCGATTCGATCCACGGAAAGATGATTTCGTTTTCGCTGATCGTGGTGGCGACCGCGGTCGCCTGCAGCCACCCCAGAACGCGATCAAGCTCCACCGGAAAATCCCTAATTGTGATAATGCGACACGCTGCTTATCGATCCGTCCGGTCAGGCGTAATAGGCGATCCAGCGGCCGGCGAAGACGATCGCGGACCACAACAGCATCGAGACAATCGCGACCGCGGTCGCCGCGGCGCGCGACCCCGAGCCCGGATCGCCAAACGCCGCATTGCGCCGCTGCAGAAACTGAAACAGCGCGGTGACGATCAGGGCTGCAACCAGCAAGGTCATCTTGAGCTGGAATGCGGGATTCTTGAGGGAGCGCGCCGGCTCTCCGATGATCATGATGGCGCCGGTTGCAAGCAGGATGAGCAAGGGCCACCACACCAGCGGCAAGAACCGCGACGACACCTCATGCATCGGCCGGTCCGCCCAGAACACGCCGATCAGACGAAGGTCGATCATCAGCACCGAACTCGCGACCACGGCGATGGCCAGGATGTGGACGGTCTGTACCAGCGGCACGACCCATTTCGTAACCTGGATGGCCTGGCTCAGCGCGGTCTGGTCGATCCAGACACTGATCTCGTTGAGAGACTTGGTAAACGTGGCAGCCCCCGATATCGACGTCTCCGTCGATCCTAAGTGGCCAGGCTTTCGGACCGCAAGTCAAATCAATCGGCAGAATAGTGGAATTGCGTCAAACCCGGCCAACACAAGGCACTGCTACATTGGGGGGCTTGAGGCAATGCAAGCCAATTTTTACGCACGGACAGCATTATGCGTTGATCGATATAAATCACGCACGCATGTGGCCCGCCAAGTCTGAAAGGGCTAACGGACGAGCGGAGGCGCGCCAATGTCGTCGAAATCGCCGACCGGTCCGGCCGGCCCTCTCCTCTGCGCCCGTCGCGCCACCGCGCAGACCAGCTTCTGCATGGCCTCGGTGTTCCTGCGGCCGGCCCTGAGTTGGTCAGCGATCTCAGGCAGAATTCCGCATGTCGCCGAGTTGGCTTCGATATATTTGATCATCTTGATCTGGGAGTGATGAAAACTCTCGATCAGCTCGCAGGCTTCGTCCGGCGGCGCGTGGCGCTCGCTGGCGGCCTTAATCAGCTTGCCGCGCCTCTCCGCCTCCTCGCGCAAAGGAACGAACTCCTTGATGCAGGCGTCGCGTTCCGCAGCTACTGCCAGGCTATCTTCAAGTGGATTGGCGGAAGAATTGTTTCCGCAGCCGCTCGCGGCGAGCAGCGCAATTGTCAGCCGGCCCACAATGCGTTGCACCATTGCTGCCTCCATCGCCGCGAGGGATGCACTCAGCAAGAAGCAGGCATTTTGTCGGAATTGCGGACGAGCCGATACCCGCCGGGAAATGTCGCATGTTGGCACAAAGCAGGCATAATGTCCGAGTTGAGTCCGTTATGCGCACGAAGCGGACGTTCGCGGGCGTCTCCGGCTTTAGGGTTTGCGCCCTAAAAACATGTCGCCCGCTCGGCCGCGAGGTAGCCGAACAACAGGCCGAGGCCGAACAGCAGCACCAGCCCGGCCGCGCCGAATTCGATGCCGCGCATGATCAGCGTGCCGCCGGCTTCACGGCCCGCGCTCAACCGCCGCGCCAGGTCTTTCGCCGAGACCGCGATCACGGCGATGGTGGCGACCGTGATCGCGGTGCCGAGACCCATCACAAAGGTCGCGGCGATGCCGGCCCAGAACAAGCCCTGCGCCAGCGCGAACACCAGTACCAGGATCGCGCCCGAGCACGGCCTGATGCCGACCGCAAAAATCGCGGCAAAGCCGCGGCGCCAGCCGCCGGGACCGGCGAGTTCTGATGGCTCCGGGCCATGGGCGTGGCCGCAATGCTCGTCATGGAGGTGGGCATGATCATGGCCGTGCGCGTGGTCATGATGGTGATGGTCGTGCCCATGGTCGTGGCCGTGATCGTGGCCATGGTCATGGCGATGCGCGGCGGCCGCCAGCACGGCCGCCGGCCGTGGCGCCTGCAGCGCGCGCATGAAACCGCCGCCCTTGGTCCAGACCAGCCGGGCGCCGAACGCGGCGATCAGGGCGTAGCTGGCGATTTCGATGGCTCTCTCGGCGTTGCACATGGTTTTGGCCGTGGCATTGAGCAGCCAGGCGCAGACCCCGACAATCGCCACCGCGACCAGCGACTGCATCAGCGCGGACGCAAACGACAGCGCGATACCGCGCCGCGCGGTTTCCTGGTTGGCGACGAGATAGGACGAGATTACCGCCTTGCCGTGGCCGGGGCCGGCGGCGTGAAAGATCCCGTAGGCAAACGAGATTGCCAGCAGCGTCCACACTGCCGAGCCGTCGGATTTCGCGGCGCGGATGGTGGCCGATATCTCGCGGTAAAATTCCGATTGTTTTGACAGCAGCCATCCGACGATGCCGCCGACCTGCGGCTCGGCGGCGGCTGGGCGCGGGCCACCGAACGGCGTCTGCGCCAGCAGCAGGTGCATGGCGCCGTCGAACGCCAGGATAGCGAGAACGGCGACCACGCAGGCGACGAGTCCCCACGCGGTGCCCGAGCGCATCTGCGGCATTACGGACAATCCACCGTGATCTTGTTGGCGAACATCGCGCCGTAGTTGGAATTGTCGCCGTTGGCGAAATTATCCTCGCCGAGACGCTGCGCATTGGCGCTGCCGTCGGTGGGGCGCTGCAATTTCATCTGGCAGGCGGCAGGGGCTCCGACCAGCACGATCGGGTTCTTCTCGGCAAGCTGGAAATCGATGAAGTAGGAGGGATCGAACAGTTCCAGCGAGAGCTGCCTGGGTTTGACCGGCGTCTTCAGCAGCAAGGTGAAATGCAGCGTCAGCGCCTCGTCCTTGTAGTCGAGGAAGTAGTCGATCGGCTCCTGGAATTTTTCCTTCTTTCCGTCGGCTTTGGCGAAGGTGAAGTAGGCATATTCCTTCAGCGATTCGACATTGGTCTGCGCCAGCGGGCCCAGTTCCTCGCGGCTGTAGACGCCTTTTTTCCTGGTCTCGATGCCCTGCAGCGCATAGGTCGAGAACATGTCATCGAACGTCCAGGCGTGGCGGACGCCGGTGATCGCGCCGTCGGGGGCGTAGATCAACTCGGAGGTCGCGACGATCCAGACATGCGGATGCGCCTGCGCCGCGCGAGCGCCCAGCGTCAGCGCGCCGGCAAGCAGCAGCAATCCGAGTAAGCGGCGCATCGCCATGTTCCCCTCAGGCAGCCTCCGGCGTTTCCAGCAGGCCGCGCCGGCGCAGCAGCGCGTCGGGCTCCGGCTCGCGGCCGCGGAAGGCGATATAGGCATCCTCGGGGTCGCGCGAGCCGCCCGACGAATAGATGTCGTCGCGCAGGCGCTTGGCGGTCGCGGGATCGAAGATGTTGCCGGCCTCTTCAAAGGCGCCGAACGCGTCGGCGTCCATCACCTCGGACCACATATAGCTGTAATAGCCGGCCGCATAATGGTCGCCGGAAAAGATATGGCCGAATTGCTGCGGCCGGTGCCGCAGCGCGATTTCCGCGGGCATGCCGATTTTTTCCAGTTCGGCCTTTTCGAACGCCCGCACGTCGCGGCTGGCGGCGGCCGGCTGAGTGTGGAATTCGAGGTCGATCAGCGCCGAGGAGACGAATTCGACCGTGGCAAAGCCCTGGTTGAATTTGCGCGCGGCGATGAAGCGTTTCAACAAATCGTCCGGCAACGGCTCGCCGGTCTGATAATGCCGGGCGAATTGCCGCAGCACCTGCGGCTGCTCCTGCCAGTGCTCGTAGAGCTGCGACGGCAGTTCGACGAAGTCGGTGAACACGGAAGTGCCCGACAGCGAGGGATAGGTCACGTCCGACAGCATGCCGTGCAGGCCGTGGCCGAATTCGTGGAACAGGGTGCGCGCATCGTCCGGCGACAACAACGAAGGCTCGCCATCCGCGCCTTTGGAGAAATTGCAGACGTTGATGATCAAGGGCGCGATCTCGCCGTCGAGCTTCTGCTGGTCGCGCAGCGAGGTCATCCAGGCCCCGGAACGTTTTGAGGGCCGGGCGAAGTAGTCGCCATAGAACAGCGCCTGGTGCTTGCCGGCGGCGTCCTTCACCTCCCAGACCCGCACGTCCGGATGCCAGACCGGAATATCCTTGCGCTCGGCGAAAGTGACGCCAAACAGGCGGGTGGCGCAGTCGAACGCGGCCTCGATCATGTGGTCGAGCGCGAGATAGGGTTTTATGGCGGCGTCATCGAAATTGGCGCTGATCTGCCGCAGCTTTTCGGCGTAGTAGCGCCAGTCCCAGGGCGCCAGCGCAAAGTTGCCGCCCTCCTCGGCCACCAGGGCCTGCAGCGCGTCGCGATCCCTCAGCGCCCGCGCCCGCGCCGGCTTCCAGACCCGCTCCAGCAGGCCGCGCACCGCCTCGGGCGTTTTCGCCATCGAATCTTCCAGCCGGTAGGCGGCGAAGGTCGGGTAGCCCAAGAGCCTCGCGCTTTCCTCGCGCAGGCTCAAAATCTCGACAATGGTCGCGTTATTGTCGTTGGCGTTGTTGTTGTCGCCGCGGGCGGTGAACGCCCGAAACACCTTTTCGCGCAAATCGCGCCGCGCCGAGGTTTTGAGGAACGGCTCCACGAAGGAGCGCGACAGCGTCATGATCGCCTTGCCGGCCATGCCGCGCTCCTCGGCCGCGGCCTTGGCCGCCGCGACAAAACTGTCCGAAAGCCCGGCGCGATCGGCCTCAGTGAGTTCCATGAACCAGTCCTGCTCGTCGCCAAGCAGGTGGTGGCCGAATGAGGTGCCGAGATGCGCCAGCCGCTCGTTGATCTCAGCCATCCGCTGCTTCGCCGCCTCGTCGAGCCCGGCGCCTGAGCGATGGAAGCGGGTATAGGTGCGCTCCAGGAGCCGGGTCTGCTCGGGGGTCAACCCGAGCCCGGCACGGTTGGCGTGCAGCTGGGCGATGCGGCCGAACAGCACCGCGTTCATCATGATCGGGTTCCAGTGCCGCGCCATCCGCAGCGACACTTCCTTGTCGATCTCCAGCAGCGCTGGATTGGAATGCGTCGACACCAGGTCGTAGAACACCGCGGCCACTTTGGAGAGCAGTCTTCCGGAGCGCTCCAGCGCGGTGACCGTGTTGGCGAAATCCGGCGCCGAGGGATCGTGCTCGATCGCGGCGATCTCGCCGGCATGGTCGGCGAAGGCCTGCTCGAAGGCGGGCAGGAAGTGCTCCGGCGCGATATCCGTAAATGGCGGCGTCTCGAACGGCGTCTGCCAGGGCCTCAACAGCGGATTGGCCTGATCCTGCGCAGTGGCCGGCGTTGGCAAGGTTCCTGACATCGCGATTCCTGTTTTTACGTCCCAAATCACGCGGCGAGCTATATCACGCGATGCGGCTTTTTTGGGCCTTTTGCGCTTGATAGAACGGGCCTTTTCATAGAGATTGCGGCTCCCAACAGGACCTTCGATCATGAGCCCACAGCCCTCCCCGACTTCGGCCCGTCAGATCATCTGGCCCAGCGTCGTCACCGTCATCAGCGCGGCGATCCTGATCGGCGCCGAGGTGTTCGGCGCGGCGTTCGCCGGCGGCTGGGCGCTCGCGATCCTGTTCGGCCTCGACGAGACCGGCGCGCATATCCTGCAGGCGGTGCTGTTCGCGCTCGGCGTCCTGGTGATGGCGGCCTTCATCCGCGCCGCGCAGCGCGTCGAGCCGTTCACGCGCCGCGCTTAGGTCGGCTGCACTACACAGTGCCGCGCTCCGCCTGCGTCGGAATCGTCACGCTTCCTTAAAGAAGCTTAACATCCGTTCACCTTCGACGCCGCTCACGCGGCTCGGGCGAGGCATCGCAAGCACATGTTAGGCAAACTTGTCCCCAGCCTAAAAAAAATGTTGCGAAGCAGACTCAAATAACCTATTTCCCGTCTTGCCCAATTTCGCACGTGCCTGTGGTCGTGTGTCAGTCGGTAGGTATCCGGACAAGAGGCCGGACAGCCGCCAAGGGACGAAGAACCGAGGGTCGCTCAAGTCACACCTTGAGAGGCCAGCATCTCTCTCAAGAGATGCCGCTGAAGGTCTCTTTGCTCCTTGCAACCGTGACTGGCAGCCGGAGGCGAACCGGCGCACCTCGTTCTCAACGGGGGACGCGACTTAAAGCAACGACGGATCGGGCTTTTTTGGTCTCTGCCGGCTTT
>Ga0302322_100005999_pt1 | contig 10721 bp, 9 predicted proteins | sample Fen_T0_2_FD_203757 | JGI IMG/M metagenome (GOLD analysis project Ga0302322, IMG submission 203757) | Peat permafrost microbial communities from Stordalen Mire near Abisko, Sweden - Fen_T0_2 | ecosystem: Environmental > Terrestrial > Soil > Wetlands > Permafrost | place: Sweden: Abisko... | reverse complement strand
TGAAGATGTGTCGGAATGGTTCTGGTCGAGTGACGCAAGATGGCACTCTGATTGACGCCATGGGGCATTCGGTTGCCGAACGGAGCGGAGACAGTCTCCTTCCTTCCTGCCCCGAAGCCCGTTCCGCCTCTCAGTTAGTGTCGGTACCTCACTGCTCTGGTTGCTAAATCACTGAATCCAAAAAAGGAAATCGACTCGGACTGATTATTGGCGCGTTTTCTGCTAAATTCTGGCCGTGGGACAAATTCCCCGGGGAGATCACCATGAAGAAACAGTCGGGCTTTACCCTTATCGAACTGCTGTTGGTGCTCGCCATCATCGGCATCATCTCGGCGATCGCCATTCCTGCGCTGCTTGGTCAGCGTGAGCGCGCCAAGGCCAAGGCCGTCCAGGCCAATGTGGATGCGATTGCAGCAGAGTGCACGCGCGTTAGCGACACGCTGAAGGAAGCCGGAAACGCCGCCTCCGCAGGCACGATTGTCACCAGCGTTCTGGCCTTGTCGAACTACACCCTGCCCAACGCGAAAAACCCCTACAGTGGCAGTCAGGTGGCCTATGCCACCTCTGGTTCTACGACGGGTCAGGTCGTTGTGAGCGGAGGCACCACGGTCGACGTTGGAGGCCTGTCCTATCAGTCCGTTACGATCACTGGTTTCTACCTTGTAGGTGGTGCTGCTGCTTCCCTTTCAAAGGTTGTTGCCCTCGATTAATCTCGGACTCAACGGCACAAAACACCCCCGCATTTCTGGGGGTGTTTTGCTATTTCGACATCTCGATGGAAAGCATAGAGGCAATTCACCTTTGATTATTTTTGCATCCCGTTAGGATGAATCGGATCCATGCGTTCTTTGGTCCTTCAATTTTTTCATCAAAGGTCTCAATTCATAGAGAACCCCATGACGCTCAGCGATTCAAAGCATTCACCCCATTCAGAGGGTCCCCATACGATCGTTCAGCCACTGGTGGCCTCAGAGAAGGACGAGGTCCCAGGAAGAGGGTTCCGGTCACTACAAAGATCACCATCAACTGAGCACACCCCCAAGGGTCGGGAATGGGCTTCTTGGATCCTCGGCTTGGTATTGGCCCTGGCGATATTTTTAGTTTATTCGAACAGTTTCAATGGCCCTTTTCAATATGATGACTTTAATGATGTTTTAGATAATCCATCTATTCGTCATCTATGGCCCTTAAAGGATGTCTTTTTCATTCCCGGCAATGGCTTCGTTACGCGCCCAGCGGCCAATCTCACCTTTGCGATTAATTTTGCCACGGGTGGACTGAAACCCCTTCACTATCACATCACCAATCTTACCATTCATATATGTGCCTCGCTGGCCTTTCTGGGGGTGCTGCGACGAACCCTGTCTCTTCCAACATTGAAGGAGCGGTTCTCGGGCCAGACATCCACCCTTTCCATTATTGTGGCTGTTTGTTGGAGCCTACATCCTTTATTGACTGAGTCGGTAGCCTATATCACTCAGAGGTACGAATCATTGATGGGGCTATTCGTCTTTTTGACTTTCTATTGTTTGCTTCGAACCGTGGATTCCCCATCATCTCTGAAATGGGGGGCGCTGGCTTCTTTGTCCTGTCTGCTGGCGCTCGGCAGTAAGGAGGTTGCTGTCTCGGTTCCGATCCTGGTGTTGCTTTTTGACCGGACGTTCATGGCTGGATCCTTCCGTAGGGCTTGGCAGGAACGTCGTTCCCTGTACATAGGCTTGGCGCTCGCGTGGATAGGCTTTGTATATATGCAACTCCACTCGGGACAACGATCCTTCGCTGGATTTGGATTGGCCATGCCGTGGTGGCGTTATGCACTCAATCAACCTGCGGTCATACTCCATTACCTTCGCTTGGCGGTTTGGCCTCATCCTCTTAATTTCGATTATTTTTGGCCCGTGGCAAAAAAATGGTATGAACTATTACCGGGATTTATGGTTATTGGCAGCCTGTTGATCTTGACTGTTTGGGCCATGATTCGGAAACCCAAGGTGGCTTTTCTATCTATATTTTTCTTCTTGATATTGGCACCAACTTCCAGCGTCATGCCTATTCTTGATCTGGCCGTAGAACACCGTATGTATCTTCCGCTGGCACCCGTTGTTGTCTGCATTGTTTTGATGATTCGATATGTCTTCGGCCCAAACCGTGTCGACCAATTCATCAAACCTCAGGTTAAAAGAATCATTGCTCTTATTGTGGTCGCCAGTTCCATTTCTGCCCTTGCGGCAATGACTTATCTTAGAAATGAAGACTATCAGGATCCCATTGATCTTTGGCGTGATGCTGTCGCTAAATCCCCCAATAACCCGCGGGCGCATCATAATTATGCCTTTTTCCTGTCACAAGGCGGGTATATTGATGAGGCCTACCGTCAGTATAATATTGCCATAACACAGGCACCTGGAACCGCTATATTTCAAAGCAATTATGGAGTATTTCTCGGGAAAATCGGACAATTTTCTGAATCAATCAAACATCTTCGAATAGCCGTTCAGCTCGAACCTAATGACTATAAACATTATGTCAATCTCGGCGGTACCTTTTTTGCCCGTGGCTCTTATGATAATTCTGTCATCTGCTATGAAGAGGCCACACAGATCAATCCCAAAGCGGCCATCCCCTATTCGGCGCTTGCGACGGTAATGTGGGTAAAAAATGAAACATCAAAGGCCCAAGTCTTAATCAAAAAAGCGATTAGCATCGAGCCTCACAATTCAGAATTTCGATTTAAATTGGGACTAATCCTCCTTACTTGCAGGGACTTGCCAGGTGCCCATAGCGCTTTCCAAGCGGCTATCCATTTGGATGCAAATCCTGAGACCATGGCCTCGATTGTCGGATGGGCTTATCACGACTCCGGCATGGACCAGGATGCGGTTTCGAATTTGCACCAAGCCCTCAGCTTTAAACCTAGTCATGAGAGAAGCTTGATCCGCTTGGCTTGGATTCTTGCCACGAGTAAAAACGATTCTGTACGCAATGGCAATGAGGCACTGCTCTTGTCGGAACATCTGCTGAAATCTCAATCAGCCCCAACCCCGGAGCTGTTGGATCTCCGTGCGGTTTCTTTGGCAGAGGCGGGACGATTCCAAGAGGCTCAGACAGAGATCCGAGCTGCGCTTGCCAAATCAAAAGATCGCAAAGAACCCTGGATTCCTCAAATGGAGGAACGTCTGGTTCTTTTTGAGAATCGTACCCCCTATCGTGAAACACCCAAAGGGCTTCTTCCAGCTAAACCAATGGGTTATAACTCCTAACCTTGGAGGAGATCTCCCGGCTCTGTCAGCAAGAATGCAGATACTTGGTGTAACCGAGAATCCACCTCGAAACCATTATGTGAGCCGCCAAACACACATGAGGAGATTCGCAGTGGACCCATCGGAAAGTGCCATCTGACCCGGATTATCGCCATCCTTGGTTTAGAATTTGTGGGATGTCATCTGGGCCGGCTAGAACCATCACATCATTTATAAACCGCGGCTGTATATGTATTTTTTCAGATCCTCATTGGAAGCATATGGACTGTCGACGTCATCAATACGAATGGGCTTGTCTCGCTCGATCGCATTGAGCAGTGCTTCTCCATTCATGAGTTCGCGGCAGGAAATCTGACCTTTTTGAATGGGTATGGCCAGATAAACGTCGCGACCATAACTTTCGTTGGTAAGAATATGTCCAACGGGCAGGTCTCGTTTTGCATAGACTCCGCGAATGTAATTATCTAGAAAATCAGTCTCTTTTTCTAAGGGGAGTTTCCGAGACGTTCCTGCACGACCGTTCATCTCGACAGCCCGTTTATGGGCTTTGAACCAAGCATCAATTTGCTCCGGCCTGAATGAGTAGGGTGAAACTTTTATTCCATCAGTTTCGAGGTCGATATGGCGCTCGAACAGGCGGCAGCCTTTCGCAACTGCAGCATACATCGAGTGGATATAATCCTCATTGTCATTTCCCTCGTGACTTGAGAAACCAATGGAATGATTTGAGTAGCGATGCCTTAAGAAATCAATCTGGTTGAGTTCAAGCTCAAACAATTTGGTGGGATAAGCCGCTATGCAATGATTCAGTGCGAGGGGTATGCTCCGGTTTTCGAAGAAAGCGACTAGATCATCGGAATCTTTAAGGCTCATTCCAGCGAGGGAGGCGATCACTGGACGCTTTGTCTTTGCAATCTTCTCAAGCAATATCCAGTCGTTCGAGTCTGCGCTCGCCACTTTGATGATCGGCATGTTGAATTCCATGCATAGGTCCACCGAGCGCTCATCGAAAGGGGTTGCCATTGGAATACAACCCCCTTCTCGAATGGCTTTAACCACGACACCATACTGTTCGTCTGAGAGTCGTGTTTCCAGGGTTCGCTTGATGTAGCGGATGTCTTGTCGGTCACGAAAATCTTTATGTATAAAGTTATCAACATCACGAAACTGGAGTTTGATGGCTGCTCTCACATTATTGAAACGGACGATTCTTGAAAAGGCCTTTACGATTTCCAAAGCCCGATCAATGCTCCCAAGGTGGTTATTGGTCATTTCCAGAACGAACAAATCTTCGAAAATTCTGTGATTCATAGAATTCCTTTGTCTTGGCTCTTGAAGGCAAGAGGAGTGCCGAGATTTGTTCGTCCGCCAGTGATCTTGCGGTTCCGGTCAGAGTGCGAATTTCCTAAGAATCTTTGTTTATCTGGGGAAAACGTGGATGACAAGCCTAGTTTGTTTTGGTTGAAACCTGAAGGGGAAAGGTCTCTAGCCTCTGAAATGAGCTTCCGCGACCGGCACTGCACACATTTGTATATGTCAAATAATATCAATATTTAGAAAACACATTATGACCATTCAAATAGTCCTGAAGATCCGTCTGCAAACGAGCATCGATGGAAATCTTGATTCGCTCAAGTCGACCGGGTTCTCGAAGGATCGCCAGGGTAATATCCCCTGCCGCGGCCTTTTTGTCCCGTCTCACTCCCTCTAGTAGGTCGGGTGCCTGTAAGGGGGGCAATGAGGTATCAAAAAAGTGTTGCCGGATGAAGTCGCTTATGACCCTTCGATGCTGAGGTAGTAACAGGCCCCTGCGCTCGGCGATGTGATTTACGACGTCGATCCCCCATACCACTGCCAAACCATGGGGAACGGCGTGTTTAGTCACCGCCTCTAGGGCATGGCCGAAAGTGTGCCCGTAGTTGAGAGTCTGACGAATTCCACGGTCATACTCATCTATCTCAATAATTTCCCGTTTGGTGTCAAGGGCCTCTCGTATGAGGCTGGGCAACTGCGAATTCCTAAACCCATGTTTTGCCACCACCCTGGACATTGCCTCGAAGCGAGCGGGCGGACCTGTGAGCATGAGTTTCAATATTTCCCCATAGCCTGAGGCGATATCCCGATCATCCAAAGTGTCCAGGAACGCTGGGCAGATGGTCACATCGCTCGGCGATTGGAAGACTCCCAATTGGTTTTTGAAGGTGCCAAGATTGATGCAACATTTTGCCCCAATGCAACTGTCGCTCATGCTCAGCAGGGTGGTCGGTAAAAAGGACCACCCCATGCCTCGGTGGAAAATATGGGAGCAGAAGGAACAGATATCCTGAATGATGCCTCCACCGATTGCCAGGGAGGTGGAATTGCGGTTACAGCCATGAGATTGGAAGAATTCCACGCATCTTTGGGCACCCGATAGGGACTTGTTCTCCTCGGTGGCTTCCAGGAGCAGATGTGGTACTGCCAGCAGTAGTGGAGACAGTTGTTTGCCATAAAGTTCCACAACTCTGGCATCAGCCACTATGACCGTGGGGGGGGCGGACAATAGCGTTTCGACAATCGAAGACAGGGAATCCCGGAAGTGGACGAGATAATTCCCTTGAGCAGATCTGATATGCAGGTTTTCCATGGGCATGCTCACTGAAGGCTGAAACCGCCATCCACCACGAGTGTCTGGCCCGTCATGTAAGTGTTGCGGTCCGAACAAAGGAAAGACACTACCTCAGCGATTTCAGACTCAATGGCCAGACGTCCAAGGGGAATCGAAGCTGTGATCTCGCATATACGGTTTGGTGTGTTGTTCTGCCGAGTCAAGTCTGTATCCACGAATCCTGGGCAGACGGCATTTACCAATATGCCACGGTCGGCATATTCGAGTGCCGCCGTCCGAGTCAGGCTATTTAAGCCCGCCTTTGAAGCCCCGTATGCGCCTCTGCCAGCCCGAGTTAAAATGCTGTAAATACTGCTGATGGTAACAATCCTTCCCCAACCTCCCATAGCCATATGGGGGACTGCGCCTTGGATGAGAAGCATGGCGGACGAAAGATTCGTATCAATCATCTGGCGCCAATTATCTAGCGTCATTTCCTCAAGAGAACTCAGGATATTGATACCAGCAGAGTGAATGAGAATGTCGACATCTAGGGGGTGGGCTGTAAGAAAGGCTCGGACCTGATCTGGTTCGCCGAAATCCAATTCTTGGCGTGTGGGTGCCCAGACCTCATACCCGTCGACTCGGAACTGATGGGCGATGGCCTTACCAATACCGCGCGAACCACCAGTGATGCATACCTTGCGAGGTTTATTCATGACTCCTCCAGCAATGGGATGAGCATGTTTGCGGCCAATTCTTCACGACTGAGGAATGGATACAGATCCTCAAGGGGAGAGGACACCATCCGGCCATCCGATAGGCGGCGGGAGGCGAGTTTCGGAGAAAACGGCTGCTTTAAATCAAGCATGATCTCGCAGAGTGATGGCCCTGATTCTGATAGGGTCTGACGGATACCTTCGGTCAGCTCTTGATGATTGGCGATTCGGCGGTACCGCAACCCAAATGCAAAGGCAAGTTTTTCAAAATCCGGGAAGCCGAGTCCGCTTTCGTTCCCACAACCCACGGGGTTGTCGGGGAAGTAATTCTGTTGTGTTTGGCGAATGGAGTGGTACCCCTGGTTATTCAGAAGAAAGATCGTGATGGGAAGTTTTTGAGTAACGATGGTTTGGAGTTCCTGCAAGTTCATTTGGATGCTTCCATCCCCTGCAATGCAAACAACGCGCTGCCGGTTTGACCCAAAGCAGGCCCCGATGGCCGCAGGAAGGTCATAGCCCATGGAGGCGCAACCAGAGTTGGTGTAAAGCCTTTGACCAGAACGAATCTGAGCCGCTTGAAAGGTGGTCACGCATGCCGTACCGTCCCCAGTGACAACCACTTGTCCCTCTGGGAGTAACTCGAATAGAGCTTGAGCGAAACAGTATGGGTTAACCAATTCATTTGAATTCCAATATTCAGCAGCTACAACCGGATAACGCTCTCGCCTTTCCATGCACCAGGATAAGTAATCTTGGTGGGCAGTCGTGGGTCCTTCAGGCATGAGGGAAAGCATTGTTTCCAGGAAGGCCCGAACATCCCCTTGGATAGGTAGGTCGATCGAAAGAGTAGGTTTCTGCAATTCAATAGGGTCAATCTCGACCACAGCCTTGAATGCCGCCCTTGCCCACGAGTTCCAGTTGTAACCGATTTGGCGAATGTTTAGCCGACAGCCGAGGACCAACATAAAGTCAGAGTTCTGAACCGCGAAATTCCCGGCACGATCCCCAAGTGTCCCTGGTCGCCCCACATAAGTGGGATGTGTGTTCGGGACTAGGTCATGGGCATTCCATGCGGTGGTAAGGGGGATCCCCAGACCTTCTGCCACGCGCAATAGTAACTCTTGGGCTCGTGCGATTCGAACCCCTGTCCCTGCGAGAATGACGGGTCGAGTTGCTTGCCTCAGCTTTCGAATTACCGTCTCGGCGGCTGTTTGGAGGTCTGTGCCTGGGGCCTCTAAAGGCTCAGAATCGGCGTCATAACCTTGTAAGGTTGCTGGGTCGACCATGGCTCCCTGGATATTCATGGGAATGTCTAACCACACTGGACCTGGGCGCCCAGCAGTCGCTAGGAATAACGCTTTTTCAAGGTGGTACCGGATGGTCGCAGGGTCTGTCACCATTTCCGCATACTTGGTGACTGGAGCGGCCATGCGGACGATGTCTATCTCTTGATCCCCCAACTGGCGAAGGGGGAGACCGGTGGAATGTACAGTGGTGTCATAACGCACTTGGCCAGAAACAACAATCATGGCCAAAGAGTCTACATAGGCCCCGTAGACTCCAGTGAGCGCATTTGTACCACCTGGACCTGTCGTGACATTTACGGCGGCCATCTGTCCACTTAGCCGGTAGTAGCTTTCAGCAGCCATCGTGCATGCCTGTTCGTGATGGCATGCCACGTAGGTGATGCCCTTGCAGCGCCCAAAGGCATCATTCAGGTGCATGGCCCCGCCACCCGTGACGAGGAAGACATGTCGGATGCCATGCGCGGCAAGTGTTTGGGCAATGTAGTCAGCGACGCGGATCATGCAACCTCGTCAATTGTTGATGTTACTGAAGTCACGTGGGATCAGCCGATTTGGAGATCAATAGATTATCCACGGTGCCACTGCATTGTTCGGGCGATTGTTTCCTCGAGTCCAATCGTTTGTCGAATGCCGAAGCATTTCGACATACGAGTCAGCGCCGGAACATACCGAGCAGGTCGAATTCCAGGCGGAGGCTCAACACCACCCTCGACCGAAACCGAAGAGAAGTTCCCGATAGCGTAGGCAAGATTTCGAATGGTCAAGCCTTGATCGCTCCCAACGTGGTATGTCGTCGATCCCCCTTTGATTAGCAGTGTGAATAACCAGCCAGCCATCTCGGAGGCATAGAGGTAGGAGCGGACTGGCGTGCCATCGCCAGTGATTCTAATGGGCCCACCGTTAAGGGCATCGCGAACAAAGTTGCCGAAGGCAAAGTGCTGATCAAGAGGCAAGTGTGGTCCAGAGAAGGCAAAACAACGCGCAATCGGGCAAACGAGCCCTCGCGAGCGGCATGCTTCTACAACAAGGGCCTCTGCTTCTCGTTTCGCTTGGGCGTAACTTTCCAATGGATTGTCGAGGATTAAGGGCAAAGGATAATCTTCTGGGATGTGCTCAAGGTCGGGCGGCTGAGGCCCATATACTGCACCACTGCTCAAGAAGAGCATGCGAAATGAATCTTGTTTTGCCATGACCTCCAATACTCGCCGGGTGCCTTCCACAATCGTCCGGTACATGGCCATTGGATCCCGGGCGTAGTCCCGGGCATCGGAGGAAGCGGCGCCATGGATGACGTGGGAGAACCGTCCCGACGGTGTCTCGAGGGTCGTGATGTCACCTGTGTGAAATCGAAGCCAAGATTGGTTCTGGAGATGCGGCATGGTTTGGAGAAAAATCACCGGATCACGGCTCAACACCACAGCCTCAATCTTGAGATTGAAGGCCCTTTCGGCGGCACCTAGAACTTCGAGCAACCATTTCCCGAAGAACCCGGTCCCCCCCGTAATGAAAATCCGCGCCCCGTGCAAGGAGGACCAATCCTTGACCAGTTCTACGGCTTCCTGGAGCTCGGTTTCTGGGAGTGGCCTGGCCATCAATGCAACTCAAGGCCCTCTTCCAGGGCCGTTGCGATGTGATCCAGCATGGGTTGGGAGAGGCCGGGGTATATGCCGACCCAGAAGGTGCGATCCATGATGACGTCACACTGGGTGAGCGGCCCGGCCACACGATGGACCACGTCCTTGAAGGCAGGCTGCCGCAGCAGATTGCCGCCGAAAAGGAGACGGGTGCCGATCTTCCTGGATTCGAGGTGCCCGATCAGGACTTGCCGCGTGACGGGTGACTCTGCCCTGAGCGTGATGGGAAAACCGAACCAGCTGGGATTGGATTGGGGTGTGGCTTCCGGGAGCACCAAGTGGGTGCCCAGGTGACTGAGTCGCGAATGGAGATACCGGAAATTCTCCCGGCGCCGGTCGATGAAGCCATCCAGCTTCTCCAACTGACTAAGGCCCACGGCAGCCTGCATGTCGGTGAGCTTGAGGTTGTAGCCGAGATGGCTGTAGGTGTATTTGTGGTCATAACCATGCGGCAGGTCGCCCAGCTGCCAATCGAAACGCTTATGGCAGGTGTTGTCGACCCCTGGTTCGCACCAGCAGTCCCGTCCCCAATCCCGGAAGGATTCTACGATCTTTTTGAGCCTGGAATCCTGGGTCAGCACGGCGCCGCCCTCGCCCATGGTCAGGTGGTGTGCGGGGTAGAAGCTCACCGTGGCCAGGTCGCCGAAGGTTCCCACCTTGCGACCCTGGTATTCGGCACCGACCGCGTCGCAGCAATCCTCGATGACCCAGAGAGCGTGCCGCTTTGCCAGGGCCATGACGGCTTCCAGGTCGAAAGGGTTGCCCAAGGTATGCGCCAGGATGATGGCCCGGGTCCGCGGCCCGATCGCTGCCGCGAGGCGCTCTGGATCGGCGTTATACGAGGGCAGGGTGGCGTCCACGAAGACGGGCACCAGGCCATTCTGCAGGATGGGCGTGACCGTGGTGGGGAAGCCTGCTGCACAAGTGAGGACCTCATCTCCGGGTCTGAGCCGACGTTCACCCAACTGGGGCGAGGTCAGAGCCGAGACCGCGAGCAGGTTGGCGCTGGAGCCTGAATTCACCAGCAGGCAATGTTTCAACCCCCACCAGTCAGCGAAGCGGTGCTCGAATTCCTTGGCGAAGCGTCCGGTGGTGAGCCAGAAATCCAGCGAGGCATCCACGAGATGCTGGACATCAGAACCATCAAAGACCTTCCCACTCACAGGGACAGGGGAAACGCCTGGTTCGAACGGCTTCGGCTGCCACTGCTGGGC
>Ga0302322_100005998_pt1 | contig 10722 bp, 7 predicted proteins | sample Fen_T0_2_FD_203757 | JGI IMG/M metagenome (GOLD analysis project Ga0302322, IMG submission 203757) | Peat permafrost microbial communities from Stordalen Mire near Abisko, Sweden - Fen_T0_2 | ecosystem: Environmental > Terrestrial > Soil > Wetlands > Permafrost | place: Sweden: Abisko... | reverse complement strand
CCCGAGTGGCAACCCAGATCCGTCAACCACCCCCGTTGATCCGGGTTCTCGATTCCCTCGGCCACCACGTCGAGACCCAGCTCCCTGGCCAGGGCCAGGATGGTCCTGATGATGGGACGGCCCTGGGGCAATTCGGCGACAAAACTCCTGTCGATCTTCAAGGTATCGACGGGCAACCTGTGCAACGAATGGAGCGACGAGTATCCCGTGCCGAAGTCGTCGAGTTTGATCCGCATCCCCTTGCTCCTCAGCGTCCCGAGGATGGGCAATAGAGAGGTGCTGTTCTCCGCCAAGGCCGTCTCGGTGATCTCCCAGTGGATGCGGCGGGGATCCACCCCCTCCCTTTCGAGGATGCCTAGGGCAATCGACGCAAAATCAGGCTCGGTCAGTTGCCGGGGTGAGACGTTGACTGCGACGAAGACCTCCGACCCCGGCCCCGAATCCGGAAACCCGGCCAGGGTCCGGGCCACCTCCCGAAGCACCCAGAGTCCCAGGGGCTGGATGAGCCCCTCCTTTTCGGCCAAGGGGATAAAAACGTTGGGGGGGATGGATCCCCGGTCCGGGTGGGTCCATCGGCTCAGGGCCTCGACGCCTCTCAATTCCCCGGAAGCCAGATCGACAATGGGTTGGTAGACCAAGTGCAGATTGCCCTGGACCAGGGCCGCCGCCAAATCCTCTTTCAACAAGTACCTGTCGACCCGGGCCTGGCGCCAAGGGGCCTGGAACAACACCACCGAGGTTCCTGCCTCGAGGGTGGCCCTGGTCAGGGCAATCTCGGCCTCGTCGAGGATGGACTCGGGCACGGGGTGGTCGGGGGTACCCAGCGCCATGCCGATGCGGACCGAGGGGACGAACGAGGTACCGTGGGCGTCGACGGGGATCTCCACCGCTGCCCGAAGCCTTTCGGCGGCCTCGAGGAGGTTTTCCGAGGTCTCGACCCCGTCGAGCAGGACAAGGAAGGTGTCGGCCGCAGCCCGGGCCGCGGTGTCCACGGTCCGGATCGTCTCCCTCAGCCTTTCGGCCGTTTGGGTCAAAAACTGGTCGCCCAGGGAAAACCCGAAGCGGTCATTGATCTCCTTGAAGCCCGAGAAGTTCAGAACGAACACCCCGAAATACGCCGAAGGAGTCCGCTTGATCCTGTCGAGGGCCTGGCCCAAACGGCTGAGGAACAGGCTGCGGTTCGCCAATCCCGTCAAGGAATCGTGCAGGCTGTAGTAGAAAAGCTGCTGTTCGGTCCGGCGGTGGTGAAGGTGCTCTTCGGAAAGCCTCTGGTACGCCGTCTCCAGGGCCCTGGTCCGCTCGTTGGCCCTGGCCTCGAAGGCCGACACGTCGTGGAACACCGCCATCCATCCCCGGGTCTTCCCCCGGGAAACCAGAGGACGCTCCTCCACCTCCCAGACTTTTCCCGCCTTCGAATCCTCCACCCGGGCCCAGGTCACCACCTCGGCCCGGGACAAAACCGGCAACCAGTCGAACAGCTCGGTGCGAGCCTTGCCCAGATCCTTCTTCCCCACTCCCCAGGCCTTGACCGCGTGGGCGTTGAAGTAGGTGGCGTCCCCCGAGGCCCCGAACACCACCAGGGGGGTCGGCCAGGCGTCCATGACGGTTTCCCGGGCGACGGGCAGCGCAGAAAGCACCTGGGTCTTCTCGAACGACAGGAGCAGCACCAACCCCATGAGCGCGAACGCCGGGGTGGTGGGGTCGTGCCCAGGCCAAGGGTTCCAGCCGGCGACCACGGTCATGTTGAAGATCCAGGGGAGGAAGATGGCCAGAAAGGGGACCAGGGAGCTGGGATTCCCCCACCCCCTTCGTCCGAGGTACCGTGCCCAAAGGACCATGGCTATGGTCATCAGGACGTAGCTGTACAGCGTGAAGACCCAGAACCACGGCCCCCAGTTTTTTGTCAGAACGGCAAAGCCCCCCACGGTGACCATGCCGATGCTTTGCCTCACCCACCCCTGGGGGCCGTCAAACCACACCGCCACGGCCGTCACCCCGGGGACCACCCACAGGGCCGCTCGAAAAAGGCCAGACTCCATCCACCCCGGAACCTCGCCCAGGGTCGCTTGGGTGGCGAATCGGAAGAAGAACACCGGCACGGCCCCGATGAACAAGTATTGAAGGTTGGCAAAGACCCTCTTGAACTCCAGAACCCGGGAACCATCTTCGTAAAAGTTCAAGTACGACCAGACCGCCACCGAGAGCATGAGCAGGCCAAAATAGATCCTTCCCGGGACTTCACGGTGCCCCCGGATCAGGAGCATGGCCACCAACGTCGACATGAGAGTGGCCACCAAGTAGGGAAGCAACAGGGAGAACTGGCCCAGGAAGCTCATCCCAGGAGTCTAGTTCCCCGCTCCCCCCAATTCAATCCCTTCGAGCCTGCCGTTGCACGGCCGCGGCCTACTCGGTCTTGAACTTCGCGGTTTCGGCCGACAAGGAATCGGCGATCTGATCGATTCTCGCCAACAGCCCTTCGACTTGAGCCGACGATTGCCTCAGGCCTCCACCGGCCTCGGCCAGCCTGTCCCTGGCAGCTTCCACCTCTCCCACCACGTGTTCGACGTTGACCAGCATCGACGCCGCAGCCTGGGTGGCTTGGTCCATTTCCTTGTTGCCGCTGTCGACTTCCTGGCTCACCGTCGCCAACCCGGCCATCGCCTCGTGAATTTGCTGGCCGCCAACGGTGAACTCGCTGACTTGTCCCGTGATTTCGTCCAGAGCCCGGGCCACTTCTTCGATTTCGCCCCGGATCTGGAGGAAGCTGTCGTTGGTCTCGGCGCTGGAATGGAAGGCCTGACCAATGAGAGCCACAATGGCACTCAAGTTGGCGCTGATCTCCTTGGAATTGGCCGAAGACGCCTCGGCTAGCTTGCGGATTTCGTCGGCGACCACCGAGAAGCCCTTGCCAGAATTGCCGGCGTGGGCCGCTTCAATGGCGGCGTTCATGGCCAACAGGTTCGTTTGTCCGGCTATCTCGGAGATCACCACGGCCATTTCCTGAATGCCGGCCACCGAGGTATTGACCTCCCGGATCAGGTGATTGGTTCGATCTAGCTTGACCCCGCCGTCCTGGGCCGTGTCCACCAGCGTCCTGACGGTTTGCATCCGGGTGGTGGTGAGCCTGTGAATGCTGTCGATGCTGGCTTGCATCTGGGTCACCGCTGCCGTGGAGTCTTGTATCCTGCCGTTCTGCCGGCCAATGGAATCGGTAAGCCCCGCCAGGTTCCTTCCAATCACTTCCAGGGCTTGGCGGAACTGTCCCACCACGTGGCTCAAATCGTCCATCTGGGTGCCCACGGCCGCCACCGCCCCGTCGAGGAGGTCGCTGGCCTGGGTGGACTGGATCTGGGCCTGGTCGAGTTCGTCCTTGACCTGGTGGTTCTCGAAAGCCACTGTCTGGATCTTCCTTACCACCTCCCGGTGCCGGGTGAGAAACGTGTCCATATCCCGGCCTAAGGCTCCCACCTCGTCCTTCTGTTTCAACGAGAACGACCGGGTCAGGTCACCGTCTCTCAGAGCCCGGACCTCCCGTCCGATAAACACCACGGCCTTGGAGATCCTGCCGGCCATCAACAGGATCAGGCCCAGGCTTGCCAGCACAATGACGAAAACAATGATCACTGCCGTCAGCGAGGCCTGCTGTTCGATCCGGGCCAGGACCTTGTTGATGGTCTCGAACTGCTGGTTGACCATGGAGTAAACCGTGTCCTGACCCAGGTCGGCGTCGTTGACCGCCTTCTTCAATTCTTCGATGAGAGTTTCGGCCTGGGCGCGGTACTTCGGGTTTTTGGCAATGCTGGGATTGGACAGCAGGTTGTAGGCCGCCACGTCCCGAAACGAAACCCCCGCGGCATCGCAGAGGGCTCTGAGGTTCTCGATGGCCTGTTGCACCTTGGCCGACTGCTCGTCGGCGACCTTGCCGAAACCCTGGACCAGGCTGATGGCGAAGGCCAGATCCTTGTCGGCTGTGGCCAGGGACTTCAGTTCGGAAACAGACTGGATGGTGGCCATGGTCACCGCGTGGGTTCCCGTCAAGGTCACGGACCCGATATCCAGACCGATCACCAAAAGCCTGTTGATGATCACCCTCTCCAAAAGGACCTTCTCTTGGATCTGCAGGAGAGTCTGGGACTCGGCGCGAATCTTGGCGATGGGGGCCATCAGCGAATTGTAGATGCCACCGCAAACAGCGAGGACGAGAAAGGACATCAAAACAAGCAAGCTCAGTTTCCATCGAAGGGGCATGGCGGACCTCAGGTCTCAGTATAGATCGACCCGGCCAAAAGCGGGTGGAAAGAATGGAGCGGCTTTTCCCATCCCTTGACACCCCACCCCGGTTGCCCCTAAATTACTGGTGCCTGCGCCTGTCGTATAATGGCTATTACCCAAGCTTCCCAAGCTTGAGACGTGGGTTCGATTCCCATCAGGCGCTCTTGTGCTAACCCCCCGCTTTCCGGGGGGTTAGTCGTTTCTGGACTTCTGAACAAAAAGAAAAACCATCCGGAAAGTCAACCTCAGAAAACTGCAGGTTCTGGGCCTGGGGTCCCACTTCGCGGCGGTCATCACGCCAGACGGGGCTGGGGCCTTCGAGGTCGCCCAGACTGACCCCCGGGAAGCCGCCATGATCGGCGACGATGTCGAGGTTGACATCGAGCCTGCCCTGAAACTGGGCATGGCCGCCTTCCACGTCAGAGCACCCGGCGATTGGCCGGTCAGCGCCCAACCCCTCTACTTGATTGCACCGTCGATCATGCCCTTGATGATGTACCGCTGGGCGAAGAGATAGAGGATGATGACAGGCACCATGGCGATCAGCGTCGAGGTCAAAATCAGGTCCCACTGCTTGAGGTACGCCCCGGCAAACGCCGTCACCGCGATAGGCAGGGTCTGCACCGCTCCACTGGAACCCAACATCAGGAGGGGAAGCAGGTAGTCGTTCCAGATCCAGATGCCGTTGAGGATGAGCACCGTGATGAGGATGGTCTGAAGCAGAGGAAAGACAATCATGAAGAAGACTCGGGCCTCTGACGCTCCGTCCATCTTCGCCGACTCTTCGAGTTCGAAGGGAATGTTCTTGATGAACCCGTGAAAGATGAAAATCGACAACGGAGCTCCAAACCCAATGTAGGCAAACACAACGCCCTGAATCGACTGCAACATCGGCACGTGGGCGAAATCACCGAAAATACGCATCCAGCGTACCAGCGGGAACATGAGCACCTGGAAGGGAATGACCATGGCCGCCACGAACAAGAAGAAAACGATGGTGGACCACAACGAATTGGTCCGCACCAGCGCCCAGGCGCACATCGCCGAGAACAGCACAATCACCACCAGCGAAATCACCGTAATCAGAACGCTGTCAAGAAACGCCGATGCATAGTGCACTGTGTGGTTGCCGAAAATCAGCCCGACGTTGGTTCCCAGCTGACTCCAATCCGCAGGCCAACCCAGGGTGTCGAACAAGATGTCCTTCGACGTCTTGGCGGAGTTGACCACCACCAAGAAAAAGGGGATGAGAAAAGCCAGGAGAGCGGCGAAAACGAGGACTTCACCGAGGACACGTCCGATGCGGAAGTTGCTTTTTTTCATTGCTCCACCTCTCTGCGTTTGCTGACCCACACCTGGAGCAGCGATACGATGACCAACGCCACGAATAAAATGACGGCCTTGGCCTGGGCTTCCGCCATCTGGTTGGCCCGGGCGGTGTCGAAAATGTTCATCGCCAGGAGCTGGCTAGCCTTGACCGGCTCGTCAAAGAACCGTGCTGCCGGACCACCGTTGGTCAGCGTTAGGTTCATGTCGTACTGTTTGAACGAGGTCGTCAGGGTCAAGAACAGCGAAATGGTGAAGGCGTTGGCCATCATGGGGATCAAGATGCGGAACGTGCGCCGGAAATACCCGGCACCGTCGACCTTGGCGGCCTCCATCAGCGAGGTCGGGACGGCTTGGATGGCCGCAATGAAGATGAGCATGATGTAGCCGGCGTACTGCCACACGTTGACCGCCGACATGGCCCAGATGACGCTTTCGGAACGGCTGAGGAACGACACTTGAAGCGCGTCGATACCAAGAATTTTTCCGAGCGTCGGCAGGGCGTTGTTGAACAGGAACTGCCAGATATACCCCAAGACGATGCCGCCGACCAGGTACGGTGCGAAAAACCCTGCGCGGTAAAAGTTACGGAAGCGCAGGTTGCTCGTGACAATCAGCGCCAGAATAAACCCAACCACGTTGACGAGCACGACGTTGATCAGGGTATAGCCGCCGGTAATCAAGAAGGAATTCAAGAACGCCGGTTCGGTGAAGACTGTCAGGAAGTTGACGACGCCGACGAAATTGATCGTCTCAGAAACGCCGTTCCAGTCCGTCATCGAATAGTACAAGCCGAAGAAGAACGGCACCACCATGACCATGATGAACGCGAAGAGGGCTGGCAGGACGAACAGGATTTTTGTTGGACTGGAATTGTGCATCTCTCTCCTCACAGTTGCCCGGACAAAATCGGCGGCCCCCTGGGGGCGGCCGCCGAAACCTCGACCGAAAACCGAATTACTTCGACTTCGGAATATTGGCCACAGCTTTCTTCATGTCCGCGACGAACTGGTTGATGTTGTCTGGGTTCTGGGCGAACAGATCGAAGATGGGGCCGGCGACGTTCTGGCCGAAGCCGTCAGGCAACTGGCCGAAGAACACGCCGTAGTTGCCTCCCCGGGCGTTGGCGGCCATCAGAGCCCGGCTGAGCGGTCCCTTGGGCTGCAGTTTGACCGATTTGAACGCCGGGATCATACCAGCCTGGTTGACCATGTAGTCCTGGCCCGCTTCGGTGCCGGCCATGGAGGCCAGAAAGGCCTTGGCGGCGGCGGCGTTGGGGCTCTTGCCGTTCACGACATACCAGCTCGGGGCGAACAGGAACAGACCCTTTTCGGGAGTGTCGAGGAACGCATGGGGCGCGTAGCCAATGTTGAACTTCACGCCCAGCTGCGCCAAGTTGGGGTCGACCCAGTTACCCTGGTGGAGGAACGCGGTCTTGCCCTGGGCGAACGAGCCTACCTGATTGTCGTAGCTGCCGTTCAGCAGGATGTTCTTGTCGGAATACTTGAAGATCAGCTGGAGGTACTTGGCGTACTGGAGGAATCGCGGTTCATCGAGCTGTCCCTTGAGGGCCTTGTCGATGATGCTGGTGTCGTCGGCGGCCAGACCGCCACCCCAGTACACGGCCAGATTGTGTTGGGCCGCGACCCACCAAAGACCGCCGGCGACCGAAGCTCCCATCGACACGACAGCGTCGAGACCGAGCTCCTTCTTCTTGGCGTCGATGGTCTTGAACGCCTTTTCATAGGCGGACCGGGTCGTCAGCGAAGCCGGATCCACTCCGGCTTTCTTGAGGATGTCGGCGTTGTAGGCCAGGCCGTAGCCTTCGATGGAAACCGGGAACCCGTAGACCTTACCACCCGATGTGAAGGCCAAGCTGGTGTCCTTCACCCAGGGCTGGTCGCTCAGGTCGGCCGCGTAGTCCTTCCACACGTTGTAGCCACCCTGGCCTTCGATCACGAAAATGTCGGGCATTTGGCCCGCCTGAACCTTGGCTTTGAGCGCTCCACCGTAGTCGGCGCCGCCACCGAGAGTTTCGACGCTCACCGTGGTTCCGGGATGGGCAGCCGTATACTTGGCGGCGTAGGCGTCCAGCGCGTCCTTGATCTCCACCTTGAGCTGAAACATCGTGACATTGGAGTCGGCCATCACATGGGCCCCCGTCAACACCGCGAGCATCGAAGCAATACCGAAAAATCGTCTCATCGCGAACCTCCCTATTGGTTCTATCTGGTAATTGTACGACCGACCTCCGCGAGGTTGTCAAACAATTTCGATCATGATCTATCTTCACCGTCACCCAAACCGGAGAGCATAGAAAGGCCCCGAAATGGTGACCGTACTTCCCCCAAATTTGCCCGTATGGGCGTCCGCCGACCCGGCGATGGCGCCCTGTCAAGCAATCCGTTTTTCTTCCTTTCTCCCTCCTTTTCCTTACCGGTTCAGGTTGTCGATCTGGCGACGACGGCCACCTTGAGCTGTACAGTTTGAAGAGGACGACCGGGTTCCCGTATCCTTCCCACCAGCAACTCGGCGGCCAACCGTCCTGATTCGTTCAGCGATTGGCTGATCGTGGACAATTCCATGTAGTCGGAGGCTTCGATGTCGTCGAAGCCCAAAACAGCGACGTCTTCGGGCACCCTCAGACCGAGTTGACGGGCCGCCTTGAGGAGGCCGATGGCCTGGAGGTCGCTCATGGCGAACAAGGCCCGGGGCCTGTCTGGCACGCCCAGCAGATCCAAACCCATGCGCTGGCCGTCGGCCACGGTACCCTCCCCGAGGCGCACGTGGTGCGGCTCCACGGGGTGGCCGGCGCCGGCCAGGGTCTGACGGTAGCCCTGCCACCGCAACTCGCTGGGTTGGAGGGAATAGGGTAGCAGCACAGTCTCGCCGACGAAGCCGGCCGGCAGGTAGTTCCTGTCAAGAAAGTGCCCCGCGGCCAGGGCGCCGCCGCGGACGTTGTCGGCCTCGATGCCGCTGAACAGGGGGTGGTGGTTCTCGACCAGGACCACCTCGAGACCGGCCCGGATCAGGCGCTGGGCGTCAGCGTCGGCGATGCGCATGGACATGATCACTAGGCCGTCCAGGCGTTTGGAGAACGGTATCGAGTGAAGGTATTCCTCGAGTTGGTCGGGGGAATCGACGGTGTAGATGACCATTTCACAGTGGGCCTGGCGGAAGACAGGAGTCATCCCCTGGAGCCTCTGGACGAAGCTGGGTGCCGGAGAGAACGGGGTCAGCACGCCGATCCGGCCCACCCGGCGCAGGGCCTTGGGGCCCGTGTTGCCGTGGGGGATGTACGCCAGAGCGTCCATGGTCGTCTGGATCCTCTGGGCCGTTTGGGCATTCACTTTCTCGGGGTTGTTGAGGAACCTCGACACAGTAGAGATGCTGACCTCGGCCAAGGCGGCGACGTCGTAAATGGTTGACCCCTGGGTAACGGGTATGGTACTCTTCGTCATGAAAGTTCTTTCATAAAAGTTCTTGCGAGTTTGGGTCCACTTTCTTGGTTTGTCAACGTTTTTTTTCCGGGGGGTCCGGCCATGGACGAGACGATTTTTTCCCTTTGGGACAGGCTGTACCCGGGCGAACTCGTCGAACGCCAGCGTCTGATCACCCACCTCGGGAACCTGCGAGGCCAATTTCCTCTGGACGCCAGGGCCCCCTTCCCGACCACAGGCTTGGTCTACAGCACCTACGCCGATGCCTTTGGTGAAGGGCTCGACGGCGTGGGGGCCCAGTTGCCCCGGCTCGGGAGCCTGGGGGTGACCATTTTGTGGCTGTTGCCGCTTCTCAAGAGCCCGGGGCGAGACCAGGGTTTCGACATCAGCGACTACACCCGGGTCGACCCACGCTTCGGCGACAACGCCGCTTTGGGTCGACTGCTCGTAGCCGCCCAGGCCCGGGGCATGGCCGTGATCTTCGACGTGGCCGTCAACCACACCTCAGACCAGCACCCGTGGTTTGTGGCCGCCCAGGACCCGTCTTCCCCTTACAGGGATTACTACCTTTGGAGTGCCACGGGGAAGGAATATGCCCAGGTTCCCCTGATCTTTCCCGGGATGGTCGACGCGAATTGGACCTGGCGGCCCGAGGCCGGTGCCTGGAATTTTCACAGGTTCTACCCCTTCCAGCCCGACCTGAACTACCGAAACCCCCGGGTGGCCTTCGAGATGATCCGGGTTCTCGCCGATTGGAAGGCCTTCGGCATCAACGGCTTCCGAATGGATGCCGCCGCCCTGGTCTGGAAAGAAGAGGGCACCGATTGCGACAGCCGGCCCGAAGTCCATGTGCTGCTCAAACTGTTCCAGGCGTGTCTGGATTTTGTGGCGCCGGGTAGCCTGTTGCTCGCCGAGGCCAACGTGGCCCCCGAGCCGCTGACGGCCTACTTTGGCGATGGGGACGAGTGCAAGGCGGCCTACCATTTTGAACTAATGCCGAAGTTCTATCAGGCGCTTCTCGACCACGACCCCCAACCCCTGGCCTCGACAACCTTTCCGCTGTTGCCACCGGGGTGCGCCTGGTACACCTTCCTTAGACTTCACGACGAGGTGACCCTCGATCTGGTTCCTCCGGCCGAGAGGCCCGCCCTGGTTGCGGCCTACACCAAGGGTCCGGATGCAGCCTTTCGGAACGGCCAGGCGTACTCGGGTCGGTTGTTCGATCTGTTCGACCGCGACCCCGACAAGACCCTCCTGGCGTGGTCGTTGCTCTTCTCCCTCCCGGGTACCCCCATCCTCTACTATGGGGACGAAATCGGCATGGGAAATAACCACGCTTACTTCGAAGCCAAGGCCGCTGAGACGGGGTTCAGGGACAGTCGATTCCTCCACCGAGGTCCTTGGGACATCGACACTGCAACCCGGGCCATGGACTCTTCGACTCCCGAAGGGCGCTTGAAAGCAGGGTTGGAGGCCATGCTGGCAGTTCGCCGGGACCATGTGGCCCTGGTGGCCGCGACACCGGTGGTGACAGTTCGAGGAACCGAGCTAACGTCAGTCCGTCGCCATCAGGGACAGAGCCTGACCATCATCAATGACTTGGCCAAGACCACCCACCACTGGGTCTGGGACCAGCGATCCGATTAGTGACCCCTGGCGCGGTACTTCGAGGTTTTTTCCTCCG
>Ga0302322_100005997_pt1 | contig 10722 bp, 5 predicted proteins | sample Fen_T0_2_FD_203757 | JGI IMG/M metagenome (GOLD analysis project Ga0302322, IMG submission 203757) | Peat permafrost microbial communities from Stordalen Mire near Abisko, Sweden - Fen_T0_2 | ecosystem: Environmental > Terrestrial > Soil > Wetlands > Permafrost | place: Sweden: Abisko... | reverse complement strand
AATTAAGTAGCGGTCGTCAGAGGAGCACACAATCCCGCTGCCTCAGCCTGATTCGGTTTGTAACGTAATACGTTACAAACCTTCGGATACCGCCAACTTTGTGGCGTTTCTGAAAATGCTTTTGCCGATCGGTTGGCGGATCCTTCGAAACAAAGGTTCACGCAACGGAGCAAAGTCAGGGCGACCGCCGGGTCGCCCGCGAACGCTGCCGACCAGTCCCCCGACGACAATTAGACCCCGACACTGATGGGTATCTATTGTTGTTGACCGGACCAGCAGCCCAAATCCAACCGGACGGCCCGTCGGTCTGTCCCAACGACCCAACCCCTGACGTCTTCCAGCCTTCCTGAGTTCCCCATTACAATTCCGAATCTCTGTCGCTCAAACCTTCACATCAAAGAGCTGCGGATGCATCGTGCCTTCGGCGACTTTGTTCACGGTGCCGGTCATCATGATCGAGAAATGTTCGCCGATTTCGATGCCGATCTCGCCACCGGGCATATGTACGGTGACGGACTTATCGACGAGGCCGAGCCGGTGGGCGACTGCAGCCGACGCGCTTGAGCTGCTGCCGGAGGCCAGCGTATAGCCCGCACCCCGTTCCCAGATCTCGATCTGAATATTTTCCCGATCGATCACCTTCATGAACTGGACGTTGGTTTTGCGCGGAAAATTCGGATGCACTTCGAAATGCGGACCGAACTTATGGGCAAGCTCGGCTGAAATTGCCGGCAGGGGAATCACGCAATGCGGATTGCCGATGGTTGCCGCGCAGTAGGTGAACTCGCGATCAAGAATCTTGATTTTTTCATTAATCACTTCGCGTGGCGCGCCCGTGAGATTGACGGGAATTTTTGTGCTATCGAAACTCACCGAACCCATCGCCACCGTTATGAGCTCGCCGCCGTCCTTTACGACCGACTGAACGTGACCGCCCGGCACCTCGATCGTGAAGGACGGATTCTTAACCAGCCCTTGATCCCAAAGAAAACGCGAAAAGATGCGTAGGCCGTTTCCGCTTTTCTCCGCTTCGGAGCCGTCGGGATTGAAGATCCGCAAGCCGAATTCGCTTTTCTGCGATGGCAGCGGACCCCAGAGGATGCCATCGGAGCCCACCCCGAAGTTGCGGTGACAAACGACTCGGATCTGTTCGATGGTGGGTGCGGGCTTCCACGACGGAAAGTCCGCCGGATTGAGCACAATATAGTCGTTTCCGAGAGCGTGATATTTGTAGAAGCGCATGGTGAAAGCCGAACGGCATTCTCTCTTCGGACGCTCGATGAATGCACGCCGATTTTTCATCGCCTGTTTGATGAATGATTCTATCGCCCTTTCTAATCCCGCCTGCAGCTGCTTTGTTGCTCAGACATTGAGCCGGTTTTCGAGGCTCGACTAATCCTGCGTCTCTCCGCTGCATTTGGCGATATGTCAGTAGCAAAACGCGTGCTCGGAGCGTCCGAAACTCTCTCTTCAAATGGCAGCAAATGAGATGGCAAGAAGCACGTTTGGAGACGAGCGTGCACGATTTCCGTGTTCGCGGCTCGTTGGAGTTATTGTCGCGATTGTGTGCCTTGGGCTTTTTGCGCGTTTTCATGAGCCGATTCTTTCCTGGCTCGATGCGCGGGCTTGGCGGTATTGGTGCCTGGCTCTGACCGGTTTGGGTCTCCTCGTATTCATTTCCTGGTTTTGTGAATCCCCGGCTCGTTGGTTCCCAGGCTGGATGCGAAGCAGGTGGTTGTTCGCCGCCATGTTGCTCCTTGTCTTGTTCTCATTTCGGTGGCCAACGATCACTTATAATCGACAGTTGATGGATCCCGATGAAAGCCAGGTTCTGGCGGGGGCGATCACGCTCACGCATGACCCGGTCTTCTGGCGCAGCGTTGATGGGACCACGCATGGTCCGCTCGATCAGTACATTTTCGTCATACCGCATTTTTTAGGTCTCCCCATAGACTACACCACAGGCAGGCTCGTGACCGTTTGTCTGAACGCTTTGGCGATCATTGCTGCTTGGCTTGGCCTCAGCACTTTTTTGCCTGAGCGAATGGCTAGGTTGAGTGTCCTGCCTGCGTTGTTTCTTTATTCTTTCACCAGCCAGGAGGAGGACCTACAGGTCGGCACCGAAGATCTGCCGGCCGCATTGGTCGCTCTGGCTTTGTTTTTGATTCTGAAGGCGTGGCAAAACCGGCAGACGAATCGATCGTGTGTGAAGTCCCTGTTCTTCGCCGGTGTGATACTCGGAGCGACGCCTTTTGCGAAACTTCAGGGTGTGCCGCCTGCGTTATGGCTGGGTATCGCAGCGTTGATTGCTTTCTCTTTTGTATCTGGAAACCGGGATGGGAGAGGCTCGAATGCCGCTGCGTTGGTTGCCGGCGCGTTACTCGTGCCATTGGTGTTTGGCTCGATCCTTATTTCAACGGGTGTGCTTGGTGAGTTTTGGGAAGCATATATCATTAATAATATAAAGTATGCTCAGGAAAAGCAGCAATCGTCGTGGTACATATTGAGCCGATTTATTAAAGGTGAATCCATCGGCATGTTTCACCGTGTTTACTTTCTTCCGATCATCAGTGTATTTTGCTGCGGCATCGCTACATTGCCGTTGTTGATGCGGAAGCATGCCGTGCCTGTCTTGATCGTGGTCGGCTACGGGCTCGCGTCATTGTATGCGGTGGTTGCACCCGGGCGTGAGTACTTTCATTATCCTCGGATATTCTTTGTTGCAGCCTCCGTTACTGCGGGCGTGCTGGCGTCCCTTTTCTACATGCACGCCAGAGAAAGAGGGAAGACGTTGGCGGCGGCCATCTTCGTCGCCTCCTTCGCCTTATTGACGCTTGTTCCGCAGTTCTATTTTCGCCTCGAACATGGCGGGCCGTTCCGCGGCACATATCGCGCAGAGCATGAATGCAAATTGAGCCCAACGGCAGTCACCATTTTGAGATATGCGGGGGCGGGCGATGCGCTGGCGCACTGGGGATGGGAGCCCAAGCTCTACGTGCAGACCCAATTAAGGCAGGCCACCCGCGAGGCGCACACGCATCATCAAATCGAACCGGGACCTCAGCAGGACTATTTCCGAAATCGTTATATGGCCGATCTCAGGAAGAGTAATCCTCGGGTCTTTGTAGACTCTGTCGGAGATGGCAATTTTGCGTATACGGATCGGGCTCTGCAAGGGCACGAAATCTTCCCCGCACTGCGAGAATTAATTGAAAAACGCTACAGACTGGTTGGAGATTACGAGGGGATCCGCGTCTATATCAGAAACGATTGATGGTCTGCCTTCTGCTTGAAGATGGCAGATTCAATGCAGATTGTAAGTGTCGACCAGTTCTTTTGCTCTCTTGGTGGTGAAATACGGAATGCCCGGAATGGCGCCGTTTTCCGGTGGCGCTGAATTGTGAAATAATAGTTCACGCGTTTCCGAACCGCGGCTTCCGCAAAAACCGCTGACTTCCTCCTTCCAGCGGTGACAAAACCAAAGCGCGAGAACCAGAAGGAAAGCAGTGTAAGCGAAGGTGGGGCGTCGCTTTACAAACGCTAAACGGCTCCACATATGATCAAAACAAAGCGCCGCGAAAGGAAGTGTGGCGAGAAGCGAATTATATTGATACCGCGAACTTATCGTGGTCGACAAGCCTGTGTGATAACGACCGACTCCCGTTAAAGCTGCATTGCCTACATCGAATAGCACGAGGAAAATGAGCAGTCTGCGCTGGGGTGTTTCGGAGCGGAACAGACTCCACGCAATAGCTGCGATCTTTATCGTGCCTAACAGTACAATGGTGCGGGTACCCCATGAATCCATTTCCAAAAGAAGGTAGAACGGATTCATGCAAAAATACCATAACCCGTAGTCTGCCGCGTCAGACAAATGTCCGACTAAGTGCTGGTGGTTGCCGCTCGAAAATCGCATTATCATTCCTGTAGCGATGATCGCAGGCAGTAGAAAGATCGTGGCAAAAATGCAGCGACGGAAGAACGGTGTTTTGTTTTCAGTTGGCCAAAAGCAGGCCGATCCCGTAAACAATCCCGTCAGGACTCCGCGGGAAAACGATAGGGCGCTTGCAGTCGAGAGCGATACGATGATAGCTGCAGGAATTCTTTCCGTTTTTTTTGAAACGCACGTCGGAATAAAGGGGCGGACTCGCAGGATCCATTCAAACGCAAAGAGCAAGAAGCTGGTAGCTAAAACCGCAGGCCACTGTGTTGCCCATCCAAGCGTTTCGATATTACAAGGGGTAAGGCCGAATACTATCTGGCTCGCTAGAATAGAGCCAACTGGAAATTCGTAGAGTTGCAGTAACCTTCCGAGCTGAATCGTATTTACCGCGTGGGTTAGCCATAGGATGAAAATCATCCCGAAATAACTGCCCCTAAAAAGAAACACGGATCCCCCCCAGAGCGATTTAGAGAAGGGTGCGAAATTTTCACCAACAACCTGCCAGATCCAGTTCCAGAACCCGAGACGCTGAATCTGATCAAGCTGATCCCAATCATCTCCGAACCAGAAGAGTTCGCCAATCTGTTTGCGGAATATGATCAACGGCAAAAGGGCAAGAAGGCCCGTAGCAATAATGAGCTTGAGGCTGTTTTTCCCGGCCTTCTGGGCCGGGACAAACGGAGAGGGTGTTTTCACGGCGAGGACAAGGCTGATGTTGACGGAAGCGGAGGCAGAATTGAGAGACTTACGTCGGCAAACGCTTCGTGGTGCGGCCAAAATTCTTTTTGTTTGCGCGGTGTTTCAAACTTCAGCGAACGGATCCAGTGCTGACCGTGGCCCCGGCAAAACGCGGCAAAGTCGGATTGTGTCTCTAGGAACGGCGATAGCAAAAATCCCTCTCTGGCCACTCTGGGCAATATTCGCCAACTGGTCTCGCGTCCGGTTTCGTCCGTGACGGTCAACCGAATCAACGGCGGCTTGTACAAGAAGGCCCGTAATTTGCCGAGTTTGTTGAGTCTTAATTTGGCTCGGATCCAGATCGGGGTGCCGTCGAGCTTCGGCAGAATCAAAACCTCGTCCAGCGACAAGGAACGATCCAACAACGGGGTTTGATCGAGGCGACGCGCAGGCAGCGTTGATTGTTTCTTGAGAAGAATATAGCTGCCCTCTTCAAGCACGGGTTGATAGGCGCGTGGCAATTCCGGGATTAAGAGAGCATCATCAAGCGTTGGAAATCGATCATCGATGCTGCTGTGGTTCCAGAGGATATAATCAGGTGCTTGTGGCGACTGGTAGAACCTTAAGTTGCGGGACATAAGAGCGGGAGTATAGGCACTGTAGCTCTGAAATATCGGGCGAGGCTTATAGTTGAACCTGTTCAACAACACGACGCCTTGATCATAATTGAAAAGATCAATGCTTTGTTTACCGATGATCTGCCTTACCCAGGGGAGGTCGGCAGGTTGTGCCGCATGGTTAAATTCATTCTCCCATTTCGCAGGCAGGGAGCCGAGATGTCCCATTGCGCTGTAATTCGTCACAAAACGGGTCTCCGCATCGCGCGGGCAATTGCCTGGCAGCCCCGGCTGAATGATCTGTAAACATCCAACCCCCAAGGCCGCCGCGAGACTAAACCAGTGCCATTTTATGTCTCGTATACATAGGTACGGTAGGGGCAGTGCGAGCAACAGGGAGTATAATACAAAGCCAAATTCATGGCCGTCTGCCCGAATCAATCCATGCTTCCAAACAACAAACCAAGTACTGGCAAGGTAAAGCGTCGCAGCCCAAGCCAGAGGCCTATCCGGCAGTTTCCGCCAAAGTCGAAACAGGAATACGGCACATACTAGAGCCAGAGCGAGGCAGCACAAAAACACGGGCCGCCGTTCATCAACGCCCATCGCCCATCCGTACCCCGCGCTGATCTCGAGTCCGGTTCGAAAGAAGGGCAGGAGATTGTCGGGATTTTGACCTGCACCCATCCAGAAGGCTAAAAACGCGACTCCAAAACCAGCAGTTTGGGTGATAGTTTCAGCGTAGTCCTTGCGCAGAATGTGGAACAGCGCCGAAAAAACGAGGCCTGAACAGGCAAACACAGCGTAGGTGAATTTGATTTGTCCGAGAAAGGCGAGCGCCACCACGCACAGCAGTTGCTGCCCGCGCGGTGTCTTTTCCGCCATCAAACCACCCATCACGATCAGCGTAATCAGCACTAAAAATATTGTATCAAGGAATATCCAACTAAAGAGAATGCACGCGATGATGAACAGGACTTGCCAGAAAAGCGGAATCTTCCGCGTCAGCGCGACTAGAGCGGCCGCGATCGTGAGCTTACCAAGGGTTTCCCACAGGATCTTTGCCGTGGCGCCGGCTGCTCCGAGGTGAAATTGATTGTTGAGAAAGCCCCAGGGCCCCCAGGTGAAGACAATGTCTCGGCCGAACTGCCATCCTTTTAAGTGAGCGTACTGCAGCACCTCGGGCCACGATCCATCGAGCAACGCATTCGTACTCCAAGGGAAAGAGATCAAGAGGGGCCAGAGCAGGAGTGCGAGCGCGACAAAAATTCCCTTCTTATAATGTCGATTTACAAAGGGGAGCCTGTGCTTGGTCTCCTCGTCTGCGGCGCGTGTATTCATCCCAAGGCAGGTGTTCTTGGAGGACAAGCGAAACCAAAATCTTCTGTTTCGAGCGTTAGGTTGGGGTTGTACGCTGGATCGTTGAGGAGGCGTTCACCCCAGCGTTGTTTCATGAAGGCAACTTCCGTTTGGAAACGCGCAACTTTCTCGGGAGAATCCTCTGCTCCCCGGCTGGCGGATTCGTGGTGAATGAACTCGGCGAAAGGCGTGAAGAGATTACGGTAACCGAGATCTTGGACGCGCAGACAAAAATCGACGTCATTGAAGGCAATTTTAAGATTGTTTTCATCAAAGCCTCTGGCTTCGAGAAAAACTGATTTTCTAAGCACGGCGCAGGCCGCAGTCACGGCAGACACGTTATGGGCGACGTGGGCGCGGTTTTGCGGGGTTCCTTGGTCACGGCGGGCGGAATGCTTGAAGGCATGTCCGGCCACGCCGCCGATCCCGGTGATCACGCCTGCGTGTTGCACGGTCATGTCGGGATAGTATAATTTTGCTCCGACCACGCCGATTTCCGGCCGCAGCGCATGGCCAACCATTTCGTCCAGCCAATCGGGGGTGATGGCCTCGAGATCGTTATTCAACAGTCCGATGATTTCCCCCTGGGCCCGTTCGACGGCACGATTGTTAATGGCTGAAAAATTGAACGGACCATGGCAGGGTAGTACCGAAAAACCGCCCCGTTTTGATGCTTTTTTATAGTACGCTTTTAGCTTCGGATCATCGGATTCGTTATCGGCGATGAGGATTTCATAATTCCGATACGTGGTTTTATCAAGAATGCTCTCGACGCATTTAATCAGCAATTCCCGGCGGTTGCGCGTCGGGATGACGAGCGTGACCAGAGGCGCCGATTTCGGAACGGCATGATGGATGCGCCAATGTCCGCCCATGATCGGGCTCAATCTAACCGACTGGCCGTTTCTGATAAAATGTTCTTCAACGGCTTTGCGACCGGCTGCGCCAGTATATTGTTTTGCTGAGAGCAAGTCGGCGGTTGAGCCTTCAATCGCCCGCCAATGATATAATACGCGAGGAATGTGCCTGATTTGAGTAGGCTTGATCCGTTCGGTGACTCTGAGAGCGAGATCCCAATCCTGACTCCCTTCGTAACCGAGTCGCAGCCCTCCGACCGCGCGCAGTGTCGCGGTTTTGTAGGTGGTCAGATGGCAAAAATAGTTTTGGCTGGTGAGGAGATCAGGATTCCAATCTGGCTTGAAATGCGGCGAAAACCGCTGGCCCATCTCATCGATTTTGTCCTCATCCGTATAAATAACTTCGACGTCGGGGTGCTCGGCGACGAGTTGAGCAATGCAAAACAGTGCGTGTGGTGCGAGCTCATCGTCGTGATCAAGGAATGCGGTATACGCCCCCGAGGCTATTTCGATCGCTGAGTTTGTGGCCGCGGAAATATGACCGTTTGTTGCCCGAAAAACCGGCTTTATCCGGAGGTCTTCCTTGGCGTAACGTTCGATGAGCGATTTGATATAGGGCAGGGTGGAGGCATCGTCGGCGATGCAAAGTTCCCAGTGAGGATAGACCTGGGCGCGTACAGATTCGATTGCACGGCGGAGGAAATCTTCCGGTGTATTATAAACGGGCATGACTACCGAGATGAGCGGCCGCGCCTCCAACGCGGTGGCGAGACGCCTTAACACCTCTAGTTGGACCGAATCTAGGGTGTCATAGCGCGCGGCCCAATTTGTGTAATTGCGCGAGGACGGCTGAAAATGCCGGGGACTGGGTACACCAAAGGATTGTGCGTGGAACGGATACCACACGCCTTGTTCGTCGGCAGTCTCTAATACGATCGCAGGGTCATTTCTTCCGATCGTCGCTTCGATACGAAAACCGCTGGTGGCTTGCGGAAGAAATTTGTCCGCGATGTCAGGCCGGTCCAGTCCGTAGGCGCCGGGGTAGATGCGGTCGCCGACGCGAGCTCGAATCCCGCAAAGTTTGATCGCCAACCCGGTAAAAACCCATCCTTCGACGATGACATCTCCTTTGGCCGACCAATCGACAGGGTTGTTGATTTGATAGTGGAGCTGAATGGCCCCAGGGCGGAAAAAATCGGTCGCTGAAAAAGGGAAATCTGGAGGTGCTTCCTGCGGGATTTGTGGCTGTGGGCCGGTTGTTCTGTTTTTATACGGGTCAATACAAACGCGCCTCAACGCTCGCAACCAAGCCGTCGCGCGCCATGAAAACGACGCCTGCATCTGTCGGATCTTAATTTCCCGCTGACGCGTAAAATTATACAGCTCGATTGCACGCGTATAATTATATTGAGCCTTGCTTTGGAGTTGGAGGAGTTGAGAAACGTCAGAGCGCTTTTCCGTCGGCCACAAAAGTGAGTCTTGCAGCTCATGATCTCGCTGATCAAGCAGCCTTCGTAATTCACGGCCCCAGTACTGAAGATCTGCCTGCGCTTTGGCTGGCTGATTCACTTCGGCTTCAAAAGCCATCTGCTTAAGCCACAAATAGAGCTGAACGGGTTCAACCGGCTCGCTTATTTGTTGAAACGCGAAGGCGCGCAGTTTGCCTGGCGTTTTCCAATACGTGAACCTCAGCCAGTCTTCGGAATGAAAATGAGTAGTAGATGCTTGTTCATAATCAATGACCCGCACTTCGCCGGCTGCGTTTAATAGTATGTTGCTTAATACGAAATCGCCGTTGGTCACCCGGCAGTTGGCGGGCAGGCCGGAAAGTTTTCTTATAGCAAAAGGGAATACGATGTTATTGAGGAAGATCCGGTCGGCGGCCGTCCAGTAGGGAATGGTGAGCAGCTTGGCACGCAGGGCCTCGATTTCCCCGGCCAATGCAGCGGGGTTGGATGGTTTGACTTCGCGGTTAAGCCGGCTGGCCAACAATTCCAACGCGGCGAGTACGCCCGCTTCGCCAATGTTGCCATCAGTCAAGGCATCGCCCGCTGTGGAGCCGGCGAAATAGTCGGTCAGCAGCAGATCAACGTCGGCGTCGGATCCATGGGCGAATACCGAACAGGCGAGATCGGGGTAGGCTTGCGAAAAGAGCTCTGACCTTAGCCTGAGTTGTGTGAGGTCCTTACCAACGACCAGAATGGCGAGAATGGTTGAATCTACTCGGACAAAAAAACGACGGCGAGTAGCATAGTCGCGGCGTTCAGGATTTCCCTGCATCGCTTCAAGCGTGATCGTTTGATCCGGAGCGAGCCTCCCGGAATTGCACAACAAATTCTTGACCAGAAGTTCGGTTGACGGCTTGAGATTCATGCTCGAGTTGCCGAATTCACCGAGCGAAGACCGAGTGTTTCTTGCGAGCGAAGTTCTTTAGCAAACGGCATGGGATCCCATCGTCTCCGACGACGTAAACATGTGCCTTGAGGTCTTTAAGAGTCATCCAGTCACGGATTGAGATTCTGTGGTTATTCTTGAGCAAGGATAATCACGACAGCCTCGGCGCAGTGAGTCGGCTGGTCATGACGGGGTTGATGTGGCCGACTCTTTCCGAAGTATCGGCAAAACCCGGAAAACCTGCGATTCGCAGTCTCTAGGTTTGCTTTCTGTCTTTTTGGCTACTCGATTGCGTCACCACTTCGATAGATTCCCATCCAGCCAGCTAATTGGTCCATGATGCGCCTAAGGAAACCTAGATTACTCGTTGCCGGTTTTTTAGTTTTATTCGTCGCGCTGATTGCCGGGAGTGGTTGCGCCCGGAAGTGCGCAACGACGCGGTGGACGATGATCAATGTGACGCCGGCGCAGATTCAAGCCGACTCCCATTTGATCGAGTTTCCTGACGGTACCCGGGCACTTATTGATGCGGCCGAAGCTGCCGACGCACCGGGTGTGTTGTTGGCTTATCTCCAGGTCCACAAAATCAAGCGCATCAATTTGGTTCTACTTAGTCATTTTCACCGGGATCACTACGGAAAGTTGCTCGATATTATTAACTCCGGAATCAAGGTCGACCGCGTGGCGTTGAATTTGCCGGCCTCGCGGGAAATCGCCGACGCGGAAAAACCGTGGGGCTGCGATTGGGAAGATGTTCAGTCGCTCCTGCGTTTTCTCGCCGATCGTCGCATTCCCTATTTTACCCCCCGCAATGGCGAGCGGCTGATCGAAAACAAACGCAACGGAGTTACCGCGGCCCTCGACGCTGTTTGTC
>Ga0302322_100005996_pt1 | contig 10724 bp, 10 predicted proteins | sample Fen_T0_2_FD_203757 | JGI IMG/M metagenome (GOLD analysis project Ga0302322, IMG submission 203757) | Peat permafrost microbial communities from Stordalen Mire near Abisko, Sweden - Fen_T0_2 | ecosystem: Environmental > Terrestrial > Soil > Wetlands > Permafrost | place: Sweden: Abisko... | reverse complement strand
ACCTTTAAAGACCAATTTTCTTACGGGTACCATATTGGTGGCTTTGCTACTATTGGCCTGGGCAAAAAATTTGCTATTCAACCCGAGGTTTTATTTAACCAGATCAATGTTGATTCGTCAAGCAAATTCAGTGACGTATACAAGTTCAATAAATTAAGCAGTGTTCAATTAAAGTATCTGAGTATTCCTTTGTTATTAAATTATAACGCAGGTAAACTGATCACTTTGCAGGCTGGCCCGCAGTTTGGTATTTTGATGAACAAAAGCAATACTTTGGTACAGAACGGAAAAGATGCATTTAAAAGTGGCGACCTTAGTATGTTGGCCGGTGTGCAGCTGAATATTTCGCACTTTAAATTGTACGGCCGTTATGCAGTTGGTCTTAATAACATCAACGATATTGATAATAAAGATAAGTGGAAGAATCAAAGCATTCAATTGGGTATTGGGCTTCAGTTATAAAGATAGCTTCCCCGATTTCGTGGAGAGGTTGATAGTAACTTCAACTTAATAAAGCATGTTATTAAACTCTCCGTAAGTTGCGGCAATTTTTCAGGAGCGTATGATGGTGAGAGAGCCATCGTCATTCCATTTAATAATAGCAGAAGGACTCGAAGGAGTCAGATCATCCTGGCGGTGTTGCACTATATAGTCAACACCGTTTTTTATTGCCACATCAATATCCGCAAAAACTACCGGTGGCGGATACCCTGAAATATTTGCCGAGGTAGAAACAATAGGCTTATTAAAAGTGCTGATCAGTTGTTTGCAAAAATCATCTTTTACAATTCTTATGGCCACGCTGCCATCTTTTGCAAGTGCATTGCCGGCTAAACCAACAGCACCATTGTAAATAACGGTGGTAGGTTTATAAATACCTTTGATGTAGTCAAATATTTTTACATCCGGCTGCGTAACATATTGGGTAATGGATTGCTCATTGGCCACTAAGATCACCATGCTTTTTTCATCGGCACGTTTTTTCAGATCGTAAATTTTAGCAACTGCCTTTTCATTGGTAGCATCGCAACCAATGCCCCAGATGGTATCGGTAGGGTACAGGATGAGGCCACCCGTTTCTAAAACAGTGATACATTCTTTGATATCGTTGTCAAAACCCAAAGCCATATCAGTATGCCGGTAATGTTTGTAAAAGCTGTTCGGTTGTTATGCCAAAGCCACATTTAAAATGTTGCAACGGGCATTCTTTTTTGCCATGTAACCCACAGGGTCTGCAGGGGAGTGCTTCTTTTGTTTCTACGATAAAAGATTTGTCAGACAATGGTGTAAAACCAAATGCCGGCACGGTAGAACAAAAAATGGCAGTAACCGGTGCATTCACTGCAGATGCAAAATGCAAAGGTGCAGAATCATTTACATAATTCATCGTTGCCATTTTCATTACAGCTGCCGATTGTAAAAAACTTAACTGGCCTGCCAGCACCATTACATTGCTGTTGTTTGATGCAGAACGTATGGCTTCGCACTCTTCAATATTATCTTTTCCGCCCAGCAGGTAAATGGTATATGTTTTTGGAAATGCATGGATCAGTTCGATCCATTTTTCAAAAGGATATTTTTTGGTGAACCAAACGCTGGAAGGCGTCATGGTTACAAAAATTTGTTGATGGTATTGTTGTACCGCTGCAATATCATTTGCAGAGGGGTAGAGCCTGGGCTTACTTAAAGCAGAATCAGTAAATGCAGCTATCAGTTCATTATTCCTTTCCACCTCATGTTTATACGGTGCTATTGTGCTGATAACGTGTGGTACTTTTTTGCTGAACAAAAAGCTCAGCGGATTTTTATCAAAACCGATCGTTGTTTTAGCAGCCGAAAATGCTGTAATAAAACCGGTAGAAAAAAAGCGCTGCAGGTTAATAACGATATCATACTTTGTTTTTCTTATGGCCCCGATTACTTTAAACAGGTGGGCGGTCTTTTTTTCTTTCTTATTCCAGATTAAAATAGTGCTGATATGCGGATTGTTGGTTAATAAACTTTCATTGCCTTTTCTTACCAAAAAATCAATTTGCCCATCTGGAAAGTAAAGCGCCAGCTTTTCTACCACGGCGGTGGCCAGCACCACATCTCCGATAAAAGCGGTTTGTATGACCAGTATTTTTTTCATTTGCCCGCCAAAGTTATTGATTAAAATGCTTTTTCCGGTTATAACATCAACTCTGTAAATTTGCAAAAAATTATTTACATGAAATGAGCCATTAATGGAGTTGAACCAAACAAAAAATTGTTAATGGGCGAATCCCATATGGCTTAAGACAATAAAAAGTAACATATGAAAGATCTTATACTTGAAGCGTGGAGCAACAGGGAGTTATTAAAAAACGAGAAATATTCAGATGCTGTACGGTCGGTTATTGAAGAAGTGGATAAAGGGAGGTTAAGGACCGCATCCCCCACAGAAAATGGGTGGCAGGTTAATGAATGGGTAAAGCAGGCTATACTGATGTACTTTAGTATTCAGCAGATGCATACGTATACGTTGCCACCATTTGAGTTTTATGATAAAATGAAACTGAAAAGCGATTACGCAACATTAGGCGTACGTGCTGTGCCGCATGCAGTGGCAAGATATGGTGCTTACCTGGCAAAGAATGTAGTACTGATGCCCAGTTACGTAAACATTGGTGCATATGTAGATGAAGGTACCATGGTGGATACCTGGGCAACTGTGGGCAGCTGTGCGCAGATTGGCAAAGGCGTGCATTTAAGCGGTGGCGTGGGTATTGGTGGTGTACTGGAGCCATTGCAGGCTAGCCCGGTTATTATTGAAGACGGTTGTTTTATTGGCAGCCGCTGTATTGTAGTGGAAGGTGTTATTGTAGAAAAAGAAGCCGTATTGGGTGCCAATGTAGTGCTCACCCAATCTACAAAGATCATTGATGTAAGTGGTGCCGAACCCATTGAAATGAAAGGCAGGGTACCTGCAAGAAGTGTGGTGATACCGGGCAGCTATACCAAAAAATTTCCTGCAGGTGAATATGGTGTGGGTTGTGCATTAATTATAGGACAACGAAAAGCGAGCACTGATTTAAAAACCAGTTTGAATGATGCATTAAGGGATTTTAATGTGAGTGCATAATACCCCATCCCCTGAAGGGGTGAAATTACATGAACAACATTTAGACAATTGACGTTTATTATACTTAAAGCATAAAATATTTTGTTAACCCCGGAAATAATGCCGGGGTTAAATTTTTTATGAAGAAAGATGCTAAAATAAAAATATCACTTGCCGGTTTCATCATAACTTTTATTGGTGCAATATTATTTTCCACTAAAGCAGTGATTGTAAAAAAAGCATTTGCTGATATAAAAGTAGATGCCCTGAGTTTACTGGCTGTAAGGATGATTTGTGCGGTGCCTTTCTATCTTATAGTGGCCTTTTATAAAACCAATCAGGGCGATAATAAAAAACTTACGGCTAAGCAATGGTGGTTTTTAATGGTGCTAGGCCTGATGGGTTATTACCTCAGCAGTTTATTAGACTTTGTAGGGCTGCAATATATTTCTGCAGGGTTGGAAAGACTGATCTTGTTCTTATATCCCACTATAACTGTTTTAATAACCACGTTCTTTTATAAGCAAAAAATTTCCACTATTCAAAAACTGGCTTTACTGGTTACATATACCGGTATTGCCATTGCTTTTTTTGGGGAGTTGAAAATTGATACGGGCAACCCCAATTTTTACCTGGGCAGCGGGCTTATTTTTTTATGTGCCATTACCTACGGTTTTTTTATCGCCGGCAGCGGGGAGTTAATTCCCCAGGTAGGCGCTATCAAATTTACCGCTTATGCTATGACGGTGGCGTCTGCAGGTGTACTGCTGCATTTCTTTATCAATGGCAATTTTACAGTAATAGCATCAGGCAGCACCAAATTTTGGTTGTATGGCATACTATTGGCCGTGGTGGCTACGGTTATTCCCACCTTCCTCATATCGGCTGGGCTAAAAAAAATGGGCTCCAATAATGTGGCCATCATATCCAGTATCGGGCCGGTATCTACTATCATTCAAGCTCATTTTATATTAGGAGAACAAATTTTTACCGCCCAGATCATTGGTACCGTATTAGTAATTGCGGGGGTTGTGATGATTGGCTGGAAAAGAAAGGAGATATAGTTTTTTGGAGAGCAATTTTGATTTACATTTGCAACCCACATTGGTTAACTGGTTAATTAGTTAAATGGTCTGTTTGTTTTAATGCGGGTGCGATACCAATTAACTAATAAACAAATTAACCAACTAACAACAACGCCCAGATGGCGAAATTGGTAGACGCACTGCCTTCAGGTGGCAGCGTTCGCAAGGATGTGCAGGTTCGAATCCTGTTCTGGGCACCAGCAGGCCGGAGTTTTACTCCGGCTTTTTTTATTTACTAATCGAGATACCTCGTTCTATTTATGTAATGCCACTACCGGTAAAGTACAAATGATTTACAACGAAAACAGGAAGCTGGAGGATGGATAGAACAGTTTGATCTGCTTGACCGGGATTCGCCATAGCGGACATGGATAGACAATTATAAATATTTTCTAAGAACAAAAGAGAAAGGTGGCTGGTTGAGTATTTATAAAATATCGCATGATAGAAAGCAGCAGCAATTATTAACCAAAGGAAATTATGATGCCAACCTGCTTGCCTGTGATAATGCAACCAGCGATGATAATATGCATTATAAAAAGGCCGGGCAACTCATTAATGAATTGATAAAACAAGGAAAATTTTTAACCTGATGGCATATCCCAACAGAACGCATGGTGTTTTTGAAGGGCAGGGCAACAGGCTGATTTTTACAAAACATTTGTGCAACTTATTGAGGAGTATTGTCTGCTGGGGGCAGGTAAAAATAAACCACAAGCAACACTTTACCACTCATCCATATCCCCCCTTTTGGGTGATATTTCTTTCTGTTTTTAATTCTACTTTTACGCAAATAAAGTTAACCATGAAAAGAAAATTTTTATGCCTCGTGGTGGCGTTTACGTTAACCAGCATCGCCGCACTGGCACAGGATTCAAAAAAATACCGCTTTACAATTGACCTTAATAAAGTAGAGAATGATAAAGTGAGTGTAGAACTGTTGCCGCCGGCCATTTCAAAAAACGAGGTCATTTATAATATTCCCAAAATAGTGCCGGGTACTTATTCAGAAGATGATTTTGGAAGGTTCATAGATGATTTTGAAGCGTTGGATAAAAAAGGAAATGCATTACCGGTGGTGCACTTCAATATCAATAGCTGGAAGATCAGCAACGCAAAAAACCTTGCCAGGATAAAATATAAAGTAAACGACAGCTTTGATGATTTTGGAGGCACTAAACCGGTGTTTGAACCCTGCGGCAGCAATATTCAAAAAGATACCAATTACCTGATTAACAATCATTGCTTTGTGGGATACTTTGATGATATGAAGCAAGTGCCGTACGAGCTTACTGTTTTGCATCCGCAAAATTTATATGGCAGTAGCCCTTTAACGGATATGGATAAAAGTACTGCGGCCGACAAATACGAAGTGGAAAATTATAACCGCATTGTTGATAATCCTATTATGTATAATGCACCCGACACCACCACCATTACGGTTGGCAAAAGCCAGGTGCTGATCTCGGTGTATTCCCCCAATAAAAAAGTAAGTGCTGCATTTTTAGGCGAAAATTTTAACCGCCTGTTGCAGGCGCAGGCAAAATACCTGGGCGGTACATTACCGGTTAGCAAGTATGCCTTTCTTATTTATCTTTTCGATCAACCGGGAGTGTCAGGTGCTAATGGCGCATTGGAGCATTCGTATTCTTCGGTGTACTATATGCCCGAGGGCGATCCGAAAAGTATCCTGCAATTTTTTCTCAACGTAGCGGCACACGAATTTTTTCATATTGTAACACCACTCGGGCTGCACTCCGAAGAGATTGCCTACTTTGATTTTAATGAACCTAAGATGTCGCAACACTTATGGTTGTACGAAGGTACCACAGAATACCATGCTCATCTTGCGCAGGAAAGATATGGCCTTACCTCTAAAGATGATTTTTTAAAAGTGCTGCAGCAAAAAATAACTACCTCCAGGCAGGCCTTTAACGATTCGGTACCCTTTACAGTGATGAGTGCAAATGTATTGCACGAGTATGCCAAACAATTTGGTAATGTGTACCAGAAAGGGGCATTAATTGCTATGTGCCTGGATATACAACTCAGAAAATTATCCAATGGAAAAAAAGGAGTGATTGATATGGTACTTGACCTCTCTAAAAAATACGGAAAAGATAAACCGTTTAAAGATGCGGAATTGTTTGATGAAATAGGCAAAGTTACTTACCCGGAAATAAAAGAATTCCTGGAAACCTATGTGGCCGGAAGCAAACCACTGCCATTGCAGGAAATACTTGCCGAAGCAGGGATTGATTATACTGCTGTGGTAGAAACCAAAGACAGCGTGTTTACATTAGGCAGCATATCCTTTGCTCCAACAGAAGGTAAAAAGATACAAATTACCGATGTGTCTAAAATGAATGCTTTTGGTAAAGCCATGGGGTACCAGGTAAACGATATTTTGGTAAGCATTAATGGCAAAGACGTAGATGTTACTAACACCAACGCCACTATTGGCGACCTGTATAAAATTGCAAAACCCGGCGATCCTTTACAGGTGGTGGTGCAACGTAAAGATGGTAATGGAGTGGGGCAGGAGGTAACCTTAACTGCGCCAATGATGAAAGTGGCGGTAAAGAAATTCAATGTTTTAAGTTTCAATCCATCGCCATCTGCTGCACAACAAGCTTTGCAGGATAGCTGGCTTACTGCGAAGCAATAAAAGAATATCAGCAAAGTACTGGTTGTCATATGCCGGAGTTTTACTTCGGCTTTTTGCTGCCGGCAACCTGCTGCAAAAACGGGTTTGTTTATATTATTCCCGCTTATTTTAACAAAATCTTCATCAGGGCATAAATTTTGTATTACGGTTCTCCCTCTTCTCTTGTGCTTTGGGACCATGAAAAAGGGTTACAAATTTTTGTAACCCTTTTATTATAATCAAGCTGGTTGTAATCATTAAATATCAATGGCTTCGCCGTAAGCCGCTGCTGTAGCTTCTTTCAGGCCTTCACTCATGGTGGGGTGAGGGTGAACTGCATTCAGTATTTCATGCGCTGTGGTTTCCAGTTTACGGGCCACCACTGCTTCGGCAATAATTTCGGTCACGTTCATACCAATCATGTGGCAACCTAAAAACTCACCGTATTTAGCATCATAAATTACTTTTACAAAACCTTCAGTGGCACCGGATGCAACCGCCTTACCACTTGCAATGAATGGGAACTTGCCCACTTTAATTTCGTAGCCGGCATCTTTTGCTGCTTTTTCGGTATAACCCACACTGGCAATTTCAGGTGAGCAATAAGTACAGCCCGGTATATTGTTATAATCCAAAGGTTCAGGATGATGGCCGCTTAAATGTTCTGCAGCATTTATACCTTCTTTGCTGGCAACGTGCGCCAGCGCCTGGCCGGGTGTGCAATCGCCAATGGCATAAATACCTTTTACACTGGTTTGCTGGTAAGCATCAACAATGATCTTTCCTTTATCAGTCTTAATGCCTAAAGCTTCCAGTCCTATATTTTCAATATTGGCCACCACACCTACAGCGCTCAATAAAATATCTGCTTCTAAAATCACTTCACCGGCAGCAGTTTTTACTTTTGCTTTTACGCCTGCGCCGCTGGTATCCACGCTTAGCACTTCGCTGCTGGTCATAATGGTCATGCCCTGTTTTTTAAATTGCTTCTCCAGTTCTTTGCTGATGTCTTCATCTTCAACCGGAACTATACGTGGCATAAATTCAACTATGGTAACTTTTGTACCCAGGCTGTTATAGAAATAAGCAAACTCACTACCAATGGCACCGCTTCCGCAAATGATCATGCTTTTGGGTTGAGTAGGCAAGCTCATAGCTTTACGGTATTCAATTATTTTTACGCCATCAATGGGTAAGCTGGGCAATGCTCTTGCACGGCCGCCGGTTGCAATGATGATGTTCTTGGCTTCTTCTACTTTTTTGCTGCCATCGGCTGCGGTAATTTCTAATTTGCCCGGGGCAATCAGTTTACCAAAACCCATGATCACATCGATCTTATTTTTCTTCATCAAAAACTGTATGCCCTTGCTCATTTTATCGGCCACGCCACGGCTGCGGCTGATAACGCCACCAAAGTCGGCAGCAGCATCGGCGATAGTAATGCCATAATCTTTGGAATGTTTGGCATATTCAAATACCTGGGCACTTTTTAATAAGGCTTTTGTAGGGATACAGCCCCAATTAAGGCAGATACCACCCAGGCTTTCTTTTTCTACAATTGCCACTTTTTTACCTAACTGACTAGCCCTGATTGCTGCAGGATAACCGCCGGGACCGCTGCCCAACACTATTACGTCGTATGCCATTTGAATGTTAATTTGTTTATTGGTTAATTAGTTAAAACAGTTTATGTGTTAACTTTTGAGTGGCAAAATTAGTTTGAAATAGGGGATTAGCCAAAAAGCTTATTTTCAATACAACACAGCTTGGCTAAAGCCGTGGTTCCTCCATAGTAAAGCCATGGTTACTCCGTATCAAAGCCGTAGTTACTCCGTATCAAAGCCATGTAGAAGCCTTCGCAATACTGCCGCAATCCCATGGAGAATTCGGAAGAGCCCTTGCTTTTTCGCATTGAGTTAAGTAACTGCTGGGGTCTTTTTTATTATTTTCAACAGCTGCTAACCCTTTGTTACCATAAAGCCTGTACCATGCTAAAATACCTTGTATTGTGTAAAACGGTTTGGGTGATTTTTAACAGGTCGTAAAATGCTGGTGCCATTATTCTTACTATTTTTAAAGTATGACAAGAAAAATAATTGTAGCGGCCCTTTTTTGTTGCTTTATTGCGGTTACCCAGGCACAACAGATCCATAAATTAAAAATGGCTGACGTCGTAAGATTATTTGACACTAAATCAGACACCATCTATATAGTAAATTTTTGGGCCACCTTTTGCAAACCTTGCGTAGCCGAAATACCCAACTTTATAAAGATTGCTGAAAAATATAAAAAGCAAAAAGTAAAACTATTGCTGGTAAGTTTAGACCTGCCTTCTTTTTATCCCAAACGCATTGCAACCTTTGCCACCAAAAATAATTTTGCAACCAACCTTGCCTGGCTGGATGAAACCGATGCTGATTATTTTTGCCCGATGATTGATAAAAGCTGGAGTGGTGCTATACCTGCAACCATTATGATAAATACAAAAACAGGGTATAAGAAATTTTTTGAGGGGGAGATAAAGGGAGAGGAGTTTGAGAAGGAGTTGAGGAAGGCGGTTGATGAAGTGAAGTTTGGAGGTTTGCACTCAATTGATCCGGTGAAGGAGCCGGAGTAAGTGGATGAAAACGATTATTCTTTTTTGGGTTTTATAAGTCCTTTATTATTATCCAGGTTCATTAAATAGCTAAATAGAAAATGCTCGTGTACCCATGATAATCTGCATCCTTCGCTAATTATAATATTATCATTGTACTTAATTTCTAAATTAATGTAAGATGGATGAGAACCACAATTACCCCTGTTTCGTGAAAGTTTGGAAGGAAGTGAATAAGAAAGTGTATCCAGAAAGTTTTGAAATTCTGTCTTTTTGAATTCATTAACTACCCTGCGCAAAATTCTTTTTTGTTGTGTGATACCTGGTGTGGTTTCGAATAAAATTTTACCAGTACTGTCAATAAATATCTTTTGAGTGTCTTTGAAGTACCCGGCGAAAGTGAATTTTAAATATTTAAAATTCAATATTGACTCTTTTTTATTTTCTAAATTGAAAAAGGTATGATTTCTAAGCCTTAGAGTTGAATCGTTTGGTTTTTTGTATGTTGTTTGTAAAGTTAGTGAGTCAGTATTCTGTTGTATTAACTTATAGCTCTTCCATTCTTTAAAATGAGTATTAGGCCCTTTCATATTTATGATGAAATATTCATTTAGAATAAAGAGACTATCCGATTGAATAAAATAATGAGTTGGATAATCATGTCCCCCTATTGATGTGGAAAGCATTGAATCATTAATAAATTGCAAATAAATTAAATTCTTAGTAATATAAATACTGCCTTTTTTGTTCTCAGTTTGATTTGCCGGTTTTTCAGCAAGAAAAAATGAAACCAAGAATATGATAGCTATGACCTTCACTTATTGTTATTTTCTACTCAAATACTTTTTTTGCGTAATTTCCTGCACCGCCACATTATTAATTTTACTCTCCAGCCAGGATATCACATCCAGGTACATAAAGGCCCTGGTTTCAAAACGCCTGTTTTCAAACTGCTTTAATTTATTCAGCAACTTTTCAAATTCAGGTTTTAACTGCTTTGGGCTAAGGCTTAACGCTTTGCGTAAAAATTTAAACATCTCTTCTTCCACCACGCTCAGGTTGCGCATCTTGGCCATAAAACGGTATACCGATTTGGCAAGGTATTCCAGCAATTGAAAATTGCCCAGTTCGTAATGCGCAATTAAATGCAGCAGGCGTGCGTAGCATTGGAGGTCGCTGCGCAGGTCAACTTTCCAGTTGATGATTTTGTTTAGATAATCGATAGTGGTCTCAAAATCGCCGGCGCCAAAATACATGCAGGCAATCTTGTAGTAAATTACTAAAATGCGGTGCCGGTCTAAATATATTTCATAC
>Ga0302322_100005995_pt1 | contig 10724 bp, 4 predicted proteins | sample Fen_T0_2_FD_203757 | JGI IMG/M metagenome (GOLD analysis project Ga0302322, IMG submission 203757) | Peat permafrost microbial communities from Stordalen Mire near Abisko, Sweden - Fen_T0_2 | ecosystem: Environmental > Terrestrial > Soil > Wetlands > Permafrost | place: Sweden: Abisko... | reverse complement strand
TAAATTCCAACCGTCATTGGTGGGTTTTGTAAATGTGACTTGAACTTCCAATTGGTGCCGACCCTTGGACCACTGGTTGATCGTGGCGGTGTAGTCATGGCACGGAGAACCATCATCGCGGGTTGTGTCGTGGAGCAAGATGTGGTCGGTTGAGACCGGCTCTTCGTTGACAATGAATTCAATTTGCATATGAGTCAAATTCTCTTTGAGAATTGCCTGAGTAGTTGTACACCAGCCATACGACCACATAACCGGTTTGGATTGATCCAGTTGGATTTCATAAATATACACATCGCCAGGTTGATTCACATCCGGCGTATCTGGTGTTACTAAGGCAAGGTCTTCTAGATAACTCAAGCCTGAATCAATTCCTTTTTGAACATCAGCTACGGTTCCAAGTATGGGCGATTGACTTGGCTTTATCCATGCCAATTGGGTTGCTGTAAGATTTGGAGCCGGGGTTCTAGTTGGTGCAGGAGTTTCTGTTGGTCTGCGAGTAATTGTAGGGGATGGAAAATATTTTGCTCTGAGAGAATTCCCGCTGGGTTGAAACCAATAAAATGCCAGCATGAATAACGCACACATGCCTACAATAATAATGCCCGCCGTTGCAAAAAGGATGGTTCGTCTGCTTTCTTCAGGGCTCTCTATGGGATTTAAATTTGTGTCATCGTTCATCCAGCACCTCTATAGAGTCCTTAATGTCCCAGCATAATTTCGCGGATCGAGTTCCACGCCGGGCTGAGCGTGGCACCAATGGGAACGATCACCAACGCGCAGGCAACTGCCCAGGTGGCGATAAGGCGTTTTGAAACAGTGACAGGTGTAAGGTCAGGGATGATGCGTTCTGAAATCCCGTTAACTATTTTTCGCATCAACCACCAGAGTCCTAGTGAGAGCAGAATCAAATATCCAACTAATAATACATTGAGGGTTTCTCCGTAAAAAGAAAGCGATGCGCCTGATCCAGCAAAATAATCCAAGCCGGTTAAGTAGAGGAGCGGTTCAAAACCGCCGTTCCAAAGTGTATGCAACCCGACGGAGAGTAAATAGGCTTTGAATAATTTACCCACGCCTTCAATTCTCATGCGGAACCAACCCAGGGCAATAATACCTGTGCCAAGTGGATGGAGGATTGAACCGATTGCACGTAGTAATGTGATACCGCCCCAGCCCCAACCATTATGAGATGCATAGAGACCCTCGTAAAGCATGTTCTCAAGGATCGCAAAACCTGCGCCGCTGGCAAGGCCGATGGCAAATGCCTGACGTTCGTTTTGAACGCGGGCGCGACCGAACAGGGGAATGCCAAGGGCTTTGGCAAATTCTTCAGGGATGGGTGCTTCAACAGCAGTAATCGCAAGGAACACTAGAATGGCGGGAGACGAAAATAGTCTTTCAATGAGACCGGGCAAGCCCCAGCCGAGGTCTGCGAATCCACTGGCGAGGGACTGGAAGGGTCCGATCAAGAGGTAAGCAATATAGGGGAGTATTGTTTCTAAAATAATGGCAATCAAAACGGATAGGGTACTACCGCCAACCAAGGCGAGCGATGCTTGCCGCCATGTGATGGGAAAGCCCATTGTGCGAAATGCCCACGCTAGCACAGCGAAAACTGATAATGCCGCGCCGAGTACAAAGAATGGCGGAAATAAAAATTCTGTGGCGATATGATTGTTGATAATGAGTGTTCCCAAGCCCAACACCATGCCGAGGACGATCCAGAAGATATAAAAAGATGGAAGTTTGAGCGTGGAAGATTTGCGCCTACTGATGGAACTCGCGCCGTGATAGAAAGCTAGCGGTCCGCAAAATAGACCGAGGAAGATTGCCGCAATTTGACCGAGGTTGTAACTGAGCAAGTCTCCAACTGGCAGAATAGCTGATAAGCCGAAATATCCTGCGAGCGCAGTTAAACCAAATAGGATGAGCAAGATACCAACAATGATTGAGGTGTATGCCCAGAATTTTGAAGGTGTAGTTTGCATGCTGTTGTTCCTTTTAGAACTTTTCTACTTCATCCAAAGTTTTTAATAATTTAACCGCTTGAGCTTTGGCGTCACGATCTCCACTTCGAAATGCGGCTAAAGCATGTTGCTTTGCTTCGTCCGCCTTGTAACGGTGAATTGACTCCTGGCTTTGCTCAAGATGTTTTTGGACGGGCAGGCTTGGAATTCCCTGTGGTGAGATGGTTGTTTTTTCGCCCTTTTGTTTCATAAACCAGCATTCGCTTTTGAAGATTTGATTCCAACCTACGATACTTCCAATCAACCATAGGGCTCCATTGCCGAAGAAAAACAACACCAATGCGTAATCTATATGGTTTTCCACATTCACGGCTACCAGGCTTGCCATGCCTGCACGCAAAGCGATGAGCAATATGCCTTGCTGTGTATGGCGATATACAAATGCGCTTTTTGAAGTCAAGCCTAACATAAGGAAAACGTGCATGAATAATGGAATCAAAGCTGCTAGGACTTTTTCATTTATAGTGGTTGAGTAGGATAAGCTCGATGCCGCACCAATAAAAACTGGAACCGTGATGATCGGTGACCAAAACAACCATGTATAAACTCGTTTAGCTGTTTTCTTATCATTGTTGCTGATCGTAAAAGATGCGTCAGCTCCCGGGTCCAATCGCAAGACCCAAACCACGGCGAAAAAAAACAGCCCAGCTAATGCGCTCCAGATGCCGATGATGCAAGCGATGATGATCGGTATGAACCAGTTCTTCTTTTTGGGCGCACTCGGTTTTTCGAGATCAGGAGAAACGGAGTAATTCATCGTTTACTCCCATGCCTCGAGCGTTTCGCCCCACTCGCGGGTGCGGGTGCGAATCTGTTCGCGTGAACGCTCAATGTAGATGGCGATCGCCATGATGAATAAACCTGCGCCGAAAGCTACATACCAAATACTGATGTTATTGACCGAGATGAAGACAATGAGTTGAGCCAGGATATTCAGGGCGCTGAAGCCAATGCCGGCAAAGAATGGAATCTTCCTTTTTTGGAGCGTACCCCACCAAACCATTAAAAGCGCTTCGACCAACAATAAAACGAAATATGCGAATCCGCTTTTGCCGTTCAAGGATTGGATAAAGGAAGTGAGCAGCAATAAACCGATACCAAGGATCTCAACTCCGATCGCGTATTTTTTTCGGTCACGGCGTAATTCGAGATATGCAATGCCCATGAAATACAATCCGCCTGGTATGGCATAAAGCTGTGGTTGGGAGATGTTATTCATGAACAGCAGAATTACCCAAGCTAATTGCAGTAATGCCATGCCGAGATAACCGAGCGCAAACTTTTTTCCGCGATAGGCAATGGTGATATATAAAGCACCAGCAAATGCCAGTGTTGCGGCGGTGGCTGTCCAATGGCTTGCAATTTGTGGAAGATTGATGATCACGGCTAACGCTGTTAGTGCAATGGATGCTTGGGTCAATGGAGCCAGCCACACGCTTAGAGATTTGAGGCGTGCGGATAACATATCCAGAATGCGACCGAGGAGATAGAGTCCGAATCCAATTCCGCCGTAGACTGCCACCGCATCTGCAAACTGGACCTTAGCCTGCATCAGCGCTGCTCCAACTGCCAGCAAACCGAATCCGACTGCTCCGTAAACGAGCGCGCCTTCCATCCATAAGATCGAGAAGATGGCAAACAATAGGGCGTATCCACTGGCGATGATGATGGTGGTGTCGTAGCCGGTGAGTGCGAGCGATTGCCAGATCAACATTTCGATGAAGGCAAAAGTGAAGAACGGACGCGCCCATGCATGACCGAAAAGATGCTCGAAGATGGAGAAGCGATAGGTTCGTTTTTCAGTTTCATTATTTAGAACCGGATATGTCCGTCGTTCAAATGCATATCCGATCAGGGATGTCAGGCATGTCATCGCGAGGAAGGGGATCGTGATGTAGCGTGCGGGCGCGCCCGATGGGTTGATGGTGAAGTATGCCAACACAGTCATGTGCGCGGCGAATAAGCCCGCATAGATCCATGCTGGTTTTTTGAAGAGATAGGCTGATGCGAAATATAAAATCGCTGCGATTGCGAATGCCAGTGTGAGGGCAAGCGGATTGATGTATGAAAGTGAGATCATGCTGATGCTGAGTGCGTATGCCAATAGATAAAATGGAATTGCAGGATGCGTCAGCCATTGCACAAGCATACCTTGTCCAATCGGTGCAAGTTTTCCTTTGTGGAAGAAGATTTTCCCAATGGCGATGTATGCGATGATGAGTGGCAGCCACGCAAGTCCATGCCAGCGTACTTCGAGTGAGGTCAATGTGATGAGTAAATAGTACGGTACTGCGGCAAGCCACGCGGCGGGATAGATAAACAACGTTTCGCTGAACAGCCGGCTGGAAATTGCGTAGAGAACCACGCCCGCTGAATAAATTTGAATTGCCAACATTTTGTCACTACTGGCAACGGCTAAAGCGATAGCACTTAATAAAAATCCTGGTGCATAGAATGGCGCGGCGAAGGGATGAATGTCTGTTAATGATTTTCGCGCACGGTCAAATAACTGTCCGATGGTGAGATAAATATAAGCAAGCGCGATGAAGATCCACGCAACCCAGGTTGATGTGAAGCGTTGGGTTTGATGTAGTACCAACAGGGCAATGATTGGGGTCAAGACGGTGGAAAGATATAACCAGAACGTCTGTTGGAAGATGTATGCAGAAACGCCATAGACAACCGCGTTCAGGATCAAAACATAGGTGGCGAGTTGCTCGTTTTCAAATGTGATCATTGCACCGATGGCAGTAAGCGCATACCCAGCGCTATAGAATGCCCAGGTTGGAACAGTGGCGATGCTTTTAGATTTTGATTTGCTAATGAGTAAGCCAATCGCGATATACAGCGGTGCGATGATTGCAAGCCATAAACCGCGCCAGACCAGTGGATAATTTATATATGCGAGAATTTGTGTGAGTAGAACAGGGATCGCATACGCTGCGAAGAACAAGAAAAATGTAGCCGCGATTTGTTTCGTTGTTTCATCTGCTTTGTACCAGTATTTGAAAATGAAATCTTCATAGGAGTGATGTCTTCCGTAATGTACAGCAATGTATGAGATCAATGCTAATGCGATGGTGATGGCAAGCGCATAAATGTTCGTGGTGCGGTCTGTTACGGAAACTACAAGCGCATAGCCAGAAAGAATATAGCCTGCTAAGTATGGTCCATGTGAATAGCGGATTTTGTTTTTGTCTAACGCGAAGCCAATACTGATCAGTGCTGTTGACCATAGCAACCACGGAATCACAAATTGGAGATGGGTGAACGCAAATCCATATGTGCGCCATGCGATGGTGAATGGAATGATGCTCAACCATGCAGCGATGTGTGTATAACGACGCGCTTGGGATGTCCATGCGGATGTTGCGTAGAAAAGCACAGCTATTGTTTGGAGCAAGATAAAGGCGAGTAGAATATTTTTGTTGATCGAGTCATACGCTCCGCCAAAAAATTCAAGAGTTGTTGATGCGCTAACAAGTAAACCGATGACTGTGTAAAACTGTGCCGCGCTAAAAAGCGGAGTGGTGTAAGTGTTGTTAATGCGTCGGAACCACAGAACCAGCCCAAGGTAGACGAGAGGCGGAACAACCAATCCAAGCCACGAGAAATCTTTGGCGTGTAATTCAAATAGTAGAATCGTGCACCAGATCGGGAATGTCCATGCGGTGAGCCATTGGAAGAGATTGTGCGTTGTGTTTTGTGCGATGTTTGTAGATTTTCCAAATAAAATGCGAACAAAATCATCCCAGGTTTGATGCCGATTGAAATGGACAAGCAGGGCGGATGCAATGGATGCGAGAATCCAAAAGCCCAACGTCCATGTGAGGATGGCGCGATCAAGAATTGACCAGGCGACTGCCCACGAGAGGAAAATGTATCCACCGAGGTATAAGCCATGTGAGTATCGGACTTTTGCACGATCCAAGAGTGTGCCTGCAATGATGTGGATTGTTCCGAGTGCAGTCCAGATCAGCGCGTATTGTGGAGTGGTAAGTGATTGACCGAAGAGTTGTTTGCCATAGCCAACAAAGAATAACGTAGCGGGCAGGAAAGCGATGAAGGGCTCGATAAACAAAAGCCAGTGATTCTGATACAAATATGCAGATGCGATGGCAAGAGTTACAACTGCGATTTGCGCGAAAATGGCGGGTAGATAATTTTTGAGATGTGTGCCAGCAAACGCATTGAATGTGTCTGGCAGGCTCAAGAATAGACCGAGCGATGCTAATGCGAATGCGAAGACGATCCATGGTTGATGGAATACACCAGACCAGAATTTTTGAGCATCTTGATGCTCTTTTTGAGCTCTGAAGAAAAGCGTGCGTTCGAATAGCATATAGAACGCGGCAATGCCGACCCAGGCAAGCGCATCATATGCCGCTGGAACTTTGAATAGCGTGAGGCTTTGACCGAAAGCAACGGTAAAGGTCAGCGTGCCAGCCCATGCCCAAGCGGATGAAAACCTAGCGGTTTTGAAATATGATGCACTGAATATGAATAGGGAAGTTGCAACGAGGGGAACTGTGACTGCAATCCACGGCGTGAAAGATTTTGCATCACGCAAAATGACAGATGCAATAACAGCGTACGCAACCAATGCATAGCCAATAATAAAGACAGGCATGTGATGGAAATTTGCGCGACTCATCTCGTTCTTTTTTAAATACACTGCGATTGGCGTATATACCAAACTGGCAAGAATTGCGTATGCAAGGGTCTGGGCGTAAATTGATGTTTCGAAAAGCTGTAGCGATAATTGAAATGCCCAGATAAACAACAAACTAGCGATGATCGTTTCCACGATGCGGTTGTATAGCATAGCAAGGATGATCGTAGATGTGACTGTGATAAGCAATGCACTTAAGAGCGGATACCAATCTGCATTCGTGGTTGAACTGTAGTTTGGAATAGCTATTAGAATACCGATCATGCATAGCATATATACAAACGTGTGAAAGGGCAGACGATATTCTTTGGCGTATTTATATAACCACTGTCCAATAGCGATATAAATGAGTCCCAGACCGACGAGCAATGTGCCCATCCAAAGTTTAGGAAGAGCGTATCCGGTCCATGCTACAGTAAGCCAAACGGGAATCAAGAATCCAACTGGCCAGAGGAAGATGGCTTTGCCCAATCCAAAGGGTAGCCAATTTGAAATATTGGTCAGTGTTGCATGTTGTCCACTGTGTTGTAAAACAAAAGAGAGTAGATAGATACCGATGCCAATTCCCAGTGATACTAGGGATGCTGTGTAGTGCCACTTTTCGGGATAGATCAAGTAATCAAACGGCAGAACGAATAAAGCCACGCCTGTTAACACGTGTCCTACTGCATAGAGCCAGCGTGCATGAGCCTGTACTTTTTTCAGCCCTGCGCCGATGAGAATGTAGGTGAATGCGAGTCCACCAATGGCGACCGTGAGCCAGCTGATGGGTTGAGCAACCTTGGCATCTTTAAACCATTGTTCCACTGCGAATAAGAACGGCAGAATGAACCAGCCAGAAGCGAAAAGAGTATAAAAAGAGTTTTTGAAGATGAAAGCGCAGATTGCCAGATCGAGGGCAGCAAGCGTCATCGCGATCACACCCGCCCAGACTTTATCAAACGAGAAAAAGAAACCACCAAGTGAAGCGATGGCAATCAATACCAAGCCGGTGACGTTAAGTGCTGTGACATAACCCTTGATGATCGTAGATTCAGTTTTTATCCTTTGCACACGTTGACCGATCAGGATATAAACCAATGCCAATACCGCTGCAACCGTGGCGTACCATTCGATGGGAAGATCTGTCACATGGAAGATGTACAGAACCGTTCCAATAGAGGCGATAAGGGATGCATACGCAAAGAGTATGGCTGGGAATTGAATTGCCAGAACAGCATATCCAACAGTGGCGAAGAGGAAAGCCAGAGTGTGCCCGACAGGCGGTTTGATCGGCAGCAGCATCACATACATCACACTGATCGGAATCAAAACTTGTGAAAGATAACGCGCCGCACGCAGAATTTCCTTCCAATTCTCTTTAGCTTTATTGATGCGGCTTGCGGCGATGGTCATAAGCATGCCTGAAGCAGTGATGGATGCGACACTCCAATCTACAGGCAGATTCAGTAAACGTGTGAAGGTGAATAAAACACTTCCAGCAGCCAACAGAGTCAGATAATCAAAGAATTCGCCTTTGATACGGCGGGCAGTATATGCGTACAGAGCGGTACAAAAGATCGTGACGACCAACCAATAAGTTGGACCGTTGATGCGTCCCAGCGCTGCAAGTTGATAGATCGCAGCAAAATCTACTGCCACCAAAATCGCGCCGATACCAGTGAGCACGGTGCCAGCTTGAATCAATTTGAGGCGTACTCTTATCAGCCAACCGCCTGCATAAAAGGTCAATGGAATGGATGCGATGAATAGTAGTTGTTGCCATTTTTCGAAGATGTTCCAAAAGCGAATCACCAACACTGCCGCAGAAACCACGATCATAAATGCGCCAAGATATAACAACGCGCGCAACAATGCGCCCGAGGTTGCGGCTTCAGTGATTATTTTGCCCCAGTCAATGGGCGGTTGTTTGGGTTTGGTCGGGGCAGCGGGTTTAGGAGCAACTATCGGCTTGGGTTTTGAAGCGGGCATAGCGGGCGCAATTGGCGCCACTGGTTTTGTCTCCGCTTTCAAAACAACAGGTGTGGGCTTTATATCCGCGATTGGCTTTACTTCTGCAACCGGTGCAGGTTTTGTTTCGATCGGTTTAGGTTTTTCAATAATAGGCAGAAGCGTATTTAGTAGCGCTTTTTGCTTTTCCCCCACTACTTCAAGCAATTCTTTTTTCTGAGTTTGACTGATCTCAGATCGATCCACTAACCAGCCAGCTAGATAATCAAGATGTTGATATTCTTCGAGCGGACCGCGCTCGAAAGCCTCGCCACAGTGCGAACATTGCAGCAGGGCCGTGTTGCTGGTTGAGTGCTTACAATTTGGACATTCCATGGTTGCCACCTTTTACGCCAATGTGGATAATGTTGCGTTCATTATGACACTTTTCAGATTCAAATACAACATGTTATTTTTCACCATTATCCACACCAGAGACTGCCAAAGCCAGACTCAAAACTGCCAAAAACTGCCAAGTTGTAAAAATGCTCCCTGTAGGCTTCAAACCCACAGGGAGCGTTGATTACTTCAAAACCACTCCGCTTCGTGCGGGGATGGTAAACAGAAGCCGTCCATTCACTGATATATTGGATGCTTCACCAAATACCGGTTTCGGACTCTTCTTCGCCTCATACGTCACATGAACCTGCTGAGGTGATTCTGAAACATTCAACGCCACGATAAAAGTCTTCCCTTCGAATGTTCGTGAGAATGCATAGACGCCATCTGCTGACCACAAACGTTTAAAGTCGCCGCGTCTTAAGGCGGGATTTTTTTTGCGCAGCGCAATGGCTTCTTTGATATATGCAAGTAAATTTTTATCCCACTTGCTTTTATCCCATGAAAAAGACCTGCGACAATCGGGGTCGTGCTCGCCTGCCATGCCGATTTCATTGCCGTAGTAAATACACGGCGCGCCGAGATACGTGAGCATAAACAGTGTCGCTAATTTGAGCGCGTCCTTATTTCCGCCTACACATGAAAGGAAACGCGGCGTATCGTGACTATCTAATAAATTTAATTGTGAATAGGTAATATCAGGTTTGTATAAACCGAGATTATGGTCAATTTGATTGGCGAACTCATGCGCGTCAATTGCAGTTGTTACACTCTGATAGTTCGATTGTTGATTTAGCACGCGTTGATCTAAATGCTTGCCGCCAAAGAATGCCAAACACGGACGGGTGACATCGTAATTCATGATCGCATCGAACTGATCGCCCTGCAGCCAGCGTTGAGATTCGTGCCAGATCTCGGCAACAATGTATGCCTGTGGATTGATCTTTCGCACGCGGTTGCGGAACTCTTGCCAGAATGAATCATCATCAATTTCTGTTGCCACATCTAAGCGCCAACCGTCTGCGCCGAACTTGATCCAGTATTCAGCAACATCAAATAAGAACTCACGCACAGCCGGGGTATTGATATTGAACTTGGGCAGTGCAGGCAGGTTCCACCAGCCGCGATAACCGATGGCTTTTAAACTGTCCTCGCCGTTCTGTAATGCATGTAATTCACCCGTACCAGGATAAGCTCCCCAGCGACGACGCCCATGTAATCTATCTGAGTCGAAATAAAACCAATCCTGATAAGGCGAGCCGATTCCATTCTCAAGCACATGGTGGAACTGCCAAAAGCCGCGCGAGGCGTGATTGAAGACCCCGTCCAATATCACGCGGATGTTTTTCTTGTGTGCTTTATCTAGCAATTCACGAAAAGCCTTATTGCCGCCGAGCAATGGATCTACGTTGTAGTAGTCATAGGCGTGGTAACGGTGATTCGAAGCTGAAGCAAAGATCGGGTTAAGATAAAGAGCCGTGATCCCCAAATCTTTTAGATAATCGAGGCGTTCGGCGATTCCGTATAAATCGCCGCCTTTAAAGCCGTGATGTGTGGGTGGCGAATCCCAGGATTCGAAAGTCAAATTGCTGTTTGGGTTGCGGGCGCTTCTCGCAAAACGATCAGGGAATATCTGATAGAAAATTGCGTCTTGCACCCAGTCGGGAGTTGTCATTGCGGGAACCTCATTAAGTGGA
>Ga0302322_100005994_pt1 | contig 10725 bp, 10 predicted proteins | sample Fen_T0_2_FD_203757 | JGI IMG/M metagenome (GOLD analysis project Ga0302322, IMG submission 203757) | Peat permafrost microbial communities from Stordalen Mire near Abisko, Sweden - Fen_T0_2 | ecosystem: Environmental > Terrestrial > Soil > Wetlands > Permafrost | place: Sweden: Abisko... | reverse complement strand
CTGGCGGCGATTACTCCGCCCGGATCAGCCCGCGATGGCTGGGCGCGTCGATGAACGCCAGGATTTCCGCCACCAGCGGGTCGTGGCCAAAAGCCGAGCGCGTTTCCGCCACTCGCTGCGCGAAGACGCCTTCGCCGCGGAACAGCGACCGGTACGCCGTGTGAAGATCGTGAATCCGTGCCTTGTCGAAACCGCGGCGTTTCAGCCCAATCAAGTTCAGCCCCGCCAGATGGGCGCGGTTGCCAATGACGCTGCCGAACGGAATAACGTCGCCTTCCACGCCCGAGACGCCACCGATCATGGCGGCGCGGCCGATGCGTACGTACTGATGGATCGCCGCGCCACCGCCGACAACGGCGTTGTCGCCTATACTCACATGGCCGCCCATCAGGACGTTGTTGGCGACGATAACGTTGTTTCCAATATCGCAGTCATGCGCGACATGGGCCACCGCCATCAGCATGCAGTCCCGGCCGACACGGGTCAGGCCTCGTCCCGTGGCGGTGCCGCGATGAATGGTGCAGTGTTCGCGAACCTGGGTCCGCGCGCCGATGTCGCAACGGGTCGGCTCGTCCGCGTATTTCAGGTCCTGCGGCGCCATGCCAACCGTACAGAACGGATACAGGATAGAATCCGGGCCAATCCGTGTGTAACCATCCACGACGGTGTGAGAAATCAACCTGACCCCGTCCTCGATCACAACATTGGGACCGACGGTACAAAAGGGGCCAATTTGGACGCCCCGGCCCAGTTCGGCGCCCCGCGCGATGATCGCGCTGGGATGGATCACGGTCTCCGTCGCGACAGATGGGGTCATTTCAGGCAATGCATCCATTCGATTGGGAAGTCCCGTCCGCGTGAGGTAGAGTCCAATTCCGGCGGACACTATGGCCCGGGGCGTGACCGGCCAACTCAATCATTGTTGCCCGATGTAACCACCACCGCCTGTAAAGGTTTGTTTCGTCTTGAATTTTGGCGGTTTCAAGGCACAGGTCAGGACAAGGCACTGGGTAGTACAAGCCCGCCGTCCGGGTCAGGTTGGCGCGGCACGGTCCATGATCATGGCCGCGAAGGTTGCCTCCGCCACGGGTACGCCGTCCACGCGGGCGACGGAGTGAAACTTCCAGACATTGCCGCGCTTGCGTTCCTTCTCGACATGAACCCGGATCTGATCGCCTGGTACCACGGGACGGCGGAACTTCGCCCCTTCGATCGACATGAAATACACCACCTTGCCGCGTGCTTCCGGTCCCAGGGTTTCGACAACCAGCACGGCGGCCGTCTGCGCCATGCTTTCGATGATCAGTACACCCGGCATGACGGGGTGGCCGGGAAAATGGCCAGCGAAGAACGATTCGTTGACCGAGACATTCTTGATCCCAACGGCTGAAACATCGAGCACCACCTCCACCACCCGGTCGATCATCAGGAACGGGTAGCGGTGCGGGATCGCCGCCATGATCCGATGGATGTCGATGGTCTCGATCGTATGCTCCGGTTTCGTGGCTTCATCCATCGCGCTCAGCCCGTGCTCTCTGTGGAATTTGATGATGAACCGCCGCGGTGGACGGCCGCGCGGACCAAACGCCGCAGTGCCGTGTATTCCCGGAAGAACGTTCGCGCCAGCTGTGCCGGGCTGCCGACGAACTCGGCCCCCGCCGGGATATCGCCAACCACGCCGGCCTGCGCGGCGATACGCGCGCCCTTGCCAATGTGAAGGTGGCCAGTCATGCCCGACTGACCACCCATCATCACGTGATCGTCCAGAATCGTGGAGCCGGAAATCCCCGCCTGCCCGACGATCACGCAGGCTCGGCCCATCTGGACGTTATGTCCGATCTGCACCAGGTTATCGAGCCGCGATCCAGCCCCGATCACGGTGTCTTGGGACGAGCCGCGATCGATCGTGGTGTTCGCGCCGATTTCGACATCGTCTTCCAGGATTACCCGGCCGAGTTGCGGGACGCTGACGAAACCATCCGCGGAAACCGCGAAACCGAACCCATCCTGGCCGATGCTCGCACCGGGAAACACCGTCACCCGGTTTCCCGCCAAGGTGTGCGACAGGCCCGCACGCGCGCCGATACGGCAATCCTCACCCAGAACGACCCCGTCACCGATCACACACAGGGGGCCGATACGGCAGCGCGGCCCGATCACGGCCCCGGCGCCGATAACAACGAGCGGTCCGATTTCGGCGGTGGGATCGACACTCGCGCCGGGTGCGATCACGGCGGAGGGATGAATTCCGGATGTCACCGGCGGCAGCGGGTGGAACAGCGCGGCGGTCCGCGCCCACCCGACATACGGGGTGGGCGTGACAAGCGCGACAGAGCCAGCTGGCACGCGGGAGGCCATATCAGGATGAACAATCACCGCGCCAGCCTTTGTCGCGGCCAACGCTTCCAGATACTTCCGGTTATCGAGGAAACTGACCTCGGCCGGCGTGGCCGTCTGCAGCGGCGCGACACCGTGCAGGATCAGGGACTGGGACGGTGCCTCCGCGCCAACGGCGGCCGCCACCACCGCGAGCGAGTGGGGACCGCTGCGTTGAAAAAATCGCGGATCACCGACGAGTGCTGGGCGATCCATGATGCCTCAGCGCTTGCCCGGTGCCGGGCCCGGCGGGGTCTTCGCCGGCGCGGCCGCGGCTGGCGTGGCCGCCGGGGAGGCCGCGGCGGGCGAGGCGCTGGCCGGTGTGGCAGCCGCCGGCGGGGCGAATGTCATCGACATGGGTGAGACGCCATCTGGCGGGATCACCACGCTGGGCAGGATCTGGTTCATGACCTCGCCCACCTGCGGGGTTAGATCGAAGTCGGTCGTGATACCAAGAATTTGCGCCCGGTTCAGCACCAGATTGACACCCCGGGAGACCGCCACCTGTTGGGCCACCTGCTCCAGGGTACGGTCAATTTGCAGGGTTACATACTGACCCGCCTCCTGGATGGTGCGGCCGCGCTCTTCGAACTTGCGGCGGGAACTGGCGACTTTGTCCTGATATTCCCGCTCTTTCGCCCTGATCTGCTCCGGCGTCATCTTGCCTCGGTCATTGGCCAGCGCCTGACCGATGTCGCGCAAGGCCGCCTGTTCTTTTTGAGCTTCCTCGTTCAACTTTTGACGGCGGACGCCAAGCTCGCGATCGGCCTGCTGAAAGGCCGTGGAGATACGCAGAACATCCGGAACCGACAGGATACCGACGATCACGGCGGGCGGCGGCTGACCCTTTGGCAAGGTTGGAATCTCGGGCGCGGGTGGTAGTTGGACCTGCGGCTGAGCCGCGAGCGGAACGGCCTGATCGTCCGGACCGCCGCTGTCCGGCAGCAGCGCCGAGCCAGTTGGCTGCCCCGTTGACTGGGATGACGATGGCTGAGCAGGGCGGCCCGGTGCCTGTGGCCGCGGCGCCGCGGCGGGGGGCCGTTGCTGACCGGGTACGAACCACTGCTGGTTCTGTGCCATCGCCGCGCCGGGCGGTAGCACCAGCATATATGCCAAACCGGCCACTGCCCAAGGAGCCGCGGCCCTGAGGGTGGTGGACAAAGGAACACGCATCATTTTCAAATCCAGCTGTTTCACTAGTACCTCGTACCAAATCCGAAGCGGAACACCTGTGTCTGATCATGCGGCTGCTTGATCACGAATGGTGCTAGATCGATGTTGATCAGGCCGAAAGCCGTGCGCCAGGAAATGCCTATCCCGGCGCCGATCCTTGGCGCGGCCGACTGCGCTATCTGGCAGGGGGCCCCATTGGACTCCACGCACGTGCTGGCATTGTTGAAACTGGCATTGGTCAGCGAGCCGACATCAACGAAAACACGCCCGGTCAGCCCAAGATCCTGTGGCACCGGCAGGGGAAAGCGAAGCTCCGTCGTCTGCGTCCAGATGAAGCGTCCGCCCAGCGGATCCCCCGAAACCGTGTCGTGCGGACCCGCGCCCGCGGTTTGGAAGCCGCGCAGGTTGTCGCCGCCCAGAAAGAACCTGTCGATGATCTGGTCACTGCCACCGAGTGTCGCCATGACGCCCACGTTCGCCCCCAACTTCAGAACCCACTCACTGTCGCCGAACACGCTTTCAAGCGGCATGTAGTAGGCCGAGCTCAGGCTGGTGCGCGCGAAGCGGGCATCGCCGCCGAGGCCGGCGAAATCGGTGCCCCATTCAGTCACGAAGCCCTTGTGGGGAAACAGCCTGCTGTCGCGGTAGTCGACCGTCAGCACCTGGCTGACCTGCGACAGCAAGGTCGTGCCGGCCTGGCTCGTGATGAACGGGCTGGCCCCGCTGAACACGTTGTACACCGACCGGTTGACCAGGGAGTAACTCCAGACCTGGCGGAGATGCTCGTTGAAGTCGTACCCAAGGCGGAGTGCGAAACCTTCCCGGCGTTCATCGTAGGGCTGGGTTCCCAGATAGTTGGTCTGGATCAGGAATGCGTCGAAACCGGCGACCAGATTGCGGTCCAAGAAATAAGGATCTGTGACCGACAGTGTCACCGAGCTTCTTTTTTGCGCCAAAATGCCGTTGATGCTGGCGTTAATGCCGGTGCCAATAAAATTACGTTCCGACAGGCCGATATCCAGCAATGCACCGGCGTCGGTCGAGTAACCGCCGCCGAACGTAAGCTCGCCCGTCGCCCGCTCGGTGATGGTCGCCGCGAGTACCGCCTTGTCCGGGGCCGAACCGGGATTCGTGGCGATATCCACGGAACTGAAGTAGTTCAGGTCGGTCAGACGGGTCCGGGTGCGGCGCACGGCTTCCGCGTTGAAGGCGTCGCCCTCGGCCAGCCGGAATTCACGGCGGATCACTTTGTCCTTCGTCCGCACGTTGCCGCTGATATCGATCCGCTCAACATAGACGCGCGGTCCCTCGCCGACGTCGAAACCGATATCGACGATGCGCTTGGCTGGATCGCGCGCCACCCTTGGCTTCACGTCGACGAACGCGAAACCGCGGTTATGCACCGCTTCTTCCAGTGAGTCGGCGATCCGCCCAACCGCGTCGCCGTCGTACCATTCCCCCTCTTCCAGGGGCACGAGCGGGCGGAGATCGTCGCTGCTGAGGCTCCTGAGCTGGGAGGTGACGGTCACCTTGCCAAGCCGGTAGCGTTCACCTTCCGAGATGGCGAACGTCACGAAGAACCCCTTGCGGTCCGGGGACAGTTCCGCCGTCGCCGCCAGGACCTGGAAATCCGCGTAGCCGTTCTTGAGGTAAAACCGGCGCAACAATTCCTTGTCGAAGTTCAACCGCTCAGGATCATATTGATCCGAGGTGGACAGAAACCGCCACCAACGCTGCTCCCGGCTGTTGATGACCTCGGTCAGGCGATCTTCGCTGAACGCCTTGTTGCCGACGACGGCGATCCGGCTGACCAGAGTGGCGGGACCGTCGTTGACCTGGAACACGACATCGACCCGGTTCTGGTCCAGCCGGATGATTTTCGGCTCAACCGTCGCATCGTAGTACCCTCGCCGCGCATACAAATCTAAAATCCGTTGGCGGTCGGCCTGGGCCAGCGAAGCCGTGAAGACGGCGCGGGAACGGACCTGCATTTCCGGCTTCAACTGGTCGTCGGTCAGTTTCTTGTTACCCTCGAACGCCACCCGGTTGACGATTGGGTTTTCCACGACGCGGACCACCAGCGTATCGCCCGCGCGGGTCAGGGTGACATCCTGAAACAGCCCGGTGGCGAACAGGGTCTTCAGGCTGCGGTCAATCCGGTCCTGGTTGAAGGCGTCACCCGCCTGAATGAGCATGTACGACCGGATCGTACCGTCCTCGATCCGTTGATTGCCCTCCACCTTGATCGCCTGGACGGTGCCCGTCAGGGGACGAGCTGGTGCCGCGGCGGGGCGAGACGGTCCTGGGGGCCGGGGCTGGGCCGACACCGTGCCAGGAATGGCGCCGAGCGCAGTCAGTGACAGCAGGCAGGCCGCGGCAAAGCGGACAGCGTGAAGCGGTTTCAAACGGCTGGTCTCCCCATGTCGCACGCACCCCGCGACTCGTGCGCGATAGTCCGCTCCCGTCGAAGGCCCTGGAAGATACCCCGCGTGCGTGCGCCGCGCCAGCCGGTGGCGAATCCGGCCCGCCTTGGCGTCAGCCCATCAGACCCTTGACCCACCGCATCAGGCCAAAATGGGCCAGATCGTTCCAGGTCGCGAAGATGAACAGGCAGGCGAGGACAGCCAGACCCGCGCGAAACCCGTACTCCTGCGCGCGCCGCGGCAACGGCCGCCCCAGCACCGCCTCCACGATGTAGAACAGCAAATGGCCGCCATCCAGCACCGGAACGGGGAACAGATTGATCAATCCCAGGTTCACGGACAGCACCGCGATGAAGGTGACCAGACTGGCGAACCCAAGCTCCGCGACCTGACCCGAAAGTTGAGCGATGCGGAGTGGCCCGCCCAATTCCTCGGTTCCACGCTGACCGGAAATCATCTGCCCAAGCCCGGCGAGTGTCTCGGTGGTGACGGTCCATGTCTGGGTGGCCCCGCCCCAAAGTGCTTCCAGCGGTCCCACGGGCTGGTATTCCACCTTGCCCGCGCGGATCCCCAGCTGGCCAGTTGGGCGGCCGTTGACATCCCGCGTGCCGACAGTGACGGGCACCGATTTCAGAGTCTCCTCACGGCGGATCGTCAGGGTCATCGCCTCGCCAGGATGGACCGTGATGATGTGCTGCAAATCCTCGAAGGTGCGGATGGGCTGGTCGCCGATGATCTCGATGCGGTCACCCGCCAGCAGTCCCGCCTTCGCGGCGGCGCTGTCCGGCATGACCTCTCCGACCACCGCCAGGGTGATCGGGCGTCCGAACGACAGGAACAGCGCGGCGAACAGCACAATCGCGAGGAGAAAATTCGCCACCGGGCCGGCCGCGACGATGATGGCGCGCGAGCCCACGGATTTCTCGTGAAACGTTTGGCCAGGCCGCCACGCCGCGCGCTCCTCGGGGGTGACTTCCTCGGGCCGCTCCTGCCCGTGCATCTTCACGTAGCCGCCAAGTGGCAGCCATGCCAGTTTCCACACGGTGCCGTGGCGGTCGGTCCAACTGGTAAGGGCGCGGCCGAAACCAATGGAGAAGGCCTCTACATGCACACCGCGCCAGCGGGCGGCCAAATAATGGCCGAGCTCGTGAATGAACACCAGCACACCCAACACGACAGCGAAGGCAACCGGGGTTCGCAGGAACTCGGGAATGAAACTCAACACGTTAATTTTACCTTTTCTCTCTGCCTGTTCAGGCGGCGCGCGCGGCGGCGAAGCGCTGGGCTGAAATTCTCGCGGCCATATCCAGTGCCACGACGTCGTCAAGCGTGTCGGCACGGCATGGTCCCATCGCTTCCAGCACCTGCTCCGACGTCCGGGCGATATCTAGGAAGCCGATCCGGCGCTGCAAGAAGGCTTCAACGGCGACTTCGTTGGCAGCGTTCAAAATCGCCGGGGCGCCGCCGCCCGCGCGCAGCACATCGCGGGCGATACGCAGCGCGGGAAAATGATCCAGGTCGGGCGCGAAGAATTCCAGCCGCGCCACCGAAGCCAAGTCCAGCCGGGGCGATGTGCTCGCCATTCGACGCGGCCAGGCGAGGGTATGGGCGATGGGAATCCGCATATCGGGAGAGCCAAGCTGCGCCATGACCGAGCCATCCCGGTAGCACACCATACCATGAATGACTGATTGCGGGTGAACCAAAACTTCGATCTCGGTCTCGTGCAACCCAAACAGCCGCGCGGCCTCGATGACCTCCAGGCCCTTGTTCATCATGGTGGCGGAGTCGATGCTGATCTTGGCGCCCATCGACCAGGTCGGGTGGCGCAGCGCGATCTCGGGCGTGGCGCGCGCCATGTCATCCCGGCTTGATGTCCGGAACGGCCCGCCCGACGCGGTCAGGATGATCTTCTCCACCATGCCGCGGTTGCCATCCGCCAGGGACTGGAAGATCGCGTTATGCTCCGAATCCACGGGAAGCAGGGTCGCGCCGGCGTCCCGCACGGCGCGCAGCATGACCTCCCCGGCGCAGACCAGGGCTTCTTTGTTCGCGAGCCCGATAAAGGCGCCCCGGCGAATCGCCGCGAGGGTCGGGGCGAGCCCGGCCGCGCCGGTGATCGCCGCCATAGTCCAATCCGCCTCCATGGAAGCGGCTTCCACCACGGCGTCCGCGCCCGCGGCGGCCTCGATCCCGGTTCCAGAGAGCGCGTCACGAAGCGCGGCGTATTGGCTCGAATCCGCCACCACGGCCCGTTCAGCGCCGAGTGTGCGCGCCTGTTTCACGAGAAGCGGGACATTGCGCCCCGCGACAAGAGCCCGGACCGCGAACCGGCCCCGCTCCGCCATCAACAGGTCGATGGTCTGCGTACCGACACTCCCCGTGCTGCCAAGCACGGTCACGGAGCGCGGGGCGTCCCGGTTGATTTCGGCGGTATCGCTATGATCAAGGGTCATCGCCAAAGCACTACTCCACGTCCCACCACCAACGCCAGCACCGCCGCGACCTGCGCCACGATCAGAAGCGCGTCCAGCCGATCCAACAACCCGCCGTGTCCTGGGATCAGCTGGCTCGAATCCTTGACACCAAAGTGGCGCTTTATACCGCTTTCGAGAAGGTCCCCCCCCTGTGAGAAAATGCCAAGCCCCCCCGCGACAACTGCCACGCGCGGCACGGACACCGGCATGCCCGACCAGTACGCGGCGGCGAGTCCCGCCAGAACCGCCGTCACCAGGCCGCCCGCCGCGCCGGACCATGTCTTTCCCGGTGATATGGCGGGTGCGAGACGCGGGCCTCCGAAGACGCGGCCGGTCATGTACGCGCCTATGTCGCTGCCCCAAACGATGGCCAGGATAAACACGATGTTAATGCCGCCCACCGCCGGGTCGTCCCGCAACCACACCAGAGCGGCGATCCCGAATCCGATATAGGGCTGGCCCAGCGCCAGTTTCACCCGCCGCGCCAACGCGCCGGGAACCGCCGCGATCAAGATCGCCGTGAGACACAGAATCCCAAGTGAAACGGCCATCGCGTCAGACACGGCCGCGGCGGTGGCGGTCACCATGCCGGCCAACAGGATCAGTCCGTGGGGCGCGCGCTGGAACACGCCTTCTGGGGAGAATATGACGAACCCGCACAGCCGGATCCACTCCAGGGCAAGCCCTGTAGCCGCGGCAACGATCAGCAGATGAAACGCCAAGCCGCCGGCCCAAACGCAGGCCAGCACGATCGGAGCGAGAATGACCGCCGACACGACCCTGCTGCGCAGATCGCGCCACCGAGGTGGCCCGTCAGCCTGGCCTGGCACCGAATCGCCGCTCACGCCGCGCGAAATCCGACAGCGCCGCGAAAAAATGCTCGGGTCCGAAATCTGGCCATAGGACCTCTGGAAAGGCCAGCTCGGCGTATGCCCCCTGCCAGAGCAGGAAATTCGACAACCGCTGCTCTCCCGATGTGCGGATGATCAGATCGGGGTCGGGGATTCCGGCGGTCGAAAGAAACCCGGCGAACTCGGTCTCGTCCAGCCTGTCCACCGTCAGGCGCCCGTCCCGCACGGCGGCGACCGCGGCCCGCGCGGCCGCGGCGATTTCGGCCCGGGCGCCATAGGACAGGGCGATGGTCAGGTTAAGACGGGTATTGCCCGCCGTGGCCCGCGCGGCCTCCGCGAGGTCCCTTTGGATATCGGGATCGAAGCGCCCGGGGTCACCGATGAAGCGGAGCCGCACACCGCTTTCCCGCAGTTCCTTGATTTCACTTTTCAGATACTGCCGCAGCAGCCCCGTCAGGTCGAGGATTTCACCCGCCGGCCGCCGCCAGTTCTCACTGCTGAATGCATACAGAGTCAGCCAGGAGACCCCCGCCTCAATCGCCGCCTCGATCGTGCGGCGGACGGCCCGTGCGCCTTCCCGATGACCGGCGACGCGCGGAAGATGGCGGGACGCGGCCCAACGGCCGTTGCCGTCCATGATAATCGCGACATGCGCCGGAGGCGGCACCTTGAGCGGTCCACCCGGTTCCGTCCCTGAATCGGGCATGCGCGTTAAACCTGACGGATATCCTTCTCTTTGTCCGTCAGCGCTTCATCGACGCGTTTCACATATTGGTCGGTCAGCTTCTGGACCTCATCGGTCCAGGTCTTGGCCAGGTCTTCCCCGATTTCGTGCTTTTTCTCGTGCCCCTTGATCTGTTCCATGCCATCGCGGCGGACGCCGCGCACGGCGATCTTCGCGCCTTCAGCGTATTTGTGCGCCATCTTCGCCAGCTCGTTCCGCCGTTCCGTCGTCAGCATCGGGATCGGCACCCGCACGGTCATGCCATCGGCCGCCGGGTTCAGCCCAAGGCCGGCGTCGCGAATCGCCTTCTCGACCAGGGAGACCATCGACTTGTCCCACACCTGCACGGTCAGCATGCGCGGCTCGGGCACGCCAACGGTGCCCACCTGATTGAGCGGCATCTCGGTGCCATAGGCGTGCACCTTCACCGGCTCGAGAAGGCCGGGATGGGCACGGCCGGTGCGCAATCCGGCGAATTCGCGCTTCAGGGTCTCCACCGCGCCGTCCATCCGGCGGGTCAGGTCCTGTTTCAGCGTATTGACATCGACCGCCATGCCCGGTCCTCCCTGCTCTGGTAGAGCGTGATCGCGCCAAGTGAACGTCCAGGCGCGTCAATCACGCGACGAAACAACAAATCAGCCCGGGTCAGCCGGATGGTTGCCCCGGCGGGCCCGCGTTAACCCAGCTCGATAATCCGGGTG
>Ga0302322_100005992_pt1 | contig 10726 bp, 4 predicted proteins | sample Fen_T0_2_FD_203757 | JGI IMG/M metagenome (GOLD analysis project Ga0302322, IMG submission 203757) | Peat permafrost microbial communities from Stordalen Mire near Abisko, Sweden - Fen_T0_2 | ecosystem: Environmental > Terrestrial > Soil > Wetlands > Permafrost | place: Sweden: Abisko... | reverse complement strand
TTCGGCGTCGGCAAGTTGGTTGGAGAGATCCCACGCTGGCGGCTTCGGCGGAGGCGGAGCCTCGCCGGCCGGTTTGCCTGCTGCCGGCGTCACGGCGGCGAACATGCTGGCCATAGATTCCTTGAGTCCGTCAAGCGTCGGGGGCGTCGGCTGGAGCCGGTATTTCAGCACGAAGGCAGCGACGCCCTGGGCATTCAGCGCCTTGGCGATTTTCCATCCTTCGTTGTTGATCGAGAGCCAGCGAAAGCCGCCGCCGGGCGCGACTATGACCGCGGTGCCGTTGGCTTTGGCCGGATCGGGAAGATAAGGCGTGAGGGTCGCGTCGGAGACGTTGCGCACCATCGGCTCGCCCCATTGGCGAAACCAACTCTCCTTCGCGGGCTGGTCCTTGACGCCGCCGGTGCCGAGCGGAATGGCGCCGGGCTCCGGCGGAGCTTCGAGGGGATAAATCGTGCCGTCCTGCGCGAAGGCAGAGGCCGAGAACGCGAACGCAGCGGCCAAGGCGGCCGCTTTGGTCAGGGTGATAAACGTATTAGTCATAGTCATGGTGGTGTTGTTGGAGTGAGAGGGCCTTCTTCGAAGGGAGTACGGTATTGAGTTACAGGGATGGCAGGCGCGATGCGCAGAGGGCGATGGAAACGGGTACGCTCACTGGGCTTTCGCAAATTCCATCTTGTCCAAGTTGACGTAGTCGCCGTCGATGACGACTCTAAGCACGTGCGTGCCGGCCGCGAGTTTTACGTTCCGCTCGACCACGGTCCAATTCTGAAATCCCTTCGTGTAAGGAACGTCGATGAGCCTCGTCAGGTCGCTGCCGTCAGATTCCAGGTGAAACTTGGCGCCGGCTTGTCCGGTGGCGACGTGGAATGAGATCTTGTAGGTGTCGGACGCCGCGACGTTCACGGTGTAGGCCGTCCACTCGCCGGCGTGTGTCCACCCTAGCGTGTAGCCGCCGGTGCTGCACGTGCCGATGTCGACGCCCGAGTCGGGGCGATACAGTCCTCCCTCGTTGATATCGTCCCGGTCGCGGTAAGCATCGCCGGGGCATCCTATGTCGTAGTCTTCGGCTTCGATGACGCCGGGGATCGTGTTCGCTTTGAATGGCTGCTGTTTCAACTCGCAGACTTCCGTGAGCTGCCATCCGGAAAGGGATGGATCCCCGGAATGCGAGACCACCGCTTGCGTCCCGGCCACGGCCGCGGACTGGAGCGACAGCCTGAGATCCCTGTTGCCGACATTCGAGATCGTGAACAAGCCGCCGTGGATGTTTTCGATTTTCCAGAGCCGACTGGGGTCGGCGGTGAACTTCGAGACCACGAGATCGTGGGTGCCCGCCCGGCAGGCGAGCGCCGTGGCGTCGTCGTTCCGGTTGAGGATTCCGTAGACTCCTTTGCCGAACGGCTGCAGCTTCCATTGACTGGCCGCGTCTTTCCTCTTGGAGGTCAAATTCAAGTTCGAGCCGAGAACGAGATCACCGGAAGTGCCACCCGGGACGAGGTAATAATGGGCCGCGCCGTCGAGTGCGGCGAAGTTATCGAACGCCGGAATGCCGCGCTCGAAACTGAGTTTGATCACGTAGGCCAGTTCCTCGAACGGGCGCGGAGGAAGCGTCACGTGCAGGCCTTGCCCGTCCTGTTTGTATTTCAACGGCACGTAGGCGCCGGCCCGGCCGTCAATCAGTTCGACGGATTTCAACTTGCTGCCGTCGATCCGGTCGGAGGATAGCGATGAGAGGACGATTCCGTTTTCGTCGTCGGGCCAGCCGAGCATAATGGCGTAGAGCGTGGAGTTGTCCTTCGACCGGGTGTAGCGAATGTCTCGCGCAGTGCCCTCGCTCGGGGGACCCATGACGCCGTGGGCGGCGCCCATCTTCGTCGGACCCTCGCCAAATTTTTCCCAGGCCCGTGTGGCATAGACCGCCTCGCCGTATTTGTGCAGCCACGCGCCCATGGTGAGCAGGATGTCTTTTTGTTCCTGCGGAATGGTGCCGTCCGCCCTCGGCGAAACGTTGAGCAGCAAGTTCCCGTTCTTGCTGATGCGGTCGATAAATCCGTGGAGGATCTGTTTCCGGGAATAGTAGCCGATGCCCTCGGTGTAGCACCAACTCGACGAGCTAATGGCATCGTCCGTCAGCCAGTAATTCTCCATGATGTCGGGCGGACCGCCCCGCTCGTAGTCGAGCACGGCGCACTTGGTGTTCAGGCCGTCCTTGAAAGTGGCGACGACTTCCTGATGCCGTTCGGCGGCGCGGTTGTAGAAGTAGGAAAGGAATTCGAGCAGAACCGGCTGCGAGATCCGGTGGAGATTGAAGTCCTGCCAGACGATGTCGGGATGATAGCCGTCGATGATCTCCTTGTGCTTGGCCAGCCACAGCGCCTCGTTCTTTTCCCTGCCCTGCTGCCCGTAGAGAATCTGCAGTTTGGGATCATCCGTCTTCGGCACCGCCTCGTAGAATCCAGTGATGTTGTAGGCGTGGTGCATGGAGAGGATGACCTTCATGTTACGCCGGCGGATCGCGTCGGTGAGCAGGCCGACAAGATCAAGCTTCGGCCCCATGGCTTTTGCGTTCCAGGGATTGACCTTGCTCGCCCACATCGAGAATCCGTCGTGGTGCTCGGCGACGGGACCGGCGAACCGGGCACCCGAATCAGCGAACAATTGGGCCCACTCGTCGGGGTCGAATTTGCCGCCCTCGGACTTCAGCTTGGGCGCGAACTGCACGAGGCGACCCTGCTTGTCGTGGTCGCCCGTCATGAAATGGTCGTAGGGCCAGGCGGCAGTCGGGCCGTAGGTTTCCACATGGTGCAAATTCTCAGTGGATCCTTCCATAAACATGGTCCGCGGATACCACTCGTTCCCAAAGGCGGGAACGGAGTAGACGCCCCAATGGAAATAGATGCCGAATTTCGCGTCCTTGAACCAATCGGGAACCGGATCGGCGTGCTCCAGGGAATCGAAGGTCGGTTGGTAGACCTCGGGGTTCTGCTGCGCAACGAGACCGCTCGGGAGCAGGACAGCGAAGACCAGCAGGAAGTATTTTTTCACGGTAAAATTCATTTTTCGATCAGGGTCTTGATGGCGGATCGGCGCGCAGGGTCATCGCGGCGAAAGCGAGGCCGCGTAGCCGCCGGCGGGCGCAAGCGTGAGTTCGAGCGCATCGGCCGCACTCACGTCGCGCGTAGCGTCCGAGATCTTTTCCGGCTGCGGGCCAGATTCCGGCGTGTCGGCGAAGGCGCGCAGCGTCCATGCCCCGGCCCCGAGGAATTTCAGCGGGACTTTCAGCGTCAGCGGCGCATCGCCGTTCATCGCGGCGAGATACCAGCGCGAGCCGGAGCGGCGCGCGATGACGACGTGTTGCGCAACCTCGGCGGCGAGAACCACCGTGTCGTCCCAGACGGTGGGCAGGCCGCGGAAAAATTCCACGCCGGGCTGGCCGCGATAGTTCGCCGGGCTGTCGCAGAGACAAAGTTGCGGACTGAAATATACCACGGTCTCGGCGAGTTGGCGGGCACGGGTGCCGATCACCTGGGCTGGCTGCGTGATTTTGAATTCCGCGGCGGTGCGGTTCAGAAAACCGCCGGGCGTGAAGTCCATCGGTCCGAGCAGGCCACGGGTGAAGGGCAGCGTGATCGTGTGCAGCGTCGTGCACAGGTCGGGCCTGATCTTGTTGTACTCGTTGCCGAGAACGCCCTCTTGCGTGATGAAGTTCGGCCAGGTGCGCGCGAGGCCGGTCGGTTTGTAGGCACCGTGGAGATCAACCAGCAGGTGGTGACGGGAGGCGGCGGCGAGCACGTCGTTGTACCATTTCACGGTTTCCTGTCCGTCATGGTTCATGAAATCGATCTTAACGCCGGCGAAACCCCACGCGGCGATCTGAGAAAAAACTTTTTCGAAGCCCTGCCGTTCGACATCGTGCGAATCGAGCCAGAGCAGGAGCCGCACGTTGCGCTCGCGGGCGTAGGCGATGAGCCCGGGGATATCGACGTGCGCCGCAGGTTTGGTGAGATCGGCCTTCGGATTGTTCATCGGCTCGTACCAGTACCAATCGATCAGCTGGTATGGGAAACCCATCTCAGCGGCGAAATCGATGTATTCCTTGTGCGAGCGCGTGTCGCCGCGGGAGTTCAATCCCTTGTAGTCGGGCTGGGTGGGATTGATGCCGGTCCACCACACATCCCAAGCGGTGATACCGGGCTTGATCCAGGACGTATCGGCAATCTGCGACGGCGTGGCGAGCGTGGCCACAAGTTCGTTGGCCACGAGTTCGCTGGCCTGGCGGGCGAGGATAATCACGCGCCACGGGCTGAGACGGCGGTCGCGGCCGACGACAAGCGCGTGACCATCCTTGCGCGAGGCGAGCGCCGTGCGCGCGCCGGGACGGAGCGAGCCGTCGGCGCGAGGGCCGGCGCCGGTGACGAACATACCGGCCCAGTCGAGCAAATCGGACTCGGCGATCGCCGCGTAACCTTGCGGCAACTTCACCAGGAGCGGCAGCACATGCGGTCGCGCCACGTTGGCGGTGAGCTGGCTGAGGCGGCTTTCCGGATACTGGTTCTCGGCGCAATCGGAGTAGCCGCCGGCCCAGCAGGTCAGGTCAGCAGGAAAAATAAACTCAGTACGCTCGTTCGTGACGACGTAGTTTTCCAAGCCCGGTTGCACGGGAATTTCATAGCGGAGAGCCATGCCGTTGTCGTAGGCGCGCACGATGAGATTGAGGCGGCCGGGCGAGTCTGCGTGCTCCTTTAGCTCAAGTTTCAGTTCGCGGTAGTGGTCGCGCACGGTGCGGCGCTGGCCGAAATCGTTTTGCCACGAGCTGTCGTGTTCGCTGCGCACGGCGGCGGTAATAGCAGCGCGGCGGCCAAGCGAGACGCCGCCTTCGAAATCGAGACCAAGGGCAGAATCGGCCAGCACAGGTGCGCCGTCGAGTGTAACGCGATAGCGGAGACCGTCGGAGTCGTTGACGACCACGACCACGCGGCCGTCGGGCGAAGCGACGGATTCCTCAGCGGCACGCAGCGAGAGCGCGGGGGCTACGATTAGCAGGCCGAACGCAACGGCGCGGTGAATGAGCGGATATCGCATGAGCGGAGAAATGAGAATCATCAGAGTTTCACTTTGGAAGCCTGACGGAGATCGGCGGACGAAACGCCGGCGGCAACGGTCCATTCGCCTGATGGAATTGCGTAGGCTTTTTTCTCGACGTTCCAACGCCGCAGGGCGACGGCTGGGACCGTGATCGTGACGGTCTGCTTTTGACCGGCTTTCAAGTGGACGCGGCTGAAGCCGCAAAGCGCGCGAATCTCCTGCGGCTGCGACGAAGCGGGTGGCGTGGCGTAGAGTTGGACCACATCGTCGCCCTCGCGCGCGCCGGTGTTGGTGATGTCGACCTTAACGTTGAGCGCTCCGCCTTTGGCTTGGGTGATATGCAGGTTGGCGTAGTCGAACTTTGTGTAGCTCAGACCGTGGCCGAAGGCATAGAGCGGTTTTCCAGTGAAGTAGCGGTAGGTGCGGTTCTTCATCGAGTAGTCGGCGAAGTCCGGCAGATCCGCCGTGGAGCGATAGAACGTGACCGGCAGATGGCCGGACGGATTGACGATGCCGAAGAGCACCTCGGCCACCGCACGTCCGCCAGACTGCCCGGGATACCACGCCTGAATCAACGCGGGAAGATGTTCGTCTTCCCAAGTGAGCGCCATCGCGGAGCCGCTGCAATTGATGAGAACGACCGGTTTGCCCGTGGCGTGCAGCGCCTGCACGAGTTCCTCCTGCTCCTGGGGCAACTCGATCGATTTGCGGTCAAAGCTTTCGCCTTCCTGCTCCGCCGTGATGCCACCGACGTAAATGATGACATCGGCCTCCGCCGCGAGCGCGAGCGCCTCGGCCTTCAGTTCCGCGACCGGGCGCTTCGTCTTGTTGTCCTGACCGCTCCATGGCGCCGAGCCGGGTTTGGTGGTGATTGGACTGCCCATCGCGGTGGTGACCTTGATCTCCTTTCCGGCGAGACGACGAATGCCGTCGAGGATCGAGATCGGCTGGGACGAAGAGCCGTGATAATTACCCTCAAGCATCGACTTCGAGTCGGCGTTGGGACCGATGACGGCGATCTGTTTTATCTTCGTCTGGTCGAGCGGAAGGATGCCATCGTTCTTCAGCAGCACGATCGACTGGCGCGCAAGTTCGAGCGCGACCTGGCCGTGCGCGGGGAGATCGTTGTCGGCGAGCGAATACTTAGAGAACGGGACTTTTTCGGCGGGATCGAAGAGCCCGAGGCGGAAGCGCGTCCAGAGCGTGTGGTAAAGCGCCCCGTCGATTTCCTTCTCGGTAATGAGGCCCTGCTGCACGGCGCGCACGAGCGCGTTGTAGTCGCCGCCGCAGCACAGATTGCAGCCGGCCTTCACGGCGAGGGCCGCGGCCTCCTCGGCGGTTTTCACGTAGTGATGTTGCTGGGCCCCGTAGACGTCGCGGACCGCATCGCAGTCGGAAACGACATAGCCCTCGAAGCCCCAGCGCTGGCGAAGCAGCTCGGTGAGAAAAAAGGCGCTGGCGCTGACCGGCACGCCATTGATCGCGTTGTAGGCGCTCATCACGCCCGCGACCTTGCCCTCGCGCACGACGCGCTCGAACTGCGGCAAATAGGTGTCGTACAGATCGCGCTCCGAAATCACGGCGTCGAAACGGTGCCGGTCAGGCTCGGGCCCACTGTGGACGGCATAGTGTTTCGCGCAGGCCATCGCCAACATGTAGTTCGGATCGTCGCCTTGGATGCCTTTGACGAACTCGATGCCGATCTCGGCGGTGAGATACGGATCTTCACCGTACGTTTCCTGACCGCGGCCCCAGCGCGGATCGCGAAAAATATTCACGTTGGGCGTCCAGTAAGTGAGGCCCGCCCACCACTTGGAGTCGCCGTTGTGCGTGTTCGCGTAGTCGTTGAACTTGGCGCGGCCTTCGATGCCGATGATGCTGCCCTGCCGGTGAAACAGTTCCGGATTCCACGACGCGGCGCCACCGACCGGTTCGGGGAACACGGTCGCGAAACCGTTGTTGGCGATGCCGTGCAGCGCCTCGTTCCAGTAGTCGTAGGCGGGCAGGCCCAGGCGCGGGATGGCGGGCGCGGCGTTCTTGAGCTGCGAAATCTTTTCCGCAAGCGCCATGCGCCGGATCAAATCGTCGGCCCGGGCGCGGAGCGTTTTCGTGGAGTCGCGCCAGATCGCCGGCTCTTTCACCTCGGGCGGCTGCATGGAAAGCGCGGAGAATATGTCGGCGAGTTCGTTGGCGGCGAAAGCCACGGCCTCGTGGCCGGCGCTGTCCTTGATCGTGATCGTGTTGAACTTGGCGCGGCCCTTCGTCGCGGCGAAGGTGAGACGGAGCGGCCCGCGGAGCGCGTCGTCGGCCTTCTCGACCACACCGCTGATGGTAGCAACTTTGCGTGCACTTCCAGCGGCGGCGAAGGGATCGAAATCCTTCGCGAGCACCTGCCCGCCCGCCGTTACGTCGAACAGGCGTTCGCCGGCTGCGGTCGCGGTCGTCTCAGCGGCCCCGATCTCGACGGTGTAGCGTCCGGCGGGAAGATTCGACACGGTGACTTCGAAGACCGTGCCATTGACGTCTTCGCGATACGCCGCGGCGTTGGTGCCGGCGCCGTCGACAACAAGCGAGGGCGCTTCCTTGCGATGCGTGAAGTCACCGTTGACGGCGACCCGACCGCCGCAGGTGGCGCAGGTTTCGTCCGTGGCAAACGCCGTTGAAACGGAAAACATCGTGGCGACCAGCAGCAGATGCTGCAGGCGCGGGATGCGCAGTGCGCTTGAAGTTGAGATCGCTTTCATAATTGGGGTGACGGAATAGATTGGACCGGTGGCGGAGCGGAGGGTGGCAGGTAAAACGGAAAGGCTACTCGACAGAAATCAGGCGGATTAGGACGACGCCGTGCGGGGCGACCTTCGTCTCGAATTTGTCTTTGAACACGCCGACATCCTGCTGGCGCCACAGGTCGCGGACGCGGTAGCTCGTGCCAACGTGCGGCGTGGGCAAGTTGCCCCACGGGCCCCATTTCACCTCGATGGTCGTCTCGGTTTCGCCGCGGTTGAAAAGGCCGACGGCCATCGAGCCGTCCGCGAGCGTCTTCGCGTAGACGACCTGCCCGTCGTGATTGCTGAACTGCGTGGCCTGTTTGCCGAGCGGGTCCTGGTCGATGGCGAGCACTTCGTCGTTCGTCAGCAGGCTGAGGGTGAAGTCGTCGAGCTGCGCAAGATCGCAACCGAGCAGAAGCGGCGACGAGAGCAGGCACCAGAGACTCAGGTGCGAGTATTGTTCGTCGGGCGTCAGGTGCGTCGGGTGCAGGTCCGGCCCCCAGCCGACCATGCCGACCACGAGCATGTCGGGATCGCTCCAATGACCCGGCCCGGTGTAGCCGGCCCAGCGATCCTGGGAAAATCCGTTGCGGCTCACGCTCTCCCAGCTGTCGTTGATGTCGCCGGTCGTGCGCCAGACCTGGGCGAGGCGCTGGTAGTCGGACGCGTTGTCGTAGAGGCCGGTGTTGGAAAGGCTGTAGACGATATCGCGGCCGGTGGCGCGAAGGGCGGCACTCATCTCGGTGACGTGCGGCACATCGTTGGGAAACCAGTCGTATTTCAAATAATCGACGCCCCACTGCGCCCACTGGCGGGCATCCGAGGCGGCGAAGGAGTGCTGACCGAAGCCCCAATTAACCCACGTGGGTTTCGCATCGGGCGCCTTCGAGTCCTTGTTGAGATGGAAGAATTCATTCACGTCGCCGGAAACAACCCACGGGTAGGTGCCGTCGGCATTGTCCGAAGAACCGCCGACATAGCCCGCGTACGTGCCACGCCATGGGCTCGAGTAGATCCCGAACTTTAAGCCCAAGCTGTGGATCTCGTCGGCGAGCGACTTCATGTTGGAAAATTTCTTGTTGGGTTGGATGGCGTTGAACTCGCCGCCGCGCGGCGCCTGCCAGCCGTCGTCGATGTTGATGTAACTCCAGCCGTGATCGCGCAGACCCTTCGCCGCCATCGCGCGCGCCGAGCTCAACACATTCGCCTGACTGACCGCGTCGCCCCAGCAGTTCCAACTGCTCCAGCCCATTGGTGGCGTGAGCGCGATGCGATCGCCGACGATGATGCGAAATGGTCTCGTCGCTTCGCCGAGGACGTTCTTCGCGCGCAGGGTGACAGTGTGTTCGCCGGTGCTCGCCAGCGCGCCCGTGATTCGACCGGTGGCGGGATCCAACGTGAGCCCAGCGGGCAGTCCGTCCACGGCGAAGGTCATCGGACGCTGACCAGTCGCTGGGATGGTGTAGAGAAACGGCGCGCCGGGACGGACACCAAAAATACCCGCGCCATTGACGCGCGGCGTGGCGGGCGCGGTCGGCGTGAGAATGGGAGGAGCCTCGCCCGCACGGGCCGACGCAAAGAGGGTGATGAGCGCGATGGCGCAGAAGAGAGGTTTCATTGTGGGATCGGAAATTTCACATCGAGCGGTTGCCCGGTATAGGTGACGGTTTTGCTCGCGGCAGCCGCGTCTGCTCCGACGAGCAGAACGTGCAGCTGGCGCTGCGCGACTAGGCCGGGGAACGAGCCTTGGCGGGCGCCGATGCGGAGAATTCTGGCTGCGTCGTCCCAGCTGAGTTCATAGGTCGCGCGCTGGCCCTTTTCGTAGGCGTAAGTTTCGTTGTCGTCCTCGTAGAGCGTGAAGGTCGCGTTGGCGCCGGGGTAGATGCGAATCGTGTACGGCGCGTCGGGACGCTCGGTCGCATACTGCAGATCGGGCGGACCCATCGGGACGATGGACCCGGCGCGAATATAAATCGGAAACGACTCCAGCGGGCACGCCATCTTCACCGTCTGGCCCCCCGGAAAGCGTTCGTTGGTTCCGAAATCATACCAATCCGCGCCCGCGGGCAGGTAGGTTTCCATGATATTGTCGAGTTTCTTGGCCGCGCTTGCGAGCACGCGGCGTTCGGACGGCGTGCGCCAGGCGAGGCGGAAGGATCGATTCTGGCCACCTTGGTGAAACTCCGCCTTCACGGTGACCCGCTGGCCCTGGGTGAGCGCGATGAACGCGCGGCGATAGCGTTTCGCCCCATAGCTCCAGTCTTCGACGAGGAGCTTGCCATCGAGGTAAAGGCGGCCGCCGTCGTCGTATTCGACGCCGAACTCATACTCGCCGGTCTCGGGCGCAATGATCGTGCCGGTCCAGCGCGCGGAGAAATTATCGAATCCGCTGAGGCCCGGAGGCGGGTTGGCGAGCGGCGGCCCCGGCCAGTCGTGCTCGATTTTTTCATCGACCGTCGAGCCGGCGGGCTTGTTGAAATCCACGCCCTCGAAATACTGGACGGCGAGCCCCGGCTGTCCGTCTGGCGTTTGCAGCGCCCCGGTCGGGATGGTGGACGCCGGTGGATCGCTTTCGTGATACATCGCACGAGTGATCGGATGCACGAGGAAGGCCGGACCGAACATGAACGCATCGTCCGTCTTGCGAACCTTCCGGTCGTTCGGAAAGTCCATCGGCAGGCCGCGCATCAGGGTATACGCGTTGGTCGTGCTCTGCCAGCCGAGCGAATAAATGTAGGGCAAAAGCTCGTAGCGCAGCTGCGCGGCGCGGAGGAGCGACCGGTAGATCTCGGGAGCAAGCGTTTTGAAAAGGTAGGGCTCGCGCTCGATGTTCGCTCCATGGATGCGGTAGATGGGATTGAAAATCGCAAACT
>Ga0302322_100005991_pt1 | contig 10726 bp, 13 predicted proteins | sample Fen_T0_2_FD_203757 | JGI IMG/M metagenome (GOLD analysis project Ga0302322, IMG submission 203757) | Peat permafrost microbial communities from Stordalen Mire near Abisko, Sweden - Fen_T0_2 | ecosystem: Environmental > Terrestrial > Soil > Wetlands > Permafrost | place: Sweden: Abisko... | reverse complement strand
GCCACCAGGCCCTGCGCGGCAGTATCGGGTGCATCAAGGTCCGGGCCGAGGGCTGCGTCGAGCGCCTGCACCGCGGCGCCGATGGCGGCGCAGCTCTTGTCTTCCGGTGCGGAGTAGGGGTTGCGTGCGGCCGCCTGCAGCACGGCCGGTATTTCCGCGCGTACGACGTTGAGGTCGTTAAGCGGCGAGAGTGCCGCATCGGTCACGGACTTCTGGGAGACCGCGTTCGGCTTGGCGGCTTCGTCGCTTTTGGAAGGCGTGGAGGAGCAGGCCGCCAGCAGGAGGGTGAGGGCGCAGAGGAAGAGTTTCCTGGAATGGTCGATCATGCTGAGATCTCTTTTGGGTCCGTTTGAAAATTGTGCATAGGGGAAAACGCTGGATGCAATGATCGTTGGGCGAATATTTCAAACCGGATCATTGCAGACGGCTTCGATCTTATGTCCGTCCGGGTCGATCAGGAATGCGGCGTAATAGCGCGCCCCGTAATTTGCGCGCAGCCCCGGTGGGCCGTTATCGTGGCCGCCCACTTGCAGGGCAGACCGGTGGAACTCATCCACCGCCGCGCGCGAAGGAGCCGCGAAGGCCAAATGGAATCCATCCGCTGGCGCCGTTGCATTTTCCGGGCGGAACTTCAGGCACAGTTTGTCCTCTCCGTCCACCAGGCCATAGCCTATATCCGTCCGGCTTTCGAACACGCGACGATACCCCAGCGCACCAAGCGCCGCATCGTAAAATTCCGCCGAGAGTGCGAGATTTCGTACGCCGAGCGAAATGTGGTGAAGCATGCTTGTATTGCCTCCGGCTACTTGCAATCCATCGAAAAATTCGGCGCCAACTATTCCCAGGGGGCGATCGACCCCGGCCCCTTCGGCGCGCTCAGGCCGCGCAGGCCACCGCCTCGACTTCCACCAACCACTGCGGCGACACCAGCCCCGCCACGATCACCGTGGTGATGGCGGGCCGTACGCCGTCGAGCAGGTCCTTGCGAACGGCGACCAGGTCCGCCATGTCCTCGCGGCGCACCAGCAGGAAGGACATCTTGACGATATCGGCGAGCGTCATGCCGGCATCCTCGAGCACCGCTTTCACATTGGCGATGGCCTGGCGGCACTGGCCTTCGAAGCTTTCGGGCAATTCACCGGACGGTGAGATGCCGACCTGCCCCGACACGTACAGCGTCCGCAAACCAGCCGGCGCCGCCACGCCGTGCGCGTAAATGCCGTGGTAGGGCTCGGCTACCGGGAAGGGGTCGTGGCGAATCGAGTTGCTCATGCATATTCTCCTGAGGGGACATCGCGTTTTGGCGCCGATGAAATAGAACAGGGTCGATGGTTCCTCGCTTGTTCCTTGAGTATTCCTCTATTCATCGACCCCGATATCGATCGTTCGGTTGCGGTTGCTTGCGAATTGCAAACTGGAATGGCACGATTCTATTCGATTCGCAAACCAAGGCCGAGCCAAACGAACATGACGATCCTGCATCCCATTCAATGTCGCTGCGGGGCCGTCCGTGGCGGAATCCACGGCGAGGGCATCCACAACCGGGTGGTCTGTTATTGCGCCGACTGTCGCGCGTTCGCGCGCTACCTGGGCCGCGCCGCCGATGTGCTGGACGCGCAGGGCGGCACCGAGGTCGTGGCGATTACCCAATCGCGGCTTGGCTTTACCGAGGGCGCGGATCGCCTGGCGACGGTGCGCCTCAGCGAGAAGGGCATGATTCGCTGGTATGCCTCGTGCTGCAATACTCCCATCGGCAATACCACAGCCGACCCAAAGGTGGGGTTCATCGGCGTGATACACGCCTGCCTCGACCGCAGCCGCATGGATGCGGATTTCGGCTCCAAGGTGGCGATGGTCAACACCGCCACCGCCTTGGGCGAACCGAAGCCCGTGCAGCGCGGGCTGCCTCGGGCTATCTGGTTGTTTATACGGATCGTCCTCGGCGCGCGCCTTGGCGGCAGCTACCGGAATTCGCCGCTGTTCGATGCTGCCGGTTCGCCTCGGGCGGTGCCGACGATATTGAGCGCGCAGGAGTTGGCGAAATTGAAGGTGGATGCGTGACGGGAACATCGAACGTTTGAAGCTGAAAGCACCGGGCCATTCATTGCCGAGAATATTCGCTCCTGGTCACATTGACCGCTTTTTAGGGATTGAGCTTTGCCGAGCAGGCTTCCCCCGACTTCAGGATTCCCGAAAACCACCCCTTGCCCCCGCTACGTACCAACGCTTCTCGTTGGGAGAAGGACGAGAGCGAAACATGGCAGCGATCTGGCTGCAAATGATTCCAAAGCAATCTAAGTGAGATGAACTCCCGACCGCCGTCGAACGACGCAACAATCGGATCGGAGTTGGGCAAGTCCAGTTGCAGCGTAGCATCGGGGAAGGCGCGCTCTATATCCCTCGGCGTCTGCGGGCGTTCTGTAAGCATCTCTTCATACCGTTCACGTCCGGCAAGGTGTTCTGCCGAGTCTGTAGTGACCTCGGCAACAGGCGGCGAGACGGTCTCTCTTTCCGCGAGGTGAAAAACTACTACGTCCTTTTCCGCAAGCTCCAAAAGCTCCAGCCATGTTGTGTGCGACTTTCGCTCGCCTCCCAAGTCGTTCATTCCGCGGACGTCGAGGGTCGCGGTGGACGGTCCTTCGATAAATAAATAGATGTTCGCGGAAAACATGATCGCGTTGGGTGCGCCAACCGTACATAGCAAGCGCCCATTTCGCTCGATTTCAATGGTGTACATTTGGTTTCCGGAACGAGTTGGGGATCAGGATCGATTATTCCGGAAGAAAAACTGACCCTGTCCAACTACCATTTAACTGATAGCCGTCGCGAACTGCGGCCTTGCCTATCCCCCCGCCGGCGGTTCCCAAAGCTCCACCTTGTTGCCTTCCGGATCGATCACCCAGCCGAACTTTCCGTACTCGGAATCGTCCACCTTATCGACTACGTTGCAGCCTTCTTCCTTCAGGGCCTTGAGCAAGGCGTGCAGGTCCGCCACGCGGTAATTGACCATGAAGGGTGCGGTGCTGGGGGCGAAGTAATCGTTGTCGGCCGAATTGATCGACCACGCCGTGGTGCCGCCCACCGGCTTGCCGTCGTCGTCTTTCCAGTCGAAGCTTGCACCGCCCCAGGACTGGACATCGATGCCGAGGTGCTGCTTGTACCAGGCGCGCATGGTTGCCGCGTCCTTGGCCTTGAAAAAGATGCCGCCTATGCCTGTAACTCGTTTCATGAATCCTCCTGGATGGGGTGATGGTGAGATGTCGCTTGTGTTCTGCGATCCAACACCCGAAATTTACCCGCCGACCGTTACCAAATGCGTCATACGAAGGGATGATTTTGAACGATTTCGCGGAAAATCATGCGAAAGTTTACCGAGAGACGAAGCGTATTCTGGTGGCAGGTCGCTTGACCGCACCTCGCCAGATTGGGTAAATTGTTGCCGGTGCGCGGCTTTGGCGCCTCCTGTCCGCGGCCAGGGATCATCCCACAAAGCTAGAACTACGCGAGAAGACCACCTTCTTTCAGCCTGATTGAGCGGACTACGGCACTGAAATGAAAGGAGGTCTCATGACCACTCCACTGCTGCTGCCCGCCGAACCCGACATCGAGCACCTGAAGAAACAGGCCAAGCAGTTTTTGCGAGATGTACGTGCGCAACGCGGCGAGGCTTTGCAAAGCATCCTCGCCTTCCATCCCCGCCCCGCCGAATTTGCAGGCCTGCGCGATGCCCAGCTCACGCTGGCGCGACGTTATGGTTTGACGATTGGGTACAGCTAACCAATGAAGTGGAGCTGCGGCAATTGCGCAGCAGCACCCTGCAGGAGCAGGCGGAGCGTTTCATCCGCCATGCTTGCCTGGGTTATCGGGGCGACGATAGACCCTGGCGTTTTGAACGCGCCGCCGAGTGGCTGCGCCAGCTGCCGGATTTGCCCGCGCGCAACTTTTACTGCGCGCTGGTGGCCGCCGATCTTCCGTCCGTCGCCGCTTTTTTGCGCGAGGACCCGACGCTTGCGCGTCGCAATGGCGGACCGCGCGACTGGCCCCCTCTCATGTACCTGACCTACAGTCGCATCGAGCAGAACACCGGGCATTCGCCGGCGGTCGCCCAATTGCTGCTCGAACTTGGTGCCTCGCCCGATTCATTCGCAGCCGAGCCCAGCGGGTTCACCGCCCTGACCGGCGCCGTCGGTGGAGGGGAAGGCGGCCCGGTCGCGTGTCCCGAACACCCGCGCGCGCTGGAGCTGGTGCGCCTGCTCCTCGATGCCGGCGCCAACCCGAACCAGAGCCAGGCCCTATACAACGCCATGCTCGGCGAGCATCTGGGCAAGTGGCTGCGGCTATTTGTGCAATATGGGCTCAAGGCCGGCGATCGAGCCAACTGGAGCGACGACGACGAAGAGCCGATATTCGATTTCCTGCTGTCGCACGTGGTCGCGCAGGGCGATCTCGAGCTGGTTCGCTTCTTGCTCGAGCGCGGCGCCAACCCCGATGCCGTGAGCCGCTACAACCATCATTCCGCCCATGCCGTTGCGCGGTTAATCGGGCGAAGCGATATTGCGTCGCTGCTCGAACGGTTCGGTGCGCGGGTCGAGCCGCTTGGCATCGAAGATCATTTCAGCATTGCGCTACGACAGCAGGACAAAAGTCCCGCCGCCGACATGCTGCGTCAACATCCGCAACTGCTGCAGAACGTCGAGTTGCTCGACAAATGCGCCATGTCCGATGTCGCAACCTGTCTATGGCTGGTGCAACAGGGTTACGATATCAATACTCCGAACCGAAGCGGCCAGACGGTGTTGCACCATTACGCCGCATCGAACCATCCGGACGCGGTGGCGCTATTGGTAGCCCAGGGCGCGGACCCGAATGCGAGGGAGAAGAACTGGCACGCGACGCCGCTCGGAATCGCGCTGCATCTCCATCACTGGCCGGTGGTCGACGTGCTGTTCCCGCTCACTAGTAATCTTCTGGACATGTGCCGCATGGCCGATGCTGAGCGTGCCGAAAGCTTGCTGGCCCGCGACCCCGCCCAGGTACGCGAGCGCACGCCATCGGGCAACACCGCGCTTCACGTCGTCAGCCAGGCCCGGATGGACGACCCCGACTTCGATGCCAGCATCGCGACCATCGAGGTGCTCTTGAAGTACGGCGCCGATCCGATGGCGCGCAACGTCGAAGGCAAGACGCCGGCGCAATGGTATCGGCAACTTGGCATGGACGAGATTGCGGAGTACATGGCGAAGCGCCTTGATGCCGCCCGAAATCGACAATAGATAGACGCGGGGCCGATACGCCGAGCTTACCGGGGCCGGGCTGCCTCAACCCGGCCCCTGAAACGCTCATGCTATGCTGCCGTTCATTGCTTTTCTCGATGCGCACCATGGCGGATACAGGGCCAAAACCAAGCGTTGTTCTTTTCGTCGCCGATGTGCGCGGCCTCAGCAGATTCTATCGGGAAGTCGCCGCTATGGAGGTGATTCATGACGCAGCCGATCACGTCGTGCTCGAAGTCTCCGGTTTTCAGCTGGTCGTACACGCGTTGCGCGGGGCGCCGCGCGCGGACCCAGGCAGCCATGGCAAGGTCCTTCCCAGAGAAGACACCTATATGAAGATTTGCCTGCCGGTGGCAAGCCTCGCCAGCGCCAGAATCAAGGCAGCCGAGCTGGGCGGTCTTCTTCGGCCGCCGAAGCACGAGTGGCAGGCGCGCGGGTTCCGGGCGTGCGACGGGCACGACCCGGAGGGGAACATTTTGCAGTTGCGGGAGACGGCGACCTGAACGTTGACAACGTCGGGGTGTGGGTCTGACCATAATCAAGCGATGCTACGAAGCTGGACCTAACCTCCGCGTTGGACCTGATCACGGCGTTGATTTGGGCACCAGCGGCAGGCCCGCACGGGAAAACAGCGCCCCACCCACCGGCCCGAGGAAGGCCACGATCGATGCGACCGCACCATCGCGCACTTCCAGCACGACGATAGAGTGGGGCTGCCAGCTGTCCCCGTCATCCGCGCAGGCGTAGTTGGCGACCGCGCAGCGTCCGTTGGCGCGGATTACGTGCGAGCGGAATCCATGGGGACGTTTTTTCCAGATCATGGCGAAGAACGCGCAAATCGCGGCGGTTCCGCGCACCCATTCGCGCCAGGGCGGCATATGCAGCTTCGCATCCGGGTGCAGGAGCGAAGCGAGCGCATCGAGGTCGCGGTTTTCCAGAGCCGATGCGTAGCGCTCCGCCATCTGCTGATCCAGATCGCTGGCCGCCGCCCACTTGGGCTCGAGGCGATAGGCGGCATCGAAGGTGCGTCGCGCCCTCTGCAACTGGCTATTGGCTGCCTGCGGCGATATTTCGAACGCGGACGCGATCTCGGCGGCGCTCCAGCCCAGCACTTCGTGCAATAGAAAGACGCCTCTTTGTCGCGGCGGTAGCAATTGCACGCACGCCAGAAACGCCAGCCGCAGCGCCTCGGCCTGCTCGTAGATGGCGGCCGGGCTTTGCCGGTCGATGGCCTGCTCGGCAAAGGCCGAGTGTGGCATCGGCTCCAGCCAATCGGTGTCGAGATCGGGCGCCCCCAGTTCGGCGCCGTCGGGCAACGGCGCCGGGTCCTCCCAGAGACGCCGCTCGCGCTTGTGCCTGCGAAGCTGATCGAGGCAGGCGTTGGTTGCGATGCGATACAGCCAGGCCCGTGCCGCGGCCGGGTCGGACAGTTCTGCGCGCGCGCGCCAGGCTCGGACGAAGGTCTCCTGCGTCAGGTCCTCGGCTTCGGCAAGCGAACCCACCATTCGGTAGCAATGCACCTTGATCTCGGCCGTGCGTTCGCGCGTGAGCCGCTCGAAGGCGAGGCGTTCCGCTTGTGTCGCATTGGCGGCGAGGTCGTTGGTTGTTTCGGTCGTCATAGTAGCGATTGCCCTTTATCCATCTCGGCCCGATGGGGAGGGAGCATAACCCACGGCCGAAACACCTTTGGGCCCCTGGGCGTGCGCCCGCGGAAGGCCCGAAACGCGGGCTTCCATGAAGCTAAGACGATTCAGGGCGGAGAAAGTCATCGCCGGCGACGGAAATTTTTTGTTTCTTTTGCCCCGGGACCCGGGCCGCGATGAATTCCGCCCCTTCCGGACGTCTTGAACAGGGAAGGCTGCGGGCGGCTGGTCGCGCAATTCCGCGTGCGCAGTGCGTGCCGCGCCACGAACAGGAGAAAAAATGATGCTGAAAGATAAGGTTGCCGTAATTTATGGGGGCGGGGGCGCCATCGGCGGTGCCGCGGCGCGCGCCTTTGCGAGCGAGGGCGCAAAGGTGTTCGTTACCGGACGCAGCCGGGCAAAGGTCGATGCGGTCGCCAAGGAAATCGCCGCCGGCGGCGGTTTCGCCGAGGCGGCAACGGTGGATGCGCTCGACGAGAAGGCAGTGGACAAGCACCTGAAGTCGGTGATCGACAAGGCGGGGCGCGTCGATATCTCGTTCAACGCCATCGGCGTCCCGACCGAAGACGTAGTAGGAACCCCGTTCCTCGATGTGAAGGTGGAAAACTTCGCCTTGCCGATCATGGGCTACACCACGTCCTACTTCCTGACCGCGCGCGCCGCCGCGAAGCACATGATCCCGAACAAGTCCGGGGTCATCATGACACTGTCCGCGCTCCCTTCGCGCACCGGCACCGACACAAATGGCGGCTATGGGGCGGCGATGGCCGCCAAGGAGGCGCTCACGCGCGATCTGTCCCTCGCGTTCTCAAGGCATGGCGTGCGCGTGGTGTGCCTGCGCCCGCACGGTATTCCGGAAACGGAAACGATGAAGGTGCTGTTCGAACGCAAGCTCAAGCCCGCAGGCATGAGCTGGGACCAGTTCACGGGGTTCCTCGCCGGGCTCACGCACCCGAAGCGGACCATGCGGCTGGACGAAGTGGGCAATATGGCGGCCTTCATGGCCTCGGACCGGGCGAGCGGGATGACGGGCACCACCGTCAACATGACCATGGGCAGCCTGGACGACTAAGACTTCTGCAACCAACGCGGCGCGGAGCATTGCGGGCCGCACGCAAAACGCAACTGACTATTACTACCAATCGAAAGGATGCGAAATGAAAACCATGATAGCCCTGATGTTGACGGCGTTTTATACGAATCTGCTTCCGGCTTACGCGGTGGAGCCGCACTTGGGAACATGGAAACTCAACGAAGCCAAGTCCAAGCTCAACCCGAAAGGAACCAAGATCATCCAAACGGTGTATGCCCCGCTGGGCGAAAAAGTGAAAGTCACCATCGATGGCATCGGCCCGGATGGCGCGCCGATCCACGACGAATGGATGGGCAAGCTCGACGGCCAGGACTATCCGGTCGCAGGCAGCCCGCGTGCCGAGATGAGATCATACGAGCGGCTGGACGAGCACACCTTGCAACTGCTTGCAAAGGTGGCCGGCAATGTGGTCACGCACGCCTACGTCGTCATTTCGGCCGATGGCAGGACCCGCACCACCCTCGCGGTGGCGGACGCGCCGGGTGGCAGGAAGGTGCCGTATATCGCGGTGTACGACAAGCAGTAGCGGTGCGGAGGGCGATACCGCCCACAGCGTGTGAGCAGGTCTTGCCATCCGCGAATGCCGCGTTGCAAGACTTGCCGCCGACCCTGTCGCCGCAGGGACACGCCTGCAAATTTGTCAAAGCGGCTCAATCGCAGCTTTGACTCCGGAAACGTTGCGCCTTTCGACGTTTCTCGTACGAAGTTTCGCAACTCTTGGTCAGGTCGGGAAGAGTTGAAATGCTAGGTTTCTGGGCCTGACCCCGAGGTGCGCGTTGCGTTTGCCAAGTTCTCTGACCACTTGTATGCCTGATCGAGATTCGCGTTCGAGGTTCCACCAAATCCCTTGACGCGCGTCAAACCCCGGGGCCCGAGCCGGCCTATCGTGTAAATAACCCCCCCCGCCGGGGGCGTTGCAACACTACGCCTGTGACGGTGCACTTTGGCAGGGAACGATATCCCGCCCATCCGGTACGTTTGGGGATGTCGGATAAGCGTCAGCCTGAAAGCCGCGCTTGAGGTAACGATATATGAACCAGCCCGAGAAAAGTACCAAGGTCTTTTTGTGCCCCATGCACCCGGACGTTCGTCAATCCGCTCCCGGCAAATGCCCGAAGTGCAATATGGACTTGCTGCCGGAAGGCACCCGCTTCGGCATGCTGCGTCACCTCAGCCAGAACCCGGTCATGGTCGTCGTCATGATTGCAGTCATGGTGGCGATCATGGCGGCGCTCATGATGATGCGCCGGTGATCGTCATGAAACTGTCCTGGCGCGGGAATTTCGAACGGCACCGCAAATGGCGGGGCGCGGATAGCGAGTCTTGCTCCCGGGTATCGATGGGAAGAACCAGACGCATCGAGAATTCACGCCAACGTACCGAATTGCCCGACGGCCGGCTATACAACGTGCCGCCGCGCGCATTCACAGAAAGGACATCGAAATGAAAACCAAGCATACCCTGTTGTTAACGGCGGCCCTTTTCGCCCTGTTTCACCCGCTCCTGTCGTTGGCACAGCAGACCGGCTCGCAGCAGGCCCCGCAGGATTGGTACGGTTCCTGCCAAATGATGGGGTGGCACGGCATGGGGTTCTGGTGGATCTTCCCGCTATTCATGTTCATCTTGATCGTCGCTTGCTTCGCCATGTTTTTTTCCCGCCACCATTTCGCCGGCGGATGGAGCCATCATGGCGGACCGTGGCATATGCTCGATCGTCAGTCCGGACCCGGCCGCTCGCCGAGTGATGCGACATTTACCGCAATGCAGATCCTGAACGAACGGTTCGCCAAAGGCGAGATCCCGAAGCAGGAGTATGAAGAGAAAAAGGCGGCAATCTTGTCGGCTGGGTAACGCAGAAGAATTTCCGCGACGCGGTAGACCGGGTAAACATCGGCGGGGCGGGTGTGGCGAAGTGGGGTGCTACATTGCTAGACCCCCCATGCTTTTTCTGACCCCCGTGCTTTTTCCGCGCCGGGTGGTTTAGCGGCGCAATCCGGAACGCAGGCTACATATGCTCCATATCGGCGGGCATTTTTACCCAGCTGTGCATGCGGCTTTCGTACACCGAGATGAAGGGCGCGGGAAAGCTGGGGTCCGCTAAGGCGCCGACGGGAATGGCAATGGTGTCTTCGCCGCCCTTGTTGACGTAGTACACCGTGTCGCCGCAGGTGGGGCAGAAGTGAAAGGTGGCGCTGCCGCCCTCGTCACCGACCCGGACGAAGGTACTCGACGTGCCGGCAAGGGCCACCGCGCTCGCGGGAAACCGCGCCTGTGTGGCGAACACGCTGCCGCTTCTGCGCTGACAGGACAGGCAGTGGCAAACGGAGATGCGGATCGGCTCGGCCGAGGTGGTGGCCGTGAGCTGGCCGCAGGTGCAGCTGGCGGTTCGGGTTTTCATTTTTCGGAATAAAAGAAGTCAGGTTTTATTATTTTATAGAAACATTCGGGGTCAGAGTAACCATTGAATTTTAAATGGCTACTCTGACCCCGAATGTCTTATTGTCGGCTGGGTAACGCAGAAGAGTTTCCGCGACGCGGTAGACCGCGTAAACATCGGCGGGGCGGGTGTAGCGAAGTGGGATGCTACATTGCTAGACCTCGTATCTTGCCAAAACCGACGAACTTCTGTGTAGTAGCGAAGTAGCGCCGGTCGGGCAGGATGATGCTGGTTAGACACAAGGCCGTGGCAGAAAGTGAGCCTGTGGGTCAGTTTAGCG
>Ga0302322_100005990_pt1 | contig 10727 bp, 10 predicted proteins | sample Fen_T0_2_FD_203757 | JGI IMG/M metagenome (GOLD analysis project Ga0302322, IMG submission 203757) | Peat permafrost microbial communities from Stordalen Mire near Abisko, Sweden - Fen_T0_2 | ecosystem: Environmental > Terrestrial > Soil > Wetlands > Permafrost | place: Sweden: Abisko... | reverse complement strand
CTATCCGTTGGTATTGGGAACCGATGCCAGTGAAAAGACCTTTGGCCGGCTGAAAGGCATGCCGACCACCTTCCTGTACGACCCCAGCGGCAAGCTGGTGTATCAGAAAACCGGCAGCGTGACCAAAGAGATGCTCAACAAACTCGTTGCCGGCGAAAAAATCAACTAAGCTCAAATTGCGGCCCGCAAGCTCCGGTCGCGACCGCGTTGTCACGATCTTGAAAAGCCCCTGTAACAGGTTGTGCTTAGTGTGTAGGGTTGAAGCCCCGACACGAAAGCACATCATGCGCAATCTCATTTTCCTGGCCCTCTGCGGTCTGGCAGGCGTGGCCCAGGCAACCGCCATCTACCCGATCGATCGCGCCACGATATTGGCCGGCAGCAAATTCGATTTCAAGGTGGAGTTCGACGGCATCGTCGATAAAAGCCGGATCAAGGTGACCGTCAACGGCCTCGACGTGGCAGGCGTGCTCGGCAGGCCCGCGACATATATTGAAAACGAAGACGGCCTCAAGGCCTCATCGCTGGTCCTGCGCGATGTATCGCTGGCAAAGCCCGGCCGTTATGCAATCGAAGCCAGCGACGGCACCCAGAGCATGACGGTAACCTGGGAAGTGTTCGCCACCGGTCCGCGCAAGGCGAAGAACGTGATCTTGTTCATTGGCGACGGCATGGCGGTCGCCAATCGCACGGCGGCGCGGATGCTGGGGAAGGGCATCAAGGAAGGCAAGTACCTGGGGCAATTGTCTTTCGACGACATGCCGCATATGGCCCTGATTGGCACTTCCGGCATGGATTCCATCATTACCGATTCGGCCAATTCCATGTCGGCCTATTGCACCGGCCACAAATCGGCAGTCAATGCGCTCGGCGTATATGCCTCTCGCGCCAAGGACAATCTCAATCATCCCAAGGTGGAGACGTTGACCGAGCTGGTCAAGCGCAAGACCGGCATGTCGGTCGGCATCGTCACTGACGCCGAAATCCAGGACGCCACCCCGGCCGGCATGTTTGCGCATACCCGCCGTCGCGGCGATAAGGACATCATCACCGAGCAACTGTTTTTCAGCCGGGCCGACGTCATCATGGGCGGCGGCGCTGCTTATTTCATTCCCAGCACGCAAGCCGGGTCGAAACGCAAGGACACCAACAGCTATGTGCCGCTGTTTCGCGCGGATGGTTATGAAAGTGTCTCCAATGCAACGGAGATGAAGGCGGCGGCCGACAACGCCAAAACGACCAGGCTGCTGGGGCTTTTCCATCCGGAGAATCTCGACGGCGCGCTGGACCGTCGCTATTTGAAAAAGGGCACGGTGGACAAGTATCCCGACCAGCCGGACGTGGCCGATATGACCCGTGCGGCACTGGAAGTGCTTTCGCGCAACAAGGAAGGTTTCGTGTTGATGGTGGAAGCGGGTCTTATCGACAAGTTCAATCATCCGCTCGACTGGGAGCGCAGCGTCTACGACACCATCATGTTGTCGAACGCGGTGCAGGTGGCCAAGGATTTCGCCGCCACGCATAAGGACACCCTGATCATCGTGACGCCGGACCATACGCATGGTGTGTCGATTGTCGGCACGGTGGATGACGACAAGCCCGGTAGCGACATGCGCGAAAAAGTCGGCGTCTACGAGCAGGCCGGCTTCCCCAATTACCCGGCGCCCGATGCCGCCGGCTACCCGCCCTCCGTGGATGTCAGCCGCAGGCTCGCCATGTTCTATGGCAACACCCCCGACTATTACGAGACTTTCCGCCCCAAGCTCGACGGCCCGTTCGATCCCTCGATCAAGGACGCCGACAAGAACATCCTGCCCAATCCGAAATACAAGGACATTCCCGGCGCCATCCTGCGCGTCGGCAATCTGCCCAAAACCGGGTCGCGCGCGTCACCCGAGGGTACGCATACGGCGGACGATGGCGTACTGACGGCGATGGGCCCGGGATCGGAGCAATTCCACGGCTTCATGGACAATACGGAAGTGTTTCGGGTGATCGCAGACAGCCTGGGGCTCTCGCCGACAAAGCCGGCTCGAAAAAAGGCGCAATAGCGCGCCGGAGCCGCTCAGCCCTTCCAGTCCGGATGGGACAGGCGCAGTTCGCGCTGCTGTTCGATCAGCGCCTGATAAAAGGATAAACGCCCGAGGTTGATCTTGCCGGCCTGCGCGGCTGCCGTGATGGCGCAGCCGGGTTCGGTCAGGTGAGCGCAATTGCTGAATTTGCAGTGCCCGAAATAGGGTTCGAATTCGGGCATGGCCGAGGCGATGGCGTTGTCGCTCAGGTGGAACAGGCCGAACGACTGCAAGCCGGGCGAATCCATGATGGCGGTACTGTCGTCAAGGCGGTACATGCGGGTAAACGTGGTGGTGTGCTTGCCCGATTGCAAAGCCTCGGAAATTTCGCCGACCTTGGCGACATCGCGCATGGCGAGGTTGTTGACGGTGCGCGATTTGCCCATGCCGCTTTCACCCACCAGCAAGGTGGTCTTGTTCTCCAGATAGGCGCGCAGCGGCTCGATATCGAATTTTGCAGACATCGGCAGCACACGATAGCCGGCAGTCTCGAGCGGGGCCACGCGCGCGCGCGCCGCTTCGAATTCCGGCAGGTCCTTCTTGTTCAGCATGATGATCGCCGGGATGCCGGCCGCGCTGCAGGCGACCAGACAGAGATTCAGGAAGGTATCGCTGAACGAGGGCTTGGGGGCGATGATGATGACGGCCTGGTCGATATTGGCGGCCAGCGTCTTTTCGCGCCAGGCGTCCTTGCGAAACAGGACATTGCGCCGCGGCAGGATCGCGTCGATACGCGCGGCTCCAGGCGAAGTCAGCTTGATTTCGACCCGATCGCCGCAGGCTACATCCTGCTTCTTGCCCTTGCGCGAGCAACTCAGTTGCGTGCGGTCGTCGAGTTCGACCAGGTACTCGCGACCGAAGTCACCCGTCACCAGCGCGGTGATTGCGGTCACGCTCATGTCAGGCACCGCTCATCACAGCGTAAACAGGGCATCGAGCTTGGCCGCGCAGATCAGGTCGTTGAGGGTGATGCCGCCGGCGTCGTGGGTGGAATAGTTCACCACGCACTTGTTGTAGTGCAAGCCGATATCCGGATGATGATCCTCGCAATGAGAGATCCAGGCGCTGGCGTTTACGAAGGCCATGGTCTCGTGATAGTTGGCAAAGGCGAACGTCTTGCGAATCTCCTTGCCCTCGCGCTGCCAGCCGGTCAGCGTGGCAAGGTGCTGCGCGATTTCGGCATCGGTCAGCGCTTGAGCCTGTTTGCCGGCGGCGCATTTCATCTGGGCGAGCGGGTTCATGCGGGAGCTCCTTGCAGTGTCTTCAGGTGCGCGATGCGAATCGAAGCCGGCGGGTGCGAATCGTACACCGCCGAATGCAGCGGATCCGGGGTCAGGGTGGACGCATTGTCGCGATACATTTTTACCAGCGCCGAAATCAGCTCCGATGCGTCGGCGTGTCGGGCGGCATAGGCGTCGGCTTCGAATTCGTGTCGACGCGAAAACAGGCTCAATACCGGCGTCAGCCAGAACGTGAACACCGACAGCACCAGGAAGAACAGGGTGAGCGATACGGCGATGTGCGGCGCACCTTGCAATGGTACGCCCAGACCTTGGTAAAACCAGGATTTGTCGATCACCCAGCCCATTGCGGCCAACACAAAGAAAGTCAGGACGAACTGCACCGCCATCATCTTGTAAATGTGGCGGCGCTTGAAATGACCCAATTCGTGCGCCAGCACCGCCTCGATTTCCGTGGGGGAGAGGCTTTCGATCAGGGTATCGAAGAAGACGATGCGCTTGGTCTTGCCCAGCCCGGTGAAATAGGCATTGCCGTGGCTGGATCGCTTGGACCCGTCCATCACAAACAGGCCGCGCGAGGCGAATCCACAGCGGGCCAGGAGCGCCTCGATGCGCTGCTTCAACGCGGTGTCCGCCAGCGGGGAAAACTTGTTGAACAGGGGCGCGATGAAATTGGGGAATATCACCATCATGGCGAGGCTGAAAGCCAGCCACACCAGCCAAACATACAGCCACCAGGCGTTGCCCATCTTTTGCATCAGCCAGAATGTGACTAGCAGCAGCGGTACGCCGATCGCCAGCGCCAGCGCAATGCCCTTGAGCGTGTCGAGCAGGTATAGCGACAAGGTCATTTTGTTGAAGCCGTACTTTGCCTCTATGCCGAAAGTCCGATATAAGTTGAAGGGGGCTGCCACCAGCGAAGAAATCACCATCAACCCGAATACCGTGCCGAGCCCGCGTACATAGCCGTCGCCCAGTTCGCGACCCATAAAGGCGTCGATCGCGAACAGGCCGCCGCCCAACGTAAAAGCGAGCAGCAAGGTGGCGTCGATGGCGCTTTCCCAAAGCGACAGTCGCACCTTGGCGGCCGTGTAATCGGCCGCCTTTTGGTGGTCGGCCAGTTCGATCCGGGTGCGGAACTCGGCCGGCACTTCACCGCGATGCCGCTGCACAAAGCGCAAATTGCGCAGCGACAGCCAAGTCTGGAAGGCCAGCATCAAGGCAAAGAAGATCAGGTAGAGGCAAGTAAAAGCGGTAGGGGTCATTCGCTTCGTGCGAAAATGCGGGTAGTCCCATATTCTACGGTTCATCATGCCGCAAGACCAAAACAATCTCATCTGGATCGACATGGAGATGACCGGCCTCCTGCCGGAGTCCGACCGCATCATCGAGGTCGCCATCGTCGTCACCGACGCGCAGCTCGTCACCGTGGCCGAGGCGCCGGTGCTGGTGGTGCACCAGGCCGACAGCGTGCTCGACGGCATGGATGCCTGGAACAAGTCCACCCACGCCAAGTCGGGCCTGATCGACAAGGTCAAAGCTTCCACCCTGACCGAGGCGCAGGTCGAGCAGCAGATGATCGAATTCCTGAAGGAGCACGTGCCTTCGGGCGGCTCGCCCATGTGCGGCAATTCGATTTGCCAGGACCGGCGCTTCCTGGCGCGCGGCATGCCGGCATTGGAAGCGTATTTTCATTATCGCAACCTCGACGTTTCGACCTTGAAGGAACTCGCCAAGCGCTGGAAGCCTGCCATCATGCCGGGCATCAAAAAGCACGGCAAGCACGAGGCGCTGGCCGATATTTACGAGTCGATCGAAGAACTCAAGTACTTCCGCGAGCACTTTCTCGCCCTCTGAAAGCGGGAGGCAGGCGTGGCCGAACAACCGAAATGGCGTTTGCACGGCGTGCGCGTGGTGCGCGCCAACGAGCTCGACCCCAATACCGCGCAGACGCCCGGCATGAATCGCGCTGCCGCCATCACCCACGCCAAGGCCGGCGCCGAAAAACTATGGGCCGGCACGGTGGTCATCCATCCCAAGGCCAAGACCGGCGCCCATCACCACGGCGCGGTGGAAAGCGTGATCTACGTGGTGAGTGGCCACGCCCGCATGCGCTGGGGCGATCGCCTGGAGTTCGTGGCCGAGGCCGGACCGGGTGATTTCATCTACGTTCCACCGTATGTCCCGCATCAGGAAATCAACGCCAGCGATGAAGAGCCGCTGTCGTGCGTGCTGGTGCGCAGCGGCGGCGAGGCGGTAGTGGTGAATCTCGATATCCCGATGGCGGAAAAGCCGGAAGAGGTGCAGTGGGTGGATGTGATCCACCGCGAGCTTGGGCATTAGCGACAATGCGGGTGGTCTTTCCCGTTGTTGTCTCCTGCTGCCGGAGGGTCAGGCGGGCGACTGCCTGCCGGTCATAGGGCCATTGCCAACTATCGATGCTTGGGGAAATCTTGGATCAACATGACTACGAAGGCCTGATCAGGCAACTTGAGAGCGAATCGGAACACGCTCCTGCGGCGTTTCGCAGCAAGGTATTTGCCATCAGCGTATTCGCTTATTTTGGACTGGCGATTTTGCTGGCGGCAAGCGCCTGCCTGATCTATATCGGCTGGCAATGGGCAAGTGCCAGACACAGCGTGCGCATGATGATATATGCGGGCCTGTTTGCGCTCACCATGTTGCCGGTGTTTTGGGTGTCGCTACGGTTTTTTTTCATGCGCATGGAGCCTCCGTCCGGACGCGAGATCACGCGCGCGGAGGCGCCGAAACTTTTCGAAGTGCTGGACAAGATGCGCAAGAAGCGCAAGGGTCCGCCCATTCACCACGTTCTCATCGATCGGGAGTACAACGCCGCCATTTCCCAAATGCCGCGCTGGGGCCTTTTCGGCGGACATACCAACTACCTGATGTTGGGCCTGCCGTACCTGTTCGGCGTGCCGCCGAAGGAAATGCTGGCCACTGTTGCCCACGAGTACGGCCATCTGTGTGGCGATCACGGCAAGATGGGTGCGTGGGTCTATCGCCAGCGGCTGACCTTCGGCATGCTGTACCGTCAGGTGAGCGAAAGTGGCGAAAATAACTGGAGCCATGCCGGCCTGACCGCGTTGCTGGGCGCATTTATGCCGTATTACAACGCCTACACGTTCGTGCTGTCTCGCCAGCAGGAGTACGAGGCGGACCGTACGGCAACCGAGTTGGTCGGAGCGGAAGCCAACGCGACCGGCCTGATCCGCGATGCCTTGCAAGGTCGCTGGATTGCGGAGGACTTCTGGCCCAAATTCTACAAGCTCGCGGACGGGCATCCGCAGCCGCCATTCCTGCCCTTCGCGTCGATGCGGACTGCGTTCGGCCTAAGCTATGCGGAATGGGCCACTCCGGCGCGCTTGTCTGCGGCTTGGCGCGAGGATTCAAATTGGCACGATACCCACCCTTGCCTGCGGCTCCGCGTCGAGGCAACCGGCCGGTCGGCAAGTTTGCCGCCGGCGATCAGCCTCACTGCAGCGGAAGTGTTGCTGGGCGGTACGGCCAAGCGCCTGACGGAGGAATTCGACCAAGCCTGGTGGAAGGACGAGAAGAAGAACTGGACGTCTCGCCACCAGTATGTGCAGCGCTCCCGGCAGGAATTGGCCGAACTCGCCGCCCGGCCGCTCGACTCGCTGCCGCTTCATGAGCTGCAGCAACTGGCGCTGTTACAAGCGGAGTTCAATTCTCGCGACGTCGCCAAACCCATTCTCGAATACCTGCTCGCCAAACCGGGCGGGCCGTACGCAAAGCCTTCATTTTTCTATGGCCGCATGTTGCTCGACGAGAAAAATGACCGCGGCCTGGCGCACCTCGAAACAGCGGCAAATAATGATCGCAACCTGGTCGGTAGCGTTGCGCGGATCGGTTACCAATACCTGTACAACCATCGCGGTGAACAGGCGGCGATTGAATGGTGGCAAAAAATCGTTCCCGCCGAGGACGACGAGTAGCCGTGCTGTGCCGGCTTGGCAACAACGGTTCGCCGGCTAGTCCAGCCAGCCTTTGCGTTTAAAGTACCAGAACGGCACGACCACGGACACCAGCATCAGCCCCAGCGCATACGGATACCCGTAGGCCCATTCCAGTTCAGGGAACCAGCCCTTGAAGTTCATGCCGTAAATCGAGGCGATCAGCGTCGGCGGCAGCAGCGCGACCGAGGCCACGGAGAAGATCTTGATGATCTTGTTCTGGTTGATGTTGATGAAGCCTACCGTCGCATCCATCAGGAAGTTGATTTTGTCGAACGCGAACGCGGTGTGTCCGTCAAGCGAATCGATATCGCGCAGGATCTGCCGCGCGTCCTCGCCCTGATCCGCTTCCAGCAGGCGCTGGCGCATCAGGAACGATACCGCCCGGCGAGTGTCCATCACATTGCGGCGGATGCGGCCGTTCAGGTCTTCCTCGTGGGCGATGCGCGCCAAGACGTTGGCGGCTTCGACGTCCGTCATTTTTTTGGTCAGAACCGACGCCGATATCTTTTCCAGTTCGGCGTAGACGCCTTCGAGCGCATCGGCGGAGTATTCCGCGTCGGTGGCGTACAGGTCGAGCAAAACCTCGCGCGCGTCCTCGATATAGCCGGGGCGGGTGCGGGCACGCATGCGCACCAGGCGGAATACCGGCAGATCCTCCTGGTGGCGGCTGAACAGGGTATTGCCCTTCAACACAAAGGCGACCGGTACGTTCTTGGAGTCCTCGTCATCGAGCTCCAGCAGGAAGTCGGAGCGCAGGTGCAGTTCGCCGCCTTCGCCTTCGAAAAAACGCGCAGAGGCCTCGATATCGTCCATCTCCTCCGCTGTCGGCATGGGGAATTCGTACAGCGTACGAATCCAGTCGCTCTCCACCTCGGTGGGCGAGACCATGTCGATCCAGATCGGCTCGGAATTGCGCAGGTCGTCGATCGAATCGACCTGCAACTGGTTCAGCCGGCGGTTATTGATGACGAATACGTTCAGCACTTCGATACCTTGGCAAGGCACTCGTTATAGACAACGTGCGGGTCGGGCGATTGTAGTGCAAAGCCCGACGCAATTGGAATCAAAATTCCAGGTGCAGGCGGACGCCGTAAACCGACACCGGTCCGCGGTCGCGGTTGTGCGCTGGGTTGCCGAGATTTTGATAGTTGATCGACACGGTTGCCTGTTTGGCGAGTCGTGCGGAGTAATAGGCCTCGGTAACGCGCTCCGACGCGTAATTGAGTGCGCCATCGCCGATCAGGATGCCGAGGCCGCCGGCGGCGAAATACCCGCGCGCGTCCGCCGAAAGGCCGTTGAAGGCGGCGCCGAGACCGAACGTATCGTCGGCTCGGCCCCAGGCCGCGCCGCGAAGTGCGAAGCCCAGCGATATCGAACGATTGATTTCGGTGAACTCGTAGGCTTCCTTGCGGCCGCTGTTGGTGCTGGCACGCAGGAAGAACCCAAGGTCGGTGGAAATTTCCTGTTCCACGTTGACGGCATATCCGACATTGTCGGCAACCCGTCGCACCAATGCCGTATCCGGTACCCCGCCCGCACTGCGCGCCAGGTCGATGGCGTCGCGATAGGCGCCCATTTTTCCGTGGTTGAGGAATACGAGCAGCTTGACCTTGCCGGGATGCCCCATCCAGTCGTGGCGCGCTTCGACCTCCGTCACCCACATTTGCTGGTTGAATGTGGGGCGGATGATTTTGCCGTTGGGAACCGGCGACAATTGAAAGAGTCCGGCGCGCAGGGTCCACCAGCTTCGGGTCCACTCCGCCGCGGCGCCGTAGGTAAACCCCCAGGAGTCGGCCGCATAGTCGAATGCGCCGGCATCGATGATCGACCAGTTGAGGAAATCGGCGCGCGGGTCGTGCGCGTAGCGGTTGCTGTCGAATACATCGGGCACGCCGAACTTGCCGAGGGTCAAGGTGACGTTGTCGACCGGTCGGGTGCCGGCCAGCTGGTTGGCGGCAGCCTCGACGGTTTCCGTTTTTCCGCCGCTGCCGTTCAGGTCGATCACCTGCCGCACAAACGCGCGCGGCAGGCGCCAATACGGTTTGTCGGCGCCGACTTTATACGCCTCGCCGCTCGGAAAGCCGGCCGCGCCAAGCGTATCGCTGAGGCCAAATCCCTGGTCCACTTCCGGATTGACCCAGGCTTCTGCGCCGCGCCACAGGCGGACGCCGGCATACAGCGTGATGTCGGTGGTTTCCGCTATCCGGCGAGACGGATCCAGGCTGTTGTCGCCTCGATACGGCGAGCGAAAAGAGGGGTGCTCCTGCGTCACATTGGTGATCTGGCCGAACCATTCCCAATCGCGTGGTGGCGAAGTGGCGGCGGCGGTGGGTTGTTGGCCATGCGCAAAGGCTGCGGCCAGCGCCGAGCCTACGGCGATCGCGCGCAACAGAATAGCGGGAAAACGTGACACGGGATGTCCTTGCAATGGCGCGGTATGCGCGGTATTTCGAGAGGAGGTCGCTGGCGGGCAACACTATAGACGTGTTACCTGTAAAAATTCCATAAAATTCCACCCGGCCGTCCCGCCTCGCCCGATGTGACGGGACGGCCCGCTGTTGCAGCTCGTGGAATCGTGCGATCAGTTCTCGGACATGAAGTGCTTGAGGTATTTTTGCGGCATCCGGTCGAGCGACAGCATGGTGAAGAAGTCGGCGGTATTGAAGTCGGGGTCCCAGGCCGGATCGCCGCCAATCCATGCGCCCAGACGCGTGTAGCCCTTGATCAGCGGCGGAATCTGCGGCAGCGCCGAGACCTGGCCCTTGAGCGGATAGGGGTGTCGAGGAAAAACGCGGTATTCGGCGGGCGCCAGCCACTCGTTGACCGCCTTGGCGTGGATCGCCAGGGCGTTGGCACCGCCATCGGCGAGGCTTACGCTGGCGCAGCCGATGACGTGTTTGTATCGATTCTCGGCCATGAATTTTGCCAGGCCCGACCACAGCAACATGATGACTCCGCCGGTGCGGTAGTCCGGATGGATGCAGGCGCGGCCGACTTCCGCCATCTGGCTACGCAGGTGCAACAGGCGCGACAGGTCGAATTCGCTGTCCGAATAGTAAGCGCCGCGCCGCGCGGCGGTTTCCGGCCGCATGATGCGATAACCGCCGACCGCTTGCATCGTCGCCAAATCGCGCACGATCAGGTGTTCGCAGTCTGCGTCGTATTCGTCGACATCGAGCAAGGCCTTGCGGCTGGTGGCGCGCGAGCCAAGTTCCTCGAAAAACACCTGGTAGCGCAGGCGCTGCGCGTCTTCGATTTCCTCGCTGCTGGCGGCGAGCCGCAACTCGAAATGCTGGCCCGGTGCATCGGCGGTGCGCGATAACGGCTGTTTTTGTCGGTCGAGTTGCATGGCTGGCCTCGGCGAGGGATTCATTGCCTTGCAAAATACGAGATGCGTATTTCGCCGCCGAGGCAAT
>Ga0302322_100005988_pt1 | contig 10731 bp, 4 predicted proteins | sample Fen_T0_2_FD_203757 | JGI IMG/M metagenome (GOLD analysis project Ga0302322, IMG submission 203757) | Peat permafrost microbial communities from Stordalen Mire near Abisko, Sweden - Fen_T0_2 | ecosystem: Environmental > Terrestrial > Soil > Wetlands > Permafrost | place: Sweden: Abisko... | reverse complement strand
TGCAGTCATCGAGGTCGAGGCAAGCGGTGCGTCCGGCACCGAGCGCGTTACCGTCGTCTGCAGCGTGATCGTTGGAAAGGATCCGCCATTCTGCTGGTAGACTTCAGCCTGAAAGCCAGCGAACAGGCTCGTGACCGCAAAATTCGACCAGTCCGACTGGTCATTGTGCGAGGCGCTTCCCGTCAGGCCGCCGTAGAGCGAGATGACGTCGCCGAGATCGACGGTCAAGGGCACATCGACGCCAACACCCTGGGTCGTCGACGACAGCGTCGGCCGACCCGGCGTACTCGGCAGGCTGGCGACCTTGGCCAGCGTCACGATCTCTGACAGCGCCGCAAATAGTGATGTCTCGCCGAGACCGATCGACAGCGAACCCGCCGGTACATAGGCGTAGTTGGTCCGGAAATCGATATAGATCTTCGGCTGGCCCGTGGGCTTTGCCGTCGCATCATCGTCCGGGTCTTTGCCGTACGCCGCAGCAGCGTCTGCCAGCAAGCTGGACAGCGCGACGGCACGCCAGACCGCCCGCAACCGCCCGGTAGACCCCGCCGTCCCTCGCAGCTTCGCCATCGCTGTTCCCCCGTGGCAAAGCCTACTCCGTAGCGAAGCTCAAGTTCAAGAGCGTGGCGGCGGCGAACGCGCGATGCCCCACGACTGTCCGCAATCGCGCGTTGCGAAAGTGCGATCAGCCCTTCACGCATTGGACGACGATGTTGGCCTCGCGGCTCCATGCCTGGCCAGCGCCCGCCGCAACACGTTCGAAAGCTCCTCGACGGAGTAAGGCTTATGCACCAGATCGAAGCCGTGGCTGTCGCCCTCGGCCAGAACGTGGCTATAGCCGCTATTGAGCACGATCGGCACGGATGGAAGCCGTCGGCGAATTTCCTTGCCGAGCGCGACGCCATCCATACCCGGCATCACGACGTCGCTGAGCACGATGTCGAAGCCGCCCGGGTTCTGTTCGAGCAATCGCAGCGCCTCGGCGCCATTCCGGGCCAGCACCGTTTGATAGCCGAGATCCTGCAGCAATTGGGTTGAAAACTCGCCCACCTCAACATTGTCCTCGACGACCAGGACGTTCCATCGCTCGCGGACTTTGGACGCACTGGTTGGGCTCGCTTGGCGCATCTGGATCGGCTTGGTGCTCAGCGGCAGATAGAGCGTGAGTGTTGTGCCTCGGCCGACGATGCTGCGGACGTCGACCCTGCCGCCCGACTGATGGACGAAGCCGTAGACCTGCGACAGGCCGAGGCCGGTGCCGCGGCCGACTTCCTTGGTCGTGAAGAACGGCTCGAAAATCCTGTCGATCTGATCGGGTGGGATGCCGCATCCAGTGTCGCTGATGGACACCGTGACGAATGTCTGTGGCTCCTGCTCCTTGGTTTCCGCTTGCAGTCCCTCTTGCGATCCGTCCTGCCGCCATTGCCCGGCGCGAATGGTCAGGGTGCCGTCGCCGTTCATCGCGTCCCGGGCGTTTGCGACCAGGTTCAGCAGCGCTGTCTCGAATTGATTGATATCGGCGTCGATGGGTAGCGGTTGATCCGAAAGCTGCATTTCGAATGCGGCCGGTGACCCCAGCACCGTCCGCAACATATCCGTAATCCGCTCCAGATGGGCGGCGGCATCGAAAACCTGGCGCTCGATCGGCTTGCGACGGGCAAATGCCAATAGCTGACCGGTGAGCTTCGCCGCTCGGTCAGCCGTATCGGAAATCGCATCGACATAGCGGCGCATTCGGTCGGGTGGCAGATCGCGGCGGCGCAAGAGGTCCGCCGACGACCGGATCACCGTCAGAAGATTGTTGAAATCGTGGGCCACGCCACCGGTGAGTTGCCCGATCGCCTCCATCTTCTGGGCCTGCCGGAAGGCTTCTTCGGCCTTGCGCCGCTCGGTCAGTTCGACCGCCTCCGGCACGATCGCAACCACGTTGCCGTCCCCGTCGCGGACCGGCCGCATCTGGAAATCGAACCAGCGCCAACCGCCGACCGGGAGGTTGACGTGGATTTCCTGGCGCATGGCTGCGCCGCCGGCAACTGTCGCAATCGCGGCTCGCACGATGTCCGGCATCTCCGGCGTGCCGGCGAACCACGGCGTGTCCCAGAACGGTTTGCCGACGACATCCGCCAATGGCGCGGCAATGCCGGCCAGCGACGTGGCATTGGCATCGAGCAACGTCCCGTCGGTCGACAGCAATCCCTGAAACGTGTAGCTGGTCCCAAACACCGTGCGCAGCCGTGCTTCCTTGGCCCGCAGTTCCGCCGTACGTTCCGCGACCTGGGCTTCCAGCCGCTCATTCAACTCGAGAAGGGTCTTCTCTGCATCGCGCCGCACGCGCGCCACATCGATATTGGCGCGGACCCGGGCCAGCAGTTCGCGCGCGCTGAACGGCTTGCTGAGATAGTCGTTGGCCCCGGCATCCAGCCCTTCGACCTTGGCTTCCTCGCCCGCCCGCGCCGACAAAACGATCACCGGGACATCCCGCAGTTGCATATCACCGCGCAGCGCCTTCAGCAGGCCGAAGCCGTCGAGGCGCGGCATCATGACATCGGTCAGCAGCAGATCCGGTCGCCGGCGTCGCGCGGCGTCGAGTGCGGCTTGGCCGTCGGCGACCGCCTCGACCTCATATTCTTCACCGAGCAGGCGGCGGACGTAGTCGCGCATGTCCGGATTGTCGTCCGCAAGCAGAATGCGGTCCTGACCTGGCGCCCCGGAGAAACCCAGGCCTACATCGTCCGGCGATGAGGGATGCGGCGCCTCGCGAGGCAGATCTCCGTCCAACCAGCCGAGCGCTTCGTCGATGTAGGCCTGCGCACGCATATGGGTCGAGGTCAGCCCGCGCGTCGCGCCCAGCCGGCTCGATGGCAGATGCTCTGACCCGAACGGTATCGTTACCGTGAAGACGCTGCCGCGGCCGAGCTCACTCTCGGCACTGATATCCCCGCCATGAAGTTTGACGAGCTCCTGCACCAATGCCAAGCCAATGCCGCTGCCCTCGTAGGATCGGCCGCGCGCGCCCTCGACGCGGCGGAATCGCTCGAACAGGTGCGGCATCTCGGAAGCAGGAATTCCGGTACCGGTGTCGCGAACTGAAACCTGGGCACGCAATCCGTCTGCGCTCGGCGCGACCGAAACGGAGATTTCACCTTCATGGGTAAATTTGAACGCGTTCGACACCAGGTTCAGGATGATCTTTTCCCACATGTCGCGATCGACATAGACGGGCTGCGGCAGCGGCGATGCGTCGATGGCGAGCCGCAGTCCCGCCCGCTCGGTTGCGGACCGGAAATTCGAAGCGAGGTCGGCTGTCAACGACGCCAGATCCACGGGCTCGTAGCTCGCGGTCACGCGCCCGGCCTCGATACGTGAAAAGTCGAGCAGCGTGTTCACCAGCTTCAGCAGGCGAATCCCGTTGCGCTGGACCACGTTCAGGACAGCTCTTTCGTCGGCCCCAATCTGACTGCCCTCGCGCGCAAGCATGTCCTCCAGCGGGCTCAGCATCAGCGTCAGCGGCGTTCGAAACTCGTGGCTGACATTGGAAAAAAATGTGGTCTTGGCGCGATCGATCTCGGCCAGCGCCTCGGCCCGCTTGCGTTCCGCCTCATAGGCCCCGCCATTGCTGACGCTCGCCGCGATCTGGCCCGCGACGAGGTCAAGAAAGCCGGCGTAACTTTCGTCGTAGATCCGAAAGGGGTTGAGCCCGACAATCACGAAGCCCCACTGGCCGGCCTCCCCGCTCGACAAGATCGGAAGCACCACGGCCTGCTTCGGCGGCTGACGCCAGCCGCCGCTGGGGAATTGCATTCCGAACCGACCAGCCAAGTCGCTGACCACGACTGGCGACAATTGCCGAAGCGCTATGGCCAGCGGCCAGATCCCTTCGACCTCGAGCGAAAGCGTGGGGCAGACTGCGGGATGATCGCGGTCGATGCCCGTCAGGGCCTTGAGTCTGGCCGTCGTGCCGCTGGGCTCGATCGTGTAGATCATCGCGAACGGGAGATCGCGCGAATCGTGAGACAGCGCCTGGGCGCTGCGGCTGCAGGCCTGCTCGATGCTGCGCGCCTCGGCGGCGGCATTTGCCAGTTCCCGCAGCAGTAACAGCTGCCGCTCGCTGATCACGCGCTGGGTGTCGTCGGTGTTGGCGCAGAAGATTCCCCCCGGCGAACCGTCGTCGTCCGGAATCGGGCTATAGGAAAAGGTGTAGTAGGTCTCTTCGGGAAAGCCGTTGCGCTCCATGATCAGGAGCTGGGCCTCGGTATAGGTTCCCTCATCACCACCGCCCGCCTTCGCAAGCAGCGGCCCGATGTCATCCCAGATTTCGCTCCAGACCACGGAGGTTGGCCTGCCCAGGGCCCACGGGTGCTTGCCGCCGATGATGGCCTTGTAGGCGTCGTTGTAGAGATAGATCAGCTCGTGCCCCCAGCCGATCCAGATCGGCTGCTGCGAGGTCAGCATGATCCGCACGGCAGTCTTGAGGCTTTGAGGCCAGTGCTCCGGCGCCCCGATCGGACTGCTTTCCCAATCAAACTGCAACATCAGACGGGCGAGTTCGCTGCCGCCCGAAAATAGGCGCTCTCTCTCGCCATGCCCCTCTCCACGCACCGGCAAGTTCTTGCCTGGCAGCCGCATGTCCGGCAAGCGTACCCCCTAAAGTCCGAGCTCTGCGCAGCCAGGAACGCCCGAGAGTCGCTCGGGTTCCATGCACTGGAACAATTTGTTGCCAGGAGACTTGGCCAGAGACTTGGCCGCTGGCCTGATGGTTCGCACAGTGCGCCCGCCTTGCCAGACGACTTGGCGTTTGCCGATTCATAAAGGGGGCGTGCTGCTGTGACCATCCTACCCGTTTCGCAGGCCGATCGACGAACATCTCAAGGGGCGTCGCGGGCGCCTTTAGGGACATCAAAGAAGTCGATATGGCTGCTGCTCCGCGGGCTGGGACCAGGTCTGGTGACCGGGGCCGCCGATGACGACCCATCGGGGATCGCGACCTACTCGCAGGCCGGCGCGCAATTCGGCTACGGGCTGTTGTGGACGGTCTTTCTCACGACGCCCTTCATGATTGCCATTCAGCTCGTCAGCGCCCGGATCGGCAGGGTCACGGGCAAGGGGCTCGCAGCCAACATCCTTGAGCTCGCGCCCCGCTGGCTGGTGCTGAGCCTGGTGTTTCTCGTGGTCGGCGCCAACACCTTCAACATCGCTGCCGACATTGCTGCGATGGGCGAGTCGCTCTCGCTGGTCATCGGCGGTCTCAATCACGAGCACGCGCTGATTTTCGCCGCGACATCAACCCTGCTCCAGGTCTTTGTGCCCTATCGACGCTATTCGCCAGTGCTCAAATTCCTGACGCTGACTTTGTTCGCCTATGTCGCGACGGCGCTCACTGTGAAGATACCCTGGAGCACGGCGTTGCTGGCGGCCATCTGGCCGCATGCCACCGTCAACGCGGATTATTTCCTCATGGTGGTGGCCGTCCTCGGCACAACCATCAGCCCCTATCTGTTCTTCTGGCAGGCCTCCCAGGAGGTCGAAGAGATGAACCAGGGTACGATCGACCGCCCATTGCGTGAACTCGCGAAGAAGACGCACCCCGACCTTGACCGCATCAAGGTCGACACCAGCGTGGGGATGGTCTTTTCAAACGTCATCGCCTTTTTCATCATTCTCACGACCGCATCCGTGCTGAATGCCCACGGCGTCACGAACATCAATTCGGCGACGCAGGCGGCGGAAGCGCTGCGGCCGTTGGCGGGAAATTTCACCTTCGTGCTGTTTGCGCTCGGCATCATCGGCACCGGCATGCTGGCCATTCCCGTGCTGGCGGGGTCTGCCGCTTACGCCGTCGCGGAGGTCTTTGGCTGGCACGCGACGCTGGAAGCCAAGGCACCGGAAGCCGTGGGCTTCTACAGCATCATCGCGGCAGCCACCGTGATCGGCTTCGGCCTCGGTTTCACCGGAATCGATTCGATCCATATGCTGGTGTGGAGTGCCGTTCTGAACGGTATCGTCGCCGTCCCCATCATGGTCATGATGATGGTGATCGTCTGCAATGTCCGGCTGATGGGGCGGTTCAAGGCACGGTCATTACTGATCGCGCTTGGATGGCTCGGGACCGCGCTCATGGCCATCGCCGTGCTGGCACTGTTCTGGTCAGTCGTGACCGGGCATTCCTAGCGCCCGCTGTTCGCGCTGAATCGCATTTTCCACCACCTCGACCGGCGGTCCCCCAACGCACATGCACAACGTCTTTGGTGCACCGCAAAACGTGTTCTGTGCTAACAGAGCGCGTCGCTGTCGTTGTTGTGCTTGATTTCGATCAACACGGATGCGCTCCAGGATGACGACGCTCAACCATTGCGGCGAATTTGAATGGCCTACCGGTTTCTACTGCACCCGCTCTCATAGAGGCTTCAAATTCATAGCCGTGCTCAAATCAAAAATTTGCTAGTGCTTGCGATTACCGAGTTCGCAAAAGCGCCGCTGCGAACGATGCCGACTTCGGAATTGCAACACCGGAAAACCTTCGGAGAGAACCTTGACACATCCGCAACGCATGAGCGCACCCGCCATGGCCACCTATTCCCCGCGCGGCTTGGCACTGCTGCGTGACCCGATGCTCAACAAGGGCACGGCCTTCACCTATGCGGAGCGCGACGCCCTGGGGTTGCGGGGGTTCCTGCCCGCCGGCGTCATGTCCATGCAGGCGCAGGTGGAGCGGATCCTCATCAATCTGCGCAGCCTGCCGAGCGACCTCGAGAAATACATCGCGCTGAATTCGCTGCATGATCGCAACGAGGCGCTGTTCTTCCGCGTCGTCTGCGACAATATCGATGAGATTCAGCCGTTGATCTATACGCCGACCGTCGGTCTTGCGTGCCAGAAATACGGGCTGATCTTCCAACGCCCGCGCGGTTTGTTCATTTCAGCCGATGATCGCGGCCGGATCGCAGACATTCTCAGCAACTGGCCCTATCGAACCAAGCTGATCGTCGTCACCGACGGTGAACGCATCCTTGGTCTCGGCGATCTCGGGGCCAATGGCATGGGCATTCCGGTTGGAAAGCTGTCGCTCTATTCCGCATGTGCAGGCATCCATCCGGAGCTCTGCCTGCCGGTGGTGCTCGACGTCGGCACCAATAACGACGAGTTGCTCAACGACCCCTATTACATCGGCCTGCGCCAGAAGCGCATCACCGGTGCGCCCTTCGACGACCTGGTGGATGAATTCATGACGGCCGCACGCGCGGCGTTTCCCGGCGTGCTGATCCAGTTCGAGGATTTTGCCAATCACTCGGCGTTCCGCCTGCTGCACAGATATCGCGACGACGCCTGCGTCTTCAACGATGACATCCAGGGGACCGCGGCAGTGGCCCTGGCCGGCCTGTTCTCCGCGCTTCGCATCACCGGCGGCAAGCTGCGCGAGCAGACCGTGCTGTTCCTGGGCGCGGGCGAGGCCGCAACCGGCATCGCCGACCTCGTGGTTTCGGCCATGATCGCGGAAGGCCTATCGGAGCCCGAAGCCTTGCGGCGCGCCTGGCTGGTGGATTCCCGCGGCCTGGTCGTCAAGAGCCGGGACAATCTGAGCGGACACAAGCTGCGTTTTGCCCATGAGCAGGCCCCGATCGGCGACTTCCTGACCGCGATCAAGACGCTCAAGCCCACCGCGATCATAGGCGTTGCCGCCGTCGGCGGCGCGTTCACGCCTGAGGTGCTTCAGGCCATGGCCGAGTTGAACCAGCGCCCGATCATTTTCGCGCTCTCAAACCCGACATCGAAGGCGGAATGCTCGGCGGAGCAGGCCTACCGCCACACCAATGGCCAAGCCTTGTTCGCGTGCGGCAGCCCCTACGATCCGGTCAAGCTCGACGGCAAGACATACGTTCCGCGCCAGGGCAACAACTCCTACATCTTTCCCGGTGTCGGCCTCGGCGTAATCGCAAGCGGGGCCCGGCTGGTGACCGATGAGATGTTCATGGCGGCCGCGCACACGCTTGCAAATTGCGTGACCGGCGCCGACATCGAACAGGGCAGCCTTTATCCGGCTCTGCCGCGCATCCGGGAAGTCTCAGCCCATATCGCCGCTGCCGTCGCCAACGTCGCCTATCAGAATGGCCTCGCCACCGGCCAGGCGCCGAACGATCTTCTCGGTTACGTCGAATCCCAGATGTACGACCCGCGCTATTGAACGCCGAATCCTGGTCCGCGTAAAAATCCGTCTGCGATCAGCCGCGCTGCGGCAGGCGATGCAGACTGCGGATCTCGGTGACTTGCTCGATCGTGAAAATGGTGTCGATCAGGCGAAGCGACGCATCGCGCCCCAGAACGGGCGCGTTCAGATCGCGACCTGTCGACCGATCTCCACGACACTGTCGTGAGGAAGACTGAGGAAATCGCTGACATGCAGGGCATTGCGCTCCATGACTGCGAACAGCCGCTCCTGCCATGCAGGCAGGCCCATGCCGTCCTCGCGACCGGTCACGGTTTCGTGGCCGACATAATAGGTCACGTCGCTGAGGTCGACGCTGCATCCGAGCATTTTGCTGGCCGTCAGCAATTCCGGAATGTGTGGACGCTCCATGAAGCCGAACTGCGCGTCGGCCCGCCAGAAATTGGGCGCCACTTCCTCGATCCTCAGCCGCTCGCTCGGCGCCACCCAGGGTATGGAGAGCACCTCGACCCGCAGCACGAACAGGTGCTCATGCAGCGCCCTGTTATGCTTGACGTGCCACAGCATCACCGGCGGCGTGTCCCGCTCGGTCCGGGTCAGGAAGACAGCCGTGCCCGGTACTCTCGGAACCTGTTTCTCCGCGATGTCGGCCATGAATTGCGCGACAGGAACCAACGCCTCGTGCATGCGCACCAGGACAGCTGACGCGCCACGGTGCCAGATCCACATGATGCCGTAGACGCCGATCGCCAGCAGCAACGGAACATAGCCGCCCTCGGCGATCTTGGTGAGGTTGGCGAGGAAGAAGGCGCTGTCGATGGTCAGAAACACGGCCGCGACGGCGGACGCCGCAGGCAGGCTCCAGTGCCAGATCTCGCGCATCGCGATGAACAGCAGCGCTGACGTCATCAACATCGTCAACGATACCGCAATGCCATAGGCCGAAGCCAGATTGTCGGACTTGCCGAAGCCGATCGTCAGGCTCACGGTGATGACCATCAGCAGCCAGTTGACGGCGCCGACATAGATCTGCCCATAGCCTTCGGACGAGGTCTGCTTGATCCAGAGCCGCGGCATCCAGCCAAGCTGGATCGCCTGCCGGGTCATGGAGAACGCGCCGGTGATCACGGACTGGCTGGCAATGATGGTGGCTAGCGTCGCAAGCCCGATCAGCGGCAACAGCAGACCGTCGGGACAGAGCCTGAAGAAGATGTTGCCGTCGGTCGGCGCGCCATCGAGCACCAGCGCCGCCTGGCCGGCATAATTGAAGATCAGGCTCGGAAACACGATCGCAAACCAGGCGAGTTTGATGGGGCCGGCGCCGAAATGCCCCATGTCGGCGTAGAGCGCCTCTGCGCCCGTGACACACAGGAACACGGCACCCAGCACGAGAAATCCAGTGGCGCCATTGGAGACCAGATAGGACAGGCCGTAGATCGGATTCACGGCCGCAAATACCGCGGGATGCCTGGCGATGCCTGCGATCCCCAACAGCGCGATGGTGACGAACCACACCAGCATGACCGGCCCGAACAGTTGGCCGATCGACGCGGTCCCGCGCGACTGGATCGCAAACACCGCAAGCAGGATGATGACGGCAGCCGGGACGACGTAGGGCTGCAGCGCGGGGGTTGCCATGTTCAGGCCCTCGAGAGCCGAGAGCACCGAAATCGCCGGCGTGATCGCACCGTCGCCATAGATCAGCGCCGCGCCGAACAGGCCGAGCGCAACGATCGTCGGCCGGCGTTGTTTCTTGACGCCAAGCAACGCCATCAGCGCCAGAATGCCGCCCTCGCCGTCGTTGTCGACCCGCATCGCGAACAGCACATATTTGACGGTCGTGATGATGAAGAGCGTCCAGAGCACCAGGGACAGGGCCCCCAGCACGTGAGCCGGGCTCGGCGGCTGCCCGCCGGTGCCGAGGATGGTCTTGAACGTGTAGAGCGGGCTGGTGCCGATATCGCCGAACACGATGCCGAGCGCTGACAGCGCAAGCAGGCTGAGCCTACCCTGCGGCGGCTGGTGCGCGAGGTTCTTGGTTGCGGAGGTCTGATTGTCGACCAATGTCATACCCGAGGCGTGATTGAGCGTAGCCAAACCGCAGTACCTGCGGTTCCTTCCGGCCCTTCATACAAACTATCATCTTGCATTGCGACACCCGGACGACCTGATTCCAGGTCCGGACCGCTGTTGCTGCTATCGAGAGCCTCTTCGGGCTTGGTCCAACGACATGATGGGAGGATTGGCGATGGACATCGTTCCATGTGGCCGATCTCGCACAATGATCGCTGGACCGCTTATGCCAAGCCCAATTCGGCGGGATGAACGCCGGCGAAGATCCGCTGCAGCCCCGCCGTATCGAGCCCATACATGCGCTGGAACAGACCTGCGAACATGGCCCGGTAGTCGGTCAGCACCGGGTAGTCGCGGTTCTGGAACAGGGCCGCCTGCTCGACCTTGACCTGTTCGCCGACGATACGTCCGCCATTGATGCCGCCACCCAAGACCCAGTAGACGCTGCCATGGCCATGGTCGGTGCCGCGGTCGCCATTCTCACGAAACGTTCGCCC
>Ga0302322_100005987_pt1 | contig 10732 bp, 10 predicted proteins | sample Fen_T0_2_FD_203757 | JGI IMG/M metagenome (GOLD analysis project Ga0302322, IMG submission 203757) | Peat permafrost microbial communities from Stordalen Mire near Abisko, Sweden - Fen_T0_2 | ecosystem: Environmental > Terrestrial > Soil > Wetlands > Permafrost | place: Sweden: Abisko... | reverse complement strand
CGGCGGCGGCGGCGGCAACGATCACGGTGAATTCGAGCGCGCCGGCTTCCTCCAACGAGGTGATCGTGCGGACGATATTGGACTGCTTCTGACCGACGGCTACGTAGATCGAGTAGACTGGGCGGAACTTCGGATCGCCGCTGGCGAGGCCGACTTTGTTGATCTTCGCCTGGTTGATGATGGTATCAATCGTGATGGTCGTCTTGCCGGTACCGCGATCGCCGATGATCAATTCGCGCTGGCCGCGGCCGATCGGAATCATGGAGTCGATGGCCATGATGCCGGTAAAGAGTGGTTGGGAAACGGATTTGCGGGCGATGATGCCGGGGGCGATGCGCTCAACCGGATAAAACTCGGTCGATGCGATCGGGCCTTTGCCGTCGATGGGATTGCCCAGTGCGTCGACCGCGCGGCCGAGCAGAGCTTTGCCCACGGGCACGGAAAGCAGACGACCGGTGGTGTGAACTTCGTCGCCTTCCTTCAGCTTGGAGACGTCGCCGAGAAGGATGCAGCCGACCTCGTCTTCTTCGAGGTTGAGCGCGATGCCCATGGCGCCACCGGGGAACTGGATCATCTCGTTGTACATGGCTTCGGACAGGCCATCGAGTCGGGCCACGCCGTCGGCGACGGTGCGGATGGTGCCGGTATTTTTCTTAACCGCTTTATTCTGCAGTTTTGCGATCTGCTGTTCGATTTGTTCGATGACGGTGCTCATGCGGCGGGAAGAGTTCTTGGGATCTGGTTTTGAAATTGATTAGACTGACGCGGCGAGGGCGCCGAGCTGTCCGGAAACTGAGGATTCGTAAACATCGTCGCCGACATGGACGCGCAGACCGGCGAGAAGCTCGGGATTGGCGCGAGTGCTGACGGTGATGGCGCGGCCGTATTTTTTGCTCATGGACGCGGCGATAGTTTGTAAGATGGAATCGGATACAGCACCGGCGTGTTCGACGACGGCCTGGCTTTTTGCGAGTTCGATGGCGATGAAGCGTTCGTAAGCTTTGAGAACGGCGAGCGGATGAGCGGGCTGGAGTTTCTCAAGATAGCCCAGCACGCCGGTTACGCGATCGGCCGAAACAAGGCCGTCGACGATGCTCAGCTTGAAAAGCTGGCGGGCGAGTTGTTGGGCTTTTTTGTTGGCGGCCATGGAAGAGAATGAAGAATTTAGAGTGAAGAATGCAGAATGGATATCAGCGGGAATAGGTCGGAATTCTACATTCTGAATTCTTCATTCATCATTAGGTCGTCAGACTGAAGTGAGCTCTTTGGCGGCCGTCTCGTTGTAACTGGCGCGGTCGGCCTCAGTGAGTTTCTTCGCGAGGACGCGTTCGGTCGTAGTGACCACGAGGCGGGCGATTTCAGAGCGGGCATCGGCGAGCATTTTCTTGTGCTCGAGTTCGATCGCCTGCTGGGCCTTGGCGAACTGGTCGTTGGCGCGCTCGGCGGCTTCCTTATGGATCTTGTCGGCAAAGTCTTTCGCGGTTTTGCGGGACTCTTCGATGATCTTGTTGGCCTCGAGCTGAGCGTTCTTGATCAGCGTGGCCGTCTCCTGCTGCGAGGCCGAGAGTTGAGCCTTCATGTCCTCGGCGTATTTGAGGCCGGACTCGATCTTGTTCTGGCGTTCCTCCATCGCGGAGATGGTTGGCTTGATGCCGAACTTGTACAAAACGACAAAAAGGATCAGAAAGCTGATGCCTTGGAAGAGGACGTAGTGCCACTCGATGCCGAATTTTTCAACGAGGCCTGGTTCAGACGCGCCAGTGACGGCGCCTTGAGCTTCGACAGCGGCGAGAAAAAGTGAGTTCAACATGGCAGGAGTGGAAAATTGTGGGGTTGCGTCAGAGAAGGTTTCGCCGACGCAACCCGAGGAAAGCGATTACTTGGCAAGGAACAGCGCGAGAACGCCGAGACCTTCGGCGAGCGCCATACCGATGATGGCTTGAACGAGGATTTTGCCAGAGGCGCCGGGATTGCGACCGACGGCTTCGGCGGCTTTGGTGCCGATGAGACCGACGCCGATGGCGGCGCCGAGGAGACCGAATGCGCTAGCGAGATTGCCAGTGATTTCAGCGAGGATCATGTTTTGTATGGGTTGGGAGGTTGCAGTTACCGTCGTGCGCGCTCGTTGGCACGCTCCCGACGGGAAAGGGTTTAGTGATGGGCTTCGGCGTGGTTATTTTCGTCAACCTGTTCGTGCTCGTCGCCGTGATTACAGATCAGGCCGATGTAAACGGAGCTGAGCAGCGTGAAGACGGTGGCCTGGATCAGGCCAACCAGCAGCTCCATGAAATAGAATACAAAGAAGAAACTCGTGCCGTGCAGCAGATTTTCGCCGCCAAAAATGTTGCCGAAGAGACGTACGGAAAGTGTGAAAGGCCGAATGCAGATAGAGAACACCTCGATGCAGCCCACCAAGATGAACACGATCGACAGCACTATATAGAGGACCGCTGGCGTTTCTTTTTTGTCGGCCTTATTACCGAAGAGATCGAACAAAATCAGCTTCGGGCCGGCGTATTTGAAGATAATGATTAACCAAGCGCCGAAGGAGATAAGGGCGAGTGCGATGGTGCCGTTGAAATCCGCGGTGAAAGGCCGGATGAGCGGCCTTAGCATATGAAAATGGCCGTCGACGTCGTGACCGTACCCGATGGTGCCGACGCCTGGCATTAACCCCATCCAGTTTTGGATCAGGATAAAAACGAAAAAGGTGATGAGCAACGGGAAGACCGCCGGGAACGCATGTTTGCCGACGATGGGCTCCAACAAACCGCGCAGACCTTCGATCAGCGACTCAAAGACGGCCTGCCCTTTCGAAGGAATGAGCTTTGGCCGACCGGTGGCGATCAGAATAAGGGAAATGATCAGCGCGGACACAGCCCAACCAGTTGCCATGCTGTTCGTAATTGCCCAACCGCCGCCGAAATCCACCAGCTCCACGGCTTTGGCGGAAACTACTTCGCCTTCAGCGGCTGCCGCGGGTAACGCGGTCGCTAAAGACACGAGTGCGAGAACAAGTTTCTTGGCTCTAAACATGGATGGGACAGAGAAAAGCGCGGATACTTTCGTAAAAGGGTCAGGCGTAGGCAACGCATGGGGGGCCGTCAACCATCGAAAATCATCCATGCTTATAAGGTCAAAAAGATAAGCGAATTTTGCCAAAGGCCCGGCGTAGCTTCATTTCTGCTACTAGCGGCTGGTTTTCGCTAAAGTTAAGAAAATGTTTCCCGGCGCAGGGCGACATGAGATTGGAAAACGGTCGCGCGAGACTGGAAAACCGTGGCACGCTCGAACGGCCACGAGGGTGATGACACAGCCCAGGCGGGATGAGCTTCCACGACGGCTTTGGCGGCGGAGAAATAGGCGGCATCGTCCGTGCGGAAGCACAGATCGGCTCCGGTTTTTGCGCGTTCGGCGAGTGCTTGGAGAAAGCCGGTCTGCATGATCCGATTTTTGTGATGACGGCGCTTCGGCCATGGATCAGGAAAAAGGACAAAGATACGCTGGAGAACAACCTGAGGTGGAAGTGCGGCGATGCATTCTGCGGCTTCGGCTTTGAGGAAAACGAGATTGGTCAGCTTGGCGCGGTCGCGTTTGCGCACAGCGCGTTCCACTCGATCACGAATGAGATCGATGCCAACGCAAAACTCTGTCGGATGCGCTGTGGCGTAATCTGTAAGGAAATGTCCGTGACCGGCGCCTATCTCGAGCGTGATGCGTGGGTGCGCAGCGAGCAAATCGGCCAGCTGATGCTGGAGAGTTTCACGACGGGAAGCGCGGCGGGCGATGAACTCGGCGGTTCGGGAGGGATGGTCCACGCTTACGAGCTAGCAGATAAAAGGGTCGGCGAGAAAGCGAGAAACGGTCCGACCGCTAAAACATGCGGCAAGTTTGACGAGTGGCTCTGCTTTGATCATGGGCGTTGGTGCGCAGCAGCGAGCATCGAGAAGATTTTCACCCCGGAAATCTGCAGCGCAGCTTTTGGTCAATCTCGCCGGTTTTACCGGCTTTGATTAGTTATTGAGTTGCCCATTCGACCGCACGGGCAGCGTAAAATAAAACGCAGTCCCCTGCCCTAGTTTGCTTTCGACCCGTACTTGGCCGCCGTGCAGTTGCACGATATGTTTCACGATGCTCAGGCCGAGGCCTGTGCCGCCTTTTTCGCGGGAGCGACCTTTGTCGACGCGGTAGAAACGCTCGAAAATATGCGGCAGATCGGCTTCGGGAATGCCCGGGCCGTTGTCACGAACGCAGACCTCGGCTTTGCTTTCGTGCAACTTGGCGGACACGTCGATACGCGAACCCTTGAGCGTATATTTTACCGCATTGTCGATCAGGTTTTCCAGGACTTGAGTGATCTTGAGTGGATCGATCAGCAGCGAACCGACGGCGGGATCGATGGCTGCAGAAAACACATGATCAATCGCCGCCGGGCGCGCACGGTAATCTTCCAAAATGCCGTTTAGGAGTTGGGCAAAGTTCGTGGATTCGCGACGAAGACCCGGGTTGATCGATTCGAGGCGGGACAACGTCAGCAAATCTTCCAGCAGCGAATTAAGGCGTTCGGTGTGGCGCTGAATGGTCTTCATGAAACGCTCACGGTCGGCGAGCGGCATGTCCAGGTGGCCGTCCACCAGCGTCTCGATGTACCCTTTGATCACGCTGAGCGGCGTGCGGAGTTCATGCGAGACGTTGGCGACGAAATCTTTTCGCACAGCCTCAAGTTTTTTCTGCTTGGTGATATCGTGCAGGACGAAGAGCGCCCAAGGATCTTTTTGTCCGTTGAGCGAAGGGATGGTGGTGCCCGTCACCTCGACCCAGATCGCACGATTACCCTCGGCGAACTCGACCTCGAATTGTGCTTGAGCCTCTTTTTTGCGGACGCTCTCGACGTATTGAAGAAACGAAACGCTTTGCAAAACAAGCTCGAGGCGTTGTCCCAAGATATTGGTTGCGCGTGGGAAAATTCCGTGCAGGGCATTGTTCGCGAGAAGAATGTGATTCGTGGAATCCACGATCAAGACAGCTTCCTGCAGACTACCCAAGGTAACCTCCAGTTGTGTGAGCTGGCCGGTGCGCAGTTGCTGCAGACGGTTGACCTCAGCGATCAATTCGTTGGCCGCGAGGCAAAGATGATCCCAGTTGCTTGCACCGACGGCGCGTTTCGTTCCGCGCAACAGAGGCTGCTTTCGCAGCAGCGCGTTATGAAGCTGGTGCGCAGCCTGGTGCTGGCGCCAGAGGGCGTTGAGCGCGATCACCAGGGCGATGCCTAGTGTAATCGAAATCAGGATACACATGCGCTGACTTTGCGCTCGGCGATGCGGTATCCTACCCCGCGAATCGTTTCAATCCAGTCGGCCTCTGCGCCGAGTTTTTCGCGCAGACGGCGAACGTGCGTGTCGACGGTGCGGGTTTCGATTTCAGTCTCGTAGTTCCAAACATTGATCAGCAGATGCTCGCGCGTTTGCACGCGACCGCGACGTTCGATGAGCAGGCGCAGAAGTTTAAATTCTGTCGCAGTCAGATCGATCGCCTGGCCGGCCACCGTTGCAGCATGACGGTCGACATCGAGGGCAATCTGGCCCACTTGCAGCATCTTGGGTTCGGGTGGCGCGCCTTCAGCCAGACGGCGAAGGATTGATTGCACGCGGAGCACGAGTTCTTTTGTGCTGAAAGGCTTGCAGACGTAATCGTCGGCTCCCGTCTCCAGTCCTTGGATACGATCTGATTCTTCAGCTTTGGCGGTGAGAAATATAACCGGGACCTTTTTGAGTTTGGGGTCAGCGCGCAACATCCGGCAGATTTGCATGCCATTGAGATCGGGCATCATGACGTCGAGGATGACGAGATCGGGCAAAAAAGTGCGCGCCACGCCGATGCTGCTGTTCGGATCGTTGAGTGTTTCGACTTGGAAACCTTTTGCTCGTAACTGATATGCAACGAGTTCAGTTACATCGACCTCGTCGTCGACCACGAGAATACGCTTTGCTTTTGTGTCCATGACGCCGTGATAACTAAACGTTACCGACCTTCTTGCCGAGCGATTTTACGAAGGCGTTTCACAAATGTTACAACGGACGAGAGACGTCGAATCTATAGGGCTTAACACTTCAGCTATGCATCTCTGCTGGTGTTTCACTCAAGGAATGTGCGTAATTATGCTCCTGTAAACTAAATACAAAATATTAAGTGCCGTTTTGAGTTTGCTGGTCTCCTTCCCTGCTCGTTGCTAATTTTATCATTAAAACGTTGATGTCCGCTGGGTTAACTCCACTTATGCGGCTGGCTTGGCCCAGATTATAGGGACGGAATTGGTTGAGTTTCAGAGCACTTTCGCGACGCAAGCCTCGCATCGCTAAGAAATCGAAATCCTGAGGGATTTTGATCTTTTCGATGTCGCTGAGTTTGGCCACCTGCCGTTGTTCTCGGAGTAAATATCCTTGGTAATTAACTCGATAAGAAACTTCAGCGCGCTCCTCTTTAGTTAGGACCTCAAACTCAACTGGAAAAACCGGTTGGACTCCGCTGCCGGTAGCGGCGCGGCGCATCCCGTCCGCCACGGTTCCCTGCCCTCCACTCAAGCGGATTTTTTCGAGGCGTTTACACCACTCCTCCACCCTGCCCTTTTTTTCTGCGACCCTAGCCAGGCGAGACGCGGCGATGAGTTTGTGCTGCTGGGCGTGAGCTAAGAACCGCAACTCGGCGCTGGCGTGATTAAAGAGCAACCGGTGCTCCGCCCTACTCGTGAACATTCGATACGGCTCGTTGGTTCCCTTGGTCACGAGGTCATCGATCATGACGCCGATATAGCCTTCATGGCGTGCGATCACCAGCGGTGCCTGACTGCGGACCTTCTGAACGGCGTTGACGCCCGCGACCAAACCCTGCGCCGCAGCTTCTTCGTAACCTGAGGTGCCGTTGATCTGGCCGGCAAAAAACAGGTTTTCGACCTTGCGCGATTCGAGTGACAGGAAAAGTTGGGTTGGCGGCGCGAAGTCGTACTCGACGGCATAAGCAGGCCTGAGCAGTACCGCGTTTTCTAATCCGGGAATACTGTGGACCAACTCTAGCTGAACTTCGAACGGCAGTGAGGTCGATAGGCCGTTGACGTAATATTCGTTGGTCGAGCGGCCTTCGGGTTCCAGGAACAGCAAATGGCGAGATTTGTCGGCGAACCGCACAAATTTGTCTTCGATGCTTGGGCAATACCTCGGGCCGACACCTTTGATTTCGCCCGAATACATGGCGGACCTGTGGAGGTTGTTTCGCACGATCTGGGCGGTCTGCGCCGTCGTGTATGTCATCCAGCAGGAAACTTGATTGGTGGTGCTAGGTTGCCAGCCGAGGCGTCTTTCGCCGGTTTGTTCCACGTGGAACAAGTCTTCAGGATCGCGGGTGTCGTGGAATGCAAACAGAGTGGGGGTGAGGTCGCCTTTTTGCTCCTCCATTGTGGTGAAGTCCAAGCTTCGGCCAAGAAGACGCGCTGGCGTACCGGTTTTGAGGCGTTGGAGCTCAATGCCTGCCTCTAGGAAACTGGCCGAGAGAGTTTTTGCACTAAAATCGCCGAGGCGTCCTCCTTCATTCTTGTTTTGGCCGATATGCATGAGGCCGCGCAGGAAGGTACCAGTAGTGACGACGACCGTGGCACCCCGAAACTCGATGTCGAGATTGGTGCAGACGCCGACAACCTTCCCGTTCTCGTACACGAGGCTCGTGACCGTTGCTTGAAAAAGCTGCAGGTTGGGCTGGAGTTCCAGCGTGTGCTTCATCCGAAACTGGTAGGCTTTCTTGTCGCACTGAGCGCGAGGCGATTGCACCGCGGGACCCTTGGATTCGTTGAGCAGGCGAAACTGAATTCCGGTGACATCGGTGTTGATCGCCATCTCGCCGCCGAGCGCATCGATTTCACGAACCATCTGGCCTTTGGCCTGGCCACCGATAGCCGGATTGCAGCTCATTTGGGCAACCGTGTCTAAGTTTCCGGTCAAGAGTAGGGTGGTAGCGCCCATCCGAGCGGCTGCGAGCGCCGCTTCACAACCAGCGTGGCCAGCGCCACAAACAATCACTTCGAAAGGTATCTTATTGTAGGTAAACAATTTAAAATATTTTAAGCCAACAACTTAGCACGGATGCGGCGGTTAACGCAAAGGAGAAGTAGCGGACAGGCGAGGGACGCTAAAAAAATAGACGTGAATCTGACGCCTGCGGCGACGTGCAATCTCTTTCCCTTGACGTTGCGAAAGCCGTCGGCGTTCACTCACTTGCCGATGCAGAAGGTGGCAAAAAGCCGGTCAAGCATGCGCTCGTTGTCGATCTTTCCGCCGATCTCGCCAAAGGCATCGAGCGCACCGCGGAGATCACTGGCGAGCAACTCGATCGGGCCGTTTGGTGCTAATTTTGTGAGGGCTTCTGCCAGACACGCTTGAGCGCGCTTGAGCGCGTCGGCGTGGCGGGCATTGATGGCAATGATTTCCTCGCCGTGCGTTTGAGCGTAACTCTCTGCGTGGTGCACTATTGCGTCAGTGAGTTTATCGAATCCTGATCCGGTCAGGGCTGAGACGGTAACGAGTTCTCGTCCAGAGAGTTCTCCTATGGCTTCTGGGCGGATGCCGAGGTCAGCTTTGTTGAGAACGACGATGGCATTTTGGGCCGACAGCTGTTTTTCGACCTCCGGCGGGAAGATCGGGTGGGGCCGGGAGGCGTCGAGCACGAGCAGGAAAAGGTCGGCTTCGGCGGCGCGTTCCAGGGTTTTGGCGATACCGAGACGTTCGAGCGGGGCAGGGGACGGATTGAGCCCGGCGGTATCGATGAGTCGAATACAGTGCGGACCGATGACGACGCGTTCCTCGATGAAATCGCGCGTGGTGCCAGGTTCGGAGCTGACGAGGGCGCGCTCGCTGCCGACGAGCCGGTTGAGAAGCGAGCTTTTGCCGGCATTGGGCTCGCCGATGATCACGGTCTTGATGCCGTCGCGCAGCAGGTCACCGTAATGTTGGGTGGCGAGCAAGCGCTTGGTGTCAACGATCAGTTGGTCGACGGAGCTGCGTACGATGCCTCGATCTTCTGCGGGCAAATCCTCGTCGGGAAAATCGATATAAGCTTCGATGCGGGCGAGCGCGCAGAGTAGGTCGTCGGTCAGCTGAGTAAGGTGGCGCCCGAGGCTGCCGCGCAGCTGTTGGTTGGCCGCGGCAAGAGCGCGTTCACTGCGGGCGTGAATCAAATCCATCACGGCTTCTGCCTGGCTGAGATCGATGCGACCACTTAGAAACGCCCGCCGGGTAAATTCGCCTGCTTCGGCCGCACGACAGCCACGCGCCAAGAGGTCTTCGAGAATTTTTTGTGCGATGAACGGGTTGCCGTGGCCGGATATTTCCAGCGTGTCTTCGCCGGTGTACGAGTTGGGCGCGGCGAAAAAAGTCACCAGCACGTCGTCGAGTATTTTGCCGCTTTGGTCGTGGTAATCGCAGTGCGTGGCGGCGCGCGGTGTGAACGTTTGCCCGAAGATCGCTCGTGAAATTTCCGCGCAGTCAGGTCCGCTGGCGCGCACCACGGCGATGGCCGAAACGCCGACGGGCGTGGCGAGAGCGGCGATAGTTTCCTGAGTGCTGGCCATGTTGAGCCAAGACATAGCCTCGGCGACGCCAACGCCAAGGAAAAGGCGTCGGTCGCGACCAGTTAAGGCGATTTCTTTGGCTGAGAATCTTTGTTCTCAGCATCCGCCGGGTCTCGTGCCGGAATCGAAATAGGCCCGCCGCCCAGAGTGTTGCCAACCGCAGGCAAGGGCGGAGCGGGGGCGGCGACGGTGATTTTGGCTGGAGGCGCGCTGCCACCGAGGTCGATCTTGGCGGGAGCCTGTGGTTTAGGCGGCGTGGCCGTTGTGGCCGCGTTGGCGCCGGGAACGGCTGCTGCGATGTCCTTCAATATCTCCTCGGCGCGTTTCTCGGCTGCGGTAATTTGTGGCTGCCGTTTGGTTGTTTGCAGGCGCTCGCGGACTTCTTTTTCCCCGTCGTCGGGGGCGCCGTTTTTGGTGGCGACGATGAGCCAAGCCAAGCCCTCAACGTAGTCGCGTTTCACGCCGCGGGCGCTGGTGTACATCACGCCTAGATTGTACTGCGCCTCGGAAACACCGGCTTTTGCAGCGGCGGTGTAATAAGCGAGTGCCTTCGCATAATCCTGCGGTGCGAGTTCGCCGTCGTCGTAGATTTTACCGAGGCGGAAAGCCGCGTTGGGTTCGCCGTGGTCGGCGGCGAGCTGCAAATATATCCGGGCTTGCACCGTGTCTTTCGACACGCCGTAGCCGTGCAGCAGGATTTCGCCATATTGCGCGCAGGCCACGGGGTCGTTGGCGTCGGCGGCTTTTTTCAACTCCGTGACGTTCGACCACCGAGCGCTGTTCTTGCCGCCCGTGGCCGAGATGAGTTGAGGAGCGCTGTCGCCGGGCGCGCCGTCGAGCGGGATCGCGAGAAATGCCGCAAACGAACAAGCCGCGAGGCCTAAAAAGGCGCCGCGGCTTGGGAAACAAGTGAGTCGAAGGAACGACATCCGACTGAAGCGGCGATTATTCGCTGCTGCTGCCCGTCACGACGGCACCACCGGTGATCGTGACTTTTTCGAGAATCGCGGCACCGATTTTTTCAGCGAGCTCGGGCTTTTCCTTGAGAGCGGCCTTGGCGGCATCGCGACCCTGGCCTACGAGCGCGCCTTCGTAAGCGATCCACGCGCCTTTTTTCTC